>Ga0153955_100323_pt1 | contig 27652 bp, 24 predicted proteins | sample TSFL039MetaG_FD_104744 | JGI IMG/M metagenome (GOLD analysis project Ga0153955, IMG submission 104744) | Attine ant fungus gardens microbial communities from Florida, USA - TSFL039 MetaG | ecosystem: Host-associated > Fungi > Mycelium > Unclassified | place: USA: Florida, Wekiwa Springs...
CAGTACAGGTAACATCATTGTCGTGGAGAACGGTGGGCCCTTACGTGGACTTCTGAGTGACCTTGAATATGCCAAGGCGACGAGTTCCCAAGGCTCGAGTTCAGATCCCAAAACAGTATGTTTCGACGTCAAAGATAGATTTTTCCTCACATTTGATCAGGGCACGCCATACTTCATGCCTTTGGAAATACATCTTGGCAAGAAATTCACCTCTGATCCAAATGCTCGCCTCTGGACATTTGAGGAATCAGAACAATACATGCGCGGTGACTTTTCTTCATTTCTGGAACTGCCAGAGGCAATCCTTAGATACACTTCCAATCACGATCAGGAATCCTTAATGTGGGTCGCGTTATGGATTGTGTATGGACTAGTAGATTGGGAACAAGCAAAAAAGATTTGGCCGAAGATCTTTGTGAACATCCGTGTTCCCAATAGGGAACGCGAGGGCTTCTTCAAGGAAGTTCATTACTTTGCGGGAGAATTTTTGGAAGCATTTCACCCTCAACTTCGCCCTGACTATCCTCAAGCTTTTCATTTACTCCGGCGGCAACTCTATACCTTTTGTCTGCTCGGCGAGCCCGAAGAAGAAAATTATCACAATCTCATCAACAACCTCAGTATTGCATTTGACAAGTTTCTGGCCATAGCTGCTGACAAACCGGGAATTGTGCCTTTGGTGCGATCTGGTTCGGATAATCAAGCCAATGATGATGAGGTGGAAAGACCAAGGAACAACACTGAACATACTCCACATTCAATGAGATTGAGAAGCCACGTACGGAACTCAGGAGCGCCTCGCCGGAGATTCTCGAGACAGTATTAAATGCGGAAGGATGTGCGGATCACTTAATTTGACGTTCAATAGAGGGTCATATATGGCTGTCAATGTCCAGTAATTGTTTTTGCAAATACACGACTTTAACCAGCTCACTCCCATACTGGTGTTGTAGTATTCCAAACCTGAGTACTACAAGCTCCTGTGGTATTCAGAGCTCTGGCTTTTATCTTTTAATATACCTATTTATTATAGATATCCTAGTCTTCTCTTGGAACTCATCTCAATCCAGATTTTCATACCATAGGACACTCTGAAGTTGGGGAGTGGCGGTATAAACACTAATTTCTCATGGCTTCAAGCACAATTGGAATGTGAGTGAGGTCATTTGATGCATTGACCATATTGTAGGACCCTTTCACATGAATAACTGGTTCTGCTAGTAAGTCAACAAATCTCTTCACAGAAGCAGGCCCAGGGATAATGCTCCAAATAGCACAAACCTAAAATGTCACAAGTGGAACGAAAAATCAGAGTGTGAGCTGGCTAAAAACTATAGGCATATCAAACTCCATACGTGCCTGCATGACAAGACTCATTACCAATCGTGTACCCATCAACAAGTACAAATCGAGATTCTTTCCAGGTGAAACTAACTCATGCCCATGTAATGGCACCCAGCTCGAAATCTGTCAACATATCCTCCGAGAATGCCCCTGCTTTAGCAGGTACAATGTTGGGGGATACATCCTCAGTGAACTCATCAACTTTCTACAGAAGAACCTATGAGCCTTCTGCTTCCTCAACAACATTGCATAAGTACCAAAACCTCTGTCTCCTAGGAACCAGCCAAATTCTATTTTCACTATCTTTGTTATGTAGTTATTTAAGTAGATTCCTCTACCACGGACTGCGAGCGAGCACCGTGTAATAAATTGTCGACCCAAAAAAAATATAATAATAATCAGAGTTTGAGTAACATCTCAGTTTCCATGAACCTGGAATAGACATCCCAGGAGCCGAAATAAAGTCATAAAAATCCTATGTCCATGTCAATAATGTATTACTCTAAAGTTCCGTCGTTTCTTTGTGTTTGAATTTTCTACCTGAACGCTCAGCAGAGCGGAACCGGAATTGATTACCGTATAGATCGAATTGAAAATGAGGCAAATCGAGAACAGTTTGGGAATTTTGATCAGGAATAGCGAGTAGCCCTCGCGGCATATGATTCGCAGGAAGAATTGAATAGAGTGGAATAGACAGCGTGAAAATTGAATTCTGCTTGGGTAACACTCCAAAAATCGGGTCTAATCAGGGTTCGAAGAATTGACTAGGCGGTACAAATGTACACTTACATTTGATTGCGCTTGATTTTGTAATGATTTCGAAAGCGTTCTCAGTCTCATGGATGATGATGCCTGCAATCCCAACAAGACATGAATTTTTACTCTGACAGACTATCCCTCCATGTCACATCATTGTATAGACTCGGACGGCTTACACACCTGAGATGATAGCTCCATGGAAATCAGCCTTGACTAGTTTAGGGAACATCGACTGTGAAGGTATAGATTTTTGAGTCGGCAGGACCCTTGCTTCGGGTACTGGACTCAGGGCAAGAAGTTCTGACATGTAGCCCATCCAGAGGTGATGTAGAGGGAGAAAGAGCTGATATCTACGACATGATCACGAAATGTTTCAAGACTGAAAGTTCTACGTACTTGGCTTGCTCTTTGTCGAGCTTCCAGATACCCTTCGCCACTGCCTCTTGTTTTCCTATTCCACGTGCCCTTTGCTGCTTCTTGCGTTCTTGGGTCTTCTCGCGCTTTTCTTCCTCCTCCTTTCTTTTACGTAAATCACGAGCCGGATTTTCAAGTAAAAGCTGGCGACCTTGCACTCGATCCAAGTATTTCGTATCAGGGTCAGACGAGGCGGTGAGATTCGAGGTCACATAATGAGGAATATACGAACTGCTTTTGAAAGTCAGCCGGTTGCCCTATGAACCAATCACCATAAATCCAGGCCAGGTAAATAAAATAACTTCACTTACCACAATGCTCTGTAGCTCCTTGTAAGGACCGATTGCGTTGTCTCCCATTGCGCGTAAGCTTGAAAATTTGTTTACAAGTGTTTCCTTGTCCGACTCGATCTCGGCCATATATTGTAGTTTAACAACTACGTGATAGACATAATGCAAAGTATTTGCAAAGTATTCCATGCGAAAAATAAAAGAAAGTATGTAATTGTCCTATCCTCTCAATAGGATACACAACATCCTCAAAAAGAAAATAATAAAACGAGCGTTTCAGAAGGGGAGGCACAAATGATAGCAGTCGTCCAAATGAGAATTCTCAGAAACTCAAAGCGAGAAGACGCATCTAACACGAGTTGCGGTGTGACCGAAGCAATGCCTGAACACGTTTCAACCTTCCGAGAGCTTTCCTCCACCAAGGTAACACCGTGTCAATTTCAGGCGAACGGCTCACGCCGACATTTGGATCTACCTTCGTGTTGCCTGTTGATCGCGTGACAGGGAGAACTCGTGCACTTGGATCTCTGACTTCCTCTCTGAGCTTCACAGATTCAGAGGCTAGACGGATAATTGGCCTAGCATCCGAAAGCCCTTCGGACGGGGTTGAGTAGTGAGAGTGAGACGAAATCGTGGTGGTGCGGCGGATTGTGAGGTTGGAGTTGTCCGAGTCTGTGATTGCCGTGAGGGTAAAAAGTGTTCCACCATCGACTGCAGGACTGAATCCCAAGTCTAGAGCCTTGTCAATGTTGAGATCAAACTGTATTTCAGATTGTAATTTGTTAACATCGTCCGAAAGTAGTTCGAGGTTCTGCTCCAAGATTTCTGGCTTTGGAAGTCCAATTGTCGCATTCTTCTCCGGCTCTTGGTCCTCATCTATTGCGGCAGATTGCGTGAGACCTCTCCCTTTCTCCGCAGAGGAAAGCACTGTCTCCATTACAGAGGCCCAGTCATCCATCTCGCTCTCAATCTTGATTTCAATCTTTTGCAACGGTGGGATTCTCTCCTCTTCGTCTTGCTCTTTGCCCTCTTCCTCAGCAGGGATAGAATGTCCACCTGAGCGCGGAGAAGCAGCTCCAGGGAGCCTAGAGTTCAAAAAGTTCCAGTCTGATGACGAAGAAAGGCGCGGTGAGCGGGAATCAAGAGAAGTTGCCCTCACATCAGAGAATAAAAGACCATCCTCCCCTACACTTTCCGAGGAAAGACCGCCCCACTCTCTTCGCCGGCTCTTGTCAACAGGTGTTCCTCTGCCGACATATTTAATAGCTGGCCAGGATCCACGAAGGATGGATGACTGGTCCGAAGTAAGTTTTGTGGATGAGTATTTCTTTTTCGTCTTCATTGTTGGGTAAGGAAGTGTGAATTGAGAGGCAAATGACATCGTGCGACTGAGCTGACGAATGGAAGGGGCAGCCTCTACAGAAGCCGAACTTGACGGAACACATAGGGAAGGAGGCTGCAATGGTGAAGCGTTTACCGACAAAGGCAGTTCAACAGTTGATGCGACAGGAGAGTTTTGAGTCGAAAAGGACAGTGTCAAGTCTAATGAGACCTCTGTGAAGGCTTCGAAGATAGTGGCTGTATCAGAGGCATTTTCGTCAGGAAGAACAGAGCCATGTTGAACCGTCAATATTTCATCTTCTGGCGTGGTGGATGCTCCGTCTCCTTTCACTGAACTACTAGAGTTTTGACTCTTGTCAAATGTGCTGAGAATATGTTCACCGTCAGTCAGACAAAAATAGTTAGCGGGCGAAAAAACATACCCAGCGCTCATCCTGAGAGAAATCTTTGTTTCCGTGTAAAACTTATCTAACAGTCTGAGTTTCCAGGACCCCACAGGTACCTGTAAATGTGGAAAAAGGGCAGAAGATGGGTGAGGGAGTGTAAGCTGGTGGAGATGGTGCATTCAAGTTTCACAGTGAGAGCATCTTGACGACAAGCTTCCAAATCCACGGACAACTCGGGTATTAGGCAAGGAAATCATTGATAGAGAAAGTTATCAGCCACGACGCTACGTATCTTACGTTCGTAGACAGAGCGGCGTTTCAACTCAACAGAGAGCCAAGATGACTTCTATGTGCTTCAAGTAATTGCGGAAGAAGCAACCTTGTGTGAAGCCCGGTTATATTAAATCTCAAGGACACATGCTCGAGTTTGAGTTCTAACCTGGAACAATTGAAGCTCGATTCATCGTTAGAAGACTGAGAAGAATTCTAGAAATTCAAGAAAGCCACCAGCTCAGGATGCTTGAAGGTTGCAATTGTGATATTGTCCCCATCTGTTACTGAGGAGTCTGAGTCGATTCATGTTAAAGTGACAGAGAATCCCGGGTGGTGTCAATATACCAAGAGGCTCTTGCCGAATTCAAACTCCGATTTATATAACTTGGCTTAGCTCGTTCTTCACGTGGCATTCTTATCTTCCAGTGTACTTTGCTAGCTTAGGGTCATTTACTGGTTTTCTGGACCTGGTCTCGACTCTTAGAGAGGTTGCTGTCTTAGGTGAAACACACAGAGAACTCGGATGAAAAAATGAGACCTTTTACATGACTATAAATAGAAGAAAGGAACTTATTCTGCTGACCCAAGCCAACTCTGAGACAAGACAACTCTGAGACTCACCATCTGGATGGCCTGGATATTATTGACTTGGTTTCCATATCTATTATAATTTCTGACAAAGATCCACAGACTAACATTGCATTAAGTACTCCCCAACCCAGCCTGCTGAAGATCGCGATACACAGGGCTGTGATAATGGGTGAACTGCAATGATGAATGGCGTCAACTGTTATTCGTAATTTCATCTTCCCAACTCCTACCCTGGACTTAAGCGAGTAAACATAGTCACTTTATCTGACTCCCTCAACTCCATCACTTTTCCACAATTCATGTACGGGATTTTGTTTGAGCTGCGGACACCTTCGATAATGTATATCGTGGAACCAATGTAACGACACGGGACCATGTGTAACTGTGCCTTGGCGATTGTCACTCGCACCAGCTTGGATACTAGAGGCCATGGATGAGCAAAATTGACACAGTCAAAAATATGTTGTTTCAGTTCTGCCCTCTTCAGTTGATGACCCATTTCTTCACGACATCGACACCGCCAATTTCGGGGTGAAGTAAAATACTGGCCAGCCAATATTGTAATAGTCGACGACGTCGGTCGAGGAAAGTAGGGCGGAAACGGGCAAGAGGATTTTTAGCGGGTAGTGGCGGAACTGAGGGCACGAGGTGTCGCTAAACGATTCAGAATAAGAGAGAAAGGACAACAAGAGATAAATCACACACCGGAAGACTTCTCCGAAGGGCATCATCGAGTTCGACAAAAGACGTGTAGCGTTTGAGAGTGTGGATCGTTGTCCTCTGTTTATCTATGACTTTGTAATACACGGTGGTCAGAGAATAGAACTGACCTCTTTGGTGGTAATAACACAGTCGTATACTAGAAGGTCCAAAGAAGGGACAATCAGCTAATACGAAAACAAGGTCAAAAAAGAACATACCAATGTAAGCGCTGCTGCTACCGTGGGCAGCAGCTTGTAGGCTCTTCTTTACACCGGCGCCTGCAGGCGGTGCATCACCAACGCAAGACCATCCTGTGATACAAACATCTTGAGCAAAAGACATTGATCTTGATAGACCAGTGTTATCCGCAATGAATATGTCGCTTGACAAGATAGAAGGCGGAGGAGGGGAGGAGATTCGACGAACCCTCCAACAATCAGGCGAGGGAACCTCAGAATCAGTTCAGCATCCAAGAGAATGAAGGACAATATTTGGATTATTCACAGGTGGAAGCTCCAATTTTGCCGTCGTTCGTAATTCGTCATAAAGCTGCGCTTCTTCCTCTATGTCAATGCCACTCAGACCAACAGTTGATGGAGGTAGGAGTTCAAGTTTTGCAGTAGAATGAGAAAACGGATGAATTGGAGCACTCTCAGGCCCAGGGAATGGAGTGGGAGATGGTGATTCATGTCCTTTGTTCAGAGGTATTTGAAGTTTAGACGACTTGGCCGTTGGAGTACTAGACGATAAAGGACGTGTGGGGAAACCAGCTTCGGCCGCTAGAAAAAAATTCAGTTCGTACTAACGGACGAACGCATAAGAATACCAGAGATGGGATGAGACATGCTTAATTGAAAGATATGACATAAGCATCACGAACATCTGAAACTGTCTTTCCACCATTTTCTATTTATGATATATAATATGTTCGAGTCCATCGCTAACAAAATAACCACACCTCTGGGCTGGTCATGCCTCTCTACTATCTGGTGGACAATGGAAGTATTCACATTCGAAACTTCTGTGACCGCGGAGGTGTGCTCCTAGATCATGTTTCCCCTAACACTGTTCCTCAGCGAATAGAAGTCACTCTCATCCCCAACCGACCAACGAGCATCCAACATCTTATCCAATTCACTCGGGACACGTTTTCAAGTTCTCTTTTCTACTCTCAATCCACCTTATTTCATTACGTCGCTCGAATCGACTGGTCACTACTGCAAAATCAATATCAAAATATCAACAGTCTCATCGATTCACTTTCCTGTAGACATAATCTCAACTACCATCTCGTTTTCACTAACATGATTCCCGGAGATCAAGGATCCCGAAATGCTGAATTGGGTATCACCTTGACTGGGGGAACATCTGGCGCCTATTTGAAGCTCCCTTTGCATGGCTTTTTGGATGATGGCCTTTTGATGTACCTATCATCTGGGCTTTCTTTCCCATTAACAGAAATTTGTGTGGAAGACACGATACCACTTGACGAAACCACATTATCACGGACTTCAAGAAACCTTGGGCAGCTGCTCAAGGCCAAGACTAATGAAATTCAACGAGCAGCATTTCCAGTAACGCTTACACAGATTCATGTTTTGATATCTGAACTACCACTACTTTACGACCTCACGTTTACCCAACCCGAGTGCAGTAACACTTCGACTCACTCGCACGAGCATGATGTTCTCGTGAGCCTCTCACGCTCATCGTGTAATGTCTCTCCCCGAATCTCGCCACCATCTCCCTGTTTCTCCATGATATCAATTCTTACTCTTCCTGCTAACCTCTTTTCCTCTCCCCTCTTCCGAGATCAGATCTCCCGTTTACGCCGTTTACAGGAATTGAAAATTTTCTTCACATCTCCTTTCAATAAATCTGATTTTGGCCACCTACCGGTATATCGAGTCGGTGATTTCAGTTACCTCCGGTGTCTCACATTTGAAGGCGGGACAATCGCTCAATTTTTATCGCTATTGCCCACATTATTTCGTTCACCTTTCTGTTCTTCTCCTCGCTCTTCAATTTCATGTTCAGGTTCTTTGTCCCAATCATGCTCAAGCTGCTCCTCTTCAACGTACAGCCAACGTCCGAAGAAATTCCTTAATCTTACCGTTCTCATTCCCTCCCTTTCCTCCTCCTCATCTCTTACAAACCTTGTATCCACGATCAACACATACATACCACAAGGGGTAGATGTTTTCAAATTATATGTCAAAGGATGGGGTGTTGGTGAGCCGACTGACGGAGGTTGGTGGAGAAAGGCAGGTGTTTATATGCAAGGCAGAAGTCATAGATACGGTAGGAAGGATGGGAAGGTGCTCAACTTGATTCAAATTCCTGGAAGCGTCATGAAAGATTTAGTACATCCATGCAGAGAGGAGGCTGGATCTCAAGCGAAGACTCCCTCGAGGATAAAATGCGTGTGGAGAAACATAGTGACGAGTGCGAGGAAAGAGGTTAAGATAGTTAACGTTGGACAGGGCTCGGTTATCCGAAGCTTCGTGACAAAGATGTGTTGGCGGTGGCATTCTAAAATGCATTTTCCGATTTGATAACAGCCTAGACGGTTCAAGTCTTGTTTTATCCCTGTATGTTAAAAACTACTTTTGTTGTTCTAGATATTTTATATAAGTATACAAATATATACAGAAATCTGACGCTCGCCCTCTATTAAGGAGCAGCATCCATGCAGTGCAACGGATGTGCTCTAGGTCTTACCTGTAAGGTGGATACGTAGACAAAATAGATTAAATTCTACTAATATTACAGTGTACTCTAAGGACCTTATACCTTGTCTGGGCATGTAGACTGTACATAGCACCATATAAATGTAGTTTTTATTTGGGTCATCAATTTATTACACAGTACTCCATCGCAGTCTGTGGTAGACATGTCTACTTAAATAACTACAGGAGGACAATGAAAATTTAAGTAGTAGCAAAGTAGATGCAGGAGGTCAACAGCTGTATGACAATTCAACCTGATAAATGCAGAACTGTTGTATTTGAATTCACCTGTATGACAGTTCAACTAGGTACATTAGTATAGCTATTGTCCAATAAATGATAAGGTATTCACCTCAGCCTGATAAATGCAGAACTGAGGGAAGTAGCTACTCTAGCAGATGAAAAACTGTATGATTACGAAGCAGAATAATCAGTGAAAAAAGATAACAGATGAGAGGGGAAAAGACCATGAGAGATAGTATCCTCAACAAAAATATGAAGGAGAGAAAGTAAATTAGATAAAATAGGGATAATATAAGAGGAGTAGGAGACAGTTGGAATACGGTCCAACCTCTCATTTCGTTTCATACATTACTTCATCATTCCATTATAATGCACTCACCCGACTACACCCGATTGATATATAGGTAGACTATTGTTATGCCTCAGCCGTCTACTCGACATGTCCGAGGTAAGGACATTATTTCTTAAGGTGTTGTCATTTACTCACTTATACTTGTAGTTACATTTCCTTCGCTACCAATGTTTTAGGGTCTATTTAATGCTATCTAGGAAGCAGAAGGCATGAGGGTTGTTGTGGATGAATTCCTTGCTGAGTACAAGTACATACCCAACCCTTGTGTTTGGTGTCAGCAGACTCCAATATTTATGTTTTTTAATAAATCCTCTCTGACGCAACCATCATCTTCCTCTGTTATACTTTGTATTCATCATGAGCTTTTTTGAGAATGCATACGATTTTGATATCTACGGAGGCAGATTTTACGATATCGAAGGCGGTCGAAACAATACAAACCACAACGATTCGACAAGAATTAGTCGAAGAGGGGACGAGACTCATATCTCACACAATCTGTCGCATCAAGATAGTAGGACCTACAGTATGTCTCTTCGTTTGTCAATTCGCTTCAACATTCAAAGTTATCCAGACCAGTTGGCGGAGCTGTTCACTAACAACCGTGTGTCGATAGATCCTATCTGCAGTCATTGCCCCTTACTCCTCCGAAGAAATAATATCTACTAATATATCCCTAAGATGGTCAAGCTCCTACCGTAACTGGGATATTGCCACAACCCTGTCATACAACAGGTCAATTGGCCATAGATCCTCAACTCTGCTATCAGTTTAGGTTGTGGCAGGAATGGAAAGAATGGAAATTATTTCAACAACAGCAGCGGTCTATACAGTCAGGCCCTAGTGATATACAATCACCTGAAAGCTCTGGTTCTCAAGAGCAGCCTTCCCAGTCTGCCATTCCGCAGTCGTACACAGCCCAAAATACCATTGTCGCACCCGACACTCAAGATCACCCAATCACCGAGGAGGATCATGCCGTGCAAGATGTAGACTCCCATTTGTAACATCAAAAAATTGACGAACAGACCGAGTACGCGTATCCGAGGAATAGCGCCGAGAGTAAAAACATTTTACAAGAAAGGGTCTGATATAAGATCTCTCGTTACCGTTGTTATGATTAATCCAATCTTTGTCCACGCGTTTTTATCCTCATCCTTGTGGGCAATTTAAAGTCATCGAGCGACGATCAGTCAACTGCAAAAGTCGATCCAATATTGTTGGTAAAGATTTGTCTACATGGAATGTGGACTATCCAACTGCAAATATATTCCATCGTCATAGATAAATACGTCTCAGACATCTCCCAGTAGTAAAGGCGACTGTATTAGCACCTAATAGATAAATGTGTCTACAATGTGGGAGTCAACATACAACAAATAGGGATACCAACCCCAGACATCTCCGAGTAGTAAAGACGACTTGGATCCGGTAAATATAATATATATACAGTGGGGTTATGCTGCGACAAGTTCATCCGCTGCCAGAGAGAAAACCACTGCTTCCACCCTACATCCTGTGGTGTCTCAGATGTAACCCGACCTTGTTCCGACACTATACATAAGTCCACTTCAATACACAGATGCTGCAGGAATATGAAAAACAAAAGCATTGAAGACCCATTGAAAACCTCTGCAAGAGTACAATTTTACAACCGGAGCACTTGTATTCTAGTCAAGTTGAAGGTACTTTTTCGACTTATGGAGAGAAACGAATAAAGATAGGTATATACGCATATACTGACTTACACAAATATAAAATCAATAATATGGAATTCTGGAGGGTCTCAACATCTAGTGATTCGTTGCAAACGAATTCGAGTTATAAGCGCCAGCAACAAAAGATATATATTATGTAGTTCTTCGGAAGACGGAAAAGTGGTCCAGCTGCACGACGAGATGGAAGTGTCATATGTCAATGTGAGATTCTGGCGGAATTTTTGAGGTGATTGTATTCATCGAGAAGTGGACCATGTCAAGGCCACACCTTCTTGTCCTTTAACCACCACCACCCCCCTCTGGACCCCCAGAGGAATCATATGATACCAAAAATCTTACATTAATATTGTTGTTATTCACCTTCCTCTTTATATTCTGGTCTTCCACAATATTGTCTATTTATGTCTGGCTTGTGATCGTTACGACACGTGTTGGACGCATTGTACCAGTCAAGGCTCTTGCTGGAGGAGCTTTTCTTGCTTTTGTCTTCTAGAGAGCAGCATCCAAAATGCAGATGGTAGTCCAAAAGGATCATGCCGAGTTAACACTGCTGTCCAGGTGGTTTTGCAATCCCCTAATCAAAAACCTGATGGTAGAGCCCCAATGCTCAAAACATGGGTGGGCTGCCTTTGCTTCACCTTTACCATTGCAGGAAGTCACATAGGTTGGGCTTTGACAAAGAATGGGGAATGTGCTGTTGATAGAATGAACTGACTTAGGCTCTTCTCATAGAGCTTTGGCTCACTGAGAAGTCACTGGTACCTATCTGAAAAGGGGTCTGACCGGAGTACCTGTTTTAGTGTCTGTTCACAAGTGTTATGTGTGAGGAGGGTTGGTCTGGTCACAAGGTATGGGAGGCTAGGGGGAGGATCGAGACATTGGTAGGAGCATATTTTGAACACTGGTATCTGTCATTTAGTGTACAATTTCTTCTCTACCTAGACTACTGACTACAGTTGGGGTTTGGGAGACATGCTTACAACACGTGTCGGGGGTGTGTAGCTACCTTTACATAGTGCTGCCACGGCCTGCCTATGCACTCCATGTAATAAATTGATGATTTAAAAAAAAAAAAAAAAAAAAAAGACCATGTCAAGGTGCCTGTCCATCGAAATTCGAGTCCCACAAGTTCTCATTGTTTTACTGCAGACTTAAAGAAAGATTACCAAGGTTCTGGCAGGAAACTCCATCTTTTCCAGAGTGGATATCAGTTCAGGCGGAGATAAAATGACTTCAAACTTGAAGATGTGAAATATTCTATAAATAGGTTGGGGCAGAGAACACCCTCTTTTTCGATTATCCCAGGCGAAGATCGAAAAAATGAGTGTGTGAGAAATTCGATACCCCGAGTGAGAATCGACCCAGACTTCTCGTGTAGAAGTGCAGCATTGTAACTGTGAACATGATGGAAACATTGTTTCAACTCGATGTGATTTTATTGAAACCTCTAGATGTATCTGGCTTTTACAATGAGCAAACGCTCTTGCCTGACCAATTGGTTTGATGAAGGAACCCACCTTGGGCATTTTGTGATAACTTATGTCAAGACAGACCTAGAATGATGGAATGATATCGACGCATCGTATTAGCTAATTACACTATTGTTATCAGTGTGAGCTGGAACAATCCATGGCAGTGGAGAAAAGATGGGGTTCTAGGATTCCATTTCCCACCTATTTTGCTTTTATTGTCACGATTATCTTTTTCAACTCTCAGATCTATTATCGCCATCCAACGTTGAAGTAAACTGAGATCAAGTCGTCCAGCAATGAATTCCAAGATAGAGAACTTCAAAGCACTTCGTGAATTGGGTGCAAAGCACATTACAAAAGGACTAGGAAGGATTACGGAGGGGATTATGGTGAAAGGAGAAGGAAGTTATGTGTATTACGATGATGGAAGGAAGATGTTAGATTTTACGTGCGGAATCGGTGTTACCAACCTCGGTGTGTATGCTCTCATTGGTTCAATAATTACTGATGACGCACTGTAGGACATGTTCATGAACGAGTCAGTCGTGCGGCAGCAAATCAATGCATGCAACTCGTTCATCCCCAATGTAGTATTTCCATGCATGAACCTTATCTTCGTCTTATTGAACGCCTTCTCCCCGTCATGCCTCATGCCTCCCTCGACTCATTCTTCTTCTGGAACTCGGGAACCGAGGCTGTTGAAGCTTCACTTAAGATGGCTAGGCATTTTACAGGGAGACAGAATGTCATCTGCATGCAAGGTGGATATCACGGTAGAACGTATGGTGCCATGGCCGTGACGAAGAGTAAAACGATTTATTCCGAGTTTACAGGGTCTACGATGGTGAGCATTTTTTCTGATATCACTATCATTCAAAATGGATCAAATATGACTAGTCCGGGGCGTACCCTATCCCCTTCCCATACTGGCATCAATTTAATTTACCACCATCTACACACGAGAGCGTGCTCGTCCAGCAATCACTTTACCAACTTGATCTTGTACTAGCGCAACAGACGGCGCCAAAAGACACTGCAGCCATTATCATCGAATCTGTCTTAGGAGAAGGGGGATACATTCCTGCCCCGGTAGGATTTCTTCAAGGATTACGTCAAGTCTGTGATAAACATGGAATTCTACTCATTGTTGATGAGATTCAAGCTGGATTTGGTAGAGCGAGTAGTGGGAAGGAATTATTTGCGATAGAAGAGAGCGGAGTCAGGCCAGACATCATGCTTATTGCTAAGGGGCTTGGAAATGGGTTTCCGATTAGTGCTGTGATTAGCAGGAAGGAACTGACGGATAGGTTAAAGCCTGGGAGCATGGTGAGTAACATCAAACTTGTCTGAGATGTTTACTCACCATCAATGACAGGGAGGAACATATGCAGGTAATGCGGTGTGCTGTGCTGCTGCCGCTGAAGTCCTCGACGTGTTCCGCGAGGAAAAGGTACTAGACAATGTGGCTGAACGGTATGTCCCCATCTTCTCCATTACCCGTATTGATCACATACATGATCGCAGGTCAAAACAACTCCTTACCTCCCTTCACAAACTTCAGTCCTCAGCCGATCTCTCCCCCTATATTCTCGATGTTCGCGGAAAGGGCTTAATGGTGGGCGTAGAATTCGCATCGCCAACGTCAACCATATCCGGATCCACCACAGATGTTGGGGTTGTGCAAGGTGCACCGGAGAAAATGGCAAGTAGGGTGGCCAACAAATGTATTGAGAAGGGAATGTTGATCCTGACAACGAGCGTGTATGAGGTCATCAGGTTTATCCCACCATTGAATATCAGTGAGGTGGATCTTGAAAAGGGTGTGAACATTTTTGTCGATGCGGTTAAAGAGGTTGTTATGGAAGGATGAACAGTACATGTTGAGTGTATTTTTAAGGAATCGGCAGTTCATCACTGTGATGAGTGCGTATCGCAGGAACAATAAATAAATATGTGTTTATTGAAGTGTCTCAGAGTGTTTGCAGATATGTGCTCAATAATCTCCGAATCGTCTGAACGTGTTATACACCTATCTATCAGGATCGAGGGTGAAGATACACCTCTCATACGATTTCTTTCTGTGGTCTATACGTGACGACCTCAAAATTTGCTTACCGTTCTTGAAATCCTATTGTCACTACGTAGCAAATTAATATGATCTCCAGATGATTTCAGGGTCATCAATCGGTGGGAAGCCCTTCATTCATTCATTCATTGAATCAGCACTTATTTACATTCGTATGAATGGAATTGAATATGCAGCTGTCAATGCTTGGCTTCAGCATTCCGTGCTATAACGTGTACTACACATGGGATACACGTGCCACTATCGGTTGCGAAGTCTCCTCAGCGTTGGGTATATTACTCTCAAAAACTCAAGTCGAACCCCTCTACAGAGAAATGGCTTTTCTCTTGCGAAAAACGTCTGCAAACTTATTAATGTTGCTGACGATAGTCCCTACCTTTCCCCTCCAACTGAGTCTTTTCCTTCTAGTGTTGTGTTCGGCTCCCTTACCAGTTACCGAGGCTGCTGTGATTATATTTCCAGTCCATGATGATACTATCCTGTATCAGGACCAGGATTCGTCTGTGACACCCATTCCTGTAGAAAGTCATCAAAAGTGCTGGGAGGAATGTGTAGGTGAAGGTGATGATTCTGATTATTGTGAAGGTAAAGACTTCTCGTCAGTGTATGAGAGTAAGTATGCAGGTTCAACTAAGGTCTTCCCTTAGAGATATGTTGGTTGAACAAGAGCATCTCCAGACCAGACTTTCCGATAAAACGTGATGAGTTCGATAGGAACGATGAAAATGCTTGTTGGAAGGAATGTATGAGTAAAGAAGGCACGGATACGGAATATTGTGAGGGTAAGCTCTGAATCTTGGTTTTGTTATCTTGTGCATGAAGTCGACGAAGACTTACATTTTCTATTCCTGCTCTCTAGAAATATGTCGAAACCATGACCACGATAAGATACCTAATGATGGGAACGATGTTGACATCGATAGAACGTTGACAAAAATCCCTTGGAAATCTGGACCTTATCAGAATGTCAATCAAGTCGATAACTCCAGAGAGGACGAAGATGCTTGCTGGGAAGATTGTACAGGAAAAGAAGGAGCTGACGCAGACTACTGTGAAGGTGAGCGGCGTGTCTAACCTCAATATAATGATTAATGAACTCGTCCTACTACAGAAATTTGCAGAAATCATAACCACGGCGACGACGATAACGACAGCGGTGAGAACCTTTTCACCTCCTCTATGCAGAGGGTTCTCCAGGATCACATCAGTTCCCTACGTAGCAGCAGCTTAGAAATGTGACCGAGACTGTCTATAGTTTGAAAGTGGATTCCTCGGACCCATGATACTAACTGCATAAACTAATTCATGATTTTGATCACTGTTGGTAGTGGTAACATATTATCATATGTTTATTAGTCCGGGATGTAAAACGACTAACATCGGGACAATATACATTTCTTCGAGGTAGATCAAGCAATTGCAAAAAAAATGGAGAGTGACTCATGGGGAAAATTGTTAAGTACACAAATCTGGAGCTGAATGCATATCTAGAAATCCGGTTGCTGGAAGACAAAACACTATTTGACCTTTGGCTGACTCGTGCATCAAGACAATCTCTTGAAGGCTACGTTACTAAAAAGTAGCTATCAGTTACTGGTTTTCATGGCTTGACTGTTTCAGGATTCATGTTCTCTTCAGAAGATATTTTGATCAGGAACTTGAAGGTGAAAATCCCAGTTTCACCTGGGGTGAACAGAAATCCCATTTCAAGCATTCTGAGTGCAATATATTTGGGTCCGATTTTGTCCGTCATATTATATCGAAGTCCTAATCTATGAAAGACAAAAAATATAACTCTCTTGTCGTTTATGATTGCGATGTGCCAAACTGACCTTGAGTGTAATGTTCCCTCATCGGTTCGTGGCACGATTAAGCGTCTATCTAATCTCCTATCTTGTGATTGTCACCTATGAAACGCCGTTAAAAGCGTTGTACTTTCACGCTATTATGTCAGAGGCCGAGGGACAACCAGGTTTTGTCGGACGACCATACAAAACCCTAACATGTGCAGAGGGTACATTAAAGGTGTTGATCCTACACCAGGTACCTGCACCTTTCATCGGTCGTATCGTGGCCGATAATCAGCCTGGGCCATTGCCTGAGCAAAATGTGCGCAATCTGTATATGTCCAGAAATCCACTGACAAAGGATGGCTACAACAGTGGTTAGTCAAACCATTCAACGACGGGTACCTGTTACGAATTACCCATAGCGGTTCTAGCTCTGGGCATTTGTATGCGTACGCCTACCCTAACGGACGCGCTGAAGTGGTAGTAAGCGAGAACTTTGTGCCGGAGGACTGTGTATTCCGTATTGAGAAGAGTAGTAACAATGGATGGAGGATATTGACTCAATCAAGAAATGGCGCGTGGACGATAAAAAAGGGAGAAATGGGTTACAACTCGGTGAGTATCATAAAAACTGATCTACTAGACAAGTAACATTGTTACTAGGTATTTCTGGAACCGCTTGACGATCTGAATGTGAATCAGCAGATATTTTCTATTCAAGATAGTGTATGATAGATAGGTGGCTGAGTCAGGGAACCAAACACGACCAATTAAAATGAGGCTTAAGGGTTCAGGCCTTTGTTCATCGTCGGCCACAGTACCAACTTTTCACCCTCGTCGTATCTCTCAGCACAGTCACATTTTGTACAGCCTAATTGTACGCAAATTACGATGCGGGAGTCTAACTTTGCATTTCCTGCCCAGAACAAGGCCTGTGTCTGCATTACCTCTCAGCTTTACGACCGTCGCGGTGAGTAGCGTCTCTCAAATCAGTCTCTTGCAAATTCTGAAGGCATCTTACAGCCTTAGACACGACCGCACCGTTGCCACTGTTCAACTCACTGACTCATTTGACATATCTGACTTCAACATCGCCTCGTATCCGAGAAATTATGACTATGGATGGCGGTCTTGAGCGTCTCGTCAAGCTCTTACAGGAATTTTGTTACTCTCCCCCGGTTCCAGAAAACCCGTCGGCAATCTATGGCCTTCTTCCACCCTCGTCTCGTCCTCCAAAACAAATACCCACACTCAACCCCGCTCAGTTCGATAAACATGCTGCCTATCGCTTTTCCCTAGCCTTTCAGTGTGTAGTGAATATTGGTGTTAGAGGAAGCGAGCAGATTCGGAGGAGGGTCGTACAGGCAGGGACACTCGATGTGGTTGGGTGTATTCTTGAGGCTTGGTTGGCAAGCAAGGGTTTTTCTGTAGGACCTAGTTCGAGTGCTAGTGGTGTGCCCCGGGAGACGAGAGAGCAACGACATGCGAAGAGGCTTGCCGCGATTGAGAATCGCCAGAAAGAAGACGCAGTTGCGCTAACAAGGGCATTACAACGCACGCAGATGGAACAAAGTGCCACCCAAGGTCCCCCTAGAAATCAACTCCAGCCTAGATCACAAGACGACGAGGTCAGTACATTTATGTTCTTCCCAGACATTGATTAAGTTGTTAGGATGAACCAATGGATATCTCATCGAGTCCTGGGACAGATGATAGGAGTTTCCCTCCCATGGGATCTACTACGGCTACTACGGCTAACTCTTCTTTCCTTGTCACTCCCGTTCGTCCATCTCTTACCTCGACTACATCTACTCCAATCTCGGTTTCTGCATCCGCCAGTGATACTGACATCTCTACCTCCAATTCTGCCGCTGTTACTCCTTTAGGAACCAGTGTTCCCACTACCACAACGACGGCGACGTTCTTGTCCCTTCCTGCCAATCGGGAACGCAGCGGAACGGTCATTGCGCGAAACTTCTGGGATGTCAATGGACAGCAAGACCAAAGTGTCGCACCTGTAATGCTTCATCATGCCCAACGATCTACAAATTTGTCCAATGCAACGATTGTGGACCGACATGTTGGACGACCTTCCATTCAGCTATCTGCAACTGCTGATAATTCACCAACTCATTCCACAGATACATCACGTCCCGACACTGAAACAGAGGATGATGAAAATATTGATGTGGATGCAGAGGGTGATGTTGAAATGGAGGATGTGTCGCAGTTGAACCCTATATCTACTATCACCTCATCTGTCGACACTGAAGCATCTACGTCCACCACCATCATCCAATCAATCCAAATGCCAGAAAATGTATCCCCATCTGCACCTCATCGTACTCGACGCTCGGTCTCCCGCCGTGCTGGTGCCTCGGCGGCGGTAGGTATCGTCTCAAGTGATACACCATTAACCGTCCCCACGCATACTACACAACCATCCCATCATCATATCATCATTAACGAAGATCTGGGCGATTTAGGGCTGAATTCCGGAGGAGTAAGCGTGGGTGTCGTTGGAGGGGTTGGTGTGGAGGATGGAATTGTCAGTTTGGACCAGCAGGCTAATGAGGATTTTGCGATGGGTGCACCGCCTGGTGCACCGGGCGCGATTGATACTACGCCGACATTCAGTATTGGTACTGTGGGTGTTGGAAGGCCTGGCACGCGACATCATCATGGTCATCATGATCGACACCACGAACGGCATCACAGAGAAACATCGCAACCAGATGTGACGCCGAGAGCTACTGTGATCGGGTTACCATCCTCTGTCGATCATAGTCCATTGTCAATATCGAATTCAAACTCGAGTACTCGAGCAGGTGCCTATCATCATACCTTACCTTCTCCTTTGACCAATCTTAGTATGAGAGCAAGAGGACGATCACCGACTGCACCTGAATCTGTCGTTGAGCCATTGATTCATGTTGATGGACATGCCATTGGATCGCCGTCCGCATCGCTCTCGAGGAATGGAACGGGCGCAGGGTCAACAGAAGGCGGAACTTCGACAGCGATGGGAGATGTATCGCCTTCAAGTACGGTTGTTGCAAGTTCATACATGCCTGCTCGTCCTTCGATGTCCATCACTTCTTTTCCAACTTTTGTTCCTACCGACTCTGCTCAACAGTCTACAAGCCTTGTTGGGATACAATCAACGGCTAGTACGTCTAGCAATGCTACCGCAGCCGCCAACAACACTATAAGTAATAGTAACTTTACATCTGGACCTGGGACCGGTGCGACGAATACGCCGTCTACTGCCACGGCATCTGGTACGACATCCACTTCCGTGATTGCCTCGCAGCAGTTTCCGGGACCATATCGCGATGAAGATGTTTTATTGGGGCTACAACTACTTGCATATCTGAGTAAATATCCACATGTGAGACAGGCATTTTATAAGACCCGGCCGAGTTTTCATCCCGCGACTACTACTCTTGTTACGGGGAGCTCCAGTAATATGGCTGTTGGAGGAGCCGCAGGGGGGGCCACCAAAGGCAAGGGTGTGATGGGAATTTGTGGACAAAGTCAGGTTTCATCGCCTGTACAAAAGGATAGGAGCTGCTTCAAGACATTCAATGGGAGTAGTGTGATGAGTCCTACTATCGGAGGCCCGCCGGCGTCGAGCGCATCGGCATCTACGTCAGGGTTGAAGAATGGGAAAGAAAAGGCTTTGTCCAATCCCACATCACTTACCATCTCCACATCCAATTCCTCTCATAATAATGTTAATTCCATCGGCCCTGGCACTTCGACTCTGAGCTCGAGTTCAGGAGTGAGGCAGACAAATGTGTTCAGTCTTGTGGAGAGATTCACGTTTAAACCTTCGTCGAGCGAGCTGGCTAATGGTAGTGCGGGTGTGGGAACAATGCCCAGGCTACCGCCTGAAATACAGTATTGGGCTGGTGTGGTTATGAGGAATGCGTGTAGAAAGGATGATTTGAGAGGTGGAGTAAGGCAATGTGCAAATAGTAAGTCAACATGCTCACACTTAAGATCTTCTGCCGACGAATCACTACTCTTCTTCTATATTATCCCTTTCTTATGTTCAGTGCTCTGTGGTCGGTGGGAAGCCTACCCTCGTGAATTTGCAAAATGCAGAAGGTGTAGGAAAGCCAAATATTGTGGGAAGGAATGTCAGAGTACAGCTTGGAGTGAAGGTCATAGGTTTTGGTGTAGTGCAAAGGACGTTGATGAAGATGGACACGAAAGGAGTGAGAGGCATCATGACCGCGACCGTGATCACCATCGAGATGGACATGAGAGGGATGGAGACGTAGAGGAGGAATCACAAACGACGGGGGGTGGCGGTGGTGGGTCAAGAAGGGAACGAAGAGATCGACGAGAGAGGGAAAGGGACAGGAGAGATGATGAAGCAGATGCGATCCTGGCTACGACGCCAGCCATGATCACAACCATCACATTGCCTCGAAGTGCGACCACCACAGTAACACCTACAGCGAGAAGAGCTCTACATGTTGGTGTAGTCGGTGAACCCCCTAACGCTGTTCTTGTGCGTGCTCAACAGCAGAATGAACAACACCGGCAGGCACTTGAGGGTACGTACGAGAGAAGAGCAGATGTTGGTGGTAGCAGCGTCAGTATTGGTGATATTAGAATGACTGGGAGTACTGGCGCTGATGCCGCTGGAAACGACATGGTGCTCGGTTGATTTTGAACATATATTTGAGCGCTTATCTGGAATCCATTTCTCTTTTTTTTCCTTTTCCTGCTACTTCCTCCTCTCGATTTTAAACTCGAAAACTTTTGCAATGGCATGACATTTTCTACCGCTTGATTTGTTTTGCTTCATTCGCTTTATGGACTCGTCGCTTTGACATGTCTGTGTGTAAACCGATACATACGCAGCTATCCTACCTATCTATCTACCTAACGACATCATGTTTCTCTATACCTGTTAACCAGCAGCATCATATTCACTCGACACGCATATCGCATTTTACGTCTTTATCTGATCTGCTCAGTGTTCAGGTTGATGTGTGAGAATAATCCCTTATAATCCCTTCTGATTCCCTTCTGCACCCTGTTGTTTTGCTCCTTTGACACTTAGACATGAAACTTACAGTTCAATTATCTAACGATTGGGATTACTCCCAGTGTCAGACCATTATCTGGATAGTGGCAGAAATCTAAGCAAGGTAAGGTGTCCATAACCTATCTCTTGTAATTTTCCCCCGTACAACAATTTTCGAATCGGTTACAGAACATTGCATAGCACTCGCTATCCGCGCTGCACCAACAGCTTGGCATTTTACATTGGGAAAGGAAAGATTCAAGCCCTGAATTGGAGTGGTGAATGAATAGCAACTTGGGTTCCGCAGAATTTCTCGGCCATCTAACAAGCAAGTAATCTGTTACAGGCTTTGTCTAGATTGTAGACTTCACCCATAGATGACTGATAAACAGGAGACGTTTGTGGCATTCCAGACTTCACTACAGCAGTGGTGAGTCACTTTGGTGTGGTGACTGTAAAGACATCTGTTATCTTACAGGGATTCAGATGTCCATAAAGACTCACGTTCAAAGTAGTCACAGGTATCGATCGGTCAAGTAACCTAGTTTAAGCATGAAAAAGTTTCTTTTGACATATAGGCTGACACCTCTTTCGGCTTGCTGCATCAAAGGAGGGCGATCGTAGCGACCACTGTGGAAGCCTTCTGGGTACAACACATTGAAAAGCTAAGCTTCTCGACACTCGGTGTCATCTAAACATAGCCCCAAGAAGATTTCCAGAAGAATAATGCACAAGCAGTCTCTTCCAGAAGATTCACGCACTTGAAGAATGTGCGTCACATGGTCCCAACTTGCCATAGGTGACTTGTGACTCTAGTTGTATGGTAGCGACATAGTTTAGTAGACCCCAGCTTCGAACCGGTATACACATATTCGTCAATCTCTAGGGTTGAGGATTTTGTAACACAGGCAGCAAGAACGGTGAGACAGTAGTCGGAGAAAGCTGAGGTATGTATCGGGTAAATTTTCGACATCAACAACGTTCAATACAGAAAGTTTGTTATCGGTCCAATTGCCAGCAGATTTGGATACGACCAAGATTAGCTATGTAGGAGTGGTGGTGCATTCCATTCAGTATGCGTAACACTTCAATATACAACTGTATAGAACCCTGCTACTCGACAGATTTCCTGAACTGTTGATATGTCGGACTTGCTATGAATCGTCAGACTCCATGTCAATGTCAACCCACTACCTAGCCTATGAAGAAACCAAACTCTAATAGCTATCCGGCCAGCAAAATTATACAGCAAAACCGAATGTAAGTGCTCATAAGGAGATATATTAATAAGTTGTCTATTTCATATCATTCAACCATCTATATAGATAACTCAACCTGCGTGGTTGTCATCCCAATTTCCTAGGATCCCTCAAATTCACTACAGCCAAGTGTAAACTCAATATCTGCATCCATCAGAGCCCCATGATTTTCCACTTCATCTTGTTCCACTTCCTGGCACATCATCACCGTTGGTTGCCTCCTCACAAAAATATGTCGATCTATCTCAAATTCCTCCTTCTCGAAATTCAAAATAACCTCCCTGACACACCGAGCAGGGTGTTTGGCCAAATGATGTAACAGGTCAGTTGGACGCGAACACGAAGAGAGCAAGAGTGGCAAAGGATAGACATCAAAGAACTCCAAGTTCCTTGTCGCTTGGAAGTCTAGTAACCGCTGGATCGTTTCACCCAAACCATGTGTAAATACTTCAGGTTCAAACGGATATATATGTATCACGAGCTCCCGAAGTCTGCATCGAGGTGATCTCTTGAAGCATTCTTCGACAGGTTTTCCGATGGCTTCATCGACAGACCAAGAAGAAGAGGGAGTAGATGAGTAATCATATTCACATTCGTTGATGAGATATAAATCTTGCAACGCGGGGAGTGAAACATAGTTGAACAGTAACGTTGCGTTACCCACGTAGTGGAGTGAAATAGTCTCTAACCGATCATGTTGGACTATTGGATTGTCAGGAGAAAGAGGGGTAGAGGTCCAACTCGAATATCGGATGTTCAAGCGCACAAGTTCCGGGCACGCCTGAAGAATAAACAAGACGTCTTCATCTGACATAGCACAAGAGGCGGTAATTGAGTGAAGCTGTTGCCATGGGACATCCCTTGGCAAACCAAGTTGTTGAGAGTTGAACGCCCTCCACCAGTTTATCTGCCTCAAACTTGAGCTCTGGTGCACCTTGGTCCAAAAAGTCTCCAGTGTTCCCCGGCTCCAATACCTTGCGATCAACTGTACTTCTTCCAAATTTGGTAATTTGTCCAGTTCGTTGAAAATGGTTTCATCCTTGAATTCAAGAACAAAATTGATGTTCCTCCATTTGCTACTCCTCCGAATAAATATTCTCAGAACCTCTTTAGTTCCCTCGTCACATCCCCTCATTTCACTGTCCAACCAGTCTCGGAGAGTCAGCCTTAGGCCGACATCACCCGCCCTCTCTATCCATGTCTGCACTTGTGGGATTATCTCTGGTGTCGGGTTCTCTATATAGAGTGACGACCAAAGTGTTGGAGTGTTGAGTACTACGCTACGCCAGTATGAACAAATGTGGGTAAGAGGGAAGGGAGAGGAGCCTCCTGCAGATGCAAGAAGACAGGACTCATCCCAAAAAGAGGTAGGAGATGGAGAGTGGATATAGAATGAGAAGATTTCCCCAAGGATTTCTGGAGGAAGAGTCATCATAAGTTTGGTGTTAACTGGAGTAATAGGTTGATGTTGAGTGTTGGAGACGAAATTTGTCCGATGCGTCGAAACGAGTTGCATGGCTAACAGAATACGAATTTTTGAGGGGAATATCAAGCGCGATCAACGCGTTATAACGAGGTAGGTCGGAGAGAGAGAACGTTTCTAAGCCGATATAACGAACACACAACACGACTCATCTAGTCTGTTTCGGAAACAAGGTAAGAAAGGAATGCCCAAATCTGGTACTTGGACAAAGTTCGAGTGACAATGATGGACTGATGGACTGACGGACTGACGTACTGCCAACAGTGGGTAGTGCGTATTAGGTAATGGTTTATATTGCAGGAGAACTTAACGTCATTTTCTTTACTGGGAATAGCTTTTTATTTCAACAATTTAGAACGAGGTGTACGTACACAGTCCGCGGTAGATTACTAGGAGTAGCTGTGGGCTTCCTCAGGCTTACCCCGCCCACAAAAGCGGAGGAGGACTATACAACAAAGAGAGCCATACAACAAAAAAGTACCAACGCCCGGAGGTAATTTAGCAGGCACTTGTGTCGGCCTTTCAACAGGTCTCTGGACGATATTAACCATGGTGTCTACTCAAGATAAACTAAAACCTGGTATTCTTAGCCGTCTGCAACTAGTTGACAGGAATTAAGAGTCAAAAAGGCAGTCTTTATCAGGGAAATTTTCTCACTATCCTTTCTTTTTTAAATAGTTCGTACAAGTTCTTGTAGCCATCCCATGTTTATAAGCCGTCTCGTTGTTTAGGATAGACTCTGGGATCAGTAAATCTTGAATCAGTCTTGGATTATGCGTACTTTCTAGTAGGCCCCTCCCGGTCTTATCTTCCACAATGCAAATCCAATTTTTGTTGGAATATCGAACACTACACTCAAAGTAAGTTATATTTCATCTCCTAGTTACCACATGTTTCAGTTCAGGATGGTAGATATAAATACTAGCAGGCAAGATGAGACTCATTGCACATTCGCAGCGAGTTTCCCTCTCCTTTTTTGCTCGTTCTCAACTCAACAATTTTGAATGTCATCTTGAGATTAATGAAGCCAGAGGTGGTGTTAGCAAATGACACGAAGAGTATGAGAGGGTGCTCAGACTTTTAAGAACAGAGGCAGCTTGCCAGACTTCATATTAGTCAAGTAAGGACATTATTCAAACTGTGAAGGCGTGCGAGGACGGCATCGAGTAAAGAACAAGGTATTTATAAATCCTGAAAGCATGCCTAGCCCTTTACACAGTAAGCCTCAGTAGTCAACAATGCAGATTGACAACTGGGGTGGAAATGCAATGGCGTCCGTTATATAACTGCCATGGTGAGGCGACTGTTGTGGTAACGATATGATGACGTCAACTATAATCCCTCGAGACTGTGGTACTACCATGACGGTCCACTTCCACATGGCCGATACGAAGTCAAGCCAGGCTAGTAGAAACTCATAAAGTAGGGAGAATTTAGAATTTACATTTAGTTTACAAATTAGTCCAGGCTTAATGCTGAAACTAGGGTTACTGTGTAAGTATGCATTGTAATCATCCAACTAAACCCAATGTGCTAGTAAAAAATCTGAATAATATTTCACTTATTTACATTCATAAAATAGAAAAAAGTATCCTGTGCCTTTCGTGCATGCTTCTTTAACTCACACCACCATCACAACATGGTAGTGCCCGAGTTTAGTGTAGTGAATCCAAGTTTTGAGAATACCCCCACAAACCCTTACATGAACATACCCAACCTAGAAAGGCCACCCGACACTGCTGTCAACATACAGTGAGGACGTCTACCCATTCGAAGTAACACAATAAATCCTCGAAGCCCTTCATGTTCACCCATGGACTCTTCGCCTCCCTCGGAAATGGACTATGCTGAAAGAATCAACATAGAAAACAATGGGATGGACATTGAAACATTGGACCAAGAGATGGAGGGCCTCTACTCCTCAGCTCCTAGCGTAAACATGTTGCAAACACCCCCTCAAAACAAGGAGGTGTCCAATTCAATTACAGCCCCTGTCACACCTGCAGCCATTCCCTACGAAGCCAACTCTCCTGCGGACCCCAACTTGTGGGACAGCCATTTCGGACCGGTATCACTTTTCGGCACCAATGAAGTTTTACAAAATGACACGTGCAATATCTCCTGCTCTCTCATCCAAATTGCTCAATTCATAAGGCAAAGAAACATATCTAACCATGACAGCAACACAATCCCCCAACTCAATTCATTTGGGGATGCTGCTTTTGACTTCATCTCGGCCATACATGAAGCAGGATGGAACAAACTCAATACTTCAGACAACAAACATATCGGAAATAAAATCAAGGAACAATTTGGACACCAACCCCCAGCTAACAGGGAGAAAACAAAAAACTTGATGAAAAGAACCCCTCTGCAAATTCCCCAACGATTACCACCCAAGCAAGTTGAAGAAATCAGGAAAAAATTGGATCAAAGGAAAAGCAAAAGGAAATTGTCCCTCCCAATGTCGTATGCCCAAGCGTCATCACAAGCAGCCGACATACTTAAACTCAAAGATGCCTTCCTGGCTCTACCAAACAAGAAAATAGTGGAGATACACAATGCAGCCCTTAATGTTCCACAACCAAAAGGTAAAAATAAAAGATCATTCACTACTAAAGGCCCATCTAGGAAACAAGCCATCGTCCCTCTTCTGGACCAACATGTCAAATCTATCATGAATAATGCAGGAATGCACATCAACTCCATCAACGGTCTTTTAAAGAATGTCAAATCCTCCTTAAGAGCTGAGTTCATCAGACCTATGACCGAAAGCATTGTTATCACCACTAACAACGTTCCTGCATCAAGTGATTTATCGATCATGGAAAAATACGTCAAATCCATCGAAGACATTGGGTCAAATGAAGTTGCCACACCATGACTTCCACAGTCAAAATTGTACCTCAAGATCACAGGTATTCCATACATTCAGCCGAGTGGTATAGCTATCTCCAGTGACGATATTATCAACTATCTGAAAGACAGCAATTTGTTCGAGGATACGACTCTGGCAGCTAAGCCACGTATCATCAAAGCCTCTCCAAAATCAGACATGGCCATCATATGGATCGATATCTGGGACTCACAAAACGGCTCTAAGGCAAAAAAAACTCATTAATTGTTCTTTCAATTTCGGCAGATATATAGCCACTTTCAGAGGTACCAGCATGAACCCCGGAGTCCCTCAGTGTCACAACTGCTGGAAATGGGGCCACTCCACTTTCTCATGCAAGGCTCATTTGTCATAAACCGCCCGCCAGAACCAAAGATAGTACGGTTGGAGGGATGGGAAGAACGAGAGCTATTCTCAGACGGACTAGACGAAGGGTTCTAAAAATAGAAAAGGGAGATAAGATACGATAGGAAGGTCACA
>Ga0153955_100325_pt1 | contig 27524 bp, 38 predicted proteins | sample TSFL039MetaG_FD_104744 | JGI IMG/M metagenome (GOLD analysis project Ga0153955, IMG submission 104744) | Attine ant fungus gardens microbial communities from Florida, USA - TSFL039 MetaG | ecosystem: Host-associated > Fungi > Mycelium > Unclassified | place: USA: Florida, Wekiwa Springs...
CTGGGGGGATTGAAATGAAGTTTGGTCTATCATCATCAATCACCATTCCATCGTCCTTCTTTCTGTTTTCGCGAGTAGCGTAGTCATGATTTTGTTTCGTCTTGTCGCAATGGTAATCATATTCTGGTAAGGCTCTCAACGAAGGTGATTTCCGCGGAAGTTTCTCGATAACTTGTTGATGAACAATAGCTGGGGGGATTAAAATGAAGTTTGGTCTATCATCATCAATCATCATTCCATCGTCTTCCTTTCTGTTTTCGCGAATAGTGTGGTCATGCTTTTGCATCATCTTGTTCAGATAGTAATCATATTCTGGTAATACGCCCAGCATGCGTTCGACCAAATCTAGGTGAGTGTACTCGTATGGTGGAGCGGGACTAATAAATCGAAGTCCTAAGATGAACAGCGTAGATCAACCTCAAGCTCCAGACTCAAGAAACAGTCAACGGTTTCATTGCACTCGCCTTCCTGGTTGCATCGAAGGCAAAGGTTTTTATCGCAGGTATATAGCACTGTAGCTGCCTTTCGCTCAAAGTATTGACAGCAATCGATAATTAAGTCGTCATTGTTCGACAGCGCCTGGCCACATAGTCAATGCAAATGAAAAAAATCGATACTCAGATGTACAAGCCCCACCTCGGTTTCATCTCTTGTTTTCCAGTTCTTTGTCGACTTGCAGGTCTCTTGTTGAGCTTGGCCTTTCACAATGGACTGAGGCAGATCCTTGCGTGTAACCTCGCGCAGCATCCAGTCCGTGGCACTTCTCGCTCGTCGTCCCAAGCGGTCTGATTTGGTCTTCTGACTGGATTCCAACCAGCAGAGCGTCATCAGTATGGACTCCGGAATCAGAATAGATGATGTGCACCGATCGAGTTCGTTGAGAACGATACCAGGACATATCACAACAAGTGGAACTCTTGTGGATGCGATGTCTTCAACAAGATTTTTGAGTATATGAATATGGCCTAGTAGGATATTAGTGTCTACGACAAGGTAGATAGTATCGGCTACTGTAGGCTTGAAGCAGGTTTTGTGATCACGTTGATGTACAAGCCATAGGACGCACTTGCATTTCAATATCTTGGTTTGCAGCATCATCCAGAACATGTGATTGCGCTGAGAAGTTATTATTGAAGATGACCGGTTGCTTTGGAACGAACAGACACCTACTTACTCAGATTATGTGCCATGATAGAGGAAACAAAGATAAATACATTCAGCTGACTACATATAGAATAAGCCACATTTCATGGCAAACAATACGAATATATCATCTTTTTTTAAAAAAAAAATCAACAATTTATTACACGGTGTACGAAAACAGTCCGTGGTGATATGAATACAACATCAAGGTGTAGTGCAGATAGATGCAGATAGATAATAAAATTTAGAAATAATGAACTAAATAAAATCTGAAGAGGTCCAGTGCAAAATAAGAATGTCTGAAATGGAAGATACACCACTGAAGACTGATGAGGCATCCACTCTCTATCCTCCTTGCTCTACATTATTATCATTTCTTGATTGAATTTTGTAGAATTTAAAAGTGAAAGTGAGTAATGTGACAATAACTTTTGTGCGGCAATGCGATCGTCGAGACAAGAATCCATATTCTCACCGAGTGTATTTAGGGGTTCTATTATCTCACTAAATCAACTTTCTTCAGGCTCAGCACTTTTTCCTTTTCTAATACTGAAGCAGGGTAACCCCACGGGCTGCGATCGAGCACCAATCAAAAGTGACAGTAACTGCTTAGTCAAGGTTCCCAGGAGTAATGGGAGTGGGAAACACAACAGTTACGCAACTCATCAATTTCCCACACTCGTCTCTGTTACTTATTGACGAGGCTATCCTAAGTTCACCCTTTGGGCCATAGCGATTGCTCTCGAAATACGAAGTTAATCTTCATAAAAAATATGTCTCTTTATCAGTACCAGTATCCTCATCATCCTTCTTCGCCCTACATTTCCTCCCAGCCTGTCTTCATTGACCCAGCCAGTTTTCGTAGGGATTATAGCAGTCGACTCGAACAACTTCAATTTAACTCACGGCCAATCATCCAAAATCTTTCCTTCTACGCTCAAGAGTATTCTCGGTATGCAGATTTGGTTGCACAGTGCATTGACAACCACATTCGAAAGGTGAGTTGCCTTTGACCAGGCCTTTAGCATGTGCATCCCAAGGGAGAATCAGGAGGCTCGCACATTTGGTCATATCTGTACACCATGTAATTTAACAGTAGCATAGACTTGAGCATTAAGATTTAAATGCTTCCGGAGCCTTATGCCTCAAGGGTATTGCTCGTCTACTGTACTGGCGTTTCAGACTACGTTCCATGGATCTGCTGACTAATCTTTCCTTCTTTGTAAATCCTAGGTTTCTCCTTGGATGAAGCTTCCCGCCTTTTATCTTCTTGATGCAATTTCAAAAAACGTTTTCGATCCTTATGCACGAGTATTCGCTTCCTTTGTCATCCCCCTTTTCCTGGAAACCTATAGATCGGTCGATAATAACACCCGTAGTAAAATGGACGAAATGTTGTTAACCTGGCGGACTGGCGCTCCAAATGGCAAGGAGTTGTTTGGCCTTGCTCCTCAGATGGCAATTGAGCGTGGTATTTGGGGTGAGCAAGCGGTAAGTAATTTCCTTTTGATTTCTCGCCCTGATTGTTGATGCACTCCAGGGACCTAATCAGATTACAAAAGTTCAAGTCATGAGTGAATTAAACTTCACCCTTCAAGCAAAAGAGCGTGCAATTCAGCTGAACCCTAACGATGTGACGTCCAAGCATCACCTCCAGGTCCTCTTCCAGGTATGTCGGATGTGTGATTGACTCCGACAAACCACTGATAGACCTTTCCATCTAGCTTCGGACCCTTGTTGAGGCCGGTGTTTCCCAGGACGAACTTAGTCAAATCTTGACTCAACTCCGTAGCCTCGCGCGTCCACCAGCTATTCACCCTTTTCCGTCACTCCAAGTCCAATGGCCTGCTTCCCATTTCTCATCCACCACATATCCTCATTCTTCTTATAATGCACCCTACTTGGCCCCTCCACCTGAAAAACCTGAGCCCATCGCTTCTGTGGCATTGGCATCGTCAGCATCTGCTCCCGTTGAGAATGCCGGGGCCAATCTCCAGATATCTAGCATCTTATCATCTCTCATGAAATCCGGCCTGGTCTCAGTTATTGACACCTCTAGTGATTCAAAGGTGCCACCGATGGAACAGAAACCTGAGGAAGAATTGGAACCTCCTGTTCCGGCTGCCGAAGATTTGACCGCTATCAGAGATGCTCGGATGGATTATCGTAAGCGGATTCTAGCTGAACGATCGGAGACATTGAATGTAGAAAATGACATGTATGCGTTCGATCTGATTCAACGAACTGATCAATCTCAAACTTGATTCCTTTAGTGATGATCTTACCAATGTTTCTTTTTTCCTCTACGATTATCTACCTCTTCAATGTCAGCAGTGTGGAATACGATTTTTGGACACAATTTTAGGGAAGAAGCAATTAGAGGACCACCTTGACTTACATTTCAGGCAAAATCACAAACTTAGTCAAAATCCTGGACGTGGACATGATCGCAGCTGGTTCACAAGCGTTGAGGTTAGTTTTGATACAATTGGTAATTTCTTTCTTCTTACACATCTGCCAGGATTGGGTCCATGAATCATCAAGAGATGCTGCAAACAAGTCTCGGACGCCACGCATGACCTCTCTGCGAGTGAAAGCTCTGACTACCGTTGAGGACATGAAGGAAGGTGTGAATGTCGAGTCACAATATGTTACGGTACCACCAGGTGACGAAGCTAGGCTGCTCTCGTGCCCGATATGTAAAGAAACATTACAAGTTGAGTTTCTTGAAGATGAAGAGGAATGGATTTGGCGTAATGCGATCAAGAAGGATGATAAGGTAAACAGTAACTTTCACTCATGACTTCACATTCCTTACCCTCCTTGCAGGTTTATCACGCTACCTGTCATAGAGAAGCTACTACATCAGCAAGTAGTTTAGTGACACGACTTAAATCTGAGTTCGGGACGGGGAGTCGTGCATCAACACCTGAGGTAACCTCCTCACGTTTCACGCCTCCGTATGTAAGACGTTCTCCTTCGAGATCTCCGCTGTCGTCACCTCCCAAGCTTGTTGGTACCAAGAGGAAAGTTGAGCATGAGCCAACAATAAAGGCAGGACATACACCTCCTTCTAAGAAGTTAGCTTTGGCATAGCTCGTTCTTTCACTTGTTTCACATTCTCCCGGGCATCACATTGCATCCAATATTTGGAAACGTACATTGCATTTTCTCATTTTTTTATTTGCGTGATAACCAACATATCTGTATCTCCTCAGTCCTTCAGTGCACTTAGAGATTAGATACAATATAATAGGGAGGAACATAAACAATGGGATGTTGTAGATAAGGGAGATATCTTGTTGACAATAATGCAAGAAACTCTTTGTTTTTCGTAACACTATTAGAAAGACAAGTGGGTGAAATAGTCGTTTTGGGCTTGGAAATAAGAAAACATCCAAAAATAACAATACTTCTGTTCTGATTTTTGGAACATTTAAACAGCAGTTACATAGAGACTATCTTTTTTCAAAGATGTCCCTGAATCAATGCCAAGGCTTCTCTGGAACAAGGTCTAATAGCGCATTTGAAGGCTTCTGGATCCCAGCCTGTATAGAAGCTACAACAGATGCCTTATGATAAGGAGATCTGTGCAGAGTTGGAGAAAGGAAAGCCTAGTTGACAATGCACATTTAATTTATTTTCTAATTTCGCCGTACTGCATTTGACGACATCGTGCTAATTCATTTTGACATATGAAGATAGATATCTGAAGACCTTATGCAGTTATTGTCGTCCCTAGTGTATTTGGAAATAAGAAAATGAAATTGTCAAGTTAGTAATTGATGAGTACAGTTACATTCAGAATAGCCTATATACCAGAAAGAAGAATAGCACTTATAATTCAGATATGAGCATAGTAAACACTATTCAGATAAAGATTGGAGTCCATGTCGAAAGCCCGGGTGAAAGCCTCGTTCGTAGAACCGTTGTGTATTACGTCAGCGAACTGAAAGCCAAGTCCATCGATATCAGTATACCTATCCGAAACTCACTGTCTAAGGTGTGTTTATCTACACTTCTGCTGGTTCCTTTTGCATCTAGTGCAATTTCTCGCTTGTTTGGTATCGATTTCGTAAAAATCGGTGAAGCGGGAGTGTTGGATGCGAGGGATTAAGTTCGGATGAAAAATTGCTGATTCCTCTTCAACCAACCAGATGCACAACGTCCTCAAGACTGAAGAGCTGATCATCCCCGAGAATGTTGATATTGCTATCAAGTCTCGTCTCATTACTGTCACTGGTCCTCGAGGTACGCTGAAGAAGAACATCCGCCATGTTGACATGGATATTCGGTTATTAAAGGGCAAGACCACCAAGGTCAGCTTTGCAGTCTGGAAGGGGGGACGCAAGCATATTGCTTGCCTGCGTACGATCCGTAGTCTCATCAATAACATGGTTACTGGTGTGACGAAGGTATATCGAAGTCCGTGATTATGTTCCTAGAGTGCTGATATTCGTTTCCAGGGTTTCCTATATAAAATGCGTGCAGTATATGCCCATTTTCCTATCAACTGCATTATTCAAGACGATGGTCATTCCGTTGAAATCCGTAATTTCTTAGGCGAGAAGGTATGCAGTGATCCATGACGCGAACAAATATTCAATGCTCTTCAGAATGTGCGGCGTGTCGACATGTTGGAGGGTGTTACAATTTCGGAATCAAAAGCGCAGAAGGACGAGCTCATCCTTGAGGGTAATGACATCGACAATGTCTCTCAATCTGGTAAGTCTTACCTTCAACCTAGATGAAAGCCAAACATGACGCCTCGCAAGCTGCCTCCATTCAGGGAAGCTGTCGTGTTCGCAACAAGGATATCCGGAAATTCTTAGATGGTATCTACGTGTCAGACAAAGCCACAGTTACGCAAGATGACTGAGCTCCTGTGGCTTGTGTTATAACATACATCCCTCCATGTTGCCCCCGTACCAATCAAAACTTTGTTTGCTGACACAATGAATCATCGGTTTTAATTCATAGGTGACTAAATTGCTCCTGTAAATTAATGGATGAATGGAATTTTTGTTCCAACCCGACAACGATATTCAACATAATCCTGCCCGAAAAATTGAACAAGAGCGCGTTCTTCGGCTGCTATAATTGAGATCATGAGATCATGAAAAAAAGAAGGGACATACAGCGCGAGCGATGATAGAAAAATCTCCACAGGAGAATAGAATGGACAACAAATGATAACGGGTTCTGCAGTACTAATTGGGTACCCAGAGCCCAATAGAAGAATCCAGCATAGGAAGGATGACGGGACCACCTATTCATGCTCAGTAGCAAGATGCAAATCCATAAGATGAGCTCACGCATAAACTCCATCCGTGACAAGAATGTGATCATTACGTTTCTTGAATACTACAATATGAGAAAAGTTGGTGGACGCCTGAATCATGGCAAGCGAGCGTAGCGTCTGCCCAAAAAGCGTGACCACAGCGCCTAGAAACTCATTCTCTATGTTTAAGCTCTGAGAGAGAAGACTCACCTAATTGAGAAATATACGCAAGGCTCTTTGTCCCAGGCATGAGATATAGAGTTATCAGGTATTCACTGAGGGCCATTGCATGAGCAGTATAATACGAGCAGCCGTTATTCAGTAAAAAGGCTATATGATATAGGGTCAGGAAAGGACGTGGTACGGAAGATCAGCTCACAATCGACATTGCACCTTTCCAGATTCCAACCGGCAATAACAGCGAACTCTGCCCAGTGAAATAATGACCAAGCACAGAGAAAGAAGGCAAGTTGACGTGTAAACCACCAATATTTCCCAAAGTTACCAAACACGACTGTCAGGAATGAAACACAGAAGATACCACCGAGGAGAAACGCAATGATAACTACAGCAAGAAGGGTGTTAGGAAGGCTGCCACGAAGGCTTTTCACATCTGACTCCAGATGTAGAGGATTCGGAGTAACAGTGCGTCGGGGCGGGCGGCCCTCTATCTGGTCCGAGTCCCCGGATGTCATTGATAAACAAGAGGAGAGATAAAGGACACTGGCAAGCCAGGCCGATCTATGTGCAGATAATAAGAATTGTTTATGACTATTGATTGGTCGTGGAAACTATGCGAGCACCTGCCTGCTCATCCATGCTTTGGTTTCACCGGCCTCACTGGTCTTTGCAGCTCCACCACTTATTGGGACAATGTTACTCGACGGTCAAAGAACCCCAAGCTGCCTCCAAACTCCGTAATATGGCGCTGGTCGCTCATATAGGTAACTTGGCATTTTTTGTTTGGAGCGAGCTCATGATCTCTAGATTCTGGAAAAACAACCCTCACGGAATCAATTTTGTATAAGTCAAGCTATCTTGCGGAGTCAGGTACAGTTGATACGGGAAGTACCACGACCGATTTTTTACCCGTGGAAAGGGAACGAGGAATCACTGTCCAATCCGCTAGTATACCTGTGCAGTGGAGAGACTGGACCTTCAATCTGATAGACACACCTGGTCATGCTGACTTCGGAATGGAGGTAGAAAGTGCTAGTCGTGTCATTGATGGTGCGGTCGTTCTTATAGATTCTGTTGAGGGCGTTGAAGCTCAGACTAGAGGCGTTTGGGCGCAACTTAACCGGTAAGCGACCTCCATTCAACTTGAAGCCCGATTGAATGTCGACATAGATACGATGTTGCAACCAAGTTGATCTTCTTGAATAAAATGGACCGCCCAGGAGCTTCCTTTAAATTTGCTTTATCTTCCATCCTGTTGAACCGACTTCACTCCCAACCATTACCTTTAGTCTTACCCATTGCATCATTTAACCCTCTAGCCTATCAACAAGCGGAGCCTGGTATTCAAGGCCTTATTGATTTGGTCAAATGGGAACTCTGGCGATGGTCTGAGACAGGAAAGCCTTCCATAGATACCTTGCCATGCACGACAGAGGCCCTTCGATCTATATTCGAGCCCAATCATCCTCTTCCATCTCACCTGATAGATGCACGAATCCAGTTTTTGGACAATCTTTCCATGCATTCGGAGGAGCTTATGGACACTCTACTTGGTCTGCCGTCTTCCCCAGATGCCTACCTAGGTATTGGCGGTGATCAAGTAATTCCCTATCTCAGACAGGCATCCCTCCGAAAGGCTATAATGCCCGTTGTTTGCGGTTCTGCCTTGCATCATATAGGCACAGAGTTGGTGCTTGACTATGCTGGCCAGCTCCTAGCCAGCCCATTGGATGTTCCTCATGATCCCCAGGTCCTTGGCTCTCCTCTACAACTTCTTGCCTGGAAGGTCAATTGGGATCGGAGAAGAGGCTGGATGACTTTTGTCCGTGTATACTCTGGTATGTGAAGTGTATATCTTGCCGTGCAATGCTATTCACTTTCTGACAGGAAAACTTACTCGCCATAGCAAACTTTTCAACACCAACAGAAATCAGAAAGAAGTCATCTCTAAGTTGATGCTCCTCTATGCTTCTGAGTTCCAAGAAGTAGACGAGTTACCGTTTGGTTCCGTGGGTGTAATCATCGGTCTGAAACATACCCGCACGGGTGATACCCTCGTTTCCGCCGGAAGTCCTACTTCTACCCGCTCTGTGTTAAGGGATATCACACCGCCTCCTGCTGTTATCTCTGCCTCTGTCATTCCTCAATCTCACATAGATCTTGAGCCAGTTCAAAACGCTCTAGAATCACTGGCACGGACAGATCCATCGGTACGCGCAGACATCCAGGAAGGACAAGTTCTAGTGCATGGACTTGGGGCCTTACACCTGGAAATCATTGAAGGGCGACTCAAAGATGAATGGGACGTCAATTTCGAATTTGGCAAACGCAAAGTTAGTTTTCGTGAGGGTCTCGGACCTGGTATACCGGTTCAAGGGTGGGACACTTGGAATACGAATGTCGGAGGCGGAAAATACATCTCTGTTGAAGTTCCCCTGATTGTACGTTCTCTGAAGGGTGCGGAGGAAGGAAATCCTGTCTGGGATGGTAACAAGGTTTTGGATGACAAAGGCAATCCCCTGCCGGCTCCAGAATCTATTCCTGTTGGGCCTCTTTCGTACGTTGCACAAGGTATTGCGAGTGCACTATCGATTTCACCTCACTCCTCACTTGCCATGACTCATACATATATACAAATACCCAAAAAAGCCCTGTCCAAAGAAATCCCTCCATCCATCCTGACCGGAGCCTCTGCAGCTGTACTACGTCAATTCTTCCGCGGTGCAGGTTCTGGACCTCTTTTGGAACCCTTCATGAATCTCAAAGTCACTGTTTCAGAAAATCATCTGGGCAAGATCATCAGGGACATGACGGAACATGGTGGAGAACTTCTAGAACTTGGTTCCGGGCTTCCTGCCTCTACAGAAGGCGAAATCATAAGTGGATTTTCTGAAGAGGGCATTTATATGCCACCCCTCTGGCTGACACCTTCCGCCACTGAAATTGCATTAGAGACATCAGGCTCGAGAGTCAAACGCGCTGTACAAGGATTGGTCCCACTTAGTCAATTTTTAGACTATTCGCAGCGTCTTCGTGCTCTTTCAGAAGGTAATGGTACCTTTGAGTTGTTTACCGCAGGATTTAAAGAAGTCTCAGCACTTCGACGACTGGAAATCCTTCGTGAAATTGGCAAAGCATAAATAACTGTATCCCGAATAAATTAAAAATCACAATTGTCTTGCTTTATCTGCGTCACCGAAAAGGACCGCTCCTCCTATTTCATCTTCATCCTCGACTGCTCCAGGTCCAGCGTCACCGGCCATGTTTAATACCTGACTGAACGCCATCATCCCTCCCATCTTGGAATCATCACTGACCTCCATTGTGTCGAGATCATCCAGAGAATTGGTTACAGGGGTCGAGTGCTGGGATTGTGTGTCATCTTCGTCGGTTAAGAACAAGGGTGTCTGAGCACGTGTAATGATAGTTGATAAAGCAGCCTGTTTTTCCTTAGACTTGAGGATAGCATGTTTGCCTAGATCCCCGAGAGAACGAGTCGTAGAATGGATTGTTGGCCATGGTTCCGCGACAACACAGAGACAGTGACCATGAATGCCGAAACCCTCATATCTCAGTTGAAGTGTCGGCTTGGGCTTCTCTTCCTCATCAGTTTGAAGGTCGAAGCCACCTTGTTGATTGTGTTGAGTACCGTCTTCTTCCTCAATGAGTTCCTTTGCGTTGGCATAATTCGTTTCCTCATATTGATCAACATCAACCACTTCTGACACCTTTGGTCTAACTAAAGTATACTCTCCTTCTTCTGAGCCCCTTGAGTTGTCGGAATCTAATCCCACGTCCTTTTTCCGTTTCTTAATGGATCCAGATGGCGATGACTTCAAAAGAGCGGAGTCGGAACGTGTCTTCCGTTTTTTCTGTGTCCTCCGAGGAGTAACGGCGGCTGCGGGTAAATTAACGAACTGAGAAGCTCTCATTACATAGTTTCTCGTCTGTTTTACAGATATAACTTTATGTTTCATCCAGCTGCAAACTACGTACCTTGATTGCAACTGAGTGTGGTTCCGTTCGACGCAAAAAGTAACAAAATTGGTAGGTATCTGGATGTACACCTTTGAGTATGAGCCAGATATTTGGAGGAGAGGAAGGTCGTGCACACACCACCACGGCATGTATCCACCGCTGCCTTCTTCCCCGCAGCAGGACTGGAGAAAATACCAGCCTCAGCTAAGAGTTTGGGTAAGATCCTGAGACCAAGGATCTAATTGAGACAACTTCCTATAAAGTACGAAATCCAGAGACCAACCGTGGACGAAGATCGGAGAGGATATGCTGTAACACTTGGTCTGACATCCAATCCAAATGACGTTCATCAAGATAAAGCTTTCACTCTATTAGAGAATACTATGTTTTATGTGAAGCCCTACAGCTCACATATACCGGAAGAACAGAGTGTTCGGATATCCGAAGATAAAAAAGATTTCTAGTTTTGAAGTTCATGAGCGACAGAAGAGTGACAGAAGAGTGACAGAAGAGTCCAAGAGTCAAGCTTGACGTTCGATCACGCAATTGATCACGTCCCACTCATATTAAAAATTACTACAAATTTCCCGTACCTATTTCTCAGGCGGATGGTCACTCAGGTCCTGAGATAATTGCTTTGATGACGCCCTTGCCGTCTTGACTCTTGCCAAAACGAGTCGCCCTGAACGCTGCAATGGCGTCTTTAAAGGCATATCTTTGAAAAGACTTGATGACATGACCCCACCAAATCATACTTAGAGATTTCTCACCGATGAGTAACGAGGGGCTTGAGATCGATCTTTTCATTTGCAACTAAAGAGATAGCCAGTGAGTAATCACCAGGCTTTGTCCAGGATCAGTATGCAACTGATTAGAAGAGATGTAGACAGCATACGCCATAGCGGAAGGAGCCTTTGTAGTTGAGTTCCTTGACCATGAGGAGGCCAATATTGATGGCGACGTTTGGCGCACCCATACCGACCTTGAGAAACACAATTAAATTATGATTCAAAGGAATAGATTCCGTTGCATACCTGCACAAATGTACCGCCAGTCTTCACAATGTGAATAGCAGTCTGGATGGAGACCTCGGCACCACTAGCGTCGATGACCAGGTCAATTTTATTGGTTCCCCTGTCTTGGATATTAAGCTGCTGTTTCATCTGTTCCGCATTTCGCTTGCTGTAGTCAAATTTTGTTTCACCTTCAAGGGGTTTTGGAGGAAGATAGGTGTCAGTAGCAGCATAGCTCTTGGAAAACTCCAGGCGTTGAGGAACGATGTCCACAGCAATAATACGCTGAGCTCCGAGAGCCTTGGCCACTGCCATGCAGAGGAGACCAACAGGGCCACAACCGAAGATAGCAATGGACTGGCCAGAGCGAAAGCCACCAAGGTTGGCCACAGAGTGCACACCAACAGACAGGGGTTCTATCTGAGGATGAAAGATTAGAGCGAGCTCAGATATTTGGGTTGAAATTACCATGGCGCCATCTTCAAGAGTGAGGTTTTCTGGCAGAGGATAGGCCAGGTCAGCGGGAAGTCGGTAGTATCGCGCAAGAGTTCCGTCATAAGGAGGGGTTGCTGCGAACACAATATCTGCACATAGCTTAAATGATTATCAGCCTCATTGGCGGAGTGGAGAAAGCGGATCAGACCTCATAACGCCCAACCTTGCAAAGGTCGCATTTTTCTAAATATAACATGTAGATGATGAGGTCAGAAAAATGCTCGGTACACACTACATGTCGCTCCTGGTTCCATGGCTACACGATCGCCGACTTTGATATACTTCACATTAGTACCAACTGTGGTCCCGGTTAGTCGCATAATGTTCCGATTCAACTCAAGAGTTTCTCTACCTTGTGAAACAATGCCTGCAGATTCATGGCCCAGAACCTCCAGACGCATTTGAGAAGCACAGAAGTGATGTTTGTGTTCTTGAGCCTTACCATAGGCTTCTCTACGACGAAGTCACCGATCCGACCTTCGACAAGATAGTGAACCTAGGATGTATTCAGCTTCGCAGTTGAACATCCATGCAAACCAGTAGCATATACATCAGAACCACAGATTCCTTGCGAAAAATGATTAGAACTCCAAGTAGAAGATCGGTGTAGCACACACCAGTCTTCTTAACCTCAACGATCACATCGTCCGGTCCGGCTAAAAAGATGGCATTAGCTATCCAGACAGCAATCTGCTAGACAGAGATTTACGTAGGGGAATGGAACGTTGTTCGTAGACAACATCCTCGATTCCGCGCAAAACGAAGGATAGATTATCAGACATGAGCAGATGGGGTGCAGATGGGGTACCGTGGTAAACTTGTTTCTTCAGTGTCAGCCTCCAGCCCAATGTGCAACACATCTCGGTTCATCCCAATGGCTCAGTCTCTTTGTCCTACTCTGTCTTCTGCGAAGATACATCTCTCAATTCTACCTTAAATTCTGACGAGCTTGGCCTCTGTCAACATCTCTATCAACACACTCCTTTCGCACAAACTATGCCACGACGAGCAGCCACTGGTACAATGCCTGACTTTACTGGACAAACCGTTGACGGTGATCGTTATCTTCTGGACAAGTTGCTCGGTTCGGGTGCCTATGGCAAGGTCTATCGCGCCATGGATATGAAATCTCCAGCAGATGGCCGCGCATTCTTCGCCATTAAATGCATGCCCATTTACGTCCCTGGAACCACCAAGGCTCACTTTCAGACAAGAGAACTTTGTAATCATCCTGTTGTTCGTGATCATCCCAATATCGTACGGTATGAACGACACTTTCGGGAGGGAGATTGGATCTATGTTGTTATGGAACTTGTTCGGGGAGGTGATCTCTTTGCAGCCATAACGGAAAGACACATATTTCAGAACAACGATGCGTTGGTCAAGAAGATATATGTCCAGATTATTGATGCAGTCCAGTATTGCCACAGAAAGGGTATCTATCACCGTGACATCAAACCCGAAAATATTCTTTTTTCGGAGGACACACGTCGTATCAAGCTGGCTGACTTTGGTCTCTCGACTACTCATGCCGCCTCTGCGGAATATGGTTGTGGAAGCTGTTATTATATGAGCCCTGGTAAGGCTTTCGTTCCCTTGTGTCCCTTATTATAGACTGAAGTTTTGGGCTTTGGTTCTTCGCAGAATGTATCGCTGAACAGAAGCCACGTCTAAAATACTCCTCAAAGCAGACCGATGTTTGGTCTATGGGTGTCATTCTCGTCAACATGATATCTGGACGTAATCCTTGGCGGTATGCCACCGTAGATGACCAGTGCTTTCAAGCCTTCTTGAGCGATAACAATTTTCTCGGTAACGTGTTGCCTATTTCTGCAGAAGCGAATATGATTATCAAACGTATATTTACTATCGACCCATTGAGGCGGATTTCCTTGGAGAAACTGAAAGAGGAGATTATCCAAGTTCGCACGTTCTTCAAAAGTCCACGGCAACCGAAACCACCTCCCAGGCCACTTCAAGCAGAAAAACACATTGAATCCCCTGATTCAGGCTGGCAGACTGAGTCTGAACCTGTTCCGGCCAAACCAAATCGGGTTCTGGTGGAGACAGAAGGGGGCGCGATATCTAGTCCTATCCTCCAACCTACTGCTCCACGCGATTCCAGTTCTGTGATGCTCAAAACCTCTATCCCTGGATCAGACAATAAAACGGGATCTTCTGCCGCTGATTCTTCCAAGTCATCTCTCGTTGTAAAGACTCCTTCAGTGCACGCTGTCGCCCCTGTCACTGTTGCCTGTCCAAATGGAAATCCTGATGATGACGTTGAAGAACCGCTGATCCTTCCGGGGACACTACTGGATAAGGTTTTACGTTCTCCAGGTGGAAAGCCCAAATCCATTACTTTAAAAAGTGGGCGCAATATACTTCGTGCAGCCGTTCAGCGCATCAAAGAATTTTCTGCACCTACAAATGGTAACGGTGCCGCATAAATCGCTGCTATGATATTCACCTGTACAATTGTATGACTGTCTATGTAATGTGATTTTTATTCTCCCTGACGTTGATATTGATATCACACTCCGATCAATCGATTATGAACACGTGCCTCTAAGTCACCATCAATTCGCCATCGCTAATTTTTTAACATTAACATCTATCGCACTATCTTTCACACTCAAAAAATGGTTTATTCCAGCGTCCTTGGTTTTCCTCGCATTGGTGGGCTCCCTCCCATAATATATTCTTGCGATTCCATTGATTGTCATAAAACCAGGTTCCAATCGCGAGATCAAGAAGGGAGTCGAAAACTATTGGAATAGTAAAATCCCTGCAATAGAGCTTAACAGAATTGCTACCGACATAAAGAAGGCTAACTGGAACATGATAAAGGCTCAGGGTGTCGACTTGGTTCCTAGGTTTGTGGTGGATCGAATAATTAGGTGCCGAACTCATTTTTTGCTCAAGTGGCGATTTCTCTCTTTACGACCATGTTTTGGATCATTCTACTGCCTTCAATGTCATTCCACAACGTTATACTGGCTTGGGTCTAACAGAACTAGATGTGTATTTTGCCATGGGTCGTGGACGCCAGTCAGAAGGTGTTGATGTTCCTGCTTGTGAGATGAAGAAATGGTAGGTATCTCGTTCGCTTCCAAGATTCAGACATAGGTTGAAAGCATACTTGAGGTTCGATTCAAATTACCATTACGTTGTACCCGAGTTTTCTGAGGAGACCGACTTCAAGCTCAACTACAACAAGGCTTTGAATGAGTACAAGGAAGCTCAGGCTGCAGGTATCACCACTCGCCCTGTCATCATTGGTCCCATCAGTTATCTCCTTCTTGGAAAAAAGGATAAGACCGCTCCATCAGGTTTCCAACTTGTATCCCTCTTATCTAAACTCATACCCATCTATAAGAAGCTCCTCTCCGAATTGAAGACCGAGGGGGTTGAATCGGTACAGATCGATGAGCCCATCCTGGTCCTTGATTCTGCTGCCGCCCTTGAAAAGGAGTACACCGCTACATATGCCGAGCTCGCTCCTATATCCCCGAAGATCGTACTCACCACCTACTTTGCTCGTCTTGACTCCAACATCAACTTCATCGCTAAGCTTCCGATCTATGGTCTCCATATCGACCTTGACCGTGCTCCTGACCAGCTTGAGGACGTTTTAAGTGCCACCCGGGATACTAGGATATTGCTTTCCTTGGGTGTCGTCTCTGGCCGTAACATTTGGAAAACTGACCTTGCCGCCGCAATCAAGTCTGTCCAGGCAGCTATTGATGCTCTCGGTACTGACCGTGTTATCGTCGCAACGTCTTCTTCACTTCTCCACACACCTGTTACACTCGCCTCTGAGAAGAAGCTGACGGAGGAACAAAAGGATTGGTTCTCCTTTGCCACAGAGAAGGCTAGAGAGACTTCTGTCATTTCTGCTGCCTCCTCTGGCTCCCAGGATGTTGAAGTTACTGCAGCCCTGGAAGCCAATAGGAAGTCAATTGCCGCCCGTCGTCAATTTGAACAGAATTCCGATGATACTGTCCGCAGGCGTGTTGATGCTATTACTCCCGAAATGCTCGAACGCAAGAGTCCCTTCTCTATCCGCAAGGACATACAGGCCAAGCATCTCAATCTCCCCAAGTTCCCTACTACCACCATAGGCTCATTTCCTGTTCGTGTCTTGTCCTATCAATACAGCCAATTTGACTCATTTTACATAGCAAACCAAAGAAATCCGCCAGGCTCGTGCTAAGCTTGGAAAAGGTGACCTTACTCGAGAGGGGTATGAAGGTTTCATAGAGAAGGAAATTGAGAATGCGGTACATTTCCAGGAGAAGATTGGCCTTGACATCTTGGTGCATGGAGAACCCGAACGTAATGATATGGTCCAATACTTCGGTGAACTTCTCCACGGCTTTGTCTTCACTCAGAATGCTTGGGTTCAGAGCTATGGTTCTCGGTTAGTAGTCTCCCATCCATAATTTTGGATTTCTCTCTCTGATCAACTATCACTAGCTATGTCCGCCCACCAATCATTGTCTCCGATGTCAGTCGCCCTGGACCTATGACTGTCAAATGGAGCAGTTACGCACAGAGCTTAACCAAGAAGCCCATGAAGGGTATGCTTACTGGTCCTGTCACCATTCTGAATTGGTCCTTCCCTCGTGCCGATATCCCGCGCGAACTCCAGTCCAAGCAACTGGCCCTTGCTCTTCGTGACGAAGTAGTTGACCTGGAGAAGGCTGGAATTCATGCTATCCAGGTTGATGAACCCGCTATACGTGAGGGTGTAAGTAACGAGCCAATCTATCCGACACTATGAATGCTACCTGATACTTGTCTTACAGCTTCCCCTTCGTCGTTCTGACTGGGAAAAATACCTTGAGTGGGCTGTTGACTCCTTCAAGCTAACTACAGCCGGTGTCACTGATCAACTCCAGACCCACTCCCATTTCTGCTATTCCGACTTCAATGATATCTTCTCCTCTATTCAGCGACTCGATGCTGATGTTATTTCTATCGAGGCATCTAAGAGTGACATGAAATTACTGGCTGCCTTTGAGCAACACAGCTATTCCAATCACATCGGCCCCGGTGTCTACGATATTCATTCGCCCCGTGTTCCGAGTACTCCGGAGATCAAGGATCGTATCAAGGGCATGCTCAAATTTATCCCTAGAGACCAACTTTTTATCAATCCTGTAAGTCTGACAACTCCCGTCAAGTGACTTATCTTTGACTGATCCAACTTCAAGGACTGTGGTCTCAAAACTCGTGCCTGGAAGGAGACAGAGACTTCCCTAACCAATCTTGTTGAAGCTGCTGAGTGGGCTCGCCAGACTTACGCATAAAATTTTCTGCTTTTGCTTCAACAGCACTCCTTGACTGGTTATTTGAGTAATGCAAGCCCTTTCTTGTGTCCCTGTATCATGTGGGCAGTTGGGACGATGAGCATGTTCCTTGCTGAGGACTAGAGGATCGTGATGTCAAAAAGTATTGCTTTGGCCTACCGGGGTCTCAGAGTGTGTATTGGTGGATTGGATTGGTATTTGGATTTCAACAATCCTTAACTACTTCTGTATGTCTTTGCATGTGCTTTTCCTAGCCATAACAAAAGAGGGTAGTGATTAAGATACAGCAGCAACATATCTAGTTTGCTGCACAAGAGGAGTTAGGTTTTAAGAATAGTAATGAACAACTCGAAACCGCGTCTCTAATCTCTCGATTTCCTCCGAATCCATGTCACCTGCCTCGCGGTGCCTGTGGAACATCTCTAGGAGATGTCTAGGAGTCATATCTGTCCCAGTGCTTGTTGAACGATGCAGTTGAAATATAGGGTCGTATTTGTACCGATTTTCATCAATGTCAATGGAAGATCATATTTCTTTACCTCGAAGGCTAAGGGGTCAGTGTGTCCTGCATCAGGAAGTGCTTGGTTGTAATTTTGCCAAGTAATCGGAACTGAGGTGAATGGAACCGGCAAGCAAGATTTGTCGGCGTCACTCTGCCTTACATCCTCTACTTACACTTGAACCATGCAACTGACATTATCTGGTCTCTTTCCCTTTGCACCTTGATATGAAGCTTGGACTGTTGCATCTCATCTTCACTACATGACTATACCTACGAAAGCACATTGAGACCATGCATTATAATCACATTGATGATAGACTCACTGAAGTGTCTTGAGACACCGAGAGAGCAAAAACCTAAGTAGAGCAGCGAGCCCATCCTACTCTCCTGTTCACGTATTTAAACACCTTCAACTACTTTGGCTGAGGACAAGACACACCTTATTTTGCTACTCCAGCAGGTTTCCTACCTCCGTCTCCTTTGACTCGAGCTCTCTTAACATCCTTTGTCGATACATTCCGTCCACTTTCTGCCGAACCTTGAGTTAGACAAGCCCAAGATTGTTGAGATTTGGGGAGCCTGTTCTCAACTGGGACCCAAAACAGTGGCTCATCATCCTGACCCATCATCCATCCATCCATCCATCCCTCATGCCTTGCAGCATAAGCTCATATCCATGAGTGGAATGCCAGTGCTCGGCTGTGAGATCTGCTATGTCCCGGATTGTCAAACCAAAGTTGAGTGAATAGTTTACCAACGCTGATCCATCTCGTATAAACACCATGCATGCATATGCTTGACCCAAAATCTGAGCGTGCAGATGACCGGTATAGGCATCAAAGATTTATGTTTGAACCTAAGAGCAATGAGTCTGTCGCCAAGGGAATGGTCAATCAGAGCAGGTGAGAGGGCAATTCTATCCACCCTGGACGTTTGAAACTTAGAAATGAGATGGCGAGTTCGCGTGTCCCACACTCATACGTGGGAGCCAAAGGGAGACCAGCATGCGAGGAGTTTCCCATCGGGTGAGTACTCAAGCGAGGGGTCGTTGCGAATATGCTCTTGATCGTCAAAGTGGACAGGATCAAACTCGGCAGTGTCGTGATTTGGTTGGAGAAAAGTGGAGAAATGACAGATTCCCATGAGGATATGTGAACCGTCGGGAATCCTTGCCATCTTCGAAGTTCTACAGTTCAATGACATCCTCAGATCTCTTTACTATGGCCAGAAAATGCCCATCAGGAGAAAATCGGGCACCAGCAACATCATTCACCTCCAGCCTGTTGGATATTAGTGCACCATCACTAGCATCCCAGAACTGGACCAGGATACAAGTTGCACCTTTATCTTCAGAGTCATCATCTTCATTGAACCAATGCGCCGAGACAATTCTTCCGTCATGATGAATAAAGGCAAAATCAGAGCCCTTAATTCGAAACTGCTCCTCACCTGTCTCAATGTCCCAAACTACTGCATAAGAGCCATATCTGAATAGAATATGCTTTCCAGCATGACTAAAGTAGGCATCATTTCTATACCCGTAGGCTGAATATCGACATTCTTTACGACCGAAGAGTCGAAGTTGCACATATTAAAATGGAGCTTGGGTGATAGCAAGGCTTTCAAACATAACACAGCAAGCTGGCGCTCATGAAAACCCCGATCCTGAATAGCAGACAGTTCAGTCAGTTGTTGTAGAAAGTAGGTAGAGAGGAAAAAGTCTTCGAATGACTTGTGATGAAAATGAAGGATAGGGCCTGAGTCAATGACGGACGCGAGACCTTTTCGGATCACTCGCATTACATCTGACTCTCCAATATTGACTCCAGGAAGCATCACAAACACATTGTCACTCAGTGGCTGCTTGGCATAGATCATGGCGGCCATGACGGAGATGATCCCTTGGACCTCTTGCTTCGAAATCCGTCCGAACGATGCCCTGACAACAGTGGTATACAGAGAAACAGATCGTCCATCCCCTCTGTCATCCCCTCCCTTCCTCGATCTAAGGATGTGAAACCGTGTTTTGGGATCATCTTCAAGAAGTTGGTAACCGTGGTTCCCCAGATAAAATACCAGCAGAACCAAGATAGTCAAGAGCCTTTACAATGAATTCGGGGAAGATTCGGCTGATATAGTCCTCTGGCCGGCTAGTACTGACCAACTTGAGCTCCTTCAAGTGATCAACCTGAATCCAACGCTTGAGCGTATGCAAGAGACTCCGGAAATCCTTCCCTGATGCATCGTGCTTGAGGCCACCACACTCGTCCAATGCATCTATCACAATCACCAGATGTTCCTCATGCGGAATAGCATCATCCAGTGCAAATAATGGTCCCTCGATGAGCAATTTGAAAAGCCAACCAATGTCAGATGAGCTGTGCCCTTGAGCTAAGTGTTGGCGAAGAGAAGGGAACAGGTGGGCAAGACTACATGCAACAGTGCGCCAGAGAGCATTCGTGATGACGGTAGATTGTGTACGGTCGAATCGGAATGAGATTACATGGCACTCCTGGTCCACTAGCCGATTGACAATGCTAGCTGCCAAGGCAGATTTCCCAACACCAGGAGATCCCTTTGTCCAAATCACATTGGGGCCATCGACGTTTTTGATTTTGCGCTCGATCTCTTGTAAGATGTGGGTGCCTTCCATACATGGTTTGCATATTCTCCCCAAGGGCACTCACTAAATCATCCAGCTCCCTCTTGTCGGCGGCCATCTTTGTATTTTTTGCCATGGTGGCTGATAACAACCACAAATCAATTGAACGATGAACATCAGACACAAAGACCAGACCTTGCTCTGCTCGTATTTCTAGAAGATCCCAGTCAAAATTTCCTGCAAAACCATCTAGTAATTCAATAGCTTTCTCCTTATGAGGTACAACGAGGATGTGTTTGGCTGCAACCGACTCAGTCATGACTCCATCTCACCCAGCTGAACACATACCCGACCAACTTTTGAGCCACTGCTCAATAAAGTCCACCACCTCTTCCATCATTCCAGGAAATTCATTGATAGTAATATGCAATTTGCCTGATTCAGGAGCTTCTTTGAATCTGTCCAGCTGACCAGCTAGGATACTCATGCCCTCTGTGAGGTCTTGCATTGCTTCAAAAGATTCTTCTTGAGCTTTGAAATGCTAGAAAACCTATCAGTCATATTGTTCGTGTTGAAAGAGAATGTGGCCAACTTTGTATACGACATCAATGCAATTGACCACTGTTTGAGCTACAGAGTTGAGCTGTTTCAAGTCAGATAACACACACATATGCTTAGGCAATGATTCATTACCCCACTGACGGCCTTCCCAAACTTGATAAGCATCCCTGCACCAGCATTTGCAGGACCAAGACAGCTCAAAAGTGGTTTAAAGGATTTCAAACTTTTTACTGTACTCTTTATTTGTGCATCTAGAGCACGTAAATCACTGCCATAGGCCTACAAGTCCATTTGAGTGGGAAGTCTACACGTTAACAGTGATAATGTGCATACCTCAGCGATGATCCAAAACTGTAATCCTGAAATGGGATTGGTGAATTCCACCTTGAAGTTTGCTAAGGTAGCCTGAGTAAATGGAAAATGATTGAGGCAAAAATCAACTAACAATTGGTTTCTCGCTGTGCCTCGGAGGCCAGGTGATCCCATAAATCGTCGAATTTGATGCTAACTTTACACAATGGATTAGCTTGTGAGGTGCGCTCGGACCTGAAGATTCTCGGCCGTCGGAAATACTTGTGTATTTCAATATTCAGGCTACTCCCTTCTTGGAAAATCCTTCACCACATGAATATGTAGGGTTGCATGGACTCCGAAAGCTCGACTTACAATCCGCTCTGAGTTAGCTTCAGATGCTGTTTGATCCTGATGTTGTTGTCGAATTTTTGTGCAAGACTTTGAAGGGGGCTATCCGCCCTGTCAGAGTACCTGACAACCAGGGGTCGTTGACATTGATCCTTGAGCTCTCCGATGAATTCTGGGAGGAAACTCAATGAGATTGCTGATCAACAGAGCCGATGGGAGAATGTGACACTCACCAAGGATTCGGATGATTCGTACCATACGAGCATTTTCCATTGTTTCAACTTCTGAATAGAGTGGATAGGAAGAGACAGTGTGAGCGTAGGACGTATATCAGATGGACAAGAACAAGGCGAACAAGGCACAGGTGCTCCTGCCTTGTGAATGTAGTGCCCTGGCTTGCGTCATCCATTTTCTTTCAGCTGACATGATCTCCAATTACAATTGGATAACTCGCTGCACCCGTTATGAAAAGCACTGTTGGATCGTTTCCTTTGAAGGGAGACTCACGTCTTTCGATAAATATCTTTTCCGGTTGTTCTGATTCAGGTCCCTATCCGTGAGCACACTTTGATTCAACAAACGGCTCAGTCAGAAGGGACTTCCCCTGATTTCATTGTATCTCCTATATGACATCTCAATGCCAACCATGTAGGTCATTTTATTCATTCTAATACATCGTTCCATCGATTATCGCTCCAGTATTTCTACTCCTCACCTGGATATTTGAATCTCCTTAGTGCTCTATCCCGTGCCTTCGAATGATCAATTATCTCTCTCGGGTAGCTGAATTTGTCTGCCAAGGACATAGACAGATTATGGAGGTCTGACAATGCTAGGTAAATTGGTCTGCAGCCCTGAGATATCAGGACATTTACCTGGACCGCATACTTTCTCAAGCTCTGGAACCCAATGTCGAATAAATTCACCAGACGGGTCTGCCTGGATAAATATTGAGGTGACTACTTGATGACGACAATGAGAACCGGCCTACTTTCAAGCTTTGACTATGTGGATTGAAAATGCGAAAGTAAGGACAAGGGTCAACGCCAGTGCTTGCACACCATTGCCAACCACCATTATTGGAGGCTAAGTCGCCATCAATGAGGTTTTGCATAAAATACTGAAAAAAATATTGAAAAAGAAGTCACGTCAGTAAATAGTCAGTAAATAACAGTGACATACCCTTTCGCCTACTCTCCAGTCGATCATCAAGTCCTTCGTCAGATACATCGCAGTGATCATCCTAGCTCTATTGTGGACCCAACCCATTTCACGGATACAACGCATCGTGGCATCAACTATAGGGACTCCAGTCTTGCCTTCCTTCCACCGCTGCAACATCTCCCCATCAACATCCTCGTGACACTCATGGCTCGTTGCAGAATCTCGCCTTACTTGATGGTCTTCCCATACGACTTCGGAATATCTCTCGTGATAAGGGCGGCCCATGGAAACTCGAGGGTAATGACATAAAACCCCAGTGTAAAAATCTCGCCAGGCTAATTCCTGGATCCATCGACCAACCCCAGACAAGATGTTGCATTCAACTTTCTTAGACCCTTTAAGTAACATTGTTTGACGGATACATTCCCTAATTGAAAGCACACCAGAAGAGAGATAAACGCTTGCAACAGTAATGAGTTACATAAATGGTAGTCGAGACTACTGGATTCTCACCTCAGGCGGCTGGTAGTATCTTTGTCCATCTGATCCCGTGCATCCTTGTACTTGACAATGCGGCTATGTTGCTCGGTGTTCTGTGCTCCAGGATCCAGGGGATTGACAGCACCCATTTGAGATGGACGAGCCCTCGTTTTCAAAAAGCGTTCCAGAATCTATCGGAAATTCATAAGAAAGTGAAAGACCTCGATTAGTATACCAACTCTATTTGCTGCAAGTTCTCCAGCAGGCCAATACTCCTCCATCTTGGCAGCATCTTTGTCATCAAGTTCAAAGCCTGGAACAGCGTCCGGAACGGAAGTTCCAAAAAGAGCTGAAAACTTCTTGTCTTGTCGTATGGATTTTTGGTTTGATGACGGTGCAGGCGATTCTTTGACATACTCATCTGGTGCACGATTCAAGGTATCTATCCAGCTTCTCCAGTACGGGGAATAAACCTGTGATGGTTATAGAGATCTAAACCATGGAGGCGACATACACCTACTGTATAGCCTTTTCCTTGTCTTGTGCGAATGACACCGGGCTCTATAACATTCTTGTTGTGAAAAAAATTGACTTGAATTCCATGCTTCTCGCCAAGTTTCCATATCCGTAAATCACGTCGGAGTTCATCAACTTCATATTCTAAATTTGCGAACAAATGGTTGCATTCGTACTCCTTCAGAAGCTGAAAGACTCGCTCTGGGATTGCTTTTCTAGGTGTGTGGGTGATAACGTAAAATGGAATGTGAAGTTCATGGAAGGAGTTCTGAGTGAGTTCTGTCAAATTATATTGGCAAGCGTCAGACTTGATTGAGACAGACCTGGAGCAGGACAAGGTTGCGAAGGATAAAATCAATACGACGAGCACTCCTATCATGAGCGATGTAGTCTTGGGGGCTGAGAATGAAAAGAGCGAGTAAAAAAACACCAATGTCCTTGGCGCACTTCGAGGCTTGCGCAAGTGCCCTGTTATCACTAACTAGGGAGAATGAGCCTAAGGATTGGCCTCAAATATCCAAACCTACTACGAAGATCTGCCAACCGCATCCAGTAGAGTACTGCCTTTCCCCCACTAGGGTCTGGCAAACCTTGCTGCATATATTCCTGGATCCTGAAGCAAGGAGGGTCAGCATCAACGGTGGCTGCAGCCTCTGCAGTTGCAACTTTGATGGGATTGAAGCGTCCGCCAGACATTCGGGGTCGTTTGGCATCATGATTGGAAGTATGCAAGTTTCCCTCTTTCTTGATAGCGGCTGAACTTATTGATCGTTGACGCTTGGACATGATACAGTTTCGAAATTGATAGACTTGGGAATAGAGGAGGTTGGTCAGGCCAGGCGAAGATCTTAAGCATTCGTAAATTCTGAAATACATGTTTTATATACAACTTCTGATCTCCTTTCAATGTGTATCGAAGAATCACGTGGAAGTATGGGACGATTTAACTAGTTGATCCTGTTCCTCTTGTCGTTCTCGCTCTTCTTCAGCCTCCCTTTCTTCTGCTTCGACGACTTCAATGTCCAGAGGAAATGTAAGAATTGCAGCTATTCCCGTCAGTTGATTCAATTCTGAAACCATCATCTGAGAATCTGGGACTCGATAAAGATAGTAGTCCGTACGTTGACCTGATTCGTGCATACTTGAAAATATGAGCACTTCACCACCTTTCTGCTTGACCGCTTCGGTTACGTGTATAAATTTCTTTCGTGTGACTGGGTCACTTGACCTAGAGGCAGCTATCAGTCCATTTAAACAACCAGTTTTCATAAATAGGCTTGCCGGAAAAGATCGTCGGAAATCAATAGTGTCCCAATAGCACCCCTATCTGCAGCAAGGCAAACATGATCAGGCCCATACCATGCCCTCATCTCGTCTGTTCCTAGCATCTTGAAAAATCTTCAATGAGTTCAACCTAACATCAAGTCACGAAGCTACAGAGAACAAAAACACACTTGCCTATCCAACATCATACCCTCTCGAGCGAATTTCGTTTCCTTTAGTCGAGCTGAAATCTGGCAATGTGTCACAAGTCTGTGCATAAAAATCTCGCCGGAAACGAACTTCTGGATTTTTCAACACTTCAACGAGACTATGAACATACGGACTGCTGATGTGCACCCGAATTACTTTCTCGCGAAGCGCCTTCTGAAGTTCTTTATTACTTCGTTTGATTGCCTCAGCCAACAGATAGTCATAAACACCATCTCGTATCCAGCCAGGACTTGCAATAACGATAGCTCGAATACCATCGTTTGCGAACGGAACGTGCCTCAAGAATGAGTCAAAGAGAGTGGCGTAAAATCTCCCAATGCCTTTCTCGTGCTGTGAGGCTCCAGCAGTAGCTGCTTTCCGAGGAATGGAGATGGAGATCCGGTGCGTTACAACGGTCATATGCTGGGACAAAAGGCAGAAAGTGGCAGTTCCTTCGCCACAGATGACGGCTGCAAGCTCAGCACCTCTCCCAGGAACGGTGCTTTCCTCGACTCTAGACACTGCGATACTGTCCCACCCATTGGGTTTCTCAATGCGAACGTCACGATTAGTTTCTATGTCCAACGTATGAAAGGCTCCGAGTCTAACATGAGGATTTTCAACAACCACTTTTCCCGAGATATGCAGTGAAGCATTAGTACTCTGAGGTGAACTAGCAGCTGAATTAGTAGATTCTTGAGCAGAATTACCACTTCCTGGCGAAAATTCAACACGGCTGACTTGCAAAGTCAGGTTAAGCCGTATCCGGTTTGAACCCACTGATCCAGTAGTTGACACTGATTGTATGCGTCTATAAAGGTCCTGAGTATATAACGCTGTTAGGAGCAGCCTACGCCCGTACCGCACTGTGGTTGCCCTCACAAGATCACCTGCCTGTATCAGGTTATATAAGTGCCACATATCTTCATCGTCCTCTGGCCTAAGGGTGACATGGCCCTAGAATTCAATCAGACGAGAAAGCTGTGACTCTAGTGGACCAGACTGACCGCACCGTGCTTGTCGATGTATCTGCTGATCAGCTTCATGAAATTAATTGCTGACCAACCTTACCAAAATAGATCTTGAACTGCTCTCAACCTACACTCATGGTTAGGTGCGTGACATCATTTGTCTTGCTCGTTTGAAGATCTGAGCCCACGTCAGTGACTCCAGGATAGCAACCCTAAGTGCCCGGCTTGTTGAACCTAATCAGGTTCCAAATCGACACCGCTTCAACCATGAAGATGACGATGACGCCGAAGCCATCTTTGCCGAGCTTGAAGCCGAAATTGAAAATGATGACAACATTGCTATGAGGGAACAAGGCCTGGAGACTATCAAACGCGAGTGCGGCGACCGCTTTACCTCTCAGCTGGCTCAGGTCTCAATCTGTCATGTCGTAGGATGGAGAGAATGAAAAATCTACGAGAAAATTGCCACGGCACATATTCCGAAGTAACCGACGAGAAGGAAGTCATTCGTATCACTGCGTAGCTACATATCTTTCTTTTGCCTGACGAATACTCATCATTTACCAGACGAGAACCAAGATGTATCGTCCACTTTTACCACTCTAACTTCAAGCGATGCGAAATTATGGACAAGCATCTAGCAGTCTGTTCTCCATCCCATCTGCACCTTCTGTCGCCTCACGACGAATGACAGAAACTTGCTCCCAAATACTTCCACACGCGATTTATCCGTGTTTTTGTCGAGAACATACCCTGGCTGGTGGAGAAGCTCTCTATCAAAGTCTTACCATGTGTGATTTGCTTCATTGATGGTGTATCTCGCGATAGGTTTGTTTTTTCTCATCGATCACGTAGGATAGATCACTAAATCCTGGAAGGTTGATCGGTTTTGAAGAGCTCGGTAACAGTGATGGCTTTGGTACCGCTGTACTTGAGCTGAGGCTCTCGAAAAGTGGTTTGTCCATCTTCTCTGGTCGTCTGGCACGTGTCTTTAATGATGCAATAGGCATCATTAATCAGCAAGCTGAAAGCTCCTCCAATCCGATATACAAAATAGTGTTAGACAAGGATGACAAGGTTTTCGATCTCGACGACTGAACTTGCGCGGCGACTCGAGGATTATTGCTATCATCACACGTGGATTCATTCGGGGCCGAAGTATTACCACACGGATCTATGTAAATCTATAGATAGACCCATTCAGGTTC
>Ga0153955_100328_pt1 | contig 27363 bp, 26 predicted proteins | sample TSFL039MetaG_FD_104744 | JGI IMG/M metagenome (GOLD analysis project Ga0153955, IMG submission 104744) | Attine ant fungus gardens microbial communities from Florida, USA - TSFL039 MetaG | ecosystem: Host-associated > Fungi > Mycelium > Unclassified | place: USA: Florida, Wekiwa Springs...
CTGCTACTCACCCAGCCCATTTTCCCTATATTTTTCTCTACTTCTTTTTCGTTCCGTGTTTGTCTCTTTCGTACGACACGATTTGTATATTTATCAGAGGCAGTGAGCCTCTGTGGTCAGTGGACTACCGCAGACTATGCGTTACAAAAAGAAAAAAGAATAATGGATTGAGATGTCACCACACCATCAGGTGTGATGACATCCCAATTCAAGTGGGGACTTGATTTTTTTATCCGCCATGTGCATCAACTCAGGTTCGAACTGAGGACCTTCTGTCTGCCTGAGAATTAACCCAGCTAGAACAGACGCGCTAACCAACTACGCCATCGACGCACGTTAGGTGTTGCAATTGGTGATGGTATATAACATACTTTTCAATATTGAGAACACCGACTTTTGAATCTACGACTCACCATGAAGAGGAATGGGTCACAGACTTTTCCAGAGGCAACACCAGGGGACGACACTTTCTCGCTACAAAGAAGGACAAACAAAATGAAACCCGACATACGTCAAAGGAAGAACATGGCTGTCTCTCCCTGGTCATTCCATCACCCTATGTGCAAGAGCTATACTAAACCACGCCCCTATCGGCGAATACAGGGCAAGGTTTCACCCCCAAGAACCAACCGCGTACCCATGTGGAGAGGTGGACCTTGAAACGCGAGTTCATATCTTGACAGAATGCCCCATATTCTGTCATACCTCGAGGATGGCCACCCAACAGCAACGCACAACTCAGCCCAATAAGCACATACTTTATCTCTTTACTCTCTTCTCATTACAGCCCTAACACCATCTTCAAACACACTATAATCCTCCCCTTCCACTATTCAACTTCGCCCACACCATACTCCTTTCTTCCATAGATATGCCCCAGACATTGGGCTCTTTGTAGCCCTCTGCGTCTTAGTACTAGTTTGCTTGTTGCGGAATAGAAATGCTGAATCCAAAAAAAAAGATCGTGTTACACTGCCTCACCTGTGCTTAGGTGATCTCTCATCAAGTTTCTCACATCCAATCCCACTGTGTTCGCTTTCACACTACCCCAAAGTCTATCAACAACAATGTGAACCCCAGCTTCCCCCCGCAAGGAGCACCAACATGGATCTCACCTGCTCACTTCGGAGTGTGCCCTTGCTATCTCACTCATAAATTCTGGTCTCTCTTTATCATTTTTCTCCGTCTGCTAGTCTGGTTTCTTCGTTTCATATTTATAGGGCTAGGTCCTTGTAGTCAGTAGGCTACCGCGGACTGTGTACGTACACCGCGTTATAAATTGTTGAATTAAAAAAAAAGACATCACACACTAACACTATTTGTATTGTTAGACAAGGCACTGGTTGTATGATTTACAACAGTTCTTATGGTACTCTCCGACCACCTGACGCTCAGCCAAAAACTTCACTGTTTCTATTGACTATGACAAGAGCTGTTTCCAGACTCGCAATTATCATAGGAAGGCTATCCATTCATCACTACACTAACCCATGTAGGAGGAACAAGAATCAGCGTGTTGAATCAAGTTCCACTCTTGGACCTGACTGAAATTGCAATAAAAATAGTGCACAGTGATGATACCTATCAAAGCGACGAATCAGTCCCAGGAAGCACAGGACTATGTATGAATGTACCTGTCAAAGTGACGACTAGAGACAATTCGTAAAATTTCAAAGTCAGTCCCTGGAAGCACAGAACCACAAACTTCTAGATGAGAGGAAAGTAATAGAAAATAGTTCAAAATTGAAATGAAAGTCGATAAATGATAAACTCATGGGAAGTCAATAATTGATGGATGGAGTAATGAGTCATGATGATGACAATGTATCATCTAGATAAACTCTCTCTCATCTTCATTGTCAGATAATCATGGCACCTATAATTAATGGACGTGTTTTGTTCATGTCTATTCCTAGTGGTGAGTAGCAAGCAAGTCGTATATTTCTTGAGCTCGTTCATATTTTTTGGACTTAGGATATCCCGAACCGGGGAAGACAACGGTTTTTGATGAATCTCAAACCATCGACTTGGAGAAAGTTGATCTGAATGGAGGTTTTCTTGTTAAGATGCTTTATCTATCTATCGATCCTTACTTCCGCGGAAGGATGCGCGAGCCTCAGATCGAATCATATGTGGCAAGCAGTCTCAGTCATGCTAACAGAATTTATTGAATGTATCTCAATTCATAGCCTGCGTTTCGTGTAGGAGAACCGTGAGTTCTCACGTTGTTGGTATTAGTTACCATCCCGATATTCTGTTCTAGGCTCACTGGTCATGGTATTGGCGGTGTACTTCGTTCAGAGCATGATGGTGTCAAGAACGGCGACTATGTCTACGGTATCTTTCGTGCGCATACATTCAATTATCTGCTTGGTATACACTTAGTGGTTTGCGCAGAGCACCAACAATATAACATTTGTCCCAATCTCAAATATACGCAGGTCATTGATAACCAGTATAATCTTCCTTTATCAGCTTTCATTGGCCCAGCCGGAATGCCTGGTAGGTGTCTCATTAACCACCAGGATTTTTTCTTTAAGTGTTTGATTCAGGAAAAACTGCATATATGGCCTGGAAGAAATACTCACGTGCAAAGGAGGTGGGTTATTGTTGGTATGGTTGATAGCTGTGCGCGAATTATCATTGTCCAGGGCGAGACAGTTTTTGTGACAACCGGCGGAGGTATCTTTTCTTCTTTCAAGCTTTTTCATCGGAGCTGATTGTCACATTTGGACCAAAGGTCCTGTGGGGTCGTGAGCGAACTCAAGATGTGCTTATCTTGGTTCTATACTTATCTCCGTGCAGTATTGTCATTCAGCTCGCTAAGATAGATGGAAGTCGAGTCATTGCGTCTGCTGGCTCAGAAGAGAAGGTCAATTTTATGAAAGAGATAGGGGCTGATGTTACTTTCAATTACAAAACAACTGATACAAGAGAAGTTCTTCGAAAAGAAGGTCCTATCAATATGTACGTCATTGCTCCATCGTATGACATCAAGCTTAGTTGACGACATGCAAGCTATTGGGATAATGTCGGTGGCGATATTCTTTCAGCAGCTCTCGATGTGGCGTCTGTCGGTGCAAGATTTATAGTAAGCAGTAACCTGTGTTCTTTTCTCTTAACAAACTTTGAATTGGACTGTAGATTTGCGGCATGATTTCAGGTACGATGATTATATTCAATCTCTATTATCCAGGAGTAATGTCTTTATCAGGTTATAATACTGGTTATGCCCCAGTCAGGGTACGTCACTGAGTTTTTTTACGACCTTGACTCCAGGACTTGTTACAGAACTTGAATAAAATCTTCGAACAATGCCTGGATATACACGGTTTTCTTGTGGGCATGCTTGAGGCAGAATATGAAAAGGAATTTTATGAGGTTATGCCGAAGATGATTGCGGAAGATAGAATCAAGTGGCGCGAGGAAGTTTGGGATGGGCTTGACAAAGTTGGCGAAGCAATTCTGGCTGTTCAGAAGGGAGAGAATAAAGCGAAGACAGTTGTGAGGGTTGCTTCGGATTAACAAGGTAGTGTTTCTAACTTTGGAGGAACTGGTCCTTGATACTGTGTTATAGTTATTTCTGATTGGTGCGTAGATTAAGCAGATACGCAAGAGAGTGGTGTAACGGCTTTTAAATGATCATGGAATGATCAGAAATTTGGTTATGCATTCCAGTCCTAGATTTTCTTAAGAACCCGACAGGATTGTCCACTAGTCTTCACTGTCTGTAGAGTCCAGATGACTGACTCCGATCATCCTGTAGTTCATGATTCCTCTAGAACATGGCTATTGGACATTTAGAACGGCACAGGTATTTAGTTCGGTGGCCGGCAGTTTGAAAACTGTTCAACTAGTCTGTTTTTCTCAAGAAAAACAATCGCAATGAACAATCAGGTACGGCCTCTCAGTGTGGGCACGGCTTTTTCTTACAATGCTACAGGCTGGTTTTGGAGCATATCATGTTGCGAAAGCCGTGAACGGAAAGGCAAGAAGTATAGATTACAGGTTTATCTCTGTGTTGAACCTACTTGGTGGATTGATTAACTTATCACTGAACCCGACATTGAAGACACCGGATCTACTCAGTTGTTCAATGATGCTATGACTAAAATTACAGCGATACAGCTATACTAGTGCAATTTAAACCTCCAAATACATAATTCTAAATAATAATTCTAGCAATCCTTAACTGAGGGTATCGGATACAAATCCATGATAATTATTTCACGCTTGTTCGAGAAGCTTACACGCCTCCATCATACGCTTAGCTACTCCTTTAACCTGTAGATAAAGTTAGATATTGGTCAATCAAAAGAGATGTATACCGATACCCACATTAGCAGGGTAAAATGGTGTAAAATGATGACCGGGAATATCTAAAACTTGTAATGGTTCAGATGCGAGGCTGTCCCAACCGGCAGTAGCAATACTTGGGTCACTACGATCTGCAAGCCAAATGGGTACATTTGAAACTCCCGAAGGATTGAAACCTTCTGAGGAACGAAGTAAGACCAAAGGAGGACAAGTTCCACCAGTGGCATGAGGGTCGTATTTCCCAAGCATACGTGCATTCATCGCAAATTGCGCCTTGACTAAACGACCCAGATCAGAATTTGCACTACGAGAATCGAGGTTGACCACAGATTCAATAAGCGCATCGGAAAGAGGGACATGATTGATTGGGCTGGGGGAGTCGATGAGAAGAATGCCCTGAGTCTTAATACCCATCTTTGCAAGTTGAAGAGACGTCTCATATGCAGCTACTCCACCAAAGGACCATCCTGAATAGAAATGTCAGTGCGACGGCAAAACTTAGATAGAACCATGCTCACCTCCGAGAATAATGGGCCCGGTCGTGATATGTGAGATATATTTGGCGTATGCGGCAGCCATTGCGGGAACACCTGACCAGGGTTCCGAGGATATGAAATGAGGGTTGTTGAAGCCCCATACTTGACGCTCGAGGGACGTGATACCATTGTAGTAGTTGATCAAGCCACTACCGTCATGGATAAGGAAAAGAGGTAGAGCTTTCGAAGAAGACTTTTGGAGAGGAAGTGGAACAGTATCAAGTTTCAATGCCTTGGTGAGACGAGTGGCACTGGCAGCGGGAATCTTCACGGAAAAATCGGGCTCCGGGACGGTCACCTTAGGAGGTGAGACATTGTAAGTGACAATGCTACGTGCGGAATCGTGTACAGACTGTTTCATTGTCCGAGGAGAATTCTGCATCTTGGCAGTAGATATCAAGGAAAGATATGATTGGATCTCACGTGCGGTACGGTGATGGTTGAAAAAGGTTCCAGGAAGTTCCAGTCTGAATTTTGTCTTGAGAGCTGCCAGGGCCTCAATCGAAGTCAAGGAGTCGAGACCAAAATTTTCGAGATCGAGGTCCAAGTCAATATCTTTGGGACTAGCATCGAGGACAGAGGCAAGGATACCCCTGATATCCACATCGTCGTCAACAACAAAGGGCGTGGGCTCGGGCAGGCTTTCATCAGCTACTAATGTGCGCGGAGATGACATTCCACTCTGAAGCTCCCTCTCGAATCTGTCATGAACAGGAACGGAAGGGGCAATGGAGACAGAAGACGCGACTGATATAGAAGGCTTTTGAACCACCTGAGTTGGTATAGATCTAAGGGGAGAAGGAACATGGCGACGTTCTGTACCAAGTTTTCCAGCAGCGAGTTCAAGGCCTTTCTTCAGACTGGTAAGGCGAACCTTCTTGAAGTGCATCCCTTTCAGATGGGCAACAAGTACAGGAGGTTCGCTGAGCTTGATAGCGTATGCCTCGGCCAACATGACGCCCTGGTCTGGAAGCCACCCATTGCTGCAATAAATGCCATATGAAGCATCGTTATCAACCTGCTCTGGGATCACTTTCACAGATTCAACTTCCCTACAAATGTAAGCATCGTTGACGTTTCCATGCATGTTGGCTACAAATCCAGCGACATGAAGAAGTGTGTCGATAAACACGGGATGAACAAAGAACCTGCCATGACCATGGGATGTCGGAAGTTTCACTGGAGCATAAGCTTCCATGCTAGTAGGATCCAGTGTAATCGACTGCATTGTGCGATATTCCTTAGCATAGTCGACGACGCGAGGGAAGATGACTTCGTAAGCTGTGCGAGTCGAGAAAAACTGGGGCGTCTTCGCATTCTTCGGCTTGGCAACGGCTGTTATGTGACGATTGACTACAGGAAGCATACGGTGGAACTTCGTCTGGGTCCTCGAAAGTACCTTTGTCTTGAATCTTCCATGAACATGAACAGACTCTTCCAAAGATCCCTCAACACGGGACGCAACGAAGAACTTCCCACTGCCATCTGACCCTATCGTGATATTCGTGATGACAGTCCTTGAAACCTCCTCGTGATACACGAGTGGTTTTGCGAACTCGATACTACGCAAGATGACATGTTCACCTGAGGAAGGAATAGAAAGTTTCTCGTATGCAAGTTTGAGGCCTGCGAAAACTTGCTCGAGATAGACCGATGCTGGGCAGAGCGGCATTCCACCAACACTGTGACCTCGAATGGAACTGGCCAATTGGCTGATTGGTGTCTGAAAAATTGCGATCTGACCATTCTCTTTGGTGGGAAACTGTGACCAGGCTCCGAGCAAGTCAAACCCAGTACTAAGGAGAATGGGCGGTGGCAGATTGGGCGAGGGTACTGAATCAACTGAAGCTGGACTGTCTTCTGTGAATGGGATCCAGAATTTCGTCGTAGAAAATGGGTACGTGACGAAACTGACACAGGAAGCAGAGATATGGGAGAAAACGTCACGCCAATGAATGGGAGCATTAGTAGTGTATAGTTGGGAAAGTGTCGTGGTGAGCGTTGACCAAGATTCCTGTTGTTCGTCAAGGGAACCGAGGAAAAGGGCGGACTTTGACACCTGAGCGATATTCTTGAGCATCGGGAGAGTGGCTGTGTGTGGTCCAATCTCAATCCATGCATCAATCGAAGACAACGTCTTGCTCGCAACCAACTCCTGGATAGCTTTCGTAAATTGCAAAGGCTCAGAGCAATGACGAGCGAAATAGCCAGCATCAAAGACAGATGCATCACCCGGTAAGACGAGAGAACCGAAGACATTAGAGATAACAGGAATGGATGGAGCATTGATGTTAATGCATTTGCAGAGCTCTCTGAGGTCTTCAAGAAGAGGCTCCATGGCTGAGCTGTGGAAGCCGAAAGGTGCAGGTAGCAGAACGTTTTTGCAATGGACATGCATGTCAAGGTATGATTTGAGGGTTCTCAGCTGGGAAATCGGGCCAGCGAGAACGTTATCAACGGAGCTGTTCATACATGCAATTGAAACTTCAGAGAATTCACCGGATGAATCGATGACATTCTGTATATCTATGGACGGCAGATGCACCGCGAGCATCGAAGTGGAGTCCACAGCACATTTTTGGATCATGTATCGCACTTGATTTGCAATAATCATGAGGGCACCCTTCAAGGTGAGAACGTTCGCAACGACCAGGGCAGTGTATTCGCCAAGACTAGAAATCATGTTAGATGGAGGTTACCAACAAATTCGAAGAGAGACTATACCTGTGACCAACTACAGCACTGGGAGTGATACCCCAAGATATCCACAGTTTGGCTAGAGCATACTCCAGAGTGAAAATAGAGGCTTGACTTGCCTCAAATTCCTCGGATTTCGTGAGACCGCTTGAATTTCCTTCAGCTACAATGATGGGAAGAACACCAGGGAAACCAGCGGTGACAAGTATCATATGGCAGTCATCAATGACTTTCTTGAACATTGGCGATGTCTTGTACAAAGAGCGACCCATACCAAGGTACTGGCTTCCCTGACCCGAGAAAACGAATGCAACTGTGAAAGGGCCATCCTTGACCTGGAAAGCTGAGACCTTCCCAAGCTTCTCAACGAGTTCTTCCTTGCATTTGATAGAAACAGCGAGGCGGTGTTCATAGAGATGCCGGCGGGCAGTCGATGTATACGCAATGTTAAAGAGAGGCTCGTCTACATGCTTTGGGTCTTGAATCCATTTAATGATGCGCTTGCGAAGGATATTCAGCGCATTTGGATCCCTTGCTGAAATGCCGAAGATAACAGGCAGCCCGGTGGCAACATCTCCGGAAGGAGGAGCGAGGTACTCTTCGACAATCATGGCAGTATTTGAACCCGCGGCGCCGAAGTTATTTAATAGGGCGACCCGCGACTTACCCTCCGACGGTAGCCAGGCAGTCAAAGCGGTATCAATAATGGTGTTGTCGGAGGTAAGATCTGCAATGCGAGGATTCAAGTTCTTGAGCGATATCACAGGAGGGATCAATTTGTGACGAAGCATAAGCAGAAGTTTAGCTAGACCAGCAGCGCCAGATGCTGCTTCGAGGTGTCCAATATTGGATTTAACAGAGGTGACGTGGAGGGGATTATCAGAGGGGCGATTCTGAGCGAAGACGCTTCGAATACTCTCCAGTTCATTAGGGTCACCGGCTTGCGTACCGGTTCCATGGGCCTCGACCACATTGATGCGATGAGCATTGATATCTGCAGTCTGGAGGACGCGACGGAAAAGGTTTGCTTGGGTAGGTGCATGGGGATGCGTAATTGAATGGGCAAGTCCACTCTGATTGACTTCAATGCCCCGGATGACTCCAAGAATATTATCGTTCTCGGCCACTGCGTCAGCAAGTCGTTTCAAGACAAACATGCCAACACCTTCGGATCGAGAGTAGCCGTCTGCAGAAACATCAAAAGCTTTACATTGACCGGTCGAACTTAGGAAGTGGCCCCTATCAAGGCCCAAGAACATCTGAAATATTAAATTAATATTGATGGAGGTTAACTCAAGATCTACGTACATCGGGACTGGAGACGATGTTGACGCCACCAACAAGTGCAGCATTGCAATCTCCATTATTGAGTGCCCGAGCACCCTGGTAGAAAGCCACTGCAGAGGAGGAACACGCGGTGTCGATAACGACAGAAGGGCCGCTCAACTTCATTGCATATGAAATGCGACCACTCAAGAAAGCCTTCAATGTGCCTGGGAGGGATCTTTCTCAATGGACATCTTATGCCTATATTAAGACTCACCTGTGCTATAATACACATCGATCTCATTTCGCATGTTCTGGAGGTAATCGTGGGTTGCAACTCCTACATAACACCCAAATGTTTCTGGACTCCAAGTTTTAGTGGAATAAGGCACATAGCCTGCATCCTCAAGTGCTTCATATGTAGCGTGCAAGAGTATACGTTGCTGAGGATCCATACTCTTGGCCTCGCGAGGGCTGATCTTGAAAAACCTGTAAGGGATAAGAACAGGTTCAGAATGATGATGGGAGTTGTGACGTACTTATTGTCGAACTCATCTACATTTTCAATGAAGTTACCAGTGTGCGCTTGCATAGACCGTTTTGGATGTTTCCCACGATCGTAGTCACTGACTCTGAAACGATGTTCTGGGATCTATTCATGTCAACAGGTTTGATCAATAGATGATTGGCAAATCATACCTCTGAAATTGTATTGATGCCAGTTTCAAGAACCTCCCACAGCTTCTCATTGTTTGGAGCCCTTGGCATATTTACAGCCATTCCAACAATAGCGATCGGCCCTTGTGTTGATGTCGCACCATCCTTCGCGAAGCAGGTCTTCGACAGATCGACCATTGATACACTGCATCGGCACAACGTCCTATCAATAGCCTTCGACATACTGGTATCAGGGCCAAAATTGAGAAGCTTCACAGGGATTCCTGGCGGAACCGTAGCAGCAGTCTCCTCAGCGACAGAAACCCAGTCAACTTGTTGAATAATTATCATATCAACCACTCGCCCCACCAAGGTCTCAGCACCCATAGTATCACATGTGATAGCATTACCATCGAGGGATGAACGGATAGGCACACGGATGTCAGCAAAAGAAGGAAACTTGATGTTTCGCCTAGTGATGTCAGAAAGGACGCGATCTAGAACCTGTTCGACAAGTACAGGAGCGTGATAGAGCATATCCAAACTTGTCATGTGGACAACAGCAGTTGTGGAGAGGTTGGCAGAAAACGTTGCCAGATAATCTGGCCGACCAGAAACGGTAATGCAAGTAGCATCGGTAATCACTGTTACGAACAGAGCAGAATCTTGTACTTTCTATACAGAAAAAATAAACAAATGATGGGTGCAAAGACATGAAACAAATACCTTATTGAAAGATTGGACTGCGTCGTCTACAACCTCTTTTGTCAAGCCCATGGATACAAGACTCCAAGGAAGAGAGGGATCATGATCTGGAGAAGCCACAGAGAGCGCTTTCCTGCGGTAGGCTTGAGTGCGGATACCGATCCAGATGGCGAGACGATAGGCCTCGATCGCTCGAGAAATAAATGTAGTAGTATTGAGTGATGTACCGACGATAACGGCGGGCAATATCCCAAAGGATGAACCAAGGATACCAGTCCCGTATTCTACGTTACGTTGAAGGACGTCGCTGAAGGGTGTTAAGGTACCAGTGGTTTCAGTAACGTGATCGATGAAGATGAGGTATCGAAGAATTTGGACAAGGAATAAGGTTGAGCTAGAAATCACTGGATTATGGCGATAACGTGCACTGGGAGTTCCAAGGAGAGTAGGTGGCTTCGAGAAGTCGGCCAAATCGATGTCGGCTTCCTCTAACTCGCTCAAACTCAAGGTCGAGAGCTCCGAAATGAAGGACTCGTGGCATGCAGATAAGAAGACAGAGCCTGAGGGAGTCGAAGCACCGCTCAAAACTTGTTCGTGAGCATGGAGAGTGCTGGAGGCCGATGTGCCCTGACCTGCGAAAACAGGTATGTATAGGTCAAGCAGAGTGGCGGACGCCATCTGTCTATGTCGAGTTTGGGAACATCCCATGAAACGACAAGCCCTTATATCAAAAATGGTTCTTGATGATACGTCAAAATTGGAAGGAGTCGACAGGGTTCAGCACAGGATAATTTGAAGAGTACAACTGCATGTGACAGGAGAGGTCGCGAATCGAAATGATACTATCAAGAAAGGTGAAAGTGCAGATCCTCTCTGGGCAGTGACTCGCCCGAATTCTTTGAGTGGATAACATTCAGCGTCCTAAACAAAATAGGATGTCACTGTGACCTAAGGAGTCAAGGACCATGAGTACCCACTGAGATCTCCGTTGCCCCAGGCGATGTATCCGGAAGCTGATAATGATTGAGTGAGTGAATAGCAAATAGTATAATGATTAACTTACAACGCAAAAATTCACAATGGACTGACCACAGCTTCTTTGTAGCGAAGCCACAGAAAGTCCTGGGAGTATGTATTCTTGTTTGGTCCCATCATCCTGTCAATCATTTCTTTTCTTGTGAGCATCTCCGCGCCCGACACTGATGTATCGGCTATCTCTCGACCAGCAGCATTCAATTGAGGACAGCAATCTGAGAAAGCCTCTAGCTACTTACCGTATTTGACTCTATTTCCGAGAAGTCCCTCTCCCCCTTGATTGGCCGATAGATATATTCAATATGCTGCTGCTATGTGAAGTTTGCGACATTCAATAGATATGAGATCGGCTGATCATCATATTCCGGACAAATCAATCTCCGATCTGCTCCCCGCAACATTCAGGATGTTCCGGACGGTTTTGCTACTGTGGAGACAACTTGAATCTACGATGGGGACTTTGGAGTTCTAAATGACCTAAGCGAATACACGAGCAGGTTCCTACTTACTGGCAAGTCAATCATGAGTTGCCGAAACAGAACCTTGAGCGTGGATCCGAAAATGTACCTGATTTCACATTCATGTGAACCTTGATGTCTAAAGCTCACGATATGGTAGCGACCGATTTCTATAGTAGAAAAACATTCGCCTTCGCATACAAAGTCGATGCAAGTATGAATGACTACTTCGTGAGCACCAAGACCGTCTTTTTTCAGTATATTTTACATGCAAAATCTTGGATCTAAACATTCACACGAACCAGAAGGAGATATCACACATTCGCTTGAATGGACATCCGACCCCTCTGAGCAGCCGAGACCATTGTCCATATGCCACTTTTTTTTGTCGATCACGGGGTGCATGTTTAGTGAGTGACAATGTTTAACAAATGCGAAGAGTGACTCAAACTTCTCAAATCAGAGATCATGTCGACTCCATTTGTTGCTTCTGAAACGATGGAGAAAGCTGCCAAAGAGTACTCTAGCCTCAATGTGGATTGTATCATAACCTCGCAGTAAGGAGAGGCTCAATCTTCAGGTGGCTAGCGACACAGCCATTCAGACCCTTGATACAATGCTAGGTTGCATCAACACGCTATGGCCCGTATCCCCGGAATCGACGAGGTAGTAATTCTGTAATCCGGTTCGAGTATTTTGTTCTACGCCGAGTAGGTCGCAAGATCTAAATAAAGATTGATAAGTCTTCCCTCTACTTGCTTAAACGTTGTCAAGGGTTGCGTTATATTCCCTTCGGTCCTCGTCATTTTCCGCGCACAAGAATAGTATTAATATTCGACTGGTGGAAGTTACGATGAGTACAATGAAAATGTTTCCGAGAAGCCTGAGATGAGGGTTGGTTAATGATGGTAGAGGCTCCATTCCACACATCATTCATGTGCATCATTCGGTGAATATGCAGTCAAGGTGAATCAAAAATCTCATAATTAGCTGATATCATTTGACGTCCTCGCAAATCACCATAACTTACTTAGCCATGTGCGGGCTTGATGGGACGCTCATAGGTCTAATTCCGGTGTTTAAGGAGATATGGGCGTCAGAATTCATTTTTTCGTGTTTGGCACTAAAGAATTAGTCAATAATTACGTGTTGCACCGCACAGATAGGCATCCTAGACCTGTTACTGTAGTTGATAGCAAGCACTGACTATTTCAAGAAGATTAAGACAGACGGACGTTCCAATGTGCCGATTGAAACTGTCCGTTTAATATTCATGATGGCATTTAGTGAGCGTCAAGATTTGAAGTGGGTCTCTGTACCAGTAGGCTTTAGATTATTTTGGTAGAAGTAAGGATCGCATTGTTCAGGAGTCTGCCAATTTGTTTATCAATTCCTGTGCATTTAGTGTATCCGACCTTGATAAGTAGGACTCAGCTTCGATCGTCTACAGGAATTGTTTTCACCTTGCGACAAGGAGTGCAAACCAGGCGCCCAAGTCCTTGAAGATTCACTTTCATCCATGTGACAGAACAAGAAGTCGTTAATCACATCAGCTCCATGCACGAAATCTGCCGACAAGCAGCCTATGACACGTCTTAAGTCATCTGTGCAACCAATGCCAGTGTTCCCAATGGCAGGCTGCAGTGGTAGCAGCCTGCTGGGTAGGCGGTTACCAGATATCCTCAATCAAAGCCCCGGCAGGAAAAACCACATATGTAGGTGCTGAAGTGATCGTAATCCGTCTAGCCATTGACAGGGCCACAATCACTGGATGCAAAAACATCATCATATTTACCGATAGTCAAAATTTCCAATCGAGGAACAAACACGAGAGTCATATGACGTCATTCGCCAGAGCAACAGCAAAGCCAGGATGGCCGGTTGGACAGAGGAATTCACTCGGGGAAGCAACCGAAGCCACAACTTCCTCGACACGAACATTGAATGAACAAAGGCTAGCCCTCCCAACATACACGAAAGGAGGACAATGGATGTCACTCAGTCACCCTGTGTGCCAGAGCATCCTAGGGCACCCTCCCATAGGAGATTCTCCCCAAACGAACCCACTGCCTGCCCTTGTGGGGAAACGGACCTAGAAACCAGAATGCACATCCTCATGGAGTGCCCTAGATACACGAAAGACCGTATAACAAGCCAAGTCCCGTCCCTCAAAGACCTCGTTCAATTCCTTCGAACCCGACCGCCTTTGCATTCCTACCCAGGGAACTGAACGTGCTACATGCAAGAAAAACCTATCACCACCACAGAAATTAGGCGTTTATCAAATGTTCCTCCCCAGCGCCCTCGTGCTCCCATGCTAGGCCAAAGCTGTTACGATCTTACACTCCCAGTGAAAGTTATTCACACAGAACCTATCTACTGTACAAGTCCTTATATGGTTACAACGTGATCCGTGAGTCAATACAGCTACTGCGGTTTCGAGTCATGGCCGTGCTCTGAGCTGTTTCGGTCATGCTTGTGTATTTTATAAAGTAGTCGGTAGGCTACCGCGGACTGTGTACGTACACCGCGTAATAAATTGTTGAACAAAAAAATAGGACTCAACCTGATTTTTGCTGGCAATAGCTGGCAGCGCAGTTCTGTCCTCTGTCCCATTGTCGATGAGCCCAGAACTGGAGCTCGTTCTCATCCTGTGAGTGCATGGTGCATAAGCAGGTAGGTCTACCCATTGCCCCTCCCACTAATAATTGCATTGCACAAACACCATTCAAGCACAGTAATTTGTCTTTCGATGCAGTTCTGATACTACATCATCGGCAGGGCGCATGGATATATTTGGCAAGGAAACGACATAAGCGAATGATAGGTTTTACATCCATTTAACCACAATCTTCTAATGAAGTCTCGACCTAGATACTTATGCTCCAGTTGTAACACTAGTCAAGTAGAGCAGAGAGCAGGACTTTTTCCAGAACAGTCGGTGAGCACTGGGGAAGTAATCGGGCACCATCCAGATAGGAGCAAGTTGCACCTTCCTGACTGTGAGTAAGTGAGCAGGGCTGGTATATCTCAGCCTGCAATTGGCCGGAAGACTTGACCGATCAGCTCGGAGGGTATATGTTGGTCGTCAGGCTCTTGGGCCGGCCGCAGTCACCGAATCCGTTTCATGCAAGAAAGTCAATACAACAATCATAAACATGTCACGGCCATTTGTAAAGCTGTCGTTGCTACCTTGGGAGTAGATCAGGAGTATTACAAGAATATGGCTAGGAGGTAGCATGTGACCTTGGCCAGACGGGTTGCAAAGCACCGCTTTCCAGCACAGGTCCGGATGGGACCGGCCGCGCAACACTTTTTCCTGGATCCCGGCTGCGGGTAGAAAGTTGTTTAATCTACTAAGACCTGCTGACTCAAAATAGTTGCCAATAATGAATCAAACCCGACAACTCGAAGCTGTTTCCCTTTTGACAGCGTTAACCGGGGGCTGCTGATCAAGAATCACCTGTTTTATGCTCCAGCTATTTCTCTCTGTGCTGACGCTGACTGTACGCATCTGATTCGGTTCAATGGCAAATTGCGCCGCTTAAGTGTTTCGTATACTTAGATCGATCTAGGCACTCAACTTAGAGACTTATATAGCCTGCTTAAGATGTTCTCTCCTAAATTCTACCCTTCCATCAATGGCTGCCCCCATAATCCCGACAGTATCTTCTGTCAGATATTCTGTTGATCTCAAAGCCAATGGGGAAGTCAGTCGTATGAGAAATCACAAGGGTCAGTCTTCTCTTCGAGTCAATGTCATCATACCCTTAATTGTTTATTGTACTTCAGGAAATATGCCATCGCTACCTCAGACCAAATATTGTTCACTTTGTCCAGCAAAATTTACCCGAACAACCCATCTCAATCGTCACCTTCGTTCGCGTGCGTGTAGATCTACGTTGGATGCATGATACTTCAATACTCATTTATAAACCTTGCAGATACAAACGAACGGCTGCACCGGTGTAATGTAAATATCATGGTTTGCAATTTATTGTCTCCTTAATACGCTTCACAGACGTGCATCGCCGAATTCACGCGAAGTGACCTACTTACTCGGCATAAGCGAACCTGTGGCGATTTGTGAGTAGCATGGAGGCAAGGTTTGAACCTGATGCTCACAGTTCTTATTCTTCTAGTCGAAATGCCAGTAAATCTCGTCGTAAATCATGTCAAGTAGAACATTCCATCCCTCTTCTTGTGTCTCAGGTAAACTGACTGGCCTTTTTTGTAGGCATGCGCCGAATCAAAGGTGAAATGCAATTTACAATACCCTTGCTCTAAATGCTCCTCTCGGGGAAAGGAGTGTATTTTCATCAACGATCCTGAGGCTTCAAGGAATAAGCGCAATGCAGCAAAGAAGGCGGCTGCAGCTAAAGCCATGGATGAAGCCTCTTCAGTATTCCCATCTAGCCAAGAAATGTCGTCCTCTCCATATCCTTCCTTGTTCGTACCCATCAATAGCACACCATCACCTATGCTTCCTCTTGAAGGTCAATTATCGCCTGCTCTCGATCTTCCGGGCCTGTCAACTTCCCCAAGGTCGTCTGTGGCCTCCACACGCTCATCTCCTCGGTCAGAACTTCTTGAACATCGTGGAGATTTCGCTCAGCCTTTCGATGTCGCGTTTGATACTTTAACCTTGGACAATCAACTCGGTCAAAATTTCCCCAGTACGCTTGGCTCGTTCGACAATTTAGAGCTCGACCAATCAATATCGTCATATCCATCGCAGCCTATATCCTGGTTAGATGGCGGTGATAGTTTCTCGAAGCTCGGTTCGGGGGACATCTATTCCTATTCCCAGGACATTGGGATGGAAGGCCAGGATTTCCTTCCTGGATATGTAACTTCAAAACTATCGACATCTCTCCATTCACCTCCGCGAATCAGCCCCGAGATGAGTTTATCTCCAGCTTTCGTCGATTCCTCAACCATGACGAACCCACACGAACCCACGGCCGAGGACTTAGAGCATTATTGTATGTTTATATTGGATGCGCGGTGACTGTTATTGACTCAGCCACGATTTCATAGTATATCTTTTCTTCGCTGCCTTCAGCACTCAGATGCCTATAATCCATCCTTCGACATGGACGTCAGATGGCAAACCTCAAATTCTTATTCGTGTTATGCAAGCCTGTGGGGCTCTCTTTGTCAAAACGAAGCCCGCAATGAGCTTCATCAATAACACTCTAGCAGCAACAAGGGACAGTCTTATCTTGGAATTTGTAGGTTCATCAGTGAATTTGGTCCAAGTCTGCCGCTCATAATGTTCTTCAGTCCAATGGCAGCTCTGATTTGAACCAACAAATGTACATTATTGTCGCAGTTGTTCTTCTGCAGACGATCGGACTTTTTCATCAAAAATCGGACCAAAGAGTTTCCTCTAACGTTTACCATGGGATGCTAGTCATGGTAAGTCGGCATCTCGGTTCTACTCTTGCAAAGTTCTCATCGAAATTCTAGATGATTCGCCGCATCGGTCTCATCGATCGCATTGCTTCATGGACCCCTCCAGACCTGAGTGATGCGGGTGGGTTAGAGAAAGCTTGGAAAGAGTGGGCACAACACGAAATGGTTAAGCGGTAGGTTAAGTATTAATATCCGTGGAGATGCTTGCTCATTCCTTCGTCAGAGCCCTTCTGGTCTCATATCTGCACGATTGCTGCCACAGCTTGTACTTCTCCATGTCTCCATCCTTCCTGCCTGCGGAAATCGATATCAGTCTCCCATGTGATGATGGATTGTGGAATGCAGGTAGTGCAACACGATGGTTTCAAACTGTCAAGGCACCTTCCCATTATGGACATGGATTTGCACGTCTCTCCGGTTTCAGTCTGCAGCGAGCGTTGGCGATCTTATCTGAACCTCAACCAACGGCTCTTCCGGTGCTCAATTCTTTTTCACATTTCATCCTCATCCACGCTATCCTCCAGAATCTCTACGCCTCTCGTTCCAGCGATCAAACTGATGACTTGTCCCTGTCTGAACCCACTATTGATGGCAAGGCCTCTATACAATGTGCTCTTCACGTCTGGTTGCAAATGTGGATGAACAATCCTGATGCCACCCGCTGGGACAGTAGTCGAGAGGAACCACCATTTGTTTACAATGCGCTTCCATTCTATTGGCTTGCGCAGGCTTTGCTTGTGGTGTTTCGAAATGAAGGTATTGATCTCAAGCAGGTGGATTGTAAAAACCAAGGTTGGTACCATCTTATGAAGGAATGGCTCGTCAAGATAAAATCTCATCTTCGCGATGGGACACAAATTCCCCTTCAACTTTGGGACGAGTTGATGAACATCCGCTGTCAGATTCAACAACGACCGGAACAAGGAAGAACCGATCATCCTGGCGGTCTAGCCTCTTTCTTCCAAAGGCCAGGGCCAGGAAGTCTTGATGTGTAATGATTATTTATTTTCACTACCTTATTGGATTGTCTGTCCAATGTCTGCATTAAACTTCATTTGTTTACAAGCATTGTATCTCTAGTTGCATTTTTCGATAAATACAGTAGGCCATAGGTTAAAACTAACCTGGTTAATGGGATTTTAATTCATAGCATTTAGGTTGGCCAGTATCTAAGTTTTTGGGAATTGAACAAATCATATATTACACTCTCTCCACTACAGTATGACATAGGGACGAAGACAAGCCAATGTTCACAAGTTATACAGTCCTTCTCACAAGCATGCTACCTGTCAGGGAGTCAGCACAACTTTCTATCTGGGAATTGAGAGATCTCAGAAAAGACAGAGGAGTCGTCATTCCCACCAAGGTGAGTCGTACTCATTAAAATCAGATTTTTGAAAAAAATCATAGACATATTGATGAAAAAAATGAGGCATAGACTCACCGAAGCGTATCTCAACGGAAAAGCCCCAACATTTGGAATAAGATATGTACCAGCTTAAATCGACATACCACGACAGTTGATATGCATCGTGATATTTCCTAGTTCTGGATTATTCTTGAAGGTAATGGGACTCAGAGAGTCATGGCACTGGGTCGATGGTAAAGAATCCAAGGCGACCAGCGTGGCAAACCTTGAAGGATACCATTAGAGTTTACTTGAAAATATATACCTTGTGTCGGAGTTTCAATAAAACCGGTGATAGCCGAGTACATTCTATCCGTGCATCTTATTATGTCTTTCTTGAGAAATCAACAACCCTCTGAAAACTCATACAAACGACTCGTCAAATAATGCGTAGATAAACATAGGGGATTGTTCAATAGCGATTGAGCTAATTGATATTGTTCACTGGCACATAAGGGCTCGGTTTGATCTGACAGATCACACGTCATGGGGACAAATCAGTGCATTATCATATGAAAAGCTTATTTCTCAAGCTCATCTCGGTTATTCGTCTTTTTTATTATGTCTATTGAGCTCAACGGAAGCTGCCATTGCGGTGCTGTCAAGTATAGTGTGCTCTCTAGTACTCCAGTGCCATATCAGGTAGAGATTCAATTTAGGACGATCTCAGTTGACGATCACATCTGATAGATCTCCAGCTCTGTTTTTGCTCTATATGCCGAAAAGTCGGTGGCTCCGGCGGTAGCATCAACCTTGGTGGACATAGTGACTCACTCAAGGTAGAGGGTAAAGAGAATATAAGGTGAGTGAGTAGCGGGCACTCATCTGCCTCTAAATTACTCGTGGCTTGTGTTAATGTCTTGTATAGTGTTTACCGAGCAATTTTGGATAGAGGCACTCCACAAGAACGACAAGTATCGTCTGAGCGCAACTTTTGCAAACAATGTAGCAGTATGCTCTGGTTGTACGACAAGCAATGGTTTTTGATTCTTCATATCCTTCTCGATTATTCATATATTCAATCCTTGTCACAGGCCCGAGTTGATTCACCCCTTCGCGTCGTCAGTTGACTCTCCCGAGCTCGAACCTCCCCGGACGATGGTATGGTCTTAGACTTCCATTGTAAGAGACTCTTACAGTATCGATATTTCAGGTCTGTATCAAACTGAACTCGAAGCCTGGCTATGTGCGCCTTCCTGAAGGCAATAAACAGGTTTACCAAGACTATGGTCCTGACTCTCTGGAGGATTGGCATAAAAAGAACGTACTGGAAAAATCCTCTGTTAGAAAAGATATATGATAAGTAGCTGCTAAAATGATTGCTACACACTCATGAGGAGTAGTACTTGTATGTCGGGTAGACTGTGGACCTGATCAGAGAATAATCATAAATGAGTAAGGTTGTAAAGACGAATAAAGGATAGAATCTATATACTGATCTATATAAGGGGAATGATCCCCAAAGCTGCCTATGCTGAGAGAATTCTAATATTATTATTTTTGTTTTAATAGCTCGCTATTAGATACTATTAAATACATTCCTGGGAATCAATCCATTATTTTATCAGTTGCCATAAATATATTATTAGATTTCTAGACTTAAACTTTCTCAGGAATTCATATAGGAATTTACATTTATTGTGGTAGCTTGCTACTAGAACATGATGAAATACCAGTTGTATCATAAGGTAAAGGTTCCCCAGCGAGCATTTGCTGGAAGAAGCTGAAGCATTACTAGCCACCCCTACAAAGAAAATCAGCCACTTGATCATAGAAAACCATAAGAAGCTACTCACGTTATATAAAACATACGATCTTCTGTCTTCGGATGTAATACGAAGAAACCACAATCTCCATGCTAAAACCAGACCCACAGAGATCAATACTCCAGAGCACCATATACCAATTCTCCAGATGAATGCCATGTAGATGGACCAGAAAGTAATAACAGTGCTAGTCAATTTGCGGGATACAACAGGAGCAAGGATAGGAATTGTTTTTCTATTTTGCGCTGTGTCGCCTACTATGTCAGGAAAATCCTGGACGTGGACTGTGGATAGGATTATGAGGCTGCTATTCATCAAAGCCTTAAGGGCAATAGCGTCTAGACCATAGGAAGATCCTTTTAGAAAATTCAGTTGTGGTGATAGTTAGAAACGGTTGGAAAACATGCCCATTATCGTCATTGCCCCTACTTCAAAACAGAGGTAGCCAGAGAGGGTGCACATACTTTTGGCAGCCCAGTGTCTTGAAAATTTGAAATCATCGTAGAGAATTGTAGTTGTTATCATGAATATGCTAGCCAAGACATTCGGCAGCCCGAAGGTACTTGAGAAACACAGGCACAAGATGGCTAATGCCCATCGGAGAATTCGAGCATTCATTTGTGATATGAGACCCGCAGGGATAGGTCGCCATGGGTGATTTTTACAATCCTCGGCAAGAGAATCGCATTGATTAGAAACATTACAACACAGGAGGTGGATCCATATCCATGAAACCGCAATGGCACCATTCCACAAGGACGAAATAGGAGTGGCGATAAATGCGAATACGGCCTAGGTAGAGGATTAGCAAGGTGGAGATATCGGTTCAAAAACATTGCATACGACAGGAACGAGGATTGTCTTGAAATCGGTATAGGTGAAGAAAACAAGAGTCTGTACGAATTGGACAGTTGAAACAATCGACATGGGTCTTCTCTGATATTGATATGCTAACGGGCAATGAAGACGGTGCAGAACACTTTATATATTGAAATAGTAGAACATCTAGGGAAATCGAGCATAGGCAGTCGTGACATCACTACTAGGAAAAATCCCTGCTGTGTGGTTTCACTGCATGACAAATAATTAATGCATCACTGTCAAGAATATTTTAGAAGTTGATACATCACTGTGAAGATCATTTTAGAAGTTGATACATCACTGTGAAGATCATTTTAGAAGTTGATACATCACTGTAAAGATCATTTTAGAAGTTGATACATCACTGTGAAGATCATTTTAGAAGTTGATACATCACTGTCAAGAAGACACTCAGTCTGATGATAACAGAACTGTATTTATGCTGTACCTATCAAGAAGACACTACCTAAAGTATTGGTACATCATATTCTATGATTGGAAAACAAAGGAAATACCTCAGTCTGATGATAACAGAACTGAGGAATATAACACTGAGAATGGCATGTCCCAGAACAGTGATTAGTAAGCATGACTCATCACATCATAACTTGCAAAGAAAGCTATCAGTAGAGAGATAAGAGAGGAAACTTGAGCTGCAAGAAATGAATTCACAACAGAAGACATGGCAAGACATTATTCTAAGAATAGATAAATACTTCTGATGAAACAGAATAGGAATGTGTATACAAATGGGATCCACTAGGCCTATAGGTCCATGTGATTATGTCAGACAGGCTAAACTTGAAATAGATGTTATAAGAATATGAGCAGCACCTGCAAAAAACATCAGCTTCTCAGTCATGGCCATATTGTCTTCCTTCCAAGCATTATTTTGACTCTCAACAAAATTTATTCAAATCAATTAATAAGAGGCTATGCCTTTACAACTCAAAGATCAACATAAGACTTTTCAATAGTCATTTATGCATGTTGAGTACAAAGTGAGAGCCCAGTTAATTTAAAATTGTTGAGGCTCAAACTCAAGTAATCTGACATAAAGTTCCAAGCCAATGCATGAAGTGTCATGCAATTGGTTATACAAGGACCTCTAGGTTGCAAAACTTGAAAAGAATATTGATACAGTAGCAATCAAAATAATATACCTTGCTAGCAAGCCTTGGATTATGAATTCCATCTTGAACTTTGGTGAGATATCCTAATAATATTAATATCAAGAGTGAGGATCTCCTGCTGATAAGAATGTTTCTTGTATATCTCAACATTCAGGATGCTTTCTTCTTTGAGAATGCTATACTGCATGAGTATCTATCACTACTTGGGCATTGTAATGATTGAAGTTGTGGTTGAGTAACCCTAACCTCACTTGCACTCTAAGTCAGAGTTAACAAAGAAAACTCGTTAGAGTCCTCACTGGATTGTGTATACTACTTATACATGTCTGATTGCTTGTCTTTATTTACTGATCTGACCATATTACATAATTAAAAGAAAAGAAATATAAATATTAACTTAGGGGAAATTGGCGGTTCATAACACCATCCTCCTCTTAAGGGTCCTTATTGTTATAAAACGGCAGACAAGCTAGATGATCCATAGTGGTGGATTATTTTATTTCTTTTTCTTTTTGGATAATTATGTAATAGTAAATGTATGCGGGACATCATGACTCAAAAAGAGATGCGTGGGATAAAATAGTTAGATAAATACTTGTAAATACATATTTGTATATAAGTAGCTAAGCCAATTAGCGGGAACTCTAATGAGTTCTCTTTGTCAAACTCTGACTTAGAGTGCAAGTGAGGTTAAGGTTACCCACCTGAGACTTCAATTGTTACACTTCCATCTCTTCCTCTCTTCCCCAATGTAAAGGTGGACACCTTAGAGGGATTGGCTACCAGGTAGATCTAGATCAATCTTATGATCTTTACACTATTTTTAGACTTACAGCTAAGCCATCTTTGTTTAATCGCTTCTTTAATACCCTTTTCCTTTCTCTCCCCACAAACTCTTTAGCATGCAATTGAGGGCTGCCTCATACTTCTTTTATTCTTGATGCAGTGAATACCACATCCTCTTTTGTCCCCTTACAATAGGACAAGTGGAGAGACAAAAGAAAGAAAAACCACAACCCATAATAATTGAAGGAGAAGAAGAGTGGGAAGTAGAAAAAATAATGAATAAGAGACGAGTACGAGGAAGAGACAAATACCTGGTATGGTGAAAAGGATACATGGCAGAGGAAGATATGTGGGAGAGTAAGAAAAATCTCAAAAATACGAGTGATTTAGTGGAAGAGTTTAAGAAGCAATATGAAAGGGAAGAAGAAGAAGAAACATAGTGGCAGGAAATGGAGAAAGAGAAAAATGTGTTCAACAGAGAATTTCCAGGGAAATATACAGCAAAATTGTTGTATGGATGGGGAGAGAAGAAATATGAGCAGGAGTATTGGAAGAAGCTAGAAGAGAACTGGTGGCGATGGAAAAGAAATCCATTTGCTAAAATAAGCTGTAATCTGTTCTTATGGATAAAACAACAGGAAGAAGATGAGATGGGGAATATTGGGGATTGGGATAATGAGTTGTAAAATCCTCGAGGACGAGAAAGCTTGAGAGAGAGGTAGTATAATGAAACGACAGGCAAGCTAGGGTATCTATAGTGGCAAATTATTTTATCTCTTTTTCATTTTCATTTATTATGTAATAGTTTGTAGTGCGCAGGACACTATGACTCAAAAGAAGTCCACAGGATAATTTGAGTAGACAAATACTAGTAAATACTGATTCGTGTATAAGTAGCTAGACCAATTAGCAAGGACTCTAATGAGTTCTCTTTGTCAACTCTGACTTAGAGTGTGAGCCTGAGCTATCCCAGTAAACGTTTACTACAATATCCTCTTGTCCTCATTCGCTTCTTGTCACCTTACTTCTTCTTCCTCTTCCCTGCGATATTCCCTTTTGAATGCTTCTACCAATTCCATTGCATTCTTCAGATTCTCTCTACTTTCCCATGTGTCTTTCTCCACTGTACATCCCTTTCATCATACTAAGTATTTATCCCTTCCCTGTACTTTTCTCTTGTTCATGATCTTCTCTACCTTTTATTCTTCTTCTTCAATTACCACCAGTTATGGCACTTTTTTCTTCTGTCCTTCCACTTGCAACTTATATCTTTGTACCCTGCTAACATTGACTACTGGATGTATTTTAACTGTTTTTAGCAATTTTAATTCTATTGCATTGCTTGAAATGATTGCCTTTACTTTGTAAGGTCCTACAAAGCATTCAGTAAACTTCTCTGTTCATCTTCCAGCCATTTGGTATTTCAGATCTTTAGTGCTGAGTAGCACCAAGTTGCCCACTCAGTATTCTTCCATGTCTCCTCTTTCTCTGTCTGCATATTGCTTCATCTCTTCTTGTGCCTTTTGCAATGCTGCCTTTGCTTCCTCTTGTATGTTCTTCATTCTTTCTGCAAACTTTTCTGCTCTTTCATACTTCCCCTTCTTTCTCATCTCAAATCCTATCCTTAGATCTTGCCCATTATTTACTTTAAAGGGTGACACTTTAGTTTCTATGTGTACTTTGTTGTTGTAAGCAAATTCTGCTGTATCCAACCATTCTGGTCACTGCTTTTGTCGATGGTCTATGAACATCTGGAGGTATTGTTCCAACTCCTGATTCATCCTCTCCATCTGACCGTCTGTTTGTGGGTAGAACACTGTGGATAGTTTTGTTTCAATCCTCAGCATGCGATTCAACTCTCTCATGATATCTGCTGTGAACTATGGTCCTTTATCTGAAATAATGCTATCTGGTAGTCCGTGTAACTTCCAAATATTATTTCTAAATAATCGTGCTAATCCTTCTACACTCGTTTTCTCTGTAGTAGGTATGAAGTGTGCCATTTTTGTAAACCTATCTACTACCACTAAAATTTAGTCATAACCTTGCACTAAAGGCAACTTCGTAATGAAGTCTGCACTGATATAAGTCCATGCCTTCTCTGGAATTGAATTTGGCATTAATTTTCCTGCTAGTGGTTGCGTTCAATTTTTATTTTGCTGGTAAGCATCGCACCCCTCTATTATAAAATAGCAGGCGAGCTAGACGATCTGCAGCAGTGGATTATTTTATTTCTTTTTCTTTTTGGATAATTATGTAATAGTAAATGCATATGGGACATCATGACTCAAAAGAGATGCACAGGATAAAATAGTTAGGCAAATACTTGTAAACACATGTTCGTGTATAAGTAGCTGAGCCAATTAGCAGAAACTCTAATGAGTTCTCTTTGTCAAACTCTGACTTAGAGTGCAAGTGAGGTTAAGGTTACCTAACTGAGACTTCAATCGTTACACTTCCATCTCTTCCTCTCTTTTCTAATTCTCTTTCTCATCCACTGCCCATTTAACAATCTTTCTTTCATCCTCTTTTATCTCTTTCTTTCCTCTTATCCTTACTGCTTTTCCACACAGTAGTGGATACCTTGTCATTCTTACTTCTCCCTTTTCCCAATCTATCTCAGGATTATGAGCCGCTAGCCATGGCATATCCAAAATCATGTTTGTCTTTCCTAATTCACAGATGTCCATTCAAACTCTCTCTACATGTCCTTTGTAGAATATGTTCACTTCCACTTCATGAGTAATTGCACCTCTACTATTACCAATGCCATCCACATTCCTTACTTGTATTGGCTGATTTAACTTAATCAGCTTGTATCCTTTTTTCTGTAATGATCTGAAGCTTGAGTGGTGTAACCCTAACCCAGATTGCACTCTATGTCAGAGTAGACAAAGAGAACTCGTTAAAGTCCTCGCTAGATTGTATACACTACTTATACAAGTCTGATTATTTGTACATGTTTACTGATCCATTGTTATTACATAATTAAATGAAAAGAAAATGAAAAGAAAAATAAATAATGACTTAGAGAAATTGAGTAGTTCATGACACCACCCCCCTCTTAAGGGTTCTCATCTCGAGGACTTCTTTTATAATTGGTCATATGGGTCCCTTAGGTCACCCATATCCTGATTTTCATCCCCTAGTTCCTCCAAGTACTTTCTATCTTCTTCAAGCCTCCGTCGATCTTCCTTGTCCTCTTTTTCACTCTGTTCTTCTATTTTTCCTCCTCTGTATTTATTTCGTTCTTCTTCCATCTTCTTCAGAAACGGATTCCTGTTGTATCTGGAGAACAGATTTTTCTTCCATCATCTCCAATTTTCTTCCATTCTTTTCCAATACTCTCAATCATACTTTGTATTGCTTTATTCATAGAGCAATTTGGCCATGTATCTTCCTGGCAATTCTCTGTTAAACACCTTTCTATCTTCCTCTGTTTCTTGTCATCTTGCTTCTTCTTCTTCATCCCTGCTGTATTTCTTTTTGAATTCTTCAACTAACTCTATCTTCAAATTCTCTCTGCTTTCCCAAGTATCTTCTTCTGCTGTGTATCCTTTCCATCATACCAAGTACTTGTCCCTTCCTCTTACTTTCCTTTTGTTTATGATCTTCTCCACCTTCCATTCTTCTTCCTCTTCGATCACTACTGGTTGTGGTGCCTTCTTCCTTTGTCCTTCCACTTGCAACTTATACTTTCGTGACCTACTGACATTAACTACTGGATGTATTTTAATTGTACTCAGCAACTCCAATTCTATTGCATTACTGGAAATGATTGCCTTTACTTTGTAAGGTCCTACAAAGCATTCCGTAAACTTTTCCATTCATCTTCCGACCATCTGGTACTTTAGATCTTTAGTGCTGAGTAGCACTAAGTTGCCGACTTGATATTCCTTTCCCTCTCCTCTCTCTCTATCTGCATATTGCTTCATCTCTTCTTGCGCTTTCTGTAGCACTGCCTTTGCTTCCTCTTGCACGTTCTTCATCCTCTCTGCAAATTTTTCTGCTCCTTCATCCCTTCCCTTTTTCCTCATTTTGAATTCTATTTTTGGATTTTGTTCACTATTTGCCTTAAAGGGCAAAACCTTGGTTCTATCACAAATGGTTACTTACTAATTTGTGATTGTTGAAGGTGTTCTTCAAAAGGCTCAAAAATGCAAAGTAGATAAGCAACAAAAGATGTTGTTAAGTCTAAGGTCTAATCCTCAGACTATGAAGCCTTATATACAGAAAATGATGGTCTGTGCACCTGGACAGAGCATCACATGTTCTACTGCCTATTGTTCTACATATGGCAGTCCTTTTGTGTCCAGAATA
>Ga0153955_100329_pt1 | contig 27344 bp, 30 predicted proteins | sample TSFL039MetaG_FD_104744 | JGI IMG/M metagenome (GOLD analysis project Ga0153955, IMG submission 104744) | Attine ant fungus gardens microbial communities from Florida, USA - TSFL039 MetaG | ecosystem: Host-associated > Fungi > Mycelium > Unclassified | place: USA: Florida, Wekiwa Springs...
AAAAAAAAAAAAGAAAAAGGGGGAAAAAAAAACTTTCCCCCCAAAAAAAAAACCCCCCCTTTCCCCGGGGGGGGTAAAAAAAACACCTGTGGTTTTTGGGGTTTTCCCCCCCCCCCCCCAGTCGTCTACCACGTCTGAGGTATGTTGTCGCACTTTCTGTTTGAGTACCGAACACTTATTTACTTTGTAGAGGTACTTTATCTTTTAGGTAATGTAATATAGTTGTCTACCACTTGGGTGATTTCTGAGTTACTTTATCTTTTTATAACCACAGAACTCTCCCTCCCCTCTCTCTCCTCTTCTTGTCAACCTTGTTGCGAATATCTATGCTGGTTCATAGTTATATACCACAACAAGCAAACAGGTGCCAAGACGCGGTGGGCGAGGTACATGGTGGTACACTACTGACTACACTCGAGCTACGGGAATGATCTGCTGGTGTCGTTCCAAGTCAGGTGTGAATGTTGAAAGTGGAGTGAGCAGGTAAAAAAAATTGGGTCGTAATTCCTTAAAAAAAAAAAAAAACTAAGCACAGCCGTTATAGCTCTCGGCACGTGGTTCAAGTTCAAGTTGTGATAAATTTGGAACGTAGACTTGTATTCCCTGTTCTCTCTTTCTCTCTCTCGCACACACACGCACACGGACAGACGCTCGCGCGCATTTTTGCAAGTGCTGTTTCTGTCCTTTTTCTTTGTGTCTACGGTGTCGTATCGTATTATTGAAGAAGGAGAAGAAGAAGAAGGATGTGGGCTAGATTTAGTTCAGCGCTTAGGTCGACGTCTTCGAGACATGGTTTGGAGGACTCGTCTCAACAACAGGAACAGGAACAAGAACGATCATCCTTAAATTCCTTGACGACGATGTCGAAACAGGGTCTTGGCCTTCAGACGAGGACGTTTGGTTTGGATATGACGAACAGCGTTGGTTATCATCATCATCATAATGAAGATGTGGTATCGAACTTGAGCTCGAGACAGGGGTCTATGGATATGGATGTGACGATGATGAACCAAAGTCATACCGAGGTTATGAATATCTTGACTGATATGTCGGATGTCAATCATGATTCTTCACAAGATGGTCATGACACTAGTAACAACGACAACGACAATGGATTCTCGCGGAAATCGGAATTGATACTTCCACCATTACCACCGATTCCTTCATCATTTACACAACCCATTTTTCCTCCTCCGCTTTCACCGCCACCACGCCGTGCGTTGTTTAAACGTGATAATAAAGACCCAGATTCTGTTCGTGGATATTCGGGTTCGCTCAAGTTGTTACCGAAGAAGATTAGAGGGAGTTTGCCGTTTGGGATTGGTCCACAACAACCATCTTGTGCGTATGTGTATATATATGTGTGTGTAATATATGTATTTTTGATCTGACGACACCCAAACAGCGTCACGGGTGTCAACGTCAAGTCCAACGGCTGAATCTATTCGTGGACAATCATTGCAACGCAAACATGAGCCTCGTCAGTCACAAGAATCGTTTCGTTCGATTGGGAATAATGAGCAACCTTGTCTCGAATCTCCTGCCGCTGCTGCTACTGTGGAAAATCGAACCCAAGGGTCTGTTCGATCGATTTTACGTGATCCAAAAACACCGGGAACAGGACAGAACGTACGGTTCTTTCCAAACGATGCCTTCAAAGTGATGAGTAGTCCAGAAGAATCGATAGGAGAGAATTTTTTTTCTCCGTTTTCTCAAGTTGATGATGATGGTGTATATGATCCTGTGGCGTTTGTGGATCGATTGAATCAATTGGGATCGAGTCATACGAGTACACCCACATCGAAAGTGTCCTCTCCTGCTTCTGCTTCTGCTCCTGGACCTGGATCTCGACCAACTTTGAATGAGATTTTTAGTACGCCTGCAGATTCGGAGAGTGATCTTGATATGATGATGTCTGGACCTATGGAACCTCCAGATTTTGATGCGAATGGATCGTTGGATGTGGATCGTCCTGGTGCTGGATTGCGTTTTGATGTTGACACCCCTTTGCTTGGTGATGATAGTGCTGTCGATTTGGACTTTTTGGTGACAGGTGTCGTCGATTCTGATGAGGGCAAGATGACGTCTACGCCTTTTATTAAGCCTGGTACAAAGAACGGGAAGAGGAAGGAAAAGGAGGAGGAGGAGAAGAAGAAGAAGAAGAAGGAGCGGGCTGCACCTCCCATAGATGAAGATGAGACGATATTTCATTCAATGGAACGAAAACCTGTGTTTTCGCCCCCTTTGCATGAGCGAAGTCAGTCTTTCAGTTTTGGACAGACTGTATTTCAATCTATGAACAAGAAAACACCGTCACCTCGAGATGATAAAACGGACTCGTTGGGGAAAGGATCTAGCAACGCCTCTTTTTCTACAGGCGAAAGTAGAAGAAGATCGGGAGGAGGAGGAGGAAGGCGTTATCATCATCATCGTGCATCGAGCGATACCGTTTTTCAGCCCATGTTACGTGCTTCCTCCCCGACACTCGACAAAAAACGTGAATCGGCTACACCTGAAATCGATATCCATGACGAATCCTCTGTGGATCTTCAAAGTTATACTAGCGCCACTGAACCTGATCCTTTCAATGCGAATGCGAATACGTATTATACCCCCCAAACGATGATACCTACTACGCCACCTGCGGGTGCACCACGGCATGTGCGCAAGACGTCGAAGGAAGAAAATCTTATTTACTCTCTTCAAGCGCAATTGACGCTACAGACGGAAATTTGTTCGCAATTTGAGGCGGACCTTCGGGCCAAAGATGAGATGGTTGAACTGTTGGGGAAGAGATTGACTGATATGGAGAAACAAGAGAATCAGCGAAAGAGTGCACTGAGGCAGTGGAAAAACAAGGTACAAGAGCTGGAGAAGGCTGTGAGGATATTAGAAGAAGAGGTGGATACGTCGAGACAGGAGAGTATGGAGAGGAGCGTGATGGATGAAGCGAGTGGTGAGGCTTTACGGATGCTTCATCGTCAGATTGCGGGGTTGGAGAAAGAGAAGAAGGATTGGGAGGATAGAGAGAAAATGATGATGAATGAGATTGGGACGTTGGGAGCGTTGATGAAGGAACGTTTGGCAGAGGTTGTGAATTTGAAAGAGATGTTGTGGAAGAAAGATGAGAGTGAGAAAGACCTTGTTGATAGGTTGAAGGAGGCTAGGGAAGAAATTGATACGCTAGGAAATGTGAGTCTGGGAGGTGTTGATGAGGACGAGTTGAAACGGTTGGTGGACGAGAGGGAAGAGAAGGTGCAAGAGGAACGACGGGCGTATCGTGTTGCTGAGATGAATTGGGAGCAGGAAAAGGCAGAATTGGTCGTGAAATTAGAATCGGTGCAAGTTGAGAAGACCCAGGTTGAAGAACAGTTACATTCGTTGAGACAGGAGTTTAAGGTCAAGAACGAAGAATATGATATCATGAAGAGCGAGCTGGAGGCGCAGTGGAAACACACTGAGGTGGCATCAGATAAAATGAGAGATTTGCAGCAGGCAAGGAAGCGGCTGGAAGAAGAAATAGCGAGGACTAGGAGGGAGAAGGAAGAGGTGACGCAGGAACGGGATGAACTTGCACAAAGGTGCGATGAAGTCGAGCAGCGCGCCAATCACTTTGAGAAGGATTGGAATGAGAGTGAGAATAAGAAACATGAAATTGAGTGTGAGCTTCACGAACTCTGGGACGAAAAAGAGGATCTTGAAAAAGAACGTGGAAAGGTGGGGCCGTGGTTTCCTTCAAATCACTCCGTGTTGAAATTGATATATATTGCTCTTGTTTTTTTAGCTCGAAGAAAAGCTCTCTCAAGAATGTGACCGAATTGGAGGTCTCATGGATGCGATTAAGCAGTCTGAAAATCGTATTGATCAGCTTGAACGAGAACGCCAGTCCACTTCTGAGACGATCGTCCGCCTTGAGAGTGGCATCCACCAACGTGACGAGGAAATAGGTCATCATACGGAAAGGATTCGTGCTCAAAAAATTCAAGTTGAGAATCTTCGCGATGAAATGGGCGACCTGAAGCACGAGTATGAACGCACTATCGCTGATCTCAATGAGCACGCTCGTGCGTTGAGCCAGGCTACTGAATCGAAAAGCGGCATGAGGCGTCAACTTGAAGATCTGGTTAGTCAGAAAGCTGACGTCGATGCTGACTTGAAATCTCACCAAGAGCGTAATGAATGGTTGGAGAATGAGACGGAGAGGTTGAAAAGACATGTGCATGACATGCAGCAGGAGAGTGCAGACAAGGAGATCAAAATTGTCCAGCTCACGAAGCAACATGGTCAAGATAAGGAGGATATTCAGGGCTTGAACATTGCACTTGATGCTAAACAGCAAGAGTTGGAACTGGTGCGAGTTTCTGCTTTATTCCCTCCTTTTTACCAAATTCCGATACCGTCTTCTATAGTACAAGCGCAAGGCTGGGATCAAATCAAGTTCTCATACATCTGTGTCATCGTCGTCAGCTCTGAAAAGCCTACACCGTCGCGACTCTTCTTCTCTCTTTGACGGTACTCCCGCAGCAGCACGACCACCTTCTCGTGCAGCCTCCGTTGTATCCGAATCAGGGTCCAATAAAGGCGAAAAAATTCCGGCGTTGTTAGGAAAGAGTGGTCGGGTGAACACGTTCAATAATGGAACATCGGCGACAGGATCCGCCATAAAGATTGGGAAGCGCGAAGGATCTGGAGTTGTTGGATCAAGAAAACGCCTATCACTGACATCGGCTACTCCGACTCCGGCATCCCGACCAGGGATTGTCGCTTCACGCGCTGTTAAATCACCGACTGGAATGGTGGTGCCTGTGCGTCGTGCCCCTAGGACTCTGGAAAATCGGACGAGTGTTGTCAGTCCAACACCGAGCATCCTGGAGGAGTCAAGTGACAAAGAAAATGTGACGAGTCCAGAAAGTGATAGGACAATACGACGGAGTATAGTTCCCATCCCTCTGTGAACGGTGGGGTCTTGGCATCTTTTTTTCCTCTCTCTTTGATATGCATTATTGGCAACGAGATGAGGTTTCATATGGGACACATCTTTCTTACTTTATTCCCTATACGTACCACTTGACGTATAAATGGTCTTCTTGTCATTTGTATATTATTATGCTCTCCCTCGTCTTTTTTCAGCTGTGGACTTGTCATAATGACATGACACCCAGCGTCATTATGAACATATGATTTTTTTTCTTCTTTTTTTTCTTCCTGAATTATCTCTCTTGGTATGATTTACTGGAAACCACTACACGCAGGTGTATTCAACATTACCGTAAAATTCGATATTACAGGTGTAATATTATTTCCCTGTATGAAAATATGTTTTTGTTTCAACACCTGTCATATTTTATCATGGTGAGATATTTGACTATTGACTTTGTTTTATGTCTTGGATGCTTTCCTCTACATCATTGTATAATTATTGAGAAAAGGCTGGGCAAGCTTCGCTTCTTCTGGTTAACTGATTCTGCTATATCTCTACATGGTGCAGTCCCAGGAGTCATGTACCAATTAAATATGTGTGCTAAGAGTTGTGAGAGCTCTAGTATACAGCAATTATTTTCAAGATAACTGCAAGACGTCAACATCTAGTTACCGCAATTGATGGACGCTCTGGAACGGATTTGTTTTATCTCCGGATCGTGTAGGTACTTCAGATGGCGCAGACAAATCCGACACACTTTCAAATGGTGACCTATCATATCTTTCACTACCAGAACCCAAGGTCGAGCCGGAATAAGATGCCAACGAACTCGAAGACTCTGTATCCAGTCCGAAGCTAGGGCCCTTGTTCCGCCCACCCATGGTATGAACCTTCCGCTCAGGTAGTGGCGGAGCAGCTATCGGTGCATTGAAATTCGTTCTCCGGGGCGGTGGCGGTGGCGGTGCTTTTTTCACCGGCGTCTGAGTTCCTGATCCTGCAATCGAATGTGATGGGCTCCGGCCAAGGGATGTATTGCTTGATGAAAGAGAGGGCTCCGGTGGCGAGTGTGATCGTGACTTTGAGGATATAGATGTGTCAAGGACATATATCATTTGTTTGGGTGTCCAAGGGATCGAGGAGTGGTCTTCTGTCACCAGAGTTTCGATACTGTGGGTATCACCCAGTCCCTGTATGAAGGGACTATGCTCCAATGGCCGCGAGGTTAGGTCTTGATCATCATCTAACTCACTTGAGCCATATCCATCATTCAGAGACTGCGTGTCCGTATCAATATTGCCCTGCTGTTCCTTGTTAGAGATTAAACCCGAAGCCCTGGATTTATCTGCTTTCGAAGGAAGTGATGGTGAGGGCATATCAATCACTTCAACGTGAGTTGTAGGGAACAATCCACGCAGACCGTTCAATTCACCCATCCACCAAGAATCCAGGACTTCGTTTAAGACGACAATATCAGAGCCTGCTTGGAAGCTGAGTTCATCGGATGATTTGGCTTCATAGTCTAGACGGGCTCGGACAATCTTCTTTCCAGGAGTAGCATTTTGCTGCTTGGGTGTCTGTGAATTAGCCTTGGACGACGAGAAATAGGGTGACCGGCGACCAATAGACCCAATGCTCATTGACTTTTTCAATGACGGTGTCTGTTCAGAATTCCGGAGCTTATTCTCCACACCTTCATCCAAGGCCGCGAATGTATCTTTGTCCTTCTTCATTCTGTTTGCAACCGATTCAACAGCACTAGAAGCCCAACCTGCGACGCTGCGGCGGCGCGAACGATGCTGATACGAATTCTCCTTTTCGCTTGTTGTAGTGGCATTGCTGTTCGTCCGTTTTCTGGACGAGCGAGAGCTTGGACGTGAGGAATGCTTGGTTTCTGTCCCAGACTCTCCGCGGGACGAGTTGCGCCGGTTGGAGGTCGAGTGTACGCTACCTTCGTCTCCCGAATGACCAGGCGAGCCGTCATCAACAGGAGGTAGGGCGCTTTTTGACAAACGTCGCGAAGATGATTTAGGCCGTCCACCGTGTCTGTAGGTGTCCCTTGAAGGACACATTATGAATGTGCAATTTGGTTATCTAGTTGCGAACTTGATCAATGAAGCTTACTCATGGTTCCAATCTGATCTGACTTCTTCCAGCACCTCTAAATACTGCCGAGCAAAATTGATTTCGAGGTCCAGAAAGGACGTGAGTTCGCCTAGGTGAAGAACGTCATCATTTCGGATTACTTCCATGTGCGCACGAATATCCTCTGCTGTCTCATCGCTACTAATCCTGTTAGGAGCGTTTGAAAGCGGAGTCGACAGACCTACAAACGTTGCTTCGCACTCTCCACCTCTTCCTCAGCGTCTAATTTTTCTCTCTCCTTCTTGCTTTGCTTCAGCTTTTCCACTTTATAATACGCACCCTCGTAAGCCGACCTACACATGTTCAAGCACCGTGTCGTTGTGACTAATTAAGATCATACCTGCGGGTTTCTAATTTCTTGTTCAAAAACTCGTACTCTTTTATCCCATCGTTGAAATGCTGCAAGGATGTGATGAATGTGTCTTTGAAAGTGACAGCATGAGCCTCCTGCAGAGTTGCAATTTTACACTGCGCTCGACCAAATTTGACAAGTGAAGTACCTAACGCATGAAAAGTAATTTATCTCGAGATTGCGCCAGAACACTTGAACATACCGAAAGCCGAGTTTTCACCAAATTGCTCCCCGTGAAGAATCATGACAAGACCCAGCGCGTCCGAGGGTAGTAATTTCTCATTATCACCGAGCTCGTCGTGTTGTTTCTTCTTTGACAATGAGTGATGGTATATTTCAGAGGCACGCTGTATCCTGTGACCACAGAAGAATGGTTGATTACTTGGTGACACCAATTTTGTGTGGAAACTCACTTGGAGAGACCTTCCTTCCGCATTTCAATCTCCATATCCAGGCCTTTCAATTCGTCACTGACGAACATCCTATTTTCTTTCGAGGACATAACCTCTCCTGCCCACTGTGGCGCCAGATTAGGACATGTGTCTCCATAGGGCAGAGTCACGAGAGAAGAGGCTTACCTGTCGAAGTCGACCCAACTGTGGACACGTAGGACTGACATGAATGTTCCAACTATCAGACACAGCGAACCACATACCTGACTAGTCATGATTATGGTCCAAAAGCAAGTTCCACACGCAGACAAGAGCTGAGATTCAAAAGGGATGACAAACGAAATAGCTCGTCTGCTTTTAAGTACAAGATCGAAGTCGTCTCATTGATTTCGACGCAGATTGCCGGCTTACAACAACCTATATGGTAACCTGGATCGGGTGTTCACCATACTTTCCGCGGTAGGCGCCCAGTCACTGACCGAATTCTAATGTAATCGGGCCTCAGAAGTGGACAAACCTCTTCGAGTCTCCAGTAATTTTACAAGCATTGCGATACAAGACTCACAGATTCTTTTGTCTGTTACCAGGTGCTCCAAGCAACAGTTGGGCAACAGTTGGCACATCAACGTATTATCTCACTAATTAGATACAATAGCTGACTTTCTGTCCGTCCAAAAGGGCAACACGAATTCGTTATCTAGATCGAAGGCCAATCCAACCGGAGACACCACCGTGTCTAGGATCTTTGTATCTTTTCTTATTATACGATCTGGGGGAAACAAGGACAGTGGACATTACATCATGACAACAACTAAAATATGACAAGAAACACGGAGACTACAGACAGCGTTCTTGAATGATAGAACCAGATTGTGCTAGACTTTGATCACTATGAACGTCACTCCTAGCATCGTATTCATCAGCTCTTGATGAACCAGAACACCCCTCATTGCATTCCTCGCGACGCTAATCGCATTCCTTCCTGTATTGCGACGGCCTGACCAAAAAACATCCGTGTATCAATATAGGACAATATGGGAAACATCAACACACCTCCTCAACCCACGGAAGCTGGAAGAATTCGCTTCTTCTCAGCTCTTCTTGTCGTACTGTCATACCCTCAGTTGGGCCACTTCCCAGAATACTCTCTAGATCACGAGACTGTGACTCTAGCCAAGTCTGGATAAACTTGGCTGGATCATCTGCAAAAGATCGAAGGAACGTCTGCTTCAAATGAGAATTGTGCAAAGATTGTGCGAGTAAAGCAATCTGGTTGACAAGTGAAAAATGAAGCACAGAAGCACCATGAGTTTCTTTTTTCAGAATGGCATGGAGAAGTAGATTTTATACCTCTTCATCCAACTTTGTCAATGTAGCTACTGATTCTTTAGACATTTGGACCGAAGTTGCCATACGATTTTTGAGAGTTGTATCTTCCATTTTGATTTCAACATCCCAAGCGGACGGTCGTTCTGGAGGTGGCACAGTAGGATTCAGAAGGTAGTGCAAGACGATCGGTTCGGGGCCCCCTAGATGTCGGTTTACAAGTTCCGGTATCTGTTGAAATGTGATCGTTTCTGCATTGAAAACCTACGCAAAGCATGAGCAAGCTAGAAGTAGGGAAACTGCATGACACACTTACTGACCGCAACTTCTCGTCAGAGTGAATCATCCTGCGATCTGTCTTGTCCTGTAATCCTTGAAGCTTGATGTAATTCCACAATGTTTGAACGACACCAAGTCGGCTCTCTTCTTTGATTCCTAAAACATGAGCTAAGATCAAATGGAGTCGTTGTAGTGAACAGAAGAAAGGTTGGCGAGCACGCGAAGTAAATTGCTCACATAAGTCGGGAGAGAGTTTGTATTGCTCCGGAAAATGATCAAGGAACATGATCATGCGGAGTTTCGTAGGCGCATCTCCCGTTCTCCGCACCGTAAAACCATCAAGGCTAGGATTATGCTGACCTGGCGCTCTAGGCCACTAGAATAAGCACGTAGCAAAAGAATCATCATAAGCCTTGGGCAACTCAAGGAAAATTCATCGCCGACCTCAACAATATTACTTTCGGGGTACAACGCGGGATCCCGCTCAATCTCAATTATCATACGTTTTATAAGCGTCGAGAACTTTCGCTGTGGCATCTTGTCACGGCTTCGTTGGTTTGCAGGCTACATTATACATTCTTTATCAATAATTTACCTTAAGGAAAGCAGTTCGTGTTGACGCACCTCGAGTAACCGACCTTCCACCTTGAACGACCATGCGGGGATCCCTTCTCCCGTTTCAACATTTGTCGCCGGTTGGTCTGTACCCATTTGCCATGCTTGTCCAGAAGTCGAATGACTAAGGAATATCCGCAATGTGCGCGTTGTCTAAACCAGCGATGGAGGACGCATAAATCAACTGAACTATACACAAAAACATAGAAGGGCGCCGAAACCTACAGTGGGTGTTCTCGAAAGGGCGTCTTGTACTTCAACTTTCTTCCTCGTCATAGTCCAATCCAGCTTCCTTTCCATTTCAAGGAGTGATTGGTACATCTGCGAATCCTGGAGGAATTCAGGATTTTTAAATATTGCATTGGGTATATTCTTGTCAGTCAGTTTGTGTTTCCTGCGACACAATTCAAGATTAGAGAGAAAAGTAGGGAACAGTCACGTACCTTGTTGCTTTCTGGCCATCTATGTGTGACGCTGCCATGTCAATGCAGGTTTGAGCAATTCTCTGATGCGTTTGCTCTCGGTCACATCACGTGACTGTATGTCAACAACAAAATTATTAATAATTATTAATATATCTCCCAGTTTAAATATTTGCATATTACAGATATGGTATTCAAAACTTTTAGAGTATTATTTTAGTAATGACTGAATAGTACAGCTGTACAATGATCTTGTATGAGGGACTTACCATCATATTAGGCTCCTCCCATTACCTTCATTTTTTTTCCTTCAACAATTTATTACACGGTGCTCGATCGCAGTCCGTACATCTTTCATCTAGATCTTGAGTAGTACAGTTGTACAATGTTGATTATGATTACATATCATCTATTAACTTAGAGTATGAATCATAGATGCCAATAAATTATTGAAGAAATGGATTGGGTGAGAGTTAACAGTGGCGATGCAGTCAAGTACCGTGGTAAGAAAGCTGATTAATTTCGAGACACCCGAAGGACAAAAATATCACAGTTAGTACATGGATACAATTCTACAATTCATGGCAATCTTTGACATCAGATAGCTCCTCATCTACAGGAGATACATTGAATTATGTTATCCGAAATCAGCAGTGCAGCACTCACAATCCACAGTCGGAAGCAGCAATTGGCACTGCCTCAACGTTAATCCTCCCAAGTTGATCAGCTTGATTGCCAGTGAGATTGTTCATTGCAGCTTCGGCGACATTGAAGGACCCATGTCCAATGTCGATACCAAGTAAATTGATGCTTTTCCGGGCTCCCTGGCCATTGGTATATGTCACATTCCAGCATGTACCACAGCTAGTTGAGTTCCAGTCCGTAATAGCCGGAATGGCACCGATGTTGGGGAAGTTTTTCAGACTACCAAAGGTTGTGAAGCCGCGAGTGATGAGGCCATTCATACCATCAGAACAGGCAACGGTGGCTAGGCTGGCACCTGGATTGTCAAAGACAGTATCCCAGCTGAGACTAGTGGCGAATGCGACGCCAGGAAGGGCGATAAGGGCGGCGAACTTCATGATTGTGTCCAAAGAGGATTTCTTTTCTAGGGGATCTGGTGGGTCAAATTCGATCCTGTCTTTCTCGGGACTTTTATAGACGAAGTCTTCTGGGATCGCGTTTAAATCGGCATAGCCAAGCGTGACACCAACTAAGAACTGAGACAGAACAATCACTACAGTATTGCAAGTCGCTTCCTATTTGACAGAGAATAGTCGGAATCAAACTAACCTTATACTTACAAGCTACAGTGAAACAACCCCTGTTACATGACAACCTTCATGCACCGAGCTGATAATTGGGTGGATTCTTGGGTTCAAATTTATGCCTTAAGATGGATATGAAGTCGGTTGTAATTCTAATTCTGCAAAAGAATCGAGAAGGCTACACTTGGATTGATACACTGAAAGATGAGGAAGGAGAGTAGTGCTTTAAACTTGGGTGGAAAGATAATATCCATAGGTGCCCAAAAGGAATCGGCAGAAGCTCTGATGTCCAGATAGTTTTCAGCATTCACTTCGGAATCAATACTCTAATGGTCGAGGTCAGTCGATTTAGGCCAGCTCTAGTGTCGTGTTGTTACCTTTTTCGGGGACTGCTGAGTTCTTTGTCGGAAGGCGGAGGGTCTAGTGGAAGCTTCTCATGGAAGCCAGGTCACTTAGGTGCTTCTCCCGGGTCTTTGTGATACGACTCTCTCTAGAAGAACCCATGAGTTCCAGGTGAAAACTGAATTGTGGTTGCACATCTGTATAATAATCCATAACAAAAGTTTCAAGCTGTTAACGGGCCTGTTGTACTAGCCAGCCATATACCAGAGAGAGGTATTTGTTTGGTTCCTGGGGTTTCTGATATCTTTCGCAGAGTGTAAACCAATCTTCCCGATGAAAGGGGGATCCGACCGACCAGTTCAAGATCTCCGCCATTCGGCTATTTATAGTGTAGAAACGGCCCTTCCGACAGGAGTACGACTCAAAGTTACAAGGGAAATATCTGCAGGTCTATAAGTTGGCAATATACTGAAGGGTGGCACCGGATCCAGTATTCTACTGTAATTAAGGTATACATATCTGTCTAGGCGTTGGTAGATACTCGGGCAACTATTTCCAGATCCTTTTTAGTCACTGTGGGTCACTCGTTACATGGGAGTTAATATGCTTTGAGATGATCTGGACAATTTTCTGTGTTCACTTCACAAGTCACAATCCATGAAATTTCGTTTTCCCTGACTAATATATCGACTAAGCATCGGGTTTGAGTTATATCCTACATCCGTATTAGTACACAAAGAGGATAAGTTAATACGTCATATCCGCATTCACATATATCCTTGTATATTTAGCTCATTTTTCTTGGATTGATAAATACAAACTGGCCCACAAATTACCTCCATATATCGCATTCCCTTCGTTTTGTGTTGTCATGGTTGAGCACACAACTGGATGAAAAAGAAATCGATTACTGCTAAGCATACTGCATGTTACAGTCCATACCACCGCAGGGAGCTCTACCGGTACAAAGAATCAGGAAAGCAGGAAAGTCAGCTATAACTGTACTAATGTCCAATGTCTGTATGAGGAAAGAATACGGAAGTGCGAGCCAAATAAAGCAACAACCAAGACCCCCAAAAAGAAAGAGAAGATAGAGATCTCAAAGTTTTACATGACGATGCATGACTTCGTTCCAGACTCAGCTTGATTGGGGGCTGAACGCTTCTCAATTTCCTCTAAACACAACTCGAATACCTTGCCTGTGTGAGTTCATCAGCCGAAGTTTAGATCCGAAAATGAATCTCACAAACCGACGTTAATATTTTCCTTCGCACTCGTCTCAACGAAAGCAGCATTGTTTTCTTTCGCGAGCCTCTCACCAAAGGCAGCGTCGACCTGGCGTCTATAAATACCATGTACGAAAGAAATCGAATTCAAGAGGGATTTTTGTTCATCAGTTTTGGTGAAGAAATTGGGTATGGAAAGCAAGGAAAGGGACAACCCACCCGGACGGCGCAAGATCACATTTCGACCCTACGATGACGCACGGAATGTCGCCCACTCCACAGAAGTCGACAATCTTGTCGTATACAATTTGTATCATATCAAAAGAACTCCGTGACGTGATTGAATATACAAGGACATATCCATGGATTCCAATGGCATATTGTGAGTTAATGGGTGAATATTCATCCTAGATGTATGCAATGAGCAAGCGAAATACTGAGATAAACAACGCACCTGCCCAGCAGTGTCAATGATATGGCAGTCGTAATCGACACCTTTATATTTCACACTTTTCGCGAAAGTAGACTCGATCGTAGGATAGTAGGCATCTACAAAATGGTTCTGCACAAAGACAGCTTAGTAGAATAATGAGCATCTCGAAGGAAAGATGCACGCCTCAATGAACTGTTTCACCAGCGAGGACTTGCCTAGTTACCATACATGTTATAAGTTCACGCAAAAGTCACGATCACACAAATAAATCAGCCACGGAGGAGCCAATGCAAGTAATGAAAAGCCAAGGATGTAAAAAAAACACATTAAATCAGTACAGGGAGAGAAAGCCACGGAAAAGAGGGCGCGAACCAACGGAACGTGATCCAAGCACAGCAATCTTTCTCCTCTTCAAATTTGGGCAAGTTGAATTTGTTGTCGGCATAACTCGTAATGATTTTCACCGAGAAGAGACGGCGTCCAGGTTGTCTTGACTTGTCACGTGATTGATTGAGATTGGGAGCTACTCCATAATCAGATTTTTAAAAAAATGTCAGCACCTTTCCGCAAGATCGACATCGATCAATATGACGAGGATATCTTGGCCGAGGACGACCTCTATGAAGCTGACTCTAGAGATCCTGGCCAAGTTTTGGAGGAAGCACGACAAAGACAGGCAGCTGTGAGAAATGCATTGGCAAAGTGTGTATGAATTTAGAATCACACTTGATTCTCACCGTAAATTGTTAGGAACAACACTGCTGAAGCACTGGAGATCATCCTTCAACATGCACCTTATGGACCGAACGTAGATGAAGCCAAAGTATGTGCCAATAAAAATCATACGACTTGGTTTTGCTCATTTATTATCAAGCAAATCACCTTGACTACCCTCCTAACCATCCTCAATTCCACCAAGGCAACTGAAATCACACCGGCGATCAAGTCACTATCGTCAGATACTCAAGATACACTGATGAAGTATATTTACAAGGGCATGGCCATGCCTGGCTGGGGCGATATCAGTGGAAGTGTCCTGCTGGGATGGCATGAGAAGGTCCGTCTGCATCTATTACACTACCACCATCCCCTGCTCACGATGTATTCTAGTTGACTGAAGTCACTGGTGTCGGCAGTATTGTACGTACGATGACAGATCGCAAGGTTGTGTAGTACTCCTCGGAAAGCAGTATTGTAGAATAAATAATAATTACAGTGATGAGGGAAAAAATATAACATCATCATTTGGCATAGACAAGAGCAAAAATCTAGGGATCATCTGGATCTCAAAGTGCTGACTCCTACCTCTGCCCCTGACTCTCCATCCAGGGGTGGGGCCAGCAAGGGGTTACAAGGGCTCGCCAGGGGTAGGGTAATACCTCTAGGGACAGGGGTGGCTATTAGTCTGAACTCTATCCTTACCTGAGGTCAAGGGTAGAGTGTACTGAAGATAAGGTTAAAGTGGAGTATATCCCCACGTTTGCTGAGGGCAAGGGTACGGTTAGCCATGAGTTTACCCTTGACTCTACCTCTACCCCAAATGGTTCTTCACAAAACATGTTGGGACTTGGCACTGTCTACATGCCCCCCTCTCTCCTTATGCATCTTCTGGACTAGGAGGGTCATTCTTCAATAGATAGAGATTTCTTCATTCTGAAATTTTCTTCCAAAAAGTCAATCAGGGTACATATATGATAGTAGAACAGCTGAGAAATCATCCCAGTCATTTTTGAACAACTTTGAATTATTAGAAACTGCCTAATGCTTTACAAGATATATTGCTGGGTCAGCAACAGACAAACACTGTTGTGCTCGATCTTTTTCAATGCTCATTAGATACCCACATGAAATATCCATACCTAAACCTGATCACTACGGCTCCGCGCTTCTGCGAGACTCAACCGAATGGCTATTTCCAGATCATCGTCCGCTTCATGACCGGAGCTCATGAGATGAGACGACACAGTTGGGACCCGTCTCTGCGACACCGGGAATGATACAATTGACGTAGTATTGTGAGAACTCTGCGATGGAACCACACGATCCTTTCCCCAGGCCGACGACCCAGAAGTAGTAATATTGAGCCGTGGAGGGGATCTAGAACCCAGCGCAGGGTTGTCGATGGGGCTCCGGCTCACACTGATGGGAGGGAAATGAATCTCATCGCTGGGATTGAGCAATGGTACCGGAGAAAAATCTGATGACTGCGCATCATCATTTTCATGCGAACTGGAGGAAGACCCAGATGCAGATATGGGATCGATTCCTGATTGTTGATCTTTAATGGACGGTGCGTCATCGATATCCCACCCCAAGACGCCTTCTTCAGCTTCTTCAGACGCAAGAGGGTCTTGATGAATCGAAGGTACTAAGGGAGGAGAGTCGTGAGACATACTAGCTTCTCCTCTGGAGTTTGGATTATTGTCCTCCCGGCTAAGCATGATGGCATATTCCAGAGCCTCCTGTTCAGTGAGACCAAGTAGACTAAGGCTTTCCTGATGTTCTCTGACTGTCCCATGTTCATGACTTGATTTCTTTTCCAGCTGCTGCTCCAGTAGATGACGTGAGTCAGCGATATTCTGCTTCAATTCGACTGCATCTAATAGAGTCATCAGCTGGATTATCCAGGGAAGCAGCAACAAAAAGTTCACCTAACCATTTCCCTCCAGCATTCTTCTTCTTTCTGACATCACTATCCACATGGAGTCGATGTCGACCTCTCACACTACTGATACCCTTGCCAATCGGCCCTGCCTTCCAAGCAAGAACTGCGTTGCCTACGTTCACAATCAAAACATCGCGATCGGGACTGACGAGGATCTGGCGCACTCGACCATCATCATTGGGATCGATAGGTGGCAGGTATCTACGTCCCCGAAATCGTGGTATTGGATTGGGGAAACTCCGTAATTCACGGAAGGTGAGACCGTCAAAAACAAAAGTTTCTCCACGGGCGCTACCAGTGATGAGAGTAGTTCCATCCCAGTGAATAGCTGTCACAGCAGAACCGTCGACATGAGCTTCAAAGCGGCGGACAGGGAGGATGGCTGTTTCTGTATTTGAGTCCTTTCCCTGCCAGTCATACACACTAATGCATCCCACACGATCACCGACAAGTACAAAGCTGCACTGATCAGCTCGAGTGGCGAAAAATGGGCGAACACAAGAAACAACTCCAAATCTCTCATCGCCGAATGTTTCTGTACGAGGAGAGGAAACGCAATCATTGCCGACATCGAGGAAAATCTTACGGAAATGAGCATCGCCTTCATACGCGACAAGCACAGCTGACTGCGCTGACGAAGCATTATTATCAAGGCAGAGGCAGGGGGCGGACCATTCTTCACGGGGAACCGTGTAATCCGCTGGACACGGAATGACTAATGAATGAACCTCTTCTAGCGGATCCCTTTCCCTGGGTGATTTCGGATTTGAATTCACAACCTGTTCGAAGCCATTGAAGATGGTGATGCTTCCGCTTTGTGTGCAGCCCACAATAATACCTTTGTTGGACTTCGTGACCTTGACCACAGGATCTATGACAAGATTGTGAGTTCGTTGTTGTTCCGAAGACCAGAGGCATCGCATCCTGCGTGTATTCCAGAGTTTGATGCGTCCATCAGCACCACCCGTGACTGCAAGATCGATGCCATCCCAAGCAGCGTCCAGTACGGGTCCCTCGTGTTCATCATCAATGAGGCACCTGGTCAATTCAAAGTTGACACCCCTTCGTGATGAATCTATAGCCTTGTTTGCCACGGCGATAGCAACTTGGCCATTACGGATACCCCAGAGTACCTTTGCAGTTCCACCCTCCGACATCAGTAGGCAAGTGGAGACATTTGGAGCGAATTCAACGTTGGGATTACCAAGACCGATTCCAAGGCGTGGTCCAGTGGGATTGAGGTACCCTGAGAGGATTCTTCCGGTAAGGGGAAGCGAACGTGAAACAATCCCATAGAATGTGGAAGCACATAATAATGCTGATTGAGCTGGCATGAGATGCATCGAGGAGACCGTTGAGTGGACAGGGACATGGCTTATAGTTGCATTGCGGGAAAATGTCCATTTCCTACCGAAAACAGATGTCAGAAATGGACTATTTCATAGAAAGGTGGTAATCTACCCACTTGCAGAGATTAAAGCGAGTTATAAACTCTTGTCTCCACGTCTTAGCCTCGCGCCGGAGGAGTAATCGTCTATGAGACTCATATAGTTCATTCTCGAAATCGAGTCCCAGGAACTGTTGCACGAAAGCATGGTACCATGTACCGTCATCTTTTACATGCTCGTAGAAATGTTTATTAACAAAGAAGAGGGTTTGGAGAGAGAGAGGGTCAAGGTAGGAGGTAATCCGTGAAAGGACTTCCTGAGGGATAGTAAGGAGGTCATGTTGAATGCCATATTGGGGTTTGGTGCTGAGGTTAGATTGCGCAACGGGTTTCTCTGAGAATTTCTGGGAAATTTTGCTGGGGCTACTAAGCATAAACCTGGAAAGGGAGTAAGTGTACGGCGTGCTAAGCAGACTCAGAGCGATGTGCACTGGCTGCGAAACGGTTCAGAATGCGTTTGTGTTTGGCTCCGCTTGTTATCAACATCTTATTGATGACATCACTAGTCGATTGACCGATATAGTATGTTTTTTGGAGGATGTATCTATACCCTTCATCTCATATATCTTACGCAAAAATTCACCTCTCAAGCACACGTCTTGATCATAGTCGGTGGGATCGGAGTTTCTGCTTATTGAGCCACGATGTTCAAGATGTCTGGTGTAACGATTTCGCACTTATAACATATTACGAGATTGTCACGTGCATTGGTTATACATAGCTTATCACAACACGGGACCTTGTGACCGTAACACCTGGCTGCGTATATCTGCGGCCTCCTAACGTAATTCATAGTTTTCACTTCCAGCCACCCTCAAGCCCTTCCTGAATGCTTTGGATTATCCCACAGCCGTGACAAATGTCAAACTCACTTACGCAATAATGACATGAAAGCAGACTATCCCCGTAGAACCTCGAAGGTGAACCACCCTATGGTTCCACTGGAAGGTCCATAAATCATGAGGATGGCAGGTAAGGTAATCAGTCGGCTACCACTATCGATTCACCTTCATAAAAACGCAGCAGATCCTCATGGCCGATCTCACTAGGTGTCCAGATCGTGAAACTCTGAGTATAATCATATGCTTGCGGGGAAATAAATAGTCTCCGATCTTAGTAAAGCGTTAACGTCGAACTTTCGAGAAGGACATAGTAGTATCTTCTTAATGCCTAGGCCACAGAGCGCGTTTCATTTATCATTTGTATTTACGGCCTCAAATTGCCAAGTTATAATGCATGATATTGGTCTTCGTGCGGAATTGTACGTTACCTCTCTGCGTATCGTTCTTATTCAGTATCACCTTGAAAACTTGGCTTTCGCTGATTGTTACAGGTTTTTTGTAGGGGCGCCAAAACGCTGCCCCACAAAGGTATACATCAGAAATGGTGAAGCAATGGTGAAGCATGCCGGTGCCCGTGATTTTTGGTCGTTCCACCGACCTCGAAACGTGTGGCATCAAAATGATAGATGCAGGGTGTTTTTCATATCCTACTCCATCAAACACGAGATTTACATCCAGTCCGCATTTCCGTTTCGGTTTGATCAGAGTCACACATTATATCATTGGAATCTCACTGAATAGAATTCTGAAAGCATCAATTAGGGTGATAATCCAGTGTTGCACGCGGGACAGCCACCCTCCTATAGGATAATTATCTCGCAGCCCTAACGCTTCACCCTTTCTCGACCCATGGATACTCATTTTCATCGAATGACTAATTTCCTCATGTTGCCACACAACCTCAACGAGGCGTTGAGGCTTAGACAAAAGGATTTTGAGGGGTTCAACGATATAAAGCCCCACTTCTCAACTCTGTCTGGATTCGTCCTCAACTTCACTTTTCCCGTTAAAATAATAACCACTTCATCTTTCACTATTGTCAACGTCCACACTGAACAATGCTCAACGTATTTAGGATCAAACCTTTCAATCTCCAACCCATCTACGAGGAGTGGCAGGACGGTCCCTGCTTCAATGGTAACCCAAAAGATATCTCAGTAGAAGAATGGTTGGATCAAATCAAGGAAGGATGTATAAAGCGCGGCGTTCCAGAAGAATTCTGGTATAAAGTAGCGCAACGATTCATGGGTCCTAAAGCGAGAGCAAGGCCAGTCGAGCTTTTCTTCCAAACAAGCCGCAACCTGACAGCGCCTCATAGACTGGATGAACTCAAACAAGTAATTTCTAAAGTCTACGGAGGAAAGTATCGGTGGACCTGGAAGAAGTTCCGTATTGCCCTTCTCAGCATGAGTTGTATGTTCCGTTCCGCCTTTGGTATTACCTCCGAGCCACTAACCCAACCTTGAAAGGGGATATCGACAAAGACGAAAAGAAGACAATCAATGTCTCAGTCAAATCACTTGGTCTCTGGTTTACACCCAGGAAAGATGGGTCCGACGCTAACCTGACGGAAGAACCTGAGCAGGAGCCGGTTGACAAAGAACCTTCGCGCTTTTCCTGGAGGAAGTCAAGTAGACGAGGCTCAATTCTCGAATCATCACATCCCGAGGTTGCTAAGAGGAACAGTCAGCCAGCCCCACGTCCCTCAGCAAGACGCTCAGCTACAGTGCACCTAGAGACAACCCAGCATCCAGGTTCAGTCAAAGCACATTCCGAAAGTGCCGTCACCTGCAGAACCAATCCATTGCCTCCAACTCGATCACAGACTACTCCAGTGATTGAGATCGTTAGTCCAGAAGTAAATTCAAATGAAGGTATACCCTTTCAACGATCAAAGTACCCAGCACTTAAATCAAATGTTCATAGTAAATACAACGCAAGCACCTCTTTGGCTTCTAAATGCCTGCAGTGCACTCGAATTTTTTACTAGCGAGCATCCCAAAGTCATGAGCGTGCTGAGCGCCATTCTCATCACTGCCGGTTCAATACCCACAATTCCTGCCATAAGTGCAGGCGCAGGCGGGGCTGTTCTTGCTTCGGGAGCCGCACATGCTGTCGGTGCGATCGCGGTCGGAATTGGGCAAGCACTCAGCATAAGCGTCAAGAACCAAAGCCAGAACCAAGAAAACTCAAACGTCATTGCACATCAGAAGTAAACGGGTTGAAAGTAGATTCTGTGTCATATCTATTCTTCATGGATTATGGATCCTTTTTACCTGAGCTTGGATTATGGTTGAAATATGCATTCTCTGGCAAAAGAGAACTCTTTTGAACATAAATCGTTATCTAGATCAAAACATGTACAGTACCTGAGTCTTCTAAAAATCTGCTCTTCTCACGGAGCTTAGGTGAAACCCAGCATTTTTCCGATTCGATATGTACATAGTTTGACTCATGCCATGGTTCCCCATTCAGGAAAATTCGCCCTTGCTTCAAATATTGCATATCGACGGGTATTTGTGCTTCCTCACAGACAATTCGAAAGGGTAACGGAACGGGCGCACGAAAAGCAAGAGTAAAAGATTTATCTGGGTCGCTAAATTTCATGTATCGCTAAAAAAAGGGAGGCATCAAATCGATGAAAAGTACGGTGCAAGAATCATCCATACTCTGAGTGAAATCTCTGAAGAATGCAAGAAGGTTTTGTTCCTTGCGGCCACGATTGTTTCAACAGCTTTGATTTCTTCGATTGGCAGTCCTTTCGCGTGAAAATGATCACCAACGACAGGTGCTTATCCGACTTTCAATGACGTAGTACACTGGTTTCAATTACCCTTACCATTGAGGCATTCCGCTAAATGAACCCGTAGTTGATGCTCATCGCCAGTAAGGAACTTCAGTCGTAATAACGTCAGGGGCACCGTAGGCTAAACAAGATTCAGCCGGGCCAGAATGATAGAATATGACCAATATAGACATACTGAAGACCCAAGTACCTCCCACTCGGTTCTTGCCTCCTTTCCATCAGGGTTGAGATGGACGCGACCACCAAGCGATGAAAGTCCTGTGTTTATAAGGCCAGAAGTTTCTCTGAACTTTTCCCGTCCACCATATACCAATGCGAGATATGTTCTCGGGATGTGACCCTGAGCAAACTTGTCTGAAAGCATCTGGGACCACGTTTTCGTAGTTGCGAGTAAGAGTGCCCCAGTAGTATCCTAGAGCCAGATGTATCAGCTCAACAGGCTAGAAGCAGAAAATATACGATGAACCTTATTCATCCAACGAACTGCAAATGGAGGATGACGCATGGTAAGCTTGTGCTGAAGACCTTATTGGATGAACGTTCAAAACCAGGTGCAGAAGGCATCCATGAAGTTACCCACCTTTGCAAAGAATGTTATACCTTTCGTACTAGATGGACATAAATGCCTGACATCCTCCGTAAGAGCAATTGACCTACCTTCGCTGAAGTGCTGTACGACATTTGACATGCCATGTCGGGAGGTTTGTCAACGAGAAAAAAAGCTCTATCATAGTACAGAAGACAATAATCAGCCATGAGGGCTGCCTGTTTGATACTTTTCGGCTTGACCGGCAAAGAAAGCTTCATACTGGAGGTCAGATATGGGTGTTGAAAAAATAATGATGTGACTTATGTAACCTACCACCAGCTGCCAGTCACTTGCAAAGTAGATTAAGTCACATATTTTTGTTCTTTTTCAGTATTTATGTTCTGCAACAAGGAGACTAATAAGTTAACATGCAGAGGATCTACACTGTGAGAAGTTGGTGTACTGATTGTTTGACAAGCAATCAACAAATCAACAGCCCCTCCGCGACAAGAATCATATATGTGGAGGATAGACTACAGGCACAGCAGGCACAATAGCACAGAAAAAGAAGAGTCGCCAGCACTCAACGTAGACACGAGAACTTGATATCTAACATTTTAGTGCGCCCAATGAAAAATGCCATCGGAAACTACACAATCCTCTCCATTGCATCCAAACCCATGGTACAGATTTATACTACGGCTTACTGTGAGTTATAGATGCACGCAGTGTGTTGTTCATCCAACAATAAAGTGTTAATTCATCCAGGCCTTTCCTTACCTCAAGTGCAGGCCTTGTTTGCCCTCCAGGTGATTGTCGTATTAACGAACCCATATGGGCTTCCACAATACATGACTTGGCTCATCTACTCCTTGTTGTTGAAGTAATTATATTTATATGTTTGAGAGAGACTCCAGGCAGCAACAGGGCACTGGGAAGGCCATGAATTAGTCCTGGGATAACTTTCCAACATTTAAGTTCAATTACTTTCTTAAAATGCAATATATTGTATGCGTCAATTTTCGAGACTTCAATCATATCACTCTGGATTGCCCAGAAGATGTAAAAAAAGCATCTTTCATTCCATGGGTGCAGCTATTCTATAAACAAAATAGATACAAAGCCTCGTTGCTAACTCCAACACTCCTCTATCAGTCGACCCTCGCGCATCATCGTCACCACGTATTTTCTCGCATCTTTTTCTGAATACCCGCCCTCAATCTCTGCGGCTTTCACAAGGGCTGCTTTGACACCGGCAGGCATCTTATTCGAGGACCTGTCCAGATTTTAAACATTAGCAAACAATGCCAGCGATAGACAGGATGGGACGATATACCCCGAGATATAGACCCATGCCTTCTCATCTGTCAACAACTTCCATATTCTGAAGACGTCCTTCTCAATCAGATCTTGAACGTGTGTCCGCTTGGCACCTTCGGGTCCATCTCGGGAATGTGCCACACGATAAACCAAGCCGCGTTCTTCGGCGTATGTTCTCCATTCTTGTGAGTAGTGTTCGTCTTTCCCAGCAGATCGACATCCAAAATACAGGGTATTTGCTGAGAAGTCTTAGCCTGAAAATTATCCATGAGAAGATGGAGCTTACACTGGGATCCGAGGCTCAGTCGTTCTTCAATAATCGCCCGCATAGGTGCCACACCAGTACCAGGTCCAACACAAATGATCGGCGTATTGATCGAAGAGGGCAGGTTTATCAAACCCCTCTGAATCTCAATATTTAGCTTGGCTCCTACATGAGATGTACATCAACCTGGACTGTAAAAGATTCAAATTCCTGATGAACCTGGTTTCAGTGTTGACAAGTAGCTTGTGCAAACACCCTTGCGTGGAACCTTGAGTCTTGTCCGGTATTTAACGATCGCGATGCAAAGATGTATTTGTCGTGGATGCTCCTGGAGAACAAATTTATGATGAGCTCATAGGGTTCAACTCAAGCTCACTTTAACTGAGCTTGCAATAGAGAACTGGCGAGGCCTCATGAAAGGAAACACGTCGAAGACATAATCTCTGGGTATTGAGACGTGACGAAATTCAGTCATGATCTCCCTTATTGTCCGTTTCACACGGTAACAATAATCGTATAATTCGTCCTGAGCATATTCAGGATGAAGCCAATATGAGAGAGCAATCGACTTACAGCCCCTTCTTTAGACAAAAATTCTCCTAATCTCTCCTTTTCCAAGTCATCAGAAGTGAAATCTTGAAGATGCTGAAAAAATGTCCGTCTCGGAACAGCATTAAAATCAAGGTAATAGGTAAAAAGCGTCCTGAATGTGAAGGTATCCAGAAGTGAGGTTGGAAGACTTTGATCTGGGATACATGATTCAACGAGAGAGAGGATATGTATGATTGATTATTGGACGGACCTCCAAGCTTCTCTCTGATTGACAGGGGTTCATCTGCCATTTTGTCCCAACCGATTGAGACAAGGAACTCTTGAACCTCATCTGGATCCGCAAAGGGATGGATGACAGCGATATCTCCAGGAAGATAGCTGCTTTGAAATAAGCTGCGTCCAGACGAGCGAAGGAGAGGGCATACACAATATCTTGCTGGGACTCTAATTCAATATGACGAACGTCTTGGTTCCAGTCTTGCGCCGTGATTCTATGATTCTGATTCAGGGTCACAGACAGGGAACCCGATGGATACATGGGGGGAAAGTCTACTTCTCCTTCAAGTGAATTCAAGATGACCCGTGGCGGTGGAAGTTCTGAGGTTGACGCAATGGGTTTGGTGTCAGGGATAGAGAATAACCTTAGTATCGCCTCCAACAGGATATCTACCCAGGGTTCAAATGCTCCATCTAATCTATACAAATGATGACCAAACCCCCCTTAATGATAACAGATTGAAAAGCTCACCCCAGAGGATGCTGTTCGTCACCTTCACCACGTTCACAGATTTCAGTCGCGCCAAGAGTCTTCAGTCGTTTAGATAAAAGTTTAGCAGGCCAACAAAACTTCTCATAAGACGTGTCGCCAAGCCCAAAAACAGCAAACGACAGGTCCTCGAAAGAATCTGTAGGTAACCGGGAAGAGAGCAACCTGTTCCATAAAGGAGTCATGGAACGCGGCTCAATGCCAGAGCCAGTAGTTGATACAATAAAAATCACGATCTCCTCCATGATGAGATTTTCCTGCCATTATAGAGACAGCTTTAGACAAAGACGTGTATTTCATTAACCTACACACCAGCGAATAACAATCAACGCTCATGACTCGACTACGAAACTGAAGTCTTCTTGCCGCTCTGGCCACCCTGTCAGCAATATCTTGTGCATTTCCTGTTTCTGTTGCATAGAGAATGAGAAGTTGTCGTTCTTGTTCATCGTGTGAGGAAGTGGAATCAAATGTGGACATGATTATTAGAATCAGGAACAAGTGTTTATTTGTTTATCCCTCATGCGGCAGTGGCAACGGCTCGCTATTAGTTGGACACCCATGAATCCTTCAGAAACTGGGTCTCCTCAAGCATCTCTGATTCTTTGCACTAGATAAGGTCTCACCATTTGTCTGTTCAAACAACCCTTCAAACCTATACCTAACGTCCTCGTCTATTGTTGCCAGAAACATTCACACTTCCACTGTGTTGCCCAAATGTCCAGTTTAGAACCTATCGCAGAGGACCAGTCGTTCATGTATCCCAGCAACCAATCAGGCGCTCACTCAAAGACTAAGAGGTCTCGGCTCTGCAGGAAGTGGCAAAGGCAGAAGACGTATTTAGTGCGTAACAAGTGCTTCAGACACAGCAACTTCCAAAGGAGATCCTGAGGGCAAATATTGCATCTTCAGCAATTGGCTTTATTCAGCAGCAGTCGAAGAGAAGAATACTCAATTTACGGACCAGGGGATAATTTGTTCTATTCTAATTTTTTGAATCCTATGGCGATTGATATCTACAATTTGTGTCATTTGCAGAGTCAGATGGTCAGTTACTATACGACCTGCTGGCGTCCTTTTGCAAGGCTGGATTTCTGTCCAAGAGGGCTTTCCTATGCTTTACTTTTGTCCAGAATCAGCTAGATGCCTGTCACTGTGAACGCTACATGATATCTCTCGCGAATTCCAATCCAAAAGCTCTGCTCCTTCCTCATTCTATGATGATAACTGGACTGATGCCGACTGAACTTGCGGCTGCACACACTGCTGCTTTTGTGATCGCATGGGAGACTCTTTCAAAAGCGAACACGAGCGTGTAGTAGCTTTTGACTCCTGTGTGGTTGACCTTTTGGAGCGGGACAAGGAGACAACAGCCATCAACGTTCTGAACCACAGAGCACCATGCTTGATTTGTGTTCCAGGTATGTATTGTCTTCTACTGATCTTTGCATTCATTTTTCTTGCCTAAGACCCATGTTATTCATGCGTGGTGGATACTACGACAGCCGCAAACACGTTGTCGAGCCACTTTCCAACCCAGACATCATCTTTGGGACCGTAAGTGTCTCATGAGATCAGATCTGACGTTCATAGTGGGTCAATTACAGGCTAGTATCCGGACCACTCGAAATCAGGTTTACACATTCTACTCTATCCATAGGAGATTCATCCACATCATAGCAGGCTACATTGAAATTTGGTAGGCAGCAAGTTGCATGCAGAACTGGAGTGACTTTACAGCAGTCCTCGGGATATTCTTCTTGTGCTGTTGCTTTTGATGAGTGTTCCTTACGATCCTGCAGCAAAGGCTGCTGACTTGCTCCATTTTCAATCATGTTTGTTGCATGCTTGAGATCCAGGACCGGGCCCAGGGGCTGCAAGTCCTCGTCCTGTGGTGTGGCAAGGCCCGATCTACTCGACGAATTCTCTGTCTCTCCTGATCCACATCGTTGGATAAGGCATTTGTCAAAGGTGGCACTGGGTGTCAGAAACACATAAAAAAAGACACACTGGCAGTAGGATAGTTGAAACTATTGGCGGGACTCAACTAGCCCTTTAAGACACCGTTGTGTTTCAGCCTGTCCTTGTCCCCGAATGCGCAACCAGACCAATAGGACAACGATCATTGCATTAGTGAGATAGGCATCTAGGCAGTCGTGTTCGATATAATGTAATTACGCTAGTTAATTGTATTCAGGCCTCTGTGATGGTACAAAAAGAATGAGTACGTTGTTGAAAGATTATCGATCAGCATCATATCACTCATTCACATTTCACAAGTGATAATAAACCATACAACATCCAGTAAACACATGCATTAAAAAAAGGATTGATTGATAACAATGAAAAATATACAAAAACTATTAATGTACTACTATAAGACTGGCCATGCTGTTAGCTTCAGCTCCGTTCAGAAAACAAAGCCTACTAAGCT
>Ga0153955_100336_pt1 | contig 26802 bp, 34 predicted proteins | sample TSFL039MetaG_FD_104744 | JGI IMG/M metagenome (GOLD analysis project Ga0153955, IMG submission 104744) | Attine ant fungus gardens microbial communities from Florida, USA - TSFL039 MetaG | ecosystem: Host-associated > Fungi > Mycelium > Unclassified | place: USA: Florida, Wekiwa Springs...
GTGTTTACTTTTAAAGACTAACAAAAATTTATGCTGACAAAGAAGAAATTTTTGTGATAGGAATGAAGTGATACCGGCTACTGAAACTCTCCGAAAACCGGTCTCGAATTGCAACCTTCAACAAGTGATCGCAGCAGCTTACTTTTCTATTGATCCAGAGTAGCAAGACACGCCCAACCGTAAGACTTCTACAAGCATTGTGTGGCAGAAATGATGTGGAGTATCCCTCATTGGCTAGAATTGAACATTTAGAACATATAACCAGTTTTGTTCATTACAATGAATGGGATAGTGATCCAAAAATCAGTGGGGAAATTGAGACGGCTACATCCTCCAAAGGGCCATGGTAATGAATGAATTGTTTGGCAGGGAAGAATTATGCTCGAGTTTTTTTTTTTTGATCAACAGTTTATTACACGGTACTCGAGTAATTGTGCTCGAGTATTATAATCACGCATGTGACATAGTGATGTCACATCTGACGGGAATCTTTTGTCTCAGATTTGAGACCGTACCATAGATTCTCCCAGATTTGTACGGGAAGTCATCCAGTCCTCTGAACTACTATGTATCCAGTTGATGGTATCCGATCTCAAATCGAGTGGAATTCTACCCTCAGCGTCTCTGACGCTCCTGTCCCCACTGAATCCACTAAGTACCTCCGCAAGGTCAGTTATCAGCGTACCTTTTTCGCTTTCTGCGTGATATTTACGGAAATACTCCAGACCTCGATTATTGCAACGATCGGTGAGTTAAGATACCCTAATTGCCATGTGTGTCTATTTAGTGTTTTGTAGGTCCGAAGATCAACACCGTCGAAAAGCTCACAGAGCTTCGTCGTGCTGGCGTTAACATTGGTTCGGACATTCACTTCAGCGAGGAAAAGGCCTCACTTCCTGATCTTCTCTAGTCCGCATGAACTTTTCTCATGGCTCGTATGAGTACCACCAAAGCGTCATCGACAACACCAGAAAAATGGTCGAAGGTGTGTTTTTCGTACTTATTTTACACTTGAGCCCAACATGCTGTTTCTCTAGCTGACCCACATGGACGTCCTGTGGCAATTGCTCTGGACACTGTAAGTGTTGGGGTGTTTCCCCCCAGTTAGGTATACCCACACTTAATTTGCGATGGAATTTACAGAAAGGCCCTGAAATCCGCACCGGTCTGACGAGGGATAACAAAGATGTACGTCACTGACTTGAGAATATGGGTGAAGTAGGCTCACTGTGTCTATTAGTGGCCCATCAATGCTGGCCATGAATTCATCGTCACCACTGACCTCAAGTACAACGAGAACTCCGATGACCGATACATGTTTGTAGACTATGTGAGTCACAGCACCCTGGGCTTGGCAACTTCAACTTGACTGTACACAGGTCAATCTACCCAAAGTTACTGCCCCTGGAAAGCTGATCTACGTCGACGATGGTTTGTATGGTTTGAGTAATTGGGAACGTGTCACTGATTTCTTACTAGGTATACTCTCCCTTCTCGTTCTCTCTATCGATGGTACCAATGTACACGTTCGAGCTGTGAACAATGGCAATATATCCTCTCGCAAGGGTGTCAACCTGCCAAAGACTGATGTCGACCTCCCCGCCCTTTCTGAGAAGGATAAGGCCGATCTCCGCTTTGGGGCCCAGAATGGTGTTGATATGATTTTCGCATCCTTTATCCGCCGTGGTGAAGATGTAAAGCAAATTCGTGAAGTTCTTGGTCCCGACGGTGCTTCTATCAAGATTATCGTCAAGATTGAGAACGAGCAGGGTGTTTCCAACTTTGATGAAATCCTCAAGGAATGTGATGGTGTTATGGTTGCCCGTGGTGATCTAGGCATCGAAATTCCTGCTAGCCAGGTCTTCCTCGCTCAAAAGATGATGATTGCTAAGTGTAATATTGCTGGCAAGCCTGTTATTGTTGCCACACAGATGCTCGAATCCATGACTGTACGTCTGTTGAACCTCTTATTTGTTTTCCTTGATTTAAACCTGAAAATTAGTATAATCCTCGTCCCACTCGTGCTGAAGTTAGCGACGTCGCCAATGCTGTTCTAGATGGTGCCGACTGTGTCATGTTGTCTGGAGAGACTGCCAAGGGATCTTACCCCGTTCAATCTGGTATGGATCCTATCTGATCTAAGTTATAACCGAATGTCAACGGATGCCTAGTATTGATGATGGCCGAGACATGCTTGCTTGCTGAGTCTGCGATCTGCTACCCTCCCCTGTATGACGACTTGCGTGCTGTTCAGGCCCGACCAACTGAGACGGTTGAAACTGTCGCCATTGCTGCTGTCGCGGCTGCTGCCGAACAAGATGCTAAGGCAATTCTCGTTCTTTCGACAAGTGGAAACACTGCGCGTCTTGTGTCCAAATATCGTCCCGACATTCCTATCATCACCGGTGCGTGTATCACTTTCTTGACATTGCTTCACACTTTTGCTGAAGCCAGAATAAAGTTACTCGCAACGAACAGACAGCAAGGCAGATTCACTTACATCGTGGATGCTATCCCTTCTGGTATCCTGAACCTCGTGGCATACAAACCCACCAATGGCAGACTGACGTTGATAACCGCATTCGCTTTGGTCTTCGCAATGCACTTGAAATGGGACTTGTTGGCCCTGGTGCAACTATCATCGCTATCCAAGGCTGGAAGGGCGGCCTTGGCCATACCAATACGCTTCGTATTTTGACTGTACCTGTCGATCCTGCTGATCTTGAGATCCAGCCCCTCGGTGCTCTGTGATTATTTATGATAGCAACGAAAGTAGTAAAGTAGTATATGTATCACCGACATGATGTAACTTGATGATAGAATACTCCCCTGATGAAGCCTCACTTCCCACGGGCAGAAATCTTGGTGTTTGATCCTGGGACCATTCTATCTGTCAGCCTCCAGGCTATGCCCTCTCCCTCCTTCTCTGCCTATCTCCCAAACCGTACTCATGTCCAGCGCAGTCGCCGGGCAACTAATAACAGTCTCCCGGTCTTCGCCAACGGCTCTTCTGCTGTCCAGGAGAAGCTTGCCCTTCACATTCAACATGCACCGTGGTGGCTTCGGATTGCAATCCCAATCCCCTTCTTTCGCTGTTCTCTCCGCATGTTAGTCCTCAATCCTCGGAAAGTCCATGATTTTGCGACAGTACATCTCGGGAGGAAACGAGGTTGTCTAGTACTAGTGCTATTCTTCGTACTGGCGTTCTTCTCTATCTTTGCCTTTGCTAGGCGTTTCGGAACGCATGCGAAGCAGTGGCCCCTCAGTAAAGACACACGGACACTGGTGTATAGGCGGGCAGACTTACAAAAAATATGGATGTGGGAAATAGCGAGTGGGCATTATCCCAGTAGAAAAGCAAGTGCGTCATGATTTATAGCCCAGATACATGTATGGCAACTCCCCCTCATACTAGAGGGAACTTATTTCTATCCATAGTCCCGGAGCAGATGCAGTTCAAGGATACAATCACAAATCCTGCGCTACCTCCGAGAAAAATCAATATCCCCTCTCCATTCACTGAAGAAGCTACTGCATTTGTTACGACTACTCGCGGACTCGGTCCAGAGCGAATATATTTCGATATTCAGAGTCAGCCTCCAAATGTTGCGTATCCCCCACGACCCATCCCTGGCAGCGTGGCGGACCTGGACATCGTTATGGAACATTGTGACTTCTCGAAGAAGAAAGTACGTCTCAATATTCTTCTTGTATGCTCAGCATCAATCCTACTTCTAGTTTGTTCGGGACTGCCTGGAAGTCTTACGTGTTGGCGCAGGACTGGATAATGGGAGACGACTGCGAAGGGGAAAACTGGATGACTGGAAATATATCTACCTGGAGAGAGCTGAGAATACCACGGATCATTCACACATCCGTCGACACGTAAAGGACGAGGATGACCTTTTTGCTGTGTTCGCCACTGACCGACATCATGATACTCAGAGTGATAATGCTTCTGACCCTGATAGTGGCCTTTTTAGACGACGAGATGTCCAGACTGAACAGTCACCCATTGACCTTCGACCACCTGATCGTTACCGGCCCTACGCATCACTATCGCATCCCTGCGATCCGGAAAATCCACGGCTTTTCCATATGTTCTGGACAGGACCCTTCACAGATAAACCATATCTCGCTATCCTTAGTTTTCTGTTCACTCAGAATACGGGACTGCATCTGAAGCAGTGGTCGGAAGGCGCCGGCTGTCGATCGCAGTTCTGGATGTGGATTAATCCGGGTCCTGCGGCCTCTGTTCCGAATCCCAATGCAGAGAGGGATATGTTTGCTCAACTTCGATCAAATCCGTGGGCCGCACCATTTTTGCATGAGAGATTTAGGGGAATACTTGAATTCAAAATATGGAATACGACGGAGCAGATGGACGGCGTGCCTGAACTGAGAGATGAATGGCGCTCGAAGGATTTATTCAACTCAGGCGGAAATGTGATTAATGTAGGCAGAAAATCTGGTGCTGAAGAGACAGAGACGAGCAGTGACTTGACCAAACGCACAGGCTCGAAGTCGGCATCGACATACGACCGACTTTCTGTTATTCTCTCGGATTTGGCGAGGTTCATTCTATGTCACCGCTTTGGAGGGATTTACCTCGACGCCGATACAGTTTTTCTCCGAGATTGGGAAGAGTTGTGGGGCTGGAGAGGGGCTTTCGCGTATCGTTGGTCTAGACTGCCCAGGTACAACACTGCGGTGCTCAAACTCAACAAAAATTCAGCACTGGGCAAGTTTTTGTTTAGAACTGCGCTCAAGAATAATTTGGATTTCCATCCAATGACTATGTCGGTGTATCTGAGAGAGGCACATCTAGAAGGATTGTTGTTGATGTTGTCTGATGCATTGTTTGACTCTGCATGGCTCAATACCGAGGGTTACCAATTATCGAGGCCGCCTCAACCGTACTTTAACAGGTAAGTCTCTTTCTCGGTCACGGCACTAACTGGGTGTTAATGCCCTTTGTTTGCAGCTTTGAGCAGTTCTTTGACACTCCAATCTCTGAGAGCGCTGCTCCTCAAGCACTTGGATTTGAAGGTTTCTTTCGAGGTGCATACTCATACCACTTTCACAATTTCTGGTATGGTTACTATTCCATTTGTCACTGAAGTCAGCGCTGATTTGTTATTCTCAGGTGGAAACCATTCGATCCCGCGCGTAATTGGCCTGATCTTGGTCCCAAATTTGCTGAGGGGGAACAAAAGATCCGTGCAACCCTTCGTGGTTTTCAAAAAAGTAAGGTGATGGTTGAAGAGGATGAAGACACAGTGGATCAAGATCGGCGCGATTTGGACTGGGCAACGGTGCTGAAGCGGACATTTGAGTCATACATTCGTGGAGAGAGACCGAATATGTATGGGGAGTGGCTGAAGTGGTAGCACTTCTTCTGAGGTTGTGAATTCTATATCCTTATTCCAGATTATTCCCGCTATAATTTTTTCCATCATCTTTCCCGCCTTTTGGAACCGCTCCTTTATTCTTATATGCTTGGGTTTGGAAGGATAGGGACTTATCAGATGTCTCTTTTCATTGTCATGACGTTGAACCCCTCACGACCGTACTACGATACTATACTATTTACTGACATGCCCCTAGAGTATGTTAAGCCTATGACACTAATCTAATGCTCAGATGCCTGGTGTCCAACTGTCTGTGCTGTCGTCATCAGCTCGATCTATCATCTATTTTGTGGTCATTCGTATTTTCAAACTACCTACTGGCTTTCTTGGGCACAAGCAAGTATCAGAAGTTCCGTTTGGGTGAAAGATTAAGATGCTAGACCACTAAAAGGCCGATCTTTATGACATTGAGATTGTGGGTATGAATTTTCCGCTCGTACCGTTGGCAGAAAATTTGGTTTGAGCAGTGTTGACTGCGGACTTGAGGGCAGTGATCACTTGCTCGGGATCCTCGGCACCAAATATGGCTGTGCCTGCCACAATAACATTCGAGCCTGCGGAAACAGTGCAGTTAAAATTTTCTGCAGGGGACACTCCATTATTTGTAACCAGAAAAACCAACCTGCATCGGCGCAAACACCAATCGTTTTTGGTCCAATACCACCATCAACTTGGATATCTTTGTCGGGAAAACGTTGGCGGAGTTCGGCTACTTTAGGAACACACCGGTCCAAGAACTTCTGACCACCTCGACCTGTTTTGCACGATGAACAGGAAATTAACTCGGTCCTGATAATGATCTAGGGGATGACGCACCTGGATATACGGTCATTACAAGGAGCATGTCTGCTGCTACACCTATCTCATCTGTGATAACTGTTGAAGGTGTGTCTGGTGAAATCGCTATACCGGCGCGCATTCCACGTCGATGGATGTTGTGAATGAGGGATACGGGATCAGCTAGGAGGAATCGACAAACAGGAAATTAGTTTCAGAGTTGCTCCTTCTCTGTCATGTCTTCTCAAAAGAAGGGACATACATGTTGCTTCGTAATGGAAACAATAGAGGGCACCTCCTGCGTCTGCGATATCGTCCACCCACTATTCACAAAACCATTCATTTCGGATATGGTGGCGTAGATGCACGAGGCGTTGAAACGTTTACTAACTTTCTCAGGTTCAGATACCATCATATGACAATCCATGAAGATGCCTGGAATGCCCTTATGGACACAAGAAAGGATTGGAGCACCTGTATGGTTGAAGGTTAAAAGTCATCATACAATGTCATCGTAACCCACCCATAGTGATATTTGGTACAAAATGTCTGGAGAGATTGTCTGAGTAAAATGAAGAGCTGAGCCTCAATTGATAAGATTACCCATCCATGACGTCTAGAGAAAAAGTCTAAGTAATAGATCAATAAGGTCAATGGAGAGGACCTGCCCATGTGCAGCCACTCAGCACCGTTCTTGATCATACGTTCGCATTCCGCTGTGAGTTGCCCGAAGTCAGAAGCGAGGACAGAGGGAGCTATGACTGCGCGTGGCATTGTTACAAGGCTATGTTCGCGCAGCAACGGCCCATTGATATTTACGTAAGTTGATATTTACAGCGACATAGATATATATAAATACTCTACAAACTCGGAACTTCACCACATTAGTCTCTTTTCCCTCTAATCGCTATGTATGCTAAATATTTCGTCGCCGCTCTATTTGCCTCTGCCGCCTTCCTCGTGGCTGCCTCTCCCAACCCGATTCCGAGCCCTGCGAAAGAGTTGCATGCTCGCCAAGATGGTATGCTCACCTTATATTGAAGATCGTCGATTTTGAAAATGATTCCATCTAGCTGGTGGTGTTTTTAACTCGCTCACTAGTGCTGCTGCATCTATCATCACTGGCCCTGGTACCTACACTTCCATGACTAATTCTTCGGGTCTGATTTCTCTGCTTGTAGGTGGTTCTATCTTCACAGAGGCTACTTCTGTTGTCGGAGGTGCCGTTTCACATGCAACTAGTGCTATTGCAGGAGTGGGTGGTTCAATTTTTACCGAAGTCACTTGTGCGTTCCCTTTTTACCATCTGACCGTGGCTTATTCGAATTGATAGCTGCTGGTGGACGTGCATTTACTATTGTAACTAGCGAAGGTGGACAGGCCGTGACACTTGCTGAGTCGGGTATCCCAACTTCTGCTTTCGGTTCTGTTTATACCGTTGCCACTGCCGCAATCTTGCCTAGTACCAGCAGCAGCACTGCTGCCGGTTTGCATGCTGTAACAGCACCCACGATTGTTGGGTTGGTTACAGTATTAGGCAGTGTGTTACTCGGCGCTGTGGTGACTTTCTGATCCTGACTCCTGGACTTGTGGCTTTTGATTTGATTCGTCCATATCCACCGTTTCACAATCCGCGATCTCCATGTATCTTATTTGCTTGATGTCGCCATCGTAACTTCATTTTTCTGTTTATCATATCAATATTTATTGCCATGCTAGCAACGGTGTTCATTCCACAAAGTACTAACATGTGCAGGTAAGGCCTGAGGACCTGAAGACAAGTTCCCTGCTGCATCCCCCATTCATTTTTTATTCTTTCTTCATACCGCCATAGTAACACCACTCTACCCCATCCATCTTTGTTCCCACTTCCCTCCCTTGGTTATATGCCTTCTGTTGGTGCACCCTCAGTGCTCCAGACGAGCTGTCAAAGTGGAGAGACGTTTTTGGGTAGCTGAGAGGCACTCTAGTACAAGATAGGCTATAAGAACAGCATGATCTGGACTGCTAGAAAGCAGTGGCTTACTGAAGTAAAGGTCTCTGATACTAGTCGACAGGTCATATGAGATGCCAAGGTGACAAGACAGAAGAGGGACCAGGAACGGGTTGAGAAGGGGCGGCATGTTCAGAACGTTGTCAGTCTGGAAGATGGTGGCCTGATGATGCTAACTGACTCAAAAAAGGAATTCTCTGCCTCAGAAAGAAGAAGAAGCAGGAGAACTAGAAGGAGGAGACACAGGGACTGGAGGTGGTGTTGTCCATCAAGGACAGGGCCGAGGCCTTGGTTTGGAAGAGCAAGAGGGAGGTAGAGTACATAGTGATAGAGTGCTATCGAGCCTTGTGTTTGACAGGAGAGGGCGTTCATGAAAGCAATCAGAGAAGAGGAGAAATGATAGAAGGGATGAGTGACTACAAAGACAGAAGTTGCTATAGGGGAACCCATGGAACAGAAATCAGAAAATCAGATCAGAAAATTAGAAAGAAATGTACCAGAAGAAGGACTGAAGACAGTAGATGTCACTAGTGGTTGAGGTAGGACTGGGGGAGGCAAGGAGGATCAAAGCAACCTCTCCAGTATCAGTACCAACCATGGGTGTTGGAGACAAAGCATGCAATGATAGTGATGACTAATTAAATGATACATTTATGATGACGACTCTTCATATACCGCGGACTGTGTTCGTACACCGTGTAATAAATTGTTGAAGTAAAATTAAAAAAATATGACTCTTCATATAATATATGAATTCTACTCCTAGAATCGATGTTAGATAGGTATATAAGCACCTATACAAATCAAGGTTCTATTTTCATGGCCAGCAACCCCATCACTGAATCTTGAAATAAGCATATCAACCCATGCTGTAGAAGTATAAATTTCAGGAGTCACCTATCAAGGTAGACGACTGAGGGAATAAGAGTACACTAACTAGGTTAATATAGGAAGAAAAATGGGCTGCATTATTGTGGAAAGAAAAGGAAATATCAAGATAGGTGAGATGAAACATTGACTTGATCTGAGACCTGATGGCATCAAGGTGCCGGATGCTACGGTCCCATTCGACATATGCCATTTGCGACTTCGTAGCTCAAGGGAGGGTTTCCCTCTTCTACATAGAGGGGAGTGAGAACACAGCTAATATGTTTACCAAAAATTTGGGCCAGCCAAAATTCAGGGAGCAATTGGGACTAATATTTCAGTGACTGCTGCTTTGTTTTTTTTTTTATTTTTATTTTATTTTTTTTATATCAACGATTTATTACACGGAGCGCGTAGGCAGGCCATGGTAGATACATGTATCTACTTAAATATAAGGAAGAGAGAGAAAATGAAAAGTGAAATCAAATGCATATTGGTGACAAATATGTGTAGCTATTCTGATTACTCACATCCTATCCTAACCGTTATCAAAACAAAATGAAGCCGGATTGCCAGTGATGAACTCCACGAAGCTTGAAAAAAACTCAGAGGGCTGTTTGATTACTATCTGAATATACGTTGATGATGAAATTATTGTCTTGTCCGTTGTGAAAGTCGATAATGTTGATGTCTCGATGATTTATAAGGTCTTTTCTCAAGGAGAACCTCATTTTTGAAATGTGCCTGTTGACGTATGTTGCGACCCTAGGGTAATTTTCAGTACTGCCGTCGTTTTGTATGAACAGTGACCATTCTGGGTGGTTTGGGGTGCCGTAATATGGGTCTCCTTCAGGATTGATGTGACTGGGAGTGCGTCTTAAGAGGGCCCAAGGGGGCTCTTGAATAAGAATGATGTCTGCATTGTTTTTTTGGGTTTCTAGAATTATATCAATGAGCGTTTTGTTTTTCCTTACGTTCTGAGAGAAAATCTTTAAATTGTGCTTAATCATAAATTGATTTTTCCGTCTATGGCCAGACGAATTGAGTTAGCCCTAATTTCTCTGGCTTCTTGTGCTTTTTTTGAATGCCATTCTCGGTTGAAACGGTGTTTCCAGAATGGGCATTTAGTGTCGTCTGCCATGTGATCGCCTTTGCAGTTGACACACTTGAACATGTGGGGGCATGGTTTGCCTTGTTTGGTTTCTAATCGGGGGGGGTTGAGTTTGAAGTTAGCTTTGCAGCACCAGGCAAAGTCCCTGTGGTTTTCGATTTTGTGTGGTCCTCCGCATTTTTGGCATTTCGAGCAATGGGCCTTGCATGAGAAAGTGAAGTGACCCCATTTCCAGCAGTTGTGACACTGAGGGACTCCAGGGTTCATGCTGGTGCCTCTGAAGGTGGCTATATATCTGCCGAAGTTGAAAGAGTGATTAATGAGTTTTTATGCCTTAGAACCATTTTGTGAGTCCCAGATATCGATCCATATGATGGCCATGTCTGATTTTGGAGAGGCTTTGATGACATGTGGCTTAGCTGCTAGAGTTATATCCTCGAACAAATTGCTGTCTTTCAGATAGTTGATAATATTGCCACTAGAAATAGCTATACCACTTGGCTGAATGTATGGAATACCTGTGATCTTGAGGTATGATTTTGACTGTGGGAGTTGTGGTGTGGCAACTTCATTTGACCCAATGCCTTCGATGGATTTGATGTATTTTTCCATGATCGATAAATCACTTGATGCAGGAACATTGTTAGTGGTGATAACAATGCTTTCGGTCATAGGTCTGATGAACTCAGCTCTTAGGGAGGATTTGACGTTCTTTAAAAGGCCATTGATGGAATTGATATGCAATCCTGCATTATTCATGATTGATTTGACGTGTTGGTCCAGGAGAGGGATGATGGCTTGCTTCCTAGATGGGCCTTTAGTGGTGAATGATCTTTTATTTTTACCTTTTGGTTGTGTAACATTAAGGGCTGCATTGTGTATCTCCACTATTTTCTTGTTTGGTAAAGCCGGGAAGGCATCTTTGAGTTTAAGTATGTCAGCTGCTTGTGACGATGCTTGGGCATACGACATTGGGGGGGGCAATTTCCTCTTGCTTTTCCTTTGATCCAACTTTTTTCTGATTTCTTCGACTTGCTTGGGCAGTAGTCATTGGGGGATTTGCAGCGGGGTTCTTTTCATTAAATTTTTGATTTTCTCCCTGTTAGCTGAAGGTTGGTGTCCGAATTGTTCTTTGATTTTATTTCCGATATGTTTGTTGTCCAAAGTGTTAAGTTTATTCTATCCTGCTTCATGTATGGCCGAAATGAAGTCGAAAGCAGCATCCCCAAACAAGTTGAGTTAGGGGATCATATTGCCGTCCCAGTTAGATATGTTCCTTTGCCTTATGAATTGAGCAATTCGGATGAGAGAGCAAGAGATATTGCGCACGTCATTTTGTAACACTTCATTGGTACCGAAGAGTGATATCAGTCTGAAATGGCCGTCCCACAAGTTGGGGTCTGCAGGAGAGTTGGCTTCGTAAGGGATGGCTGCAGGTGTGACAGAGGCTGTAATTGAATTGGACGCCTCCTTGTTTTGGGGGGTATTTGCAATGTGTTTAAGCTAGGAGCTGAGGAGTAAAGGCCCTCCATTTCTTGGTTCGTTGTTTCGATGTCCATCCTATTGTTTTTTATGTTGATTCTTTCAGCATAGTCCATTTCCGAGGGAGGCAAAGAGTCCATGGGTGAAAATGAGGGGCTTCAAGGATTTATTATGTTACTTCGAATGGGTGGACACCCTCGCTGTATGTTGACAGCGGTGGAGGGTGGCCTTTCTAGGTTGGGTACGTTCATGTAGGGATTTGTAGGGGTATTCTCAAAACTTGGATTCGCTACACTAAACTCGGGCGCTACCATGTTGTGATGGTGGTGTGAGTTAAAGAAGCGATATGACTGCTGCTTTGTGTGTGCTTGTGTGCACAGATATACATATTATATTATTTATTTGTATATTAGTCACTTATCATTGTTAGTCATACTTGATCTTCTACACAATCATCGCACCGCCCTCTAGGTTGAAGACTACTGTACAGAGGGCATTTTTGCAGAATGTGGTGACATTTCTCAGGTTGGATATCACTGCATGAGCAGAAGGTGCTACTCAAAACATTTATGTGAGCAACTAGTGTGCTTAAGGCCACTACGTTATGCTGGGCACCTACTTGAACAGACTAAACCTCATTTTAACTGTTGCTAAGTAGTATACTTGTAACTTCACATTCTCAACCTTGTATCAAGTATAAACTCTCCAATAGAATTTTCTGTCTATAATGAGTAGTAGGGATCTAGATGAACACTCAGAATTGTGGAACAAAAGAGTGATAGTGAACACTGTAGGTAGTCCAGAATCATGGAATGAGACTGAGATACACAGAAATTCAATAGATAGCAAAAACTGGATCATGTAATGAGTGAGATAGAAACTGACTGTGCTTGGAATATCATAACCACAAAAGACACAGGTATATCTACTAGCTCTCTCCTGGGCACTACTATCAAAGATGATGGTAGGAGAGAAAAAAGTGTTGTTACAGATTGTGATTAAGCACCACATTACAAATAATAAATTGAAAAAATGGATCTAGTAGTGTTTGAGCACTACGAAAATATCATCATGTCCCTCAAATAAATTTAAAAAATTTCTGACTCTGGAGGGCCAGCGAACTTATCGCGTGACATTGTCACAATCTAGGTTTTTGATCATTAGTCACGTTCATTTTGTCACGTTGTGTTTTCTTTCCTACTTCCAGTTCTTCAACTCATTTTCAGATAACCAGAAATAATGGATCCTGTTGCGGAAACACGAACGCCAAAGGCCAGGAGAGAAGGTATGCTATCTTCAACATTTCATCGTGCTAATACTGACCCATGCACCGATGATAGCCTACAAAGGTAAGGCTGGCCTTAAAACTGACGAGCTGAGACGTCGCAGAGAGGAACAACAGGTTGAGATCCGACGTCAGAAGCGAGAAGAGAACATTTCTAAGAGGCGTAATTTCCTACCTGCCTCCGGTGTCGATTCTGACGAAGAGAGTATCGGTGCCTTTTGGGATCCTTCAGTAAATTCTGCCTTTTTTCAATCTGTATTGGTCCACTGACGACCTGAAACTTGAAAGCTTGCGGAAGAGATGATTTCTGGCGTTCTCTCTGACGATCCGGCGCGCCAATTAGATGCGACCACCAAGTTTCGTAAACTTCTTTCCAAGGAGAAAAATCCTCCCATTGAACGTGTCATTGAATGTGGTGTTGTCCGTCGTTTCGTGGAGTTTTTGAGGATTGGGCAGTCCATGTTGCAGGTATGCTTTGAGGTGCAATTTCCGATGCTCATTATTCATGTCTTTCTAGTTTGAGGCTGCTTGGGCCCTAACCAATATAGCTTCTGGGACCGCTCAACACACTCAAGTGGTGATCAATGCAGGGGCCGTTCCAGAATTCATTAACTTACTTTCATCTATTGTTTTGGATGTTCGCGAACAGGCCGTTTGGGCATTGGGCAATATTGCTGGTGACAGCCCTCAGTGCCGAGATTATGTTCTTCGTGCAGGTGCTTTGAAACCCCTTCTAGTTCTATTGAGTGAGCAGCACAAGCTTAGTATGCTGAGGAACGCTACATGGACTCTGAGCAACTTCTGTCGTGGAAAGTCACCTCAACCTGATTGGGAGCTCGTAGGTTTTGCTGCAATATCTTTACTTCTTTACTCAATACTGTTAGATCTCCCCTGCTCTCACGGTATTGACCAAACTTATTTACTCTCTCGACGATGAAATCCTCATTGATGCCTGCTGGGCTATCTCGTACCTCTCAGATGGCTCAAACGACAAGATTCAGGCTGTTATCGAGTCTGGGGTGTGCAGGCGCCTCGTTGATCTACTCATGCATCCATCCACTGCTGTTCAAACTCCTGCCCTTCGTTCAGTTGGTAATATCGTTACAGGTGATGACTTGCAGACTCAAGTTGTCATTGCGTCTGGGGCACTCCCGGCCCTTCTTTCCCTCCTTTCATCGCCAAAGGATGGAATTAGGAAGGAAGCATGCTGGACGATCTCCAATATTACGGCTGGTTCGTCCCCGCAAATCCAGTCAGTTATCGATGCAAACATTGTTCCGCCTCTGATCAATATCCTCTCAAATGCGGACTTTAAAACTCGAAAGGAAGCCTGCTGGGCGATCTCAAACGCAACATCTGGGGGATTGCAAGAGCCCTCTCAGATCCGATATTTGGTGGCTCAGGGATGCATCAAACCACTGTGTGACTTATTGACCATGATGGATACCAAGATCATCCAAGTCGCCCTCGATGGTTTGGACAATATCCTCAAAGTAGGTGAGATGGACAGAGTGGCAGGCGGTCCTGGTGGGACCAATCAATTCGCCCAATTTGTTGAGGAAGCTGGAGGAATGCTCACCATACACAACCTCCAACAACACGGCAACTTGGAGGTTTACAAGAAGGCTTTCAATATCATGGATAAATATTTCCCTGATGAAGATGAAGTAGATACCAATATAAGTACTCGGGCATTTGATGACCCGATTGGCTCCACTTATGTTGTGAGTGGCAATTCTTTATGATATGCCATTATCTCTAAATTGCCTCAGTTCCACCAGGATGTTCGAGCTCCTCAGGGTGGGTTCAGTTTCAACCCGCAGTAGTTCCTTTGTGTATATTACTCATGATCCATGCCACATGTTATCTGTACTTTTCTCTACTGTTTAAACCTCACGTGGTATCATGTGTTCTTCTCCCTGATCAAATTAGTTCTTTCGATTGTGCCTTTGGTCATTTCAGCCTCGCAATTTTGTTTTTCTTTCTTCCTAGCATCAGTTTTACATCGCTCATCCAGTGCTTGTTGGACGGACTGTAAACAAAAATTTCTACTCCCATAGAAAGTTAAATCAGAATGATGGGTTTACATAACTTACATGCTTGTCACGATGTGCGATTAACTTCTGTTGCATACCATGGCTTCACAGATTCTTCCTTTAGGTACGTTGTTGATAGTCAATCCAACCCGAGTCCCACACTCAAGTACTGGCAGAACTAATTGACAGGTGTATCGGCTCAAAGATCTGGGTCATCATGAAGAATGATCGTGAATTCTCTGGGACATTGCTCGGCTTTGATGACTTCGTCAGTGAGTCTCATTGGCGACAACATCAAACAAATTTACTTCCTGGTTGTACATGATTCTAGACATGGTTCTCGAGGAAGTCACTGAGTAGTGAGTCTGATATTTCACTTTCGTGGTCTATCCGAGTCATTGATTACTCGACCTTTTTTTGGTCGTGTCGCCTGCGCTTTTGCTCTCACTTTCCTTCCGGTAACACATACAAGTGAGACAACTCCAGAAGGAAGGAAGCAGATAAAACTCTCGCAGACGCTGCTGAACGGAAATAACATATGCATGGTATGCCACTTGCTGGGGACAGTACTATATTCTTATTAACTACTTTTTACCATCATCTGGTACCTCTATACCTCAGTTGATACCCGGAAGCTCTGGGCCAGACTAGTAGAGTGGCGGATTTTTGATCTTCGTCAGGTCCAGAGCAGGCAGTCCGGATGTTCATACATCTGGCATCTTTCGGCTCCTAAAAATCACTATGGATGCATCAGCTATCTCTGTCTGTGCTTCTGTCTGTGCTTCTTCCAGTCTGCACCTGACATGGAATGTATCCTTATCACTGGTTGTTTCCTCAATAATGTGTATGATGGTCTATACCTATGATCATCACAAATTCCTGACTGACCGGTGCAATGGCTTCACATAAATTACGTGATGTCATTCACGCCAATTTCTCTCACATAGACCAAGTGCCGGCATTAACCTGGCATTACTCACGGGGATTGCATACTGATTAAGACTCCTGATAAGCCTGCTGAGTTTTTCGGCTTCGAGAATCATAAGTGAATCTATCCAACGTCATCGTGGAGACCATTATTGTGCCTGATGTGTTTCTTGGGCAATGAGAAAAAATCTTCCAGGCTATTTATCGATGTTGCAACGACCACAATCAGGACAGATACCCAGGTAATGACCGCTAAGACAGGGACCTCCTCTTCAACCAATGGATTCGAAATCAAGATTGTAATAGTCATGCTACTCTACAAGAGACGTTGGATCGCACAATTAACAATCAGAGGGCAGGAACCTATGACTCTTCATCAAATGGATACTGGGGGAATTACAATCAATTAATTTCTGCGTTGAGGATTCAACGTACCTCGAATGGAGTGGGGGGTTCAGCATCAGGCTCATGCTCGTCCAGCGCAATATGAGGTCTTGAAGAACCAGATTGTGTACCGGTCACATCGTCACTGGGAACCACAGTACCAACAGTTCCGATTATAGCAGGGTCGGGCAGCTGGAGAGGTGGTGGGGGTTCAAGGTCAATAAATTCGGCCTCCTCATCTGGTCTCAAGTCCATCAATAGGATAATTCCGCCGCCGCCAGCATACTTCTCTGCCGATCCTGTCTTACCAGCAATTTTTGCGCCACCCGCAGAGGTGGACGAGGAGACGGATCGTACGGGAAGATAACGACCTGGGGGGAATGATATATGCTGCAGTTGTGCTGGTGTCGCACGAGAAAGATTGGGTCGAAGTTCATAGGATGGTTCGGCTTTCTTTTTCAAGGCAGATCCTGAAACTGAGGGTTTGGGCTCGTCTATGAGGTTAGAAATTGATCTGTTGATAGGAGAAACATCGCCGTCCTTTGGCGAAGCTGCATCTTCAGTTTTCATTTCGACATCACCTTCAATGGTCTTTGCCTCAGGTTTATCATCCTGTTTCCGGGCGTGCTGTCAACTTTGAAGCGAAGTTTTTTTTTGGATAGAGGACTAACCACGTCCATGGCCTCTCCCTCGGCAGCGGCCCTTTTCTTCTCTCTGGCTTTGGCTCGAGCAGTTGTTGAAAGGACGGCTGTTACAGCCTTCGTGATTGTCTCCTTCTTGGGTGGCTTTGTTGACGCAGGATATGCGAACAAGCTAGGATTAGCATTTGAGATGTATTGGAATTGAGGTGCCTAATTAGATCATATCAGCATTCTCATATAATCTGCACAACAGTGCAGCCATGCCTTCAGATCTCCGTTCAGACCGATGATACCAGTAGGTGAGAAGGCCAGGCAAGCAGACAAGGCAAGAGGATACCAATACCAGAATTGGCAGAACAATACCATACCAACTATAGCACTGATATTTGAGCTACCAGCTCGGCTTTGCAGACTGATTGTTACATTGCGACCACCAGCATCGATGAAACCCTGGCCAATGGCAGCGCCGAAACGTGCCATGGGATCCTCATGTTTGTCGCCAATAATCTTCTGGTAACGATTACGGGTAGTGGTTAATGAAATGGAGGAAACTTCAGATTGCTCGACAAGGACCATGCCAGTAGCTATCAATGCTCCCTGGCGTACGAAATCGACACTGTCTTTTGTCATAGGCTCGAGGATCTCGACCGCATCTTGTAGACCTGTGCCTGCACAAGCAATACCGAGAGCCAGAGTTGCACCGCAGCGAACATGGGCATTGTAACTTTCACTCAGAAGTTGTACAATTCGTGGTACTTGACTGGGGTTCTTGAAGAGGAGGAAGGCGAGCGATGTCACAGCAGCCCGTCTAACATCGTCTGATACATCTGATACAGCGATGTGCAGCAGTCGACGAACAGCTTTATTATTTGAAGTGCCAGCATAGGCAAGTGCGAGGGTGTAAACACCTCCGTACCGCAGGATAGGATCCTGCGAGTGCATAATCAATACTCTGCAATGTTCACAATTCGACATGCCTTGCCTTTTCAGCTAAAAGAACTTGAATCATCTCATCTGCCTCCTCTTGACGTCCGTAGTAAATAAATGCAATGCCCATAGAAAGGCCACGGATAATTTTTTCATGTTGAGTTTCGTGAGCATACTGTAACATCTCGTGGACAGGTTCTGCAGCTGCCGTGCCTAGCATGACCAGGCCCATGGCATAACCAGAAGCCTCCCCAGCTACTGCTGAGTCATTGAACAATATTTCCTTTAAACTCTCAAATGCTTCGCTGCTCTTCGAACCCATGCCCGCCACACCTAGACCGAGTGCGGCGCCGTGCTGTACAACTTCGTCGCTTACGCCTTTCAGAGTCTCCTGGAGATAGCTAGTGACGTCGCTTCCGCATCCAGCATTAATGAGACCGAGAGCATAGAGCGCACCGCCCTCAGAATAGTTTGCACCCTGAATGTTACTCTCTCCGTCATTAGAGGGCAGATAGGGTGTGAGAATGGTCATCCCCTGTTCGAAAAAACCTTTGTGAATGACACCAAGACCCGCCGTTGCAGAAAATTTGGACCAATTATTAGCAAGACCGAGCCATTCCAAATTATCGCGTAAGAAGACATCCGACGTCGTCCCTGCATGCATGAAGGCATTTTGAAGTGTGAGGGCAACATGATAAACAGAAGAACGAGGATCTAAGGCGTCCTGTAATACAATGAGCAAATCCGGCCGCAAAAACTGGATCAAAATGTCACCTTCGTATTCTTCAAAATCAAAGGGTCTGTCTGATTGTTTCTTTTAAGAAATTCCAGATAAAGCTTCACGGATTCTTTTCCGGTTAATATAGCGCGAAGTTTATCATATATCTCCTTTGTTTTCTAGTCAAATGAGAGGGTGAGCATGAGTAGACTCGATGACAATCAGAGCCATTCATACGTACCTTGCTACCTGTAGGCAGCTCACTTCGTATACTCTCCAAATAATCCTGTGATCCACCTTCCACCAGGTCAAATGCAAGCTGATATGCCAATAGCTTCTCCTTTTCTACCAATGAGGAAAGAAGAGGAACGGTCAGCGACACATCACTGAGTGTGACAAGAAGTCTGGTTATGGCATGGATATGTTCGGAACCTTGCCCAATTGTTAATTGCGGGAAGAGAGGGAATAAAGATCGAAGGACATGGTCCCGGTATGATAAAGAAGACCCGGAGTCCATAACAGCTTCCATGGCATAAACAAGCAAAGAAACATCGTTTGTTTGTTTGTAAATTGCGGAAACAATATCTAATCTGCGGGATTCAAGAGCAATACCGATAGCCTGATGCGATCACCGATGAAAGAAAAATCATCTCCAGAACTAACAGAAGAGTGAAGTATGAGGACGCACTTGTTTAAACTCGCCCTCAGAGATGCATCGCTCAAAAATTCCCTCAATTATCGTTAGTAGTCGCGGATCGATCTTCCCCTTACTCGACCCAAATTGCTCTTTAGTGCAAAGCTCAATATAACGGTCAATTGCCTTGGCTGAACATCCACAAATATTATTGAACCATTAAAGAGAATCAGAGAGACTCACAAATAATTGTCTCAATGTACTCTTCTGAGCCATGTGTATGTGACTCCTCGTTAAATGTATGCCCAGCTCCAAGTGCAAAAGAAAGGGCGTCATCATATTCACCAAGGTAGTAGTACACTTTGCTCGCCAATAAAGCAGCTTGATCACGAGCATCTCTCGGGATATCTTCACTCTCGTAAAGAGATTCACTGATTTAGACGGTCAATAAAACCAGAGAGCAGGGTTACTGGAACACCGACATCAGGGCAATGCGTTCAGATATCTCCGCCCAGAACTGAGGCACAAGAGGATTGAGGGCCTTTAAAGCGTGGTATTTGAAGACAGCGTGTGGTTCAAGCAACAGAGCAAGGGCACCAGCTGCAGAGGACTGTTGCTGAACCATGGAGAGTTGGATGAAATAATTAATTTAGCACAAGGTGACGCGTCCCCTATGGATATTATTGCCTCTCTTGATAATAAGGACAAATAATATCTCACTCCGAAATAACCCTACTGAGGTTGCAAATAATTTGATTTTTCCGATGTCCAATATCCTTGCACAAATCGCCCTTCGCACTGCCGTTCGAACCGTACCCCGCCGTGCTCGTTGCTTAACTCAAGCAGTCGTTGAGTCCGAGTCTCCCGCTTTCAAAGCCTACCTTGCCGAGGACCGGGCTCTTGCAAGCCACGCTGCTCGTAAGTGATCTTGTCGTGGTCCACGACGCTGATGAGACCATTCAACATTTACAGATACCTCTGATCTCTGGAGAAAGATTAGGTCTGTAAAAAATTGCCCTCTGAATAAGGAGTTCTTGACCTATGAGATGAAACTCTAGTTATTACGTTTGCATTCCTGCTAGTGCGCCCTCCTGTGTGCTTCATGTGATTGTGCATTGATCGCACTATTCAGTCGCTGTTTGCTGTGCATGGGTCTACAACACCGAAGCAGAACATGCTGCTCATATTGAGCACATCAAGCACGAGAACGGTGGTGAACTCCCAGAGACTCCCACTTATGACTATCTCAACAGGAGAAATGCACCTTTCCCTTGGGGTCCGAACTCCCTTTTCTTCAACCCTCGAGTGTGTTTTCTCTTCCCGTCCCTTTAAACCATGAGCTCAATCTAGTGCATATCTCACCAGGTGAACAAGGACATGGAGGATGCCTAAGACACATTCAGTAGCGTACCGAACTCGACCTAGATTATGGTTCGCCTAGCTCTAGCGTCCTTGATTTACGCAGTTAGCTAGAATCACCGAGTGAAAAATCACGTGACTGTAGAGAGAAAGTTCTGTATTTATATACCGCATCAGGCAAACAGGTGCTAAGACGTGGTGAGTGCGTTACATAGTGGTACACTACTGACTACACCCGAGCTACAGGGGTGGTCTGTTGGGATCGTTCCGAGTGAGATGTGAATGTTGGAGATGTAGTAGTTGGGTCTTCTGCGGGTTATAGTGAAGTTGAGTGTAATACTTGCTTAATGTGATTTGTGTTGGCTGGAGATTTGAGATTCCGACTCTATGAAGTCTATAAGGGGTCTGTCTGCAATGTAGGGTGGTGTTGGAAATGGAGGGGAGCAGCCGTTCTTTGTGAAGGCACCGGATTTTTCAAGGAAGGATGCCATGGCCTGTACACGTGACTGTAGATTGAGTGACCATCTGAATTTGCTCTGAATTTGCTTTGGTTCTTGCCATGGCAATACGGCTTAGACTTGCCTATTGTGGTTTGCGAAATAACCGATTTTTCCACTTAGTCGCTATTGACCATCGTAAAGCTCGTGATGCCAAACCTGTAGAACTTCTCGGTATCTACAAGTCACGTATTGAAGGCACCGAAGGGAACAAGACATTGGAGTGGAGTGTGTCTAGGATTAAATACTGGTTGGAAAGAGGTGCAACGCCATCAAAGCCAGTGCTTGGTTTACTGGAACAAGTATGTATTTCCAACTAGTAGTATCTAAGTCTGACTATTGGGTGTGATATAGGGAGGCATCTTGGAGCTTGGATCACCATATTCACAAGCTAGCAATCCGTGCCAGTCAGTTGCCTTAAAGTCTGCTAAACCTGCGCCGGCAGAACATCGGCGCAAGCTGACATCGACAACAAGAGACAGGCCTCGAATGAACACTGCTCCCCAAGTGAAACCGTCCCCGAAATGAGGTGTTGTACCCTGCGCTCCATGCGTATTGGGCATATTGGGCACTCGATCCACCGTAATTTGAACTGCTTTCGGTCAACAAGTCCGTCGTCGTTAGATGGGATTGACGATAGTGGGTTGAAATGGATGTATCATGTGTCTTTCTGATACGTTCGTCCCGTTAATTATACATTTTATTTAAAGCTTTGCTATCCACTCGCAATATTGAGAGGACATCACCGGTATCAACGTTGGCTGATTAAACCCTTCCGAGAAATCAGGAACGGTTGAGTTTGCTGTAGAAGTTTTTTCAGATATAACCAACAACTTCGTCTCATTTTATTCGGAAAGAACTGAAATAATTTCCTTGTGACCCACCACACGTGCCAAATCAATAGCAGTCATATCGTCCGGGTCCTGCGACACAACATGAGTTGAATACCTTGTTAGAATCGGAGCGTGTTCACCTTGATCGATTTATCGACACCCTTGCTGAGTAGAAATTTAACAACATCCAAATGTCCCCTATCTGCTGCCAAATGGAGAGGAGTGTATCCCTTCAAAGGCCCTCTGTCAAGAACCATTGAGGACAGGAAATATTTCATCTCACATGTTCGTCTAATTTGTTCAGGTCGAGATCAGGAGTTTGAGCCAGCAACTCCTCAATTTCTCTTGTCTCATTTTCCACTGCAAACCCATGTACTGATCTTTCACTAGCTTCTTTAGTGTGCGCCATCGTGCTCACAGAGAACCCGAGTCCTCCACCGACTTTCGAAAAGCTCTCTTCTGAATCCCAGATATCTTCGTCATCCTTATCAATTGTTTTGCCCCTCTCTTTGTTGGTCTCGGATAAACGTGGCTGCTGAGTCCCATCCCAGCCGAGTTCCTTGGCTAGTTCTAGATAGCGGGCTTCGGCACATTCCGTATCCGGATACTCTCTCCCAATTCTACTCCAAGCGTCCCACTTTGCCCTTCCAGTTACGTCAAAAATTGAGGGCCGAGACGTTGTTGGGCTCAATCCAACTGTCACAGTCTTGAAGATTCCGTACAACTGGTCGTCATTGAATTGGAGAAATGAGCCCACGTCCAGAAGGGAAGCAAACGAAGGTCTGATCAGGTTCAATAAAGCCATGGATCACGAGCGTTAATCAACCTCAAGCTTCAAGGTATTCGAGACCTTGTTCAAAGATGGGGCGTTTGAAAGATATGCTGCTGCGGCATCGAAAGTGGAAGATGGCATAGGTGAGTGTCTGGATCAGATATTACAAATTGTATCAATGATCACTTTTGAATGGTCACTCTTCCCATCAGTAAACGCTGACTACCATTTGATATAGAATTCAAGATGGGAATGGTGAAGAAATTCACCTTCAGATTACATTGGAGGCCTAATCTGGGCACTTGGAGAGTAACATTAGTGTACTTGGACGGGACTCATCACAAACTCATCACAAAGTACGTGTATACGTGTATTCCTCTCAGTGAGTCATTGCGTCCCTATCTCATGTTACCATTGGATCTAATACTGCAACTTGCAGACAGCTGAGGCGGTGCCAAAGGCTCTCGATAGAAACACTAATAATCAATTCATTGGAAATTTGGGATTTGAATGAGTTTTCGGAAGTGCCAAGGTGATTATGCAAGGGTCTGGTAATATCAACAAGGTGGAGATAACCATACCCAATGAAATTTGAAATTCTCTACGACAAGCTGGCGGCCTGCATCAACTGGTTCAAACGAACATATCAGACCAACGCGTCAAATCACCAGATCAAGTAAAGCACACCTTCAATATTTCCGGGCCAATCTTGGCGGGGCTATCCGTGACATGTACTCCAGCAGCTTCAAGAGCCTTGACTTTATCTCCTGCAGCTCCCCTCCCACCAGCAATGATGGCACCAGCATGTCCCATGCGACGTCCCGGGGGAGCAGTACGGCCGGCGATGAAACCTACAATGGGTTTGGGCCTCGCGAGTTTCTTGTTGTATTCTGCGATATATTCGGCAGCTTCTTCCTCCATGGAGCCACCAATTTCACCGATGATGACGATACCTATCACCCATGCATCAAAGATGGTATGTTCTCAAACGATCCAAAGACGGACCTTCAGTATTGGGATCTTCGAGGAAGACCTTGATGACGTCGATATGCTGGGTGCCAGGGAATGGGTCGCCTCCGATTCCGATGCACAGAGACTGACCAAGCCCGACACCAGTTGTTTGGGCAACAGCTTCGTACGTTAGGGTCCCAGAGCGAGATACGATACCTGCATAATTCTAGTAGAAGCAAAGAGGGTTCATAAAGTATAACACACCAATTTTCCCGGGTCTGTGGATGTGGCCAGGTTGTATGCCCATCTTACAACCAAGAGGGTTGATGACTGGAGAGGAGAAAAATGAGTGTATTGCAGTTTTGAGAGCAGAATTTATCGTTGGCCTGTCTCTGATCGAAATACTCACTTCCCGGACAATTGGGTCCAACTAACCTAGATTTCGATTGACTTTTGAGAGCATTCATGATCTGTAAAACATCCCACTACAATCAGGATTCATGGAAAAGTTGGATTAGATCAAGACTTGCCCGAATCTCGTCTAACTGTGGAATACCTTCTGTAATGCAAACGATTAAGGGGATTTCATTTTCAATAGCTTCAATAATCGCATCCCCAGCAGAAGGTGGCGGTACATAGAGGATGGACGCGTCAGGTTGCGTCTCTTTCACCGCCTATATTGAGTAAGCGAGAATCGTCAATTTCTTAACATCTGCGCAGATAAGACAGGACCAACGTACTTCACGAACACTGCCAAAGATCGGGAGGCCTAGATGTGTCTGTCCAGCCTTCTTTGGTGAGACACCTCCGACCATTTTGGTACCATATGTCAAAGCCTCCTTAACATGGAAAGTTCCCTACCGCAGAAACCAACTTGAACTCGGTCTCAAAGCTCACATTCACAAATGAGCACGTACTGTTTTTCCGGTGAGACCTTGACATAGGACCTTGGTATCCTTGTGAATTAGTAGGTTCTTAATAGTATCCTCGTAGCTTTTTCTCGAAGCAGATGAAGAGAACACTCGGTGTCCTGTCTCCAAAATTGAGTGGACGGGCCGAACAGAGAACAGCATTGACAACCATACATACCGGTAGATACAAAAGACTGGCTAGCATGGCGAAGCATGATACAGAAAAGTAGAGACAGAACGTAGCTAGGAAGATATTTACATGTATTTGCCTTACCGCCTAACATCACTCATTCTGTCAAAATCCACCATGGCACTCGAAATAAGTTCTCCCCGTTCCGCCAAGACCTTTGTAGGCGTAAATTGTTTTCATTTTCAGTCTAGAGAAGGGATGACCAGCTATGTACCTATATAGACTGTTCTTCCCGATCCTTCCGAGTGAGAATCGACAGATTTTGTCGTATTACCTTGTTCATTAATAAATACACGTACTCTTAGAACAGCTGATTTATGCTCCCATACGTCTCCTGTCACGAGCTTTTCTTGATACCCTGTTGAAATTGCTGATGGAGTATTTAACTTTATCATAGTTTCTCTCGTTGACAGCACTGATACGTTCATAAGGTATCCACAATTACAGGAGAAGAACCCAACTTACTTGGTAAGGTCCACGAGGAACTGAGACTTTGCCACAGCAGGAGCAAACGTAGTGGGTAGTTGTTGCAGAACACCTGGGAGCCACGCGAGCATCTCATTTGGGAACATTGTCGTCAAGACACGGAAGATTGATACTACGTTTGCGATTGCATCTTCCGGAAAATCTCCAATCATGCCACCCAGAAGATATCCCGTAAGAGAGTATCCTTGCTCACGGACCACTCCCCGAATGACGGTCGCCCATTGCGTATATTCTTCTCCTTGAGCATCTGGATGCAAGCAATCGTGCATCACAATGGCACGGAACAAGTCTAGGGTGGCAAACACAATATCGCTATGAACGACGGTCAAGCCAGCTAGAGATGTGCCAAACACCGAAGGAAAGATATTGTGGTTGAAGAAAATCTCGGGGTTTATGTCAATCATCTGTAGAAGCATGTGCACAAAATCCTGAATAACTGCATTCAATGAGCAGTGATTTTGGGAGAACTCAAGTATCACGCTCACCATCTGGAATTTCCCCAGGTGACTTCAATGATAACAAGGTAACGGTCTTTTTCGAAACATGTTCATACATGCCACGGATTGCCGTCTGCAATTCCACGTTCTGCTTCTCTTCTCCGTAGCTCGCTACAATTTTTCCACCGATCCAAACGTAAGCAGGAATGCCAGTCGCATCAAAACCCTGTGACATTCTTGCTGCTACTGAAGGAGCCACAGGAAGTCCCGCGAACCCAAACAACGTGATACCATGTCTGATCACTCGCGTAGTCCGCTCAGCAAGGTCATAATTTGAACCATATTTGAGAAGGAAGTTATCAAAGACTAGCCAGGCATCTGCACAGCTACTATGGCACGCTGCTGGTATGTCTTCCCCGAGGTGTCGAATAACAAATAACATTGTCTCCAAATTTTCAAGAGCATCTAAAACAGTTTTTTGAGCATCGAACTCCAGGTAATCGAAGTATTGGCTCACTGCCTGCCCTATCAATCTCCTCCTTCGACGGGTTGGATTTGACGGTTACATCATGAATGGACGATAAGATGTCGAACGAGAATGTACGCAATGATTCTGCTGCACGCTCTATGGGCATCGCAGAGATGACATGTGCGATAGCTTCATAGACTTGACGAAGATCATCCGGAAGCAACTTCGAGCCAGTAGTCTTGATGAAATCGTGTAGGGTAGACAAAAAATTCCCAAGATGCTGCCAATGCTATGAGCTGATTAGTATTACAAAAATAGATTACGCACCTGCTTGCAGTCTTGGCAAAGATACTTGAGCGCTTGTCCAGCGGCGGCATTCACTTCAATATCAGAGTTATCAAATCCAGCAGAGACATATTGCAATTGTATTGGTATATAATTTGGATGGAGATTGATCCATTCGGTGTATCGTGCAATGATAAGCAACGCAGCATATTGCACCCGTGGATGGCTCGGAAGCTGTGGAATCAAATCTAAAATCTTTGGCACAGCGACTTCATCTCCGTTGTCAATCTCTGCTCCCATAGAGCGCATGGCAAAGAGAGGAGCTTCAATTTCTTGCCAAGTCACAAAATTAGGCCCTTTTGCAAGCGCAGAAGTTATCATCTCGTACGCTGCCAGTAAACAATTTTTTGTCCGCAAAA
>Ga0153955_100339_pt1 | contig 26436 bp, 32 predicted proteins | sample TSFL039MetaG_FD_104744 | JGI IMG/M metagenome (GOLD analysis project Ga0153955, IMG submission 104744) | Attine ant fungus gardens microbial communities from Florida, USA - TSFL039 MetaG | ecosystem: Host-associated > Fungi > Mycelium > Unclassified | place: USA: Florida, Wekiwa Springs...
GTCGATTCCATTGTCAAGATCAGAACACTCTGTCAGGAAGTTCTCTATCCAGATAAGCAGCAGTGATGACTCTCAAAGCCAAAGAGAATTCGGTTGTCTTGACCCTTTCATAATTCCCAGCATGTGAGTCACCTGCTTGAGCAGGGGTGAACACAGCAATTTCTTGGAGATCCGTGATAATTATGGAGGGAACAGATGGGGTATGTCGGAGAACATTTGAGAGAGCACCGACTACACGAGGAGAAACAATATTTGAGGAGTCGAATATACTACTATCCTGTTCGACAAACATTGGTCAGATGCTTTAAACATATAATCGTTGCCGCTAGTTTCACCAATAATAATACAGCTGGGGCAGTAACTCTCCAGCGAGGGAATGCGTCTGCTGCAAAAGTGAACCCACATATGGCTTCCCAGCCTCCATTAGAGAAATAGATGGTTCAAAGCTAGAACTCACCCCCATCAATGTTGATATCTCTCAATTCCAATGTACGTGACTTTTGGAGTATAGATTTAGAGTGTAACTGATGGTAAAGATCCAGTATGGGGATTAACACGGCTTCCATGTATTGCTTTAGGGAGAGGCTGCAAAATTAGTTAGATGACAATGATCGAGTTACCTGATAGGCTTACTCGTTCGGAAATGATTCATTTTTCGGCCAATTAATTTTTCTCTTGTGGACGGAACGAAGAGTCCTCGCAAACCTGTCTAGCCTCCCATCAAGCTTTCGCTTGTCATCATTGCATTCTTTCCATTGTTCAGGAAAAGAAGAGGATTTTGAAGGTTCTGAGCCTTGCTCCGAAATAGCCAAACAACTTCGCCATTGTGGCGAGGTGACTTGCTTCTTATCCAATAGAACAGGTCTCTGCTTCGACCACTGAGATGGAGATGGCAGGGGATTGCTGAAAACCTTATGTGGGGATATCAAGTGTGTTGACATGTAGTTCGGTCGCGGTCTATGGAGCAAGTGGTATAGACGAAGCATAGTATTTCTTTTCATGTACTCGGTCAGTCGGCAAATAATTTTCCACGTGATCCGCTGTGATGTGTTCTTCACTGTGATACGAGTCTATATTTACCACAAAGAAACATACTTTTAAAGCATGTCTGTTCATGACTAGCATTGCATAGCATGATTCATATGTCCAGGAAGGGTGGCCCGGATAATCTAAGATGTGATATGCATGATCCACCACTTGACGGGTACTCTACTTGGCAGGCTCATACTTTTTGTGTTCTGCAAATCATTTTTTTTTGCATGGTCTTTGTGACGATGCACTACAATATGGCAACCTCCTTATACACATCCTTGTGGATGATATGTGACCTCACAGGCTAACAAGTGTGTTGGAAAGGACTGACCCACTCAAATGGCTTAGGGAAGAAGGACATGGGTGGATGCACCACATCTGCAACACAGCGGGATAGAGGATAGAGAAGTCACTCACCATTAGACAGTGGATAATCTCATAACTAGGGAACTGAAGCATATATATATATCTTGGTGTTCGCCGTGTATACCTCAGTCGTCAGCTATTGAAGTGACGTCTAAGTCTGTAATTCTATAAAGTGGACCTGATAAGAATCATTCATGGCATTTTTGATACTGTAAAGGAACACAATATCTCCACAAAGTTCTTTACAAATAAGAGAAAACTTGTACAGATATGGGGAGCTACAGTCAGGACAGTTATAAGATCCTCAAAAATGTCTGTCAGTATACAACATACTCTCCTCCCTCACTTTTGAATTATCATCTCCTCCTTCAGAATGTTTTCTAATGTTGGGAAATCAATTGTTTTATTGTGCCACCAAGCAATACGACACAAGTTGTCTGATATCGAAAAAATCATAATCAATGGAAAAGTAAAAATCTATAAAAAATTGGATATTCACCCGACTACTTATGTTTTCGTGTTTGTGTTGACTTTCTTATGTCATAAACTAACTCATGTGGTCTTTTCAGGCAAGGGCCACATTCCTCCGCATCTGATATTGATCCACATGCCACTATTGATGCCTGTGGTGAGAACCGCAAACCAATAGGAACACTTCACGTGTATCTGCCAAGTAACAAAAGAGAAGGAAGACTTGAACCATTTGACAAACCTCGTACAAGGGCAGTGATGGTAAGCCCCCTTGACAGAAACTCATGTAAGATGATGGCTCATCACATGCATTGCAGGAATGGGAAGCTCAGCAGGCTGCCGACTCGAAGTCCACTTGATTGGCAGTCAGTATAATTTTGTGCTCTCATCAGGAGATAAGATAAGATGTAACGTCATCAGTATAAATATTTCACGATCATGTATATATAACTTGAATGCTTCTTGTTGTAAGTGCATCTCGAGCCTCATTCTTTTGTTTATCTCTATTTGGTTCTAATGCTTTGCCTTCGTCATATTTCTATTTTTCATTTTCTGTCATGATTAGTAAGCACATTATTTTTGCGAGAGAATAGTTTTCTACCCTCAGTTCTGTGGACATCAGACTGGGGTGAATATTTCATTATATGTTTCCTATTGCCTTTATTGATGTATCTAGTTGGATTGAACTCTAGGACATCAGATTGACATCTGATACCGCAACACAATCCTACTAATTATAAAACTTCTGACACGGACCGACTCAATGATCTGGTCTTATTTAAACTTGCAAGACAGATTACTCAACAGATCAAATATAATTTCTATAGATTTCTGATAAGAGTAGTTGTCTCCATTGAACTCGTATGAGCATCCTGATGCTCAGATTATCATGAGTAGATCCCCTATCACTGAACGATGTACATGGCAGGTCCTGCGCCCTAGTTATTTGTTGACAATCTGCTCTATGATTTCAACTGCACGCTTGAAATCCAATTTCTGCTCTTCTGAAGCCTTGACTTGGCTCACACTGCCCCCACAACCCTCAGGGCCGCTATTGCACCACATCAGGTCATCGCTTCCCCAAGCGATGCTAATGTCAAGACCATAGATATCCTCACTCCCAGGAGGACTTTCCATAGGGAGTTTCTTGAGGATGCTGTGTAATTCGTCAATGAGAGTTTCAGCAGCAGAGTGGGAAAGCGTTTTTGGGACTAATTCTTCGAGTGACGGTGTACCGGGACTACGTTGAGCACAGCTGACGTTGAGAGTGGACTGGTTCTTGGGTCTTGTAATAGTATAGACAGCATCGGGTATGGCTGGTGCAAAACCGCCTTGGGTGATACCTAGCAGAGAGCAATTTAAGGGACTGAGGCCGGTAGAACACAGAGTTACCTTTTTGAAGCCTGAGTGAATACTCGGAGGGTACCATGGCAAGTGGAAAGGAGAATTGTGGAGTGAGGTTAGGGTTTTGATCGTTGTTCAAAGTCAGGAGAATTGTAATAGCCCCAAGTATGCCCAGTAACACATTCAGTCAGAGTCCCGAAGCCAAGCAGCCCCCTCAGGTGCAGGCCATGACGGTCTCTGCAGAGAACAGACCTGTACAGCATGTGCAGACCGAGGAAGAGGGCCCAGCTGCACGAATGCGCGGTGGTTGTATCCCTTGTCCAGTGAGTATGTTGGTTTTTGTGCAGAGAAGAAATGCTGAGTAGCCAGGGGGGAGGATTTTGCTTTATCATTCCGTGTCCTTGCCCCTAGTAGTGCCATCATAAGTATTCTACCATGCTTGTATCTCAACCATGCACAAGTTCAAAGCTCTTGAGCCAGTTCGGCTTCAGCCTGGCCACAAACTCCAGAAACTCACTCCGCAAAATCTTGTTGGCTGTCTGCCGTCTAACCTTCACCTTGTTATCCTCTCACTCCTCCCCGTTTGTGATATTCCGGCGTATGCCTGCTGTTCTCATGCAACTTCAGCACTGGCGTACAACGATTTTATATGGCAGAAGCGGTGGTCTTCACTGGGTGTTGACAAACACAGCCTTTCTTCCACACTGGATGACCTTGAGTCCCAACAAAAGGGACAGGCAGCTGCTTCGAGAGCGGCTGCGCCTCCCACCATTTCGGTAGACGATGATTTTGGTGACTTTGCAACGGTAGATATTCTTCAGCCACGTCCCGATGAACTTGGAGACTTTGTGGGCGCTTTCGGTGAATTTGCAGCCAGTTCAAATACACCGACGATTGCATTTGCAGCAGCAAAGGACACGTTCAGAAGCAAGTACATCCGAGCACACTCTCTCATCAAACCTCTCCTCAGATATTTCTCTTCACCACCTCATCTCATCCTCTCCCAGCTTGCGTCTGCCGTCTCGCCGTCTCTTCGTTCTCAAGCGAAGCTTTTACATCTCATATCCCTTTTTCTGGCATCTGCGATCCAGCCTGTGTTGCGGCACGATGCCTTAGCATTGTCGCTTCGTTCCGCAATGGATCGTTTCGATGCAAGTTTGCTCTCAGCGTTCGATGTTGCGGATGGCAAAGGAGATGAAGCTGCGATGAAGGAGGCAGCTGAGTCAAGTTGGGAGCTGTGGGACAGTGTCGGCGACTGGGAGATGGGCAAGGTGTGGGCAGAGAAACGAGAGATTTTCTATCAACATGGATGGAAACCGCTGGATAATATTACGTGCGTCGATATTGGCACGACCCTTCTGGTTGCTCAATTGTTCTTTAGGAAGGATGGGCTTGATTTTACGTCTATGGATGAATTCATGGCCCAGATTCTTGATGCTATCCATGAACATGGATCTCGTGCTGTTCGTATATTTCCTCCTCCTGCTCAGGTCTTGGTTTCATTTGCTGACAGGCTGGCAAATGATGTGGTGCGTCATATTTTTTGCCGCACAATGTATTATTGAATGTGGGTTTAGGTTGGAGAGTACATCACTTCTCTGTTGGAACGAGCCAGAGAAGTTTCGACGGTCGTATTTCTCCAGGCCACTGCTGCTTGTTTCAGGGTATCATGGAAGATGGTGGATGCCATCATGCACGCTGCTGGGCAGAGAGAGGATTCTGAGACGACCTTGACCAAGGCCGAAGATGTTGTGTATGTGTTCTTTGGTTTCGTTGAGTGACTACCAGCTGAATAGTACCAGTTATCGCATGTTTGAAGTCAATATGGATGAATATCTCGACGAGGAAGTTGAGTATCTCAAGTTGGTCTTCGACAACATATGCAAAAATTGGGAACGGCAGGTACCCATCACATGTTCATTCCAGTACATCTCTATTAACTATCACTACAGACGGCAAAGTCGTCGTCATCAACAGAGGCAGCAAAATCGACCGCTCGTTTCCTATCCTCGCATAACCCCGCACAAGTCAAAAGAAACGTCCTCACATCTTTCACGAATGTTCTACTTCTTCCTGTTACTATTGTCCCCCGTACGGTGAACGCTGTAGGGGGGGCACTGATAACAGGTGGTTCAGCTGCAGTCCAAGGTATATCAATGTTGAATCCACAGAAATGGGCCAGTGGGACGCCTGAAGGAGTTTATTCGCGGAATTTTGACAGTGAGGGAGGAGGGATGTTATTTGAAGTTGATGTGGAAACGGAGAATGAGGAGGATAACAAGACATTCGTAACGTCAACGTCAGACAGTAAGTATCCACTGCGATGATCTTTGAGATCCTGTTGACAACCCATTTGAGCTTCCACTTTGGCGGGGGAACCTGCAATGAAGGAAGGGCAGAAGTCGGAAATGACGGTCAACCAGTTGGATCTGCTGCTTTCCCTTGATGTTGCGCTGGAGCTTATACATGCTGATCGTGAAGCTTTGAAACGCGTGGAAGCATTTGCTGGATATCCAGGACATTATGGACACCGAGTAAGGGATACTATTGAGGAACTTTTCATAATGGTATTGCAGACTCTTGGAGAAAAACATATCACGAAAGGATTCGCTCAGTGAGGCTTTGTTTTTAGGATCTTTCTTTGTGCATAGTTGAAGCTGATTTGCGGGGATCTCAGGGCTACGGAGAAGATGAGAGAGTATAAACCCGCTGAACATCAAGAAACGACCAGTGTTGCTCCGCTTGTGCAGTTCTTCGAATTGGTACATATTGGAGATATGATACAGTCGATGGTTCAGGTGTATTTTGATAAGGAACTGGTGAGTGCTGTTGTGAGTGGATGTTTTTGTAATGTGTAGCTAAGGAAGTGATTCGTAGGCTCCGCATATCGATAAGACAGATTTCTTAAATGCGGTGGTGAGAGAGAAGAAGAGGTTTGAGAATGCGCTGGATGATAGTGTGGCAGGTGGGTTGAATGCCGGGACTGATGTGTTGATGAATCAGGTGAGTGACTTAGACTTTGAATGACTTTGATACCGAGTAGAAGTATCTAGGTTGAACATATCATTCTGACGCTGACGAGGCCGAGAGAGTATTATCCCTCCGAAGATGCACCATTGGATTTGGGACCGACGAGAGCGTGTACTGAAGCGATCAGCTGTTTGGAGAAGCATTGTAAATTGTTGAAAGGAAGTACAAGCAAGGAGGTTCTGGAGGTGTTTCATCAGGAGATCGGGATTCGGCTGATAGCGTGAGCTATCTCCATTTCCCTTGAGATTTTCTAATATAACAGGACGGTCAATGTAGGATATTGCAGAAGCATATTAAAAGGCAGATCATTTCACTGAATGGAGGATTCCAAATCATTGCAGATTTGAATACGTATCACACGTTTATTTCGTCGTTGAAGGTAAGCAACAGCACTTTTTTTGAAGCGTTGTTGACGGTGTCATTTGTAGGTCCCATCGATTACCAGTGAATTTTCACACCTCAAAATGCTGGGCCATGTCTATGTCGTGGAGGATGCGAAGGATCTAGCGCAGATTGTGAGAGACGTGACGAGATATGGTGGGGCTTATAGGACAGAGGTTCGTTTGCTCCTGATCTTTATTAGTACAAAAATTTTGATGTGATTAGGATATCTACGAGTTTATCCAGCGCCGGTCGGACTGGAAAAAGATTGAGAAGGTCGTGGATAAGACTATGTACAATTTGAGTTTCAAGGAGGATTGTGTTATTTGTTGATCATGTGCCTGGAGGATAAAAACTATCAATCAATTGATGTGACAAGCGTGACAGAAGATCAAAGTTGTTAGAAAAATGTTTTTGAGACTCGACATTGCCAATGACCACTGTGCAGACAATCAATGTTGTAGCTCCTCCCCCGAGCGCAGGTTACGTTTCTCCAGGAGTTCCAAATTCTCGTCTGTCGCGTAAGGATTACTGTATTGGCGTCTTCGTTCTTTTCTCTCATCGATGAATTTCAGCGCCTCACCCGGTTAGAGTACTTCCTGTCGGACCTGCCTACCTCGAATATCAAAAGCTTTCCCTCAAACATGCAAACAATTTTTCAGCTTTAGATAGGCATCTTGAAGAGGAGCGACAACAGAAACTGGCTCAGCAGGTTAATGATACTGGTGCTGAGGATGATCTAGGTGTCGGTGATGAACCTGAATCCGAAGAACTTTTGAACCTTGATCCAAAAGAGTGGAAGGTGGGTCTCTACATGAGGGTGTCTGCATTCTGATAACCAAATTTGAACTAGAAACACGACTACTATGCTGTTCTTGGTCTATCCCACATTCGATGGAAGGCGACGCCTGAGCAAATTAAGATTGCCCGTATGTTTGACTTCTTATTGATCTGATCCGTTTCCAGTTCACCACGGTTAGATCATAAAAAGGTTTTGAAACACCACCCGGACAAAAAGGTTACCCCCGCCTCTGCGAATTCCACTACCAATAACTTGCTTCAGTTCACTGGGACAAACACCAATGATGATTCGTTCTTCAAGTGTGTATCAAAAGCTAACGAAGTTTTGACGCATCCTGAGAAGCGTCGTCAGTTTGATTCTGTGGATCCTAAGCTCATTGAGTGGGAGGAGGATTTGCCTTCTAGTTCGATCAAAGTGAGTGATGACCGAGCGTAATATAGGTATATGATTTCTCAATACGAAAATAGAACAAGAAAGAAGTCAATTTCTTTGAAGTGTTCACACCCATATTTGAGACATACTCGCGATTCTCCCGTGTGCAACCTGTACCTGGTCTTGGGACCATGGACGCAACCAAGACAGAAGTCGAGGAATTTTACGATTTTTGGTACAACTTTGATAGCTGGAGAAGCTTTGAGTGGTTGGATAAGGAAGTAAACGAGGGCAGTGACAAGTGAGTTTTACTCGTTTTTGAGCCATTCGCTAAGTAGCCTGGGTATTGATTTGTTGATTTTTAGCCGTGATGATAAGCGTTACACGGAGAAGAAGAACAAATCTGAGCGTGCACAAAGAAAGAAGGAGGACAATACCAGGCTTCGTGGTCTCGTCGACATTTCCTCGAGCCTTGATCCTCGTATTAAACGCATTAGACAAGAGGAGAAGGAGGCGAGGCAAGCGAAGAAACGTGGAATTGTCTCTTCTGGACTGGGTCAAAAGTCACAAGGACGGGAAGAGGAAGAAAAGAAGAAAGCAGAGGAAGAAGCACGCAAGAAGGAAGAAGAAGAAAAGGTGTGTTTGATTATTTTTTCAGTTTCCAGTTTTCTGAATCTATTGTTGGGTAGGCTGCCAAAGCAGACGCTAAGAAAGCAAAAGCTGCTGCTGCCAATGCTGCCAAGAAAGCCAGGAGAGCAGCAAGGGCTGCTGCCGACGGACCTGCTTGAAAGGAACTACATTTTAATTAGGCATCATGTGATTGAGGAGTTATTGTGCAATTATCATTTTCAATAATCATCAGCTTCCCACTCGGGCCAAGTTGAGGGCCCTTGACTTGCTCAACCTTGAGGCTACACAAGTCCACGCAACAGTGAGCCATGAGGTTGGACACAAGAGTTCTGTTGAAAGGCTTGAATTGGACAAGGATGCCCTGTAAAATGAAGGAAAATCTCGCGCTTGCTTCAACCAGGGTTCATCCCTTCATGTCAATAACCAAGGAAAGAACCATACGTGGGTATGCAACTTGGAAGCTTTCGCGGTCCATCGAGGTTGGACAGGAAAAGACATTCAAAGACGTTCTACCTAATTATACTTACCGGGATTACACACCCAAGCCTTTCATCGTCTATACTGGACACGAAGTGGAGACGAATGATTTAATTGGTGGCCTAAGATCGGGGTTTGACCCTACTTTTCTGCTCGCGTTATCAGCTGAAGAACATGTCTAGACCTATTGCTATGGATCTCGAATGGTGCGTTCCTTGGAAAGCCTTTGGATCGAACGCCTGCTCGGAGCAAAAGACGGCAGTGGTCCAGATTGCTGATGGTGCAGGTCTCATCCTTGTTATACAAGTGAACAATATGCGAAGTATGTGATAGTGCCATCCGGGTCAAAATTATTTGTTAAATTCTTTGCATAGGATTTCCTGAGCATCTCCAGGTACGAGTTCAATACAAAACAATGACCTTCAAACCCACATGTAAAGATAGGCGTTAATCGAGAACGCTAATATTCCTAAGGTGGGGGTTAACATTTTGAGTAAGTAAACTCTCACTGATACACGAAACCGACCGATGTAAAGCTACACAGGCGACGGCAAAAAACTGTTCAGGGATTATGGGATCTTGGCAAAAAATCTAGTCGAGCTCGGTACAATTGCGTTGATGGTCGATCCTGCGCCCATCTGGAAGCGCAAGATTGTGAGCCCAATCACTCGTACGCGTGAGATCTTTTTCCAGGGTTTTACCACAGTAATGTGCGACGAGCTGGTTAATGAAGAGATCATTAGATATTCAGATCTCAAGGGTGGCGGGGACATACTTTAGCAAGGAGAGAATATTGACCTCCAGACAAATAGAGTGTATGAAGTTTATTGCGCGGAAAGAATTCTATTCTAATACAATGTAGATGCCGCGAATGATGTACATGCATCATGGAAGGTGTACGAAGAGCTTCTCAGGATTGGCAAGATTCATTCTCGCTCACTTGAAAATGTTTCTGCCCAGTACACACGTGAAGTAACATGGCCTAGTGCAGTGAGCATCAGTGAGAAGGTTCCCTTAAAAGTTCTAAAATGCACACAATATCTCCGAGCGTATAAGTGTTGGCATCACGAAAAATTGCCTTTGGAAGTGATGTGTCTCAGTCTGAGACCCAAGAATAAACCAGTTGGAGGAGGCAGTGTAGCCTTAAAACCTGGAACTGTTGTGTAAGTCATTTTTTTATGAAATAACAGTTGTGACTATCATCTTATACTGTCTTGGAGTGATTATATATTAGGAGCTCTTCAGAATGATCCTAAGCTTGAGTATAAATTAGATCAACTTGTGAAGCTGGTTCAGATGGATCTAGATTCTTGGAGCAAGCATAGGAATTGGATTATACAGCAACAGAAAATGGAATGTGTTCAATGAATAGAGTTTGTTCAATTGAAGAGTTTGTTAAGAGCATACTCTATAAACTTTGTACTTGAGAAAGCTCAAAAAAAATAAAGATATTTACAGGAGCACTATTACAACCTCAGGGGTTTCAATTCCTAGAAAAAGCTTGAGAGTGATGAGAGAGAGTAAAAAAGAGAATAGTATATCATGCTACAAAGGTAGAAATAAGTCATAGAATATGTAGCTGCCACAAGACATTGACTGAGCCACTATATTATAAGGGGTGAAATATAGAACATGTAAGGACAACTGGGCAAAACCCCTCAGTTTATTATTGTACTCTTAGAGACAAAACATACACTTGTAAGAGATAACATATCAAGCTAAGGGTAGTTATTACAGAGCCTTAGGAGGACTGGGATGTTGAAATATGATTGGAGAAGGGGTACTTGTTGCAAACATGCAATGTATTTCATTCTATGTAGACTGTTTATCCTATACAAAACAATAAGATATGAAACAATAAAAAAAACAACCTAAGACTAATTTTAGTATAGTATTTGATATTCCAACATGTGGTTGGGATAATTATGAGTCCTAGAGTAACAAGAAATGGTTAAAGTAACAAGTATAAAAGGGAGGATTAGAAGAAATTTATTGATGGTGGAAGAAAAACTCATTCTCCAACTATAGAAAGCAGTAGAAGAGAGAAACAAACACAAGAGAGGAATACTCAAAGAGTAGAATAAAAAAAGAAGACAAAAAAGATTAACAGATTAAGAAAATAGGATGTAAGGACTTAGACTTGGGTTGTATAACCCTAACCTTAATCACACTCTTTATTGGAGTAGACAAAAAGAACCTATTAGAGCTTTTAATTATTTATTGTATACTACTTATACAATATTCCTATTTACAAAGTCTCACACATCACTTTCTAACTTAGCCTTTCTACTTCTGGTATTTACCTCTTGCATGTCTAAAAATAAAAGAATAAATAAATAAATAATAACTTAGAGGAATGGCAATCTATGATACAAGAGATATCTAAAAGAGTTAGAAAAAAAAGAAGATATAGACAACCTAAGAAACCCATATAATTATAAGATATTAAGTTTCAAAAGCTACCTATTAAAGTAGACAACTTTATTCACCTATAAGATATTAAGTCTACAATATACTAGTTAGCTTAGAGAATAGTAATAAAAATAACAACTATCATGAATCACTACTTTTCTAAGTCAATTTTTTTTTCTTTTTTTTCTTTGCATTTAATTTCTTTTTATCAGATACATGGGAACTAATTACCAAAATAGGAATAATGACTCAAAGGAGATGCATAAGAATAATATAACAAATAAAACATTTGTATAAGTAGTATAATTAGCAAGAACTCTAATAAGTTTTTTTTGTCAACTTTGACATAAAGTAGGTATTGAACTAAGGTTATCACAATCAAAGTCCAACTCCTTACAATAACTTCACTTCAGGAGTTATCTATTAAGGTAAACAACTAAGGAAACTATTTTACTTATATATAATTTATATATAGATAAAAGTGGTTATATTCTTATGCTAAAAGAGAAAATAGAAAATAGAGATATATTAAACTATTAATCTGAGATAACAGAATAATGAGGCTAGGACATAGCCCTAGTATTACAGTCCTATCTAACACTTCCCCTAGACTATTGTACTAAGGACTACAAGACTAAGCCTAGTGATGTTGTCATCTTCTACAATGTATCTTTAAATAATGGTTCAATTAGAAAGTCAGTAAGGTTTTCTGTGTAAGGCTTCAAGTCGAGGTAGCATGACCTTAATCTTAAACCTACTCTATGTCAGAGTTGACAAAGAGAACTCGTTAGAGTCCTTGCTGAATTATGATCAGTATTTATACAGGTTTGACTATTTGTACATGTTTACTGATTTGACATTATTACATAATTAAATGGAAAATGAAAATGAAAAGAATAATAAATAATGACTTAGGAAAAATGGCAGTTCATGACACCACCCCCCTCTCAAGGGTCCTTGTTCCAAGGACTTCTTTTACAGTTCATTGTATAGGTCTTTTAGGTCCCCCATATCCAGATTTTCATCCTCTAAATTTTCTAAATATTTTCTATCCTCCTTGATTCTCTGTCATTCTTCCTTGTCTTTCTCTTTGTCTCACTCTTCTATCTTTTCTCTTTTGTATTCATCCTTCTCTTTTTCCATTCTTTTCAAGAACAGGTTCCTATTGTATCTCAAGAATAGATTCCTTTTCTACCATCTCCAATTTTCTTCTATCCTTTTCCAATACTTCCAATCATACCTTTTATTGCCTCATCCATAGAGCAATTTGGCTATGTATCTTCCCGGCAATTCTCTGTTAAATGCTTTCTTATCTTCTTTAGTTTCTTGCCATCTTACTTCTTCTTCCTCCTCCCTATTATAGTTCCTTTCAAACTCTTTTGCCAATTCCATCACATTTTTGAGATTCTCTTTGCTCTCCCAAGTATCTTCCTCTGCCGTGTATCCTTTTTACTGTACTAGGTACTTATCTCTTCCTTGTACCTTTCTCTTGTTCATGATCTTCTCAACCTCCTATTCCTCTTCTCCTTCAATTACCATAGGTTGTGGCATCTCCTTCCTTTGTCCTTCCCCTTGCAATTTATACTTTCATACCCTACTGATGTTAACTACTAGATGTATTTTAATTGTGTTTGGCAACTCCAATTCTATTGCATTACTGGAAATAATTGCCTTCACTTTGTAAGGTCCTACAAAGCGTTCAGTGAACTTCTCTGTTCGTCTTCTGACCATCTGATACTTCAAGTCTTTAGTGCTGAGTAGCACTAAGTCACCTATCCTATACTCCTCTACTTCTCCTCTCTCTCTATCTGCATACTGCTTCATATCCTCTTGCACCTTTTGCAATGCTGCCTTGGTTTCCTCTTGCACCTTTCTCATTCTTTCTACAAATTTCTCCACTCCTTTGTACTTCCCCTTCTTTCTCAACTCAAATCCCATCCATGGATCCTGTCCTTGGTTTGCTTTAAAGGGCAACACTTTAGTTCCAGCATACACCTTGTTGTTGTAGGGAAATTCCACTGTTCCCAACCATTCTGGCCACTGTTCTTGTCTATGATTGATATACATTCTAAGGTATTGTTCCAACTCCTGATTCATCCTCTCAGTTTGTCCATCTGTTTGTGGGTGGAACACTGTTGACAGTTTGGTGTTGATCTCCAACATTTGATTCAACTCCTTCATAATTCCTGCTGCAAACTGTGGTCCCCTATCAGAAATTATACTACCTGGTAGTCTGTGTAATTTCCAGATGTTATCTCTAAATAGTTGTGCTAATTCCTCTGTGCTCGTTTTCTCTGTAGTAGGTATGAAATGTGCCATTTTTGTAAATCTGTCTACTACCACTAAGATCGAGTCATATCCTTGTGCTAAGAGTAACTTTGTAATAAAGTCTGCACTAATGTGGGTCCACACCTTTTCTGGAATTGAGTTCAGCATTAACTTTCCTACTAGTGGTTGTGTTTGATTCTTGTTTCTTTGGCAGGCATCACATCCCTCCACATACTGCTTCACCTCCCTAGTGACCCCTGGTCACCAGAAATTTCTTGTCACCAGCTCTGCTATCTTCCACTGTCTACCATGTCCCCCCACAGGCATATCATGATGTAGCCTGATTATTTCTGCTCTCAACTTCTCATCTTTGGGAACATATACCTTTCCCCCTTTCAACATCAGGCCGTCTTCTTGATGCCATTCCTTGTCTCTTAACATTTTCACACCTGCCTATTTCATTTCTTCTACTGCTTTTATCACCTTACCATCTCTTGCCTCACACTTTCTCACTTTATCTAACAGATCTACTCCTTCTATGACTACCTCCGCCATTCTTACTTCTTTTACCTCTAACCATTCTTTCTTCACCAACATTTGTTTCTCATTGTCCTTTTCCATTCCAACTTTCCAGTCTGGTCTCCTACTCAATCCATCTGCCTTTCCTATCTTGCTTCCTGAAATATGCTTCAACACAAAGTTGAACCTTGACAAGTACAAAGCCCATCTTGCTTGTCTACAATTAAGCTTTTGGTTACTCATGAAGTACTCTAGGTTCTTATGGTCGGTCCAGACTTTGAATTTACTTTGGGACCTTTCCAGAAAGTGTCTCCAAGCCTCTAAACAGTGTATTAGGGCTAACATCTCTTTATTGTGTATTTTATAGTTTCATCCAGTTTTGTTCAACGATTTAGAAATATAAGCCATCAGTCTCCATTTGCCATCTTCACATTTGACTGACAGAACTTCTTCCATTGTGAAGTTAGAAGCGTCTGCTTCAACTCTGAATTTTTTGTCTATGTCTGGTACAACTAGTAAAGGTCTGCTAGTGAAAACCTGCTTCAGCTGCTCAAATGCTCCCTGCTGCTCGTCTCCCCACTTCCATTTCTCTTCCTTCCTTGTTAAATTGTTCAAGGGTTGGGCTATTTTGGCAAAGTCTTTTACAAATTGCCTGTAGTAATTGGCGAGACCCAGGAACTTTCTAACATCCCTGACTGTTTTTGGTGCCAGCCAGTTCAACACTCCCACCACCTTATCCTCCTCTATTTCAATTTTCCCTTGACCCATTACTACTCCTAAGAAGTTCATCTTCTGCACTTTCCAAGCACATTTTTCTGGTTTCATGTATAGGTTATTTTCCTCTAGTCTCCTCAACACTTCTTTTACTATTTCATCATGTCCCTCCTCTGTTTCTGTTCCCACTAATATGTCATCTACAAATACTGTCACCTTCCCTTCATTTATCATGTCTCTCAAGATTTTGTTTATCATGTCCTGAAATGTGGCAGGTGAATTTGTCATCCTGAAGAACATCACCACTGGTTCATATGACCCCACATAAGTAATAAAGACTGCCTTCCACTTGTCTCCTTCTTGTTATAAAATGGCAGACAAGCTAGACGATCTGCAGTGGCGGATTATTTTATTTCTTTGTTTTTCTAATAATTATGTAATATTAAATGCGTATGGGACATCATGACTCAAAAGAGATGTGTGGGATAAAATAGTTAGGCAAATACTTGTAAACATATATTTGTGTATAAGTAGCCGAGTCAATTAGCAGGAACTCTAACGAGTTCTCTTTGTCAAACTCTGACTTAGAGTGCAAGTGAGGTTAAGGTTACCCAACTGAGACTTTAATTGTTACACTTCTTTGATTTGCACATTATTGTATCCCCACTGGAGATCCATTTTAGTAAAGATCCTTTTACTGCCCATAGAATCTACTAAGTCTGTGATTAATGGCAGAGGGTAATTATTTTTGACCATCTGCTTGTTGAGTCTTCTGTAGTCCATAACCATGTGTTTTTCCCCATCTTTCTTGTCCACAAAGAATACCGGCAATGTCTGAGGTGATTTAGAAGGTCTGATGTATCACTTCTTTAGGTGTTTCTCAACAAACTTTTGTACTTCCTCCTTTTCATTTCTGGAAAGGGGATATACTCGCGCTTTACTAGCTCTAAAGTCATTTTGGAGATTGATTGCATGATCCCACACCTTTCTGACCAGCATCCTTTCCGATTCTACCTTCCCAAATACCTTCAACCATTTATGGAACTTCTTTGGCACCATTTCCTCCACCTTCCTATGATCTGCTTCTATTTCCTCCTCTCTTCTCCAGTCCTCTTTCTCATCCACTGCCCATCTAACAATCTTTTTCTCATCTTCTCTTATCTCTTTTTTTTCTTTTATCTTTACTGCTTTTCCACATAATGGTGAACATCTTGTCATTCTTACTTCTCCTTTCTCCCAGTCTATCTCTGGATTATGAGCTACCAACCATAGCATACCCAAAATTATATCCGTCTTCCCCAATTCACAAACATCCATTCAGACTCTTTCTACATATCCTTTGTAGAACATGTTTACTTCTACTTCATGTGTTATTGCACCTCCACTGTTACCAGTGCCATCTATATTTCTTACTTGCAAAGGTTGATCTAGTTTGATCAACCTATATCCTCCTTTCTGAGCCAAACTTTTGCTCATGAATAACCCTGTTGCTCCGCTATTGAGCAAGGCTTTTACCATTCTTCCTTTATGAGTGTCTATCTTTTCTATTCCCACATTCATCCACACTTTCCTTAGAGGCTTGAACATTTGCCTCACTTCTCTTGCTTTCTCTTTCTGCACTGCCTTTTGATTGACAGTTCCTGCTACTTTTCTCAGATCAATGATTCCAGCCCTCCCCTTCTGGGTCCTAGGCACTGTCCATTCTACTTTCCCTTCCCAATTCCACCATGGTGTTTTCTTGTCCATTCTACAGGGTGGACAAAACACTTCTCCTTTCTCATTCCTCTCCACTCCTCCTCTGTAGTGAACTCAAGTTAGGGTTAACTCAAGCACACACTCTTTATCAGAGTTGACAAAGAGAACTCATTAGAGTCCTCACTAATTGGTCTAGCTACTTATATGTGAATCAGTATTTACTAGTATTTGTCTACTCAAATTATCCCACGGACTCCTTTTGAGTCATAGTGTCCTGCGCACTTCAAACTATTACATAATAAAAGGAAATGAAAAAGAAATAGAATAATCCGCCACCGCGGATGCTCCAGCTCGCCTGCCATTTTATCACACCACCCTCCTCTCAAGCTTCCTTGTCCTCGAGGATTTTACAACTCACTGTCCCAATCCCCTATGTTTCCCATTTCATCCTCTTCTTGTTGTTTTATCCATAAGAATGGATTACGGCTTACTTTAGCAAATGGATTCCTTTTCCATCACTGCCAATTTTCTTCTAACCTTTTCCAATACTCCTGCTTGTATTTCTTCTCCCCCCACCCATATAATAATTTTGCCATGTACTTCCCTGGCAATTCTCTGTTGAACATGTTTTTCTCTTCCTCCCTTTCTTGCCGCCTTGTTTCTTTTTCTTCTTCCCTTCTGTATTCCTTTTCGAACTCTTCTACAAGATCACTTGCATTTTTAAGGTTTTCCCTACTTTCCCAAGTGTCTTCCTCTGCCGTACACCCTTTCCATCATACTAGGTACTTATCTCTCCCTCGTACCTGTCTCTTATTCATTATCTTTTCTACCTCCCACTCCTCTTCACCTTCAATTACCACGGGTTGTGGCATTTCTTTCTTTTGTCCTTCCACCTGACTGGTGTATCTTTGTACTCTACTTACATTAACTACCAGATGAATCTTTACTGTACTAGGTAGTTCTAATTCTATGGTGTTTGTCGAAACTATTGACTTGACCTTATAAGGTCCAACAAATCTCTCTGTAAGTTTTTCCGTTCTCCTGCCCACCATCTGGTACTTGAGATCCTTTGAGCTGAGCAGCACCAGATCTCCTACTTTATATTCCTCCACTTCTCCCTTATGCTTATCCGTATACCTCTTCATGTCTTCTTGCGCTTTACTGAGCGCTGCCTTTACCTCCTCTTGTATCTCCTGCATCCTTTCCACAAATTTATTCACTTCCTCAAACTTTCCCTTTTTTCTCAACTCAAATCCCATCTTTGGATCTCATCCACTATTCGCTTTAAATGGTGATACTTTTGTGCTTGTCTGTACCTTGTTGTTATAGGCAAATTCTGCTGTCCCCAGCCATTCCGGCCACTGCTCTTGTCGATGGTCAATGAACATCCTCAGGTACTGTTCCAATTCCTGATTCATTCTTTCTGTCTGTCCATCTGTTTGTAGGTGGAACACCATTGACAATTTGCTATCAATTCCCAACATCGTGTTCAGCTCCCTCATCACTCCTGCTGCAAACTGCAGCCCTCTATCTGAAATAATGCTCTCTGGCAAGCCATGTAACTTCCAGACATTATCCCTGAACAATCGTGCCAGTCCTCCTGCTGTCATTTTCTCTGTAGTTAGAATAAAATGTGCCATTTTTGTTAATCTATCAACAACTACTAAGATTGAGTTGTATTCCTGAGCCAAAGGCAACTTGGTGATGAAGTCTGCTGATATATGACTCCATGGCTTTTCTAGAATAGAATTTGGTATTAGTTTGCCAGCAGGTGCTTGTGTCCGATTTTTATTGCGTTGGCATGCATCACAGCCCTCCACATATCGCTTTACTTCTTGACTCACTCCTGGCCACCAGAAATTTCTGGTTACCAATTCTGTCGTCTTCCACTGTCCTCCATGTCCCTCTACAGGTGTATTATGATGTAGCCTGATCACTTCTGCTCTCAACTTCTCGTCCTTTGGTATGTATACCTTTCCTTCTTTCAACATTAATCCCTCACTTTCCCTCCACTCTTTGTCCCTTAGGACTTTGACTCCTGCCTACTTCATTTCTTCTACTGCCTTTATGACCTCATCATCCCTTGCCTCACTCTTTCTGATTCTGTTGAGTATATCCACTCCTTCAATCACCACCTCTGTCACTTGTGCCGCTCTGGCCTCCAGCCATTCTCTTTTCACCAACGTCTGCTCTTCGTTATCTCTTTCCGCTCCCATCTCCCAATCTGGTCTTCTACTCAATCCATCTGCCTTTCCCATCCTTTGTCCAGGTACATGTTTTAAGATAAAGTCAAACCTAGATAAATACAGAGCCCATCTAGCTTGTTGCCTATTTAATTTCTGGTTGCTCATAAAGTATTCTAAGTTCTTATAGTCTGACCAAATCTCAAACTTTCCCTTTGCTCCTTTTAGGAAGTACCTCTAGGCCTCCAGGCATCAAATCACCACTAACATTTCTTTGTTGTGAATCTCATAATTACGTTCCATTTCATTTAGAGATTTCAAAATGTATGCTACTGGTCTCCATTTGTTATCATCACATTTGATTGACAGAACTCCTCCTGTTGCAAAATTGGAAGCATCTGCCTCAACCCTGAATTCTTTGTCTAAGTCAGGTGCTACTAATAATGGTCTTGTCATGAAGATCCCCTTTAACTGTTCAAATGCCTTCTGCTGTGCTTAAGTGCTGCAAAGTCTTTAATAAACTGCCTATAGTAATTGGCGAGTCCCAAGAACCTTCTGACATCTCTGACCATTCTTGGTATTGGCCAGTTCAACACTCCCGCCACTTTATCCTCCTCCATCTCAATTTTCCCTTGACCCATCACTACTCCCAGAAAGTTTACTTTGTTTGTTTTCCATGAACACTTTTCTTGTTTCACATACAAGTCATTTTCTTCCAACCGCTTCAATACTTCTGCCACTATTTCATCGTGTTCTTCCTCACTGTCTGTTCCCACCAATACATCATCCACAAATACTGCCACTTTTCCTTCATTTATGAGATCTCTCATGATCTCGTTTATCATTCCCTGGAAGGTCGCTAGCGAGTTTGTCATTCCGAAAAACATCACCACCGGTTCAAACGACCCCACATATGTGGTGAAGGCCGCCTTCCACTCATCTCCTTCCTTAATGTGTACGTTATTGTAGCCCCATTGTAGATCCATTTTAGCAAACAGTTTCTTATTTCCCATTGAGTCTACTAAGTCAGTAATCAATAGCAACGGGTAGTTATTTTTCACCATTTGCTTATTGAGTCTACAATAGTCTATGACCATACGCTTTCTGCTATCCTTCTTTCCCACAAAGAAAACCGGAGAAGTTTGTGGTGACTTTGAAGGCCTTATGTACCCTTTTTGTAGATGGTCCTGAATGAACTGTTGGACCTCTTCCCTCTCGTTCCTAGAGAGTGGATACACTCATGCTTTACTGGTCTTGAACTCCTCCTTGAGATCTATGGCATGATCCCATATCTTCCTTGTTGGCATCCTCTCTGATTCCACCTTTCTGAACACCTTCAACCACTTATGGAACCTTCGAGGGACTATTGCTTCCACTTTTCTATGGTCCAATTCCATTTCTTCTTCTCTACCCCAATCTTCTTTTTTGTCTGCTGCCCATCTAATCCTTTCTATCTCGTCTCCCTGTGTTTCTTTCTTCCCTTGCCTCCTTTTTCTTATTTCTGGGCCCATTTCTTTCTTGCCCATATATTGTCCACAAATGGGTGGACACCTCATCATCTTGACCTCTCCCTTTGCCCAGTCTATCTCTGGGTTGTGCACCTGCAACTAAGGCATACCCAATATCAGTTCTGTTTTTCCCAGATTGCATACGTCTATCCTTACTCTTTCCACATGTCCTTTAAAGTACAGATTTACTTCTACTTTGTGTATGATTGATCCTCCACTATTTCCTGTACCATCTACATTTCGCACTATTATTGGCCTTCCAAGCTTTATCAGCTTGAAGCCTCCTCTTTCTGCACACTTCTTGCTCATGAAGAGCCCTGTGGCTCCACTGTCCAGCAATGCTTTCACCGATACCCCTTCATGAGTATCAATCTTTTCCACTCCTATTTGCATCCACACTTCCCACAGACCTTTCAAGGTCCTTCTGACTTCTCTTTGTTTCCTCTCTGGGTCAGTAATTCCAGCCCCTTCCACTTGGGCCCTAGACACCGACCATTTCAACTCTCTACCCCAGTTCCACCATGGCATCTTCTTTCCTGTCCTACAGGGTGGACAGAACACTTCTCCTTTCTTATTTCTTTCCACCTTTCCTCTTACTACTGCATCTTTGCCTCCACATGTGCCACACTTCACTCTTTCTGCTCTACCGCCTTTTGCTTCCTCTTCTCTCCAATTCCACGCCTCTTTGCAGTTTCCACACCATATGTTACATAACTGTCCCTTGCTCAGGAACCCTTGCCCCTGATTTTCTTCCATCTTTGTCCCCTTGTAATTGCATCCTCTGCACTCCATGAACGTCACGACCTCTCTGGGTGTCATCCACCCTTCCATACACGTTGCCGCTCCCTTTGGAGGCAGCCCCCTTACTTCACTATGCTTCTTCACCTTTTCCCAAATTTTGTGTTGGGGTACCACTTCCTCTTGTCTTCTCTTTCTCCTGTTTGGACACTTCCACTTTTTATGTCCTTCCTCTCCACATCCAAAGCATTTCACCTCTTCCCTCATCATCTCTTGTCTCCTCACCTCCCTTACTCTGCACTGCATTACCCTGCTCATCAGGGTTTCAAATCTGTTCGTTGACTTCTTCTTCTCTTCTACCCTTCCTCCCTTGTTCCTGCAGTTCTTGGCCAGGTGGCCGAACCGCTTGCATTCCCAACACTTCCTGCCTTCTCTTCCCTCTAAGTCTGATCTTATTTTGACGAGTGCTTGCCGGATGTTGAGCATCTTGCTCAGGATGTTGTTGTACACTTCTAAGGACATTGTGTGTTATACTTAGAAGGACTGATTGTTGTTATGAAAAGGAAACGAAAATGTATTTGTGTTTTGCCGGTTGACTGACCACTTTTTCTTCAGCTTCGACTACTGACTACTTATGTCTGCTGGGGCGCAAATCTTCACCCAGCCAGGTGCCTACTGCCTTACTGACTACTGTCCTAATACTAGGATTACACTATCACTTCTCGGGGAAGATCCCTACTCTAATCGTCTTCTTAAGGGCACGACAATATTCCTCTGTGTGTACTAGTCACAATGAACTAGCAGCACAAGGCTAATAAAGTGAAAGGTTTATAAGTAATCTACTAGGCACCACCTGTCATCAGGTCTGGTCTATATGTGCACTCAGGTATAGTGCCCACAGTCCACCTCCAGGGTCTAAACTTCCTGGTCAGTCCACTTAAGCCTGTGGCCTGGCTATAGGGAGATTGGGAGTGATCTGAGTTGATCACACACCAAGAGAGTAATGAGAGTAGAGTTGAACAAGGATCGAGGCAATCGGTGTTCTAGAAGTGGAAACAAGTTCTAGTGTAGTGAACTCAAGTTAGGGTTAACTCAAGCGCACACTCTTTATCAGAGTTGACAAAGAGAACTTATTAGAGTCCTCACTAATTGGTCTAGCTACTTATATGCGAATCAGTATTTACTAGTATTTGTCTACTCAAATTATCCTGTGGACTCCTTTTGAGTCATAGTGTCCCGCACACTTCAAACTATTACATAATAAAAGGAAATGAAAAAGAAATAGAATAATCTGCCACCGCAGATGCTCCAGCTTGCCTGCCGTTTTATTATATCCTCCTACCATGGTATCTTTTCCTTTACACATGCCACACTTCACTCTTTCTGCTCTTCCCTCTTCTGCTTCTTTATCTCTCCAATTCCATGCCTCCTTACAACTCCCGCACCACATATTGCACATCTGTACCTTCCCCAGGAACCCCTGTCCCCAATTCTCCTCTGTCTTTGTCCTCTTATAGTCACATCCTTTACATTCCACAAAAGTTACAACCTCTCTGGGTGTTGTCCACCTCTCCATACACATTGCTGCTCCCCTTGGGGGCAGCCCCCTTGCTCCACTATGCTCCTTCACTTTCTCCCATACTTTGCATAGAGGTACTGCTTCCTCCTTCTCTCTTCTTTCCTTCCTCCTTAGACACTCCCACTTCTTATGTCCCTCCTCTCCACACCAGAAACACTTCACTGTTTGCTCTGCTACTTCCTGCCTCTTCACTTCCCTTACTCCACATTGCATCACTCTATTCTTCAACACTTTGAACCTATTCTCTATTGTTTTTTCTTTCTTTTCCTCTTTTCCATTTCTACATTTTCGAGCAAGATGTCCAAACCTCCTGCATCATCTGCACAACCTTCCTTCTCTCCCTTCTAATTCTGCCCTTAATTTGGCAAGGGCATGCCTTTCTTTGAGCATGTTGCTCATGAGTTAGTTATATTGGTCCAGAGACATTGTGTTATGTTCTGGACAGATGAAATGATTTGTTTGTAAAAAAAAAAGATGTATATTGCTTGAGGGTTACTTGTTGTCTTCTTCTAAGGGCTCACAGTACATCTGCTGGGGCGCACAAGTCTTTTTCTAGCTAGATGTCTACTGTCTTACTGACTACTGCCCTAATAGTACTTTGGCTATCACTCCATGGAGGAGATCCCTACACTAATTGCCTTCTTAAGGATGCAGCAATATTCCTCTGCATAGACTGATCACAATGGACCAGTAGCACAAAGTATATAGTGTGAAAGAAGTACAAGTAATTGTAAAGAGTACTGCTCAATTGTAAGGTCTGGTCTAGGCTAGTACCTGAGCTTGGTCCTAGCTGTCCACCTCTGAGGTCTAAACTTCCTAGTCAGTCCACTTAAGCCTGTGGCCTGGTTATAGGGAATTTGGGATTGGTCTGAGGCAACCACACACTGAGAAAGTGATAAGAGTAAGATTGACAAGGATTGAGGCGATCAGTGTCTGGAATATGAAAATGAGTTCTAGTGTAAGGCTTCAAGTCAAGGTAGCATGACCTTAACCTTAAACCCACTCTATGTCAGAGTTGACAAAGAGAACTCGTTAGAGTCCTCACTGAATTATGATCAGTACTTATACAGGTCCAACTATTTGTACATGTTTACTGATTTGATGTTATTACATAATTAAATGAAAATGAAAATGAAAAGAATAATAAATAATGACTTAGAGAAAATGGTGGTTCATGACATTCTGAACTTAGCATGTATTGAAAAAGAACATTATTAGTCTTGGTATGTTTCTTAGTAAAGTGGTGTCACATATTTATATATTTTGTATGGCAGTAGTTCTTATTATTTATGCTAATTGAGATAGCTTTATTATTGTTAGTATTGAAATAGACTGATGTGTTCTTCTGATGTAAGAGAAATAGAGGGCTTTACCACTTCCATACAGTGATGTGAGCTAACCTAGATCACCATTCATTATGGTCGGGTATAGTGGAATAGCTGGACTGGGAGATCCTTATAAGGCCTTAGTTTCCAATAACTCCCCTTAGCTGTTCACACTTACTGTGACATCTAAGGCGAGATCCATCTCTACTAACTGTATAATGTATCTGATATGTCATCCCCTAGTGTTGACTGTATAAAAGGTATAGCAGCTGTTCACATTTACTGTGATGTCTGACTGTTGACTATATAAAAGATTATAGGCCCTGAGCTCTAAACTATGTATACTGCAATGTTACCACATACCAGACAGACAAAATTCCCCATACTAAGAACCAACATGTCTTATAGAAATCTACTACTTTATACTGACAAAGACAAGTTCAATGGCACCAATTGGGTGATCTGAAACAAACATATCAATATAGCAGTACAACTTAAAAGAGTATTGGGTTACTTCAATAGCACAATCACAGACCCTGCAATACAGACTAGCATTATAAAACTATTATCACCTACCTCCTCAACACCAACCTCACCTACGGTAGTTCTAATAACTATACCAGTGACTATGATAACTGAAACTAGCTGGGACTCATTAAAACTAACCCCTACTGAATGGAAAATTAAAAACACCTAGGTCACAGCCTTACTGATCTACAATACCAAGAACCCTATTGATCTGGGGATTAACATAGGTGGGTTAGCAGTGGATACCTAGAAGTCATATAAGGAGGAATATGAAAAGGTTTCTGATATGACTTGATAATATGCTGAACACAATTTAGGAGTTTAACCTTTTCTAAAGCTAATGACTTTTTTACCTTTATCTCTACTATGTACAATAAATGGGCTTGAGCAAATGCACTGGGTGTTTTCACATCTAACAGTAACTTTAAAACCATCATCATTGCATCTTTGCCTCATTCTTAGAATCCAATCATGGCATTGCTCCTACAAAATATAACATCTATTGAGGTGATAGCCCAACTCAACACCTGATGGCTACAAGTATACTAAGATTGTGATCGTCCTGCAAATTGGATCAGTGTACTTCAAGTGTCAAGATCTCCTCAAAGAAATAGAAACCAGCTTATCTATACCAATCTGAATTGCAAAAGAAGAGGCCATACAATTGATACATGTTACTGGCCAGGGAGAGGAAAAGAAGGCTAATTTCTCCCTGGATTTGGATGACAAGGAGGAGCACAAGGATCAGCCTTTAATACTAAACAAGATGGATAGAGATCTATCTCAACAGCACAGCTTGCTACTACTGAAACAAAACAAGATGACCAGGAACTATGTACAATAATAACTATGTTCAGCAAAGAATTTCAGGTACCCACCTCTTCACCCCTCGACATTAACAAAGCTCCTGACAATCAACCAATCTCTAGTTATGACAATGTATAAGTTCAGGAGCTAAAAGATAAGGAGTTGTGAGTAGGTAGAGGTAGCTCTAGTAACAACTCTGCCATAACATATATCATCAAAAAGAATAGACCATATATATCCACTTTTCTTGATTTGGATGCCAGTGATTACTGCTTTGCAGATAGAAGTGTAATGAAATGCCAGATAAGCTAGAGAATCTGTAGTGGCAGAATATTTTATTTTATTTTCATTTATTATGTAATAGTTTGAAGTGCATGAGACATTGTGATTCAAAAGGAGTCTGCAAGATAATTTGAGTAGACAAATACTAGTAAACATATATTTATGTATAAGTAGCTAGAACAATTTATTTTTTTTTAATTTTGTTCAAAAATTTATAACACAGTGCTTGATTGCAGTCCACAGCAGACTATCTACAACAAGTAGCCTACTGGTGCCTTAGGGACCATGACTGTTCCTTCACTAGCAAGAGACACTATCAGTATCAGAGGAGAAATCTGTCCCAAGAGAGGAGAGAAAACTAGATATAGGTTGCCCATAACCAACTTTCGAATAACGCATCCAAGTCCAAAGACCTATCATGCCTAGAATACAGAGTCAAATGAAACTGAGAGAGATATCATCCCTTCTTTCCCTCTAACCACTACCATAGTTAAGTCGAATATTCCAAATAAACCTTTCACTTTCAGAGCTTATCCCCCTGACCCCCAGGCCATCCCTTCCAGTGTTGGTGAGTCCCCAAACTCACTCAACTTATTCTCTCACTTCAGCTCTAGAGCTGGCAAATGTGTCCACTGCAGAGGATGCTTGCGCAAACGTTGCATCGTCAGACATTCCTCTGAGAGTGTCTCTGCTGCTGAAGACTCAAAGAAGACATCCCCTGAGCCTTTCTCTTCCTCTTCCTCTGAAGAGAGTGATGAGGATAACAGTCCTAAGACACCTACTGCCTCTAGGACCACCAAAGGCAAGCTCTCTTCTCACAAAATTGCCTCTCTGCAGTTCCCTGCTGCTTCTTCTTTCTTTGCTCCTCAAGGGAGCACACAGGCTATGAGTTGGGATGACCAAGTAGCTGCTGAAGAGAGCAGGGGCCTTGCCTCTGGGGTGGTCTCTACCCCCCAGACCCCTTTGTCAACCA
>Ga0153955_100343_pt1 | contig 26081 bp, 31 predicted proteins | sample TSFL039MetaG_FD_104744 | JGI IMG/M metagenome (GOLD analysis project Ga0153955, IMG submission 104744) | Attine ant fungus gardens microbial communities from Florida, USA - TSFL039 MetaG | ecosystem: Host-associated > Fungi > Mycelium > Unclassified | place: USA: Florida, Wekiwa Springs...
GGAGAGTTTCAGTAGCCGGTATCACTTCATTCCTATCACAAAAATTTCTTCTTTGTCAGCATAAATTTTTGTTAGTCTTTAAAATGTAAACACACCTTCAGTTGAAGTCCGACTCACTTCGTTCGGACTTCAGGTGTGTATTAGTTATCTTTCCTTTGTTAATAATCGACTCACTTCGTTCGGACTTCAGGCATCGTCCTGTTGATTGTTGAGGTTCATACGCGCACATTCGTTCCCCTGCCTATACCTCTTAAGACAGCCGAGTTCCTTCAGTTACCATAATGTCCCACCGCCCATCGTGAAAGCTGGAATGGTTCATCAGGGATCGAGTTATATCACAACAGCAATGTACGGGTCCATGATACTAGACCGAGGATGTCAGAAGTTAGACCTTAATTAGTTTTTTTGGTGTGCGCGCAACCGAATAGAATATTTATCTAATAATAATACCAATTGATATATATAATTGAACCTTTTTCATCGAGTTTCGTACAAGATACCTTCCTCCCACATATCCCATTGAATGGCTGATCAGTACGGACTAAAACCCGAGGATTATATAAATGATGCGAAGGGACTGTCAAATGCACGTTACGGCGAAGGTATACTGTTCTTTGTTCTAGTGTCCCCGAAGCAATGGCTGAAGCCTTTTCAAGTCATTGTTACTACTTTGATGATATGTGATTTCATCTATAACACCCCTCAACAGGTGAGACTTTCCATTTTTAAATAATGATTCCATATCTCCTCTCTCCTAGGTTCAGTATCTCCACAGGCATATTTCCCATTCAGTTGCCGACTATTGCCACTGACATATAAAAAACTCAGGAAGAAGTGGTCAAAACTGCATGTCATCTATTTTTTTGTCCTGACAAGTAACTGGGCCGGCATGATGTAAGTGTGACCCCTCACTTTATTGACTGAGACAAGTGATCCAAATTTTCAGAATACGTTCATATAGTATGAAGAAATTATCTGACATAAATCAAATGTATGTTGATAACAACTTTCCCAGGTGACAACAAAAGATGCGCATCGAAATTAGTAAGACGTTACTCTTAATTCAGCTTTGATATCTTCATTGACTAAAATGTCTTAGTGGTAAAGGTCAGGTGTATTTGCTGCTTGGTCTGACCTACCCCTTTGCTAGGTGTCTATTTGGCTATTCACTAGCTATGGAGTGAGTTCTATCATGAGCCTAAAGGACTAGAGTAGCTAATGTCGATAGCTTGTTCATAACATTGAATTCATTGGCAGTGAAGAGTCTGTTGATCTTGCGCCTTCGAGCAATCTGGAATAAGGATTTCATTGGTAAGAGAGCTAGAAAGATGTGCTGATGGATCCTTTATATTGATTTTTTTGAAATCTAGTCACGCTAATTGTGTATTTCATGACGGCAGGTATGTTTTTGTAAAATTCGATTTCTGATTGATAGAGACAACTGATGGTTGAGATTAGCTGAGGTCCTGGTAGGCTTTAAAAACAGTGCGATACTTGATCCACCAACTGATTGTATTTTTCAGACTGCGATGTCTGCGATGATAGTTAGCGTTTATGTCATATCACTTTCTAAAAGCCCATCCCCTCTCCATGGTTGCTGGACATATCTAACGCATCATCGTATATATGACAGTCTTAGTACTGCCTTGTAGTATGTGTTCAACATATTTTAACCTAGACGTTTCTTCTCACAAAAAAAGCATTATCAGGGCGACAACAACAGCAATCGAAGTTCTCTTGACCTTTATCAGGTTTACCATGTCATACGAAACGCAGAGGGTTTTCGGTAATGGCATACGTAGCCATATTTCTTACATGCAAACCTCGACTCGGTTATTGTATGTATTTTACCGTGATGGAATCTTGTTATTCATACCGTGAGTCCAAAACTAGATATTCTTTATCTAACTGATGGCCTATTAATTCAGTGTCTTGGGTAGGCCCGGACTAAGAAACTAATGGGCTAGAACTCATTCTTTTCGAAGTCCTCTCATGCCTAGAAGTCGTTTATTTCCTAAGTTTATCTGCACTTATTTCGACGATTTTATTCTAGTATGTTGTTATTGATGCTAGTCTTCCCTGTACTGACCCTAGTTATTAGCTCCTCGTGCTTCATTTATCCCTTTGTTGTAAGTTAAAGCAGTCTTATATCTATATCATCACTACTGATTCATGTGCTGGTCAGGTGTCGCGATTGATACTCAATTTGCTGGAAGCAAATCGGCCTTCAGATGAAAGTATAGATTTCGAGACATTGGAAACCTTAAGATTCTGTCATCCGGAGTCCAATTGGGACACCGAAACAGGTATTTTATGATCGATAGGACATTTGGTGTTGGATACTAACTACTGTTATCTTCCACCACATGATTAGTAAGCTGTGATGAAGCGAGACAGCTGATGCCAACAAAACAGGGAGATCAGACAGGATGGTGCACAATCCTAGATGACAATGACTCAAGGAATCTGCTCCAGTCAACAGTAAAATGAGATCATGTACTAGTCATATCCATGTGGTTGAGAATCAAACAAGAACGGAAATCTACACCATCGACGATTCATGGACCATGGATATTGGATATTGTATCTCATACATCCCGGTCTTTTAGGAGCAGCAGTCATGGGTAGAAAATAACGGAGAATTTTCTCATATTCTCATATTCATTTGGTCATCAGCTCATTATGCAATTGTAAATCATCAAAGATCGCATGCCTCTGAAAAATGGATCTCTTGATGCAAGGGTTCCTTAGCTCATAGCCATATCATCAAATATACAGACCACATAAATTACACCCAAGACTTCTCCTTCTGTCTATCCAGATCTGTCCAAGCATCTAATCTAAAAATGAAAGGCAGTGCTGACCACATTTCCTCACCAAACCGCTGCTGGCGACGTAGAAAAGCAGGACGGCAAGTTTTGCAAAAACCGTTGTCAATGAGGCCTTGGTGTTCGCGATAAAAGTCGAGGTAACATGCCACGGTCCACCCAGTGATGATATCCGGTATCTTTTGTCTCGTCATCATACACTTTCCGTGTCCTTCACAGGTCTCTTCAGCTTCCAACTGACCGTCTGGCATATTCATGGCCAGGCTCAGAGAATACCGATTTTGCAACAGTAAAAGTTTCTCTCGACCCAGAAGAGCGCATCGCTGGTCTTCAAAAGACATGCGGAGCTTTTCGCCGCAAAAGTCAGTACCCTCGATCGACTTGATCAAGGGGTGGCTGCTGATACAATACATTATGGAAGGAATAATCCATCCAAGGTCGAATTCTCGTGCAAGTTGAAGGGCAGCGAAGGGTGTGTTATTGACAGGAGGTATGGTACGTGTTTTATCACGTTGATGCCACGCGTCTAGGGTAGTTGGGAAGGTGGCAGCAAGATGTTGCAGGGCTCGCCGCCGGAGGTATTGGACATCGTATTTTGTACTCAAACGAAGCACTCCTGCCACAATGAGGAATTCTGTCTGAGAGGGAGGGGGTTCAAAATACCTGGGGCGTGTGAGAGATCAATACCAATTGTGGAAGGGTTATCTGAGCTTGGCTTACTCCGAGTTGAATATTGCGCTCAAGAAAAAGTGCACATCCTTCGCTGAATCGTAAATTCGCACGACCGGACAGTTGTCATGAGTAAGGTTGCCTTCTGGAGGTGGAGGGAAGGCAAGCATGTCTTTGAAGACGGAAGACCGAGCAGCAAGAAGACCGCTGTAAACCCGAAAAAGAGCATCGTCTGTCTGGAGGATGAGGTTTCCATCATCAAACCAAACGTCATCACGTCTAAGCTCGTGGAAGTTGACGAAAGGGACGATATCTGTGTCTTGTGGAGCAACGTGCATTGTCGTAGCAAGGAAACAAGATAACGATGAAGAATGAATGTAAGCAAGTGGGTATAATATTTTAGCCTCGAGCTGGGGGTATCAACAAAAACCGTCGAGCGCTTCGAGATCGGACGCTCTGGTTAAATGGTCCTTCTTCGCCACGTGGGTCGGACTTCTAACCTCGGCAATATATACCTATCACATTCTTTGTTTTCTGTTCACACATCCACTCTCCTTTCCGTCAAGGCGCTCGAGTCGTGCATCGTCTGCTGTGTATACACTTTCGTTACTTGAGCCTTTGCAAATAGCCTGCGGGCCTACCAGGTCTGAACGCGTTGCCATCTGCGGTGACATGATCGAAAAGTGATCGAAAAAAATTTTGGCCTTGCACAGCATCTCTCATAATCATTATTCCTCATTTCGATCGCTCTCACAGACTCAGCCTCTTGTTGCGCAGCTTGTATCCGGTGCCCTTGTCTGTGGCAATAGCTTCAAGCTGGCTATGCTCAGTGTCTCACTCGGACTCCTCTTTGACTGTATTTGTGGCTCTGGATTGAGGTCTTTCATTACATCATAGTCCCCACCTCGCTCCAATGGTAGGCTTATACAAGCTTGTGGGTCTAACTCAGGGCGCACTCCTCCAACCACTCTACGAATACTTACTTATGTTTGCTGTATGTACCATCCATCTGACGGGGTGATGCATTGTTTACGTTCCCAAGATTATTAACGTGCCTACCACTTATCATTGCGGTAACTCCGACTGCGAATGCGGCGAGAAGTGCGTAGCTCTCATTATTGCGTATCAGTCACCTGATAGTGAATCTTCGCCAGCTGTAAATGTGAACCCGGCAATTGTCAATGTGGAATCAAGAAATAGAAATAGTTTGACTGCTATTCGTTTCCTAGTCCCAGATTCGTACTCGAATAAGAATGTACATGACTAGCCCAGATGAATTCTAGATAAAATCTCTATCACGAGTGATTCCGTTGCGCTTCCATTCCGCTCTATCTCTCGTCCCCGTTGATCGGCAAAGGATGTAGCATTCTCTCCAGGTCAGAACTCGTCACATCAAGGGCACTGTCGCTTCCGAACCTACCCATTTTACAGCTAATGATGATGGATGATCAGTCATATGTACGCAGCACTTCTCACTTTTACACACTGGATCACTCGTGTCATCAATTCCGAGGTAATTGAAATTGTTCCATGGATTTGTTGTTCCATTGAGAAACTAGTTTGGATGCTTCCGTACATTTTGTCATTGACTCAATGCACTACAGTGGCTATCCAGCACACGGGCGGGTAACAATCGGTAATCGGAAAAAAAGATGATTGGAGGTTAACTCAGGAGATCTGAAGGCAAGAATAAGCTTGAGACAAGATTAGGTTCTATGCTCGGTTCCTTGGCGGTTCCTTGGCACACAGCTTCCCATGTATTCAAGATATGTCTTTGCTAACCGCCCCGGATCATCCTGTCCCTATTTGTAAAGCAAAGGCGAAAAAGTATGTTTTCCCGCCAGTCGGAGACTCGGCAAGATGAACTAGGAATTATTCTGAAATAATAGTGAGGGTAACCCCTATTTTCTTCGCATACATTATCAAGGTGCAGTCGCGATTCATTCTGGATTCATCATGGGCTATCAAGATCAAAGACTTCAACAAACCCCCATTTAGCGATAGAAAAAACGCACGCAGCATTTTTTTGAGGCCGATGTTCCGTTGTCAGAAGATTAGCAACAACAGCAGCACTCTCTTGTGCCCTCTTCAGTTTTTCGAAATTGATTTGGACCCGTTTTGTGGCCGTTTCTACTAATTTTTCTTCCGTAGGGATCTGCACTCTCCCAGAAGTATCAATGTCAAGAAGGGGAAGAGCCCCAACACCACTTCTCTCCATCAGATCGATGATAATGTCTAATGTTTGTTTTGCAGCTGCAATGTCATCTAGGCTAGTCAAACAGCTGAATAAAAGGGTCATCACGAGAGACACCCACCTTGTGTTTGCGAAGGATTTCTACCGATATGATAAGCGTTTTGTCTAGAATACATTAGAGAATCTTCTCCAAGACTGAACCAACGAACATACATTCCTGCGAGAGCTTGTCGAGCATGTTCACGCAGAGTTGCGATATATTCAAGAGTCATCTGAAGATTCTGCTTGAACGTCCCTGGAGAGTTGGGATCAGGGCCTTGATCTTGGAAGCCATAGGCGTAATTCATGCTACACAGCTGACAGGGAATGCGCTGGTAAGAACATATTACATAATAATTAACATTACATATTAGGACAAAATTAATACGGTATTCTATTTCCAAGTCCTCAGTTGACATGGGTTGGTCTAACAGGTACTACCTCTGGCCGTTCTCCCGACAGCATCATCTGCGTGCCGCGACGTTCAGTGTCCTCAGTATAAACATGTCCAGGATGTCCACGAACACCAGGCGCTGACGGTTCCACAGTCTGTGGTGCGCTACTTGATGGGCGATAGTGTGTTCCACCCAAAGTTGGATCGGGAGCACCACCGGGATTAGCTGCGGTGCCGTGAACAAGATCAAACCTGCGCCGAGTAGGATGTCAGGTTAACGGGAAAAACAACTCGATAAAACCACTCACGCTTCTGATCGCCATTCCGTGCCATGTACAGCCGCTCGTTCCCTCTCCTCTGTTAGATTCACCCAACCTTTGGGATGTCCCACAGGTGCCAGAATAGAATCTCGTTTGTTAGCCACAATCTTGAACTGAGATGATTTTTCCTTTTCATCTTTCGATTTGACTTCATTCTTCTTCTGTTGGAATAACTGAGGAGCATGAGTAATCGGAATTTACAGCACCAGGCCAACACACCTCTTTCAAGACATCAGTTCTCTTGTGTCCCTCTGTTTGTTTCGCGGTCTCCATCTTGTCCCTGACGGCAACCAATTGTCCATCGCAGTATTCCAGTCCAGTGGTCAACGCATCTCTAACAGCCTTTTCAATCTGTTTCTTAATCAAGCCCGTAGCCAAGGGTCTCAACGTCTTGTACAAAAAACTGTGCTTGGCGTCGCGAATTGAAAACTTCAGCGAATCGACTTTGACGTGAACCGAGTCAACCTTGAAAACAGAGGACTTGTCGCGAGTGGTGGAGCGGAGAACGATGTTTGACTAGAAACACAAGGTGTAAATTCGGATGCAATGGCTAGATGTACGGAACACGCTCACGCTTAGCCCACGTCCACCAAGCAATACATCCGCCAAGCCAGAATCCGTCATCTTCAACCCACCCTTCAATCTATAGTAAAATGCGACATCCCGTAAGTCAGCCTGCATCTGTTCCAAATGCAGTGTAATGCGGTGTCGGTTGTCACCTGTAATTGCATCATATGGTGAGAATTTGATATAATTGTTTGCTTCGAGTGAGATGATATTTGGAAGTAGGTTGCGACCTTGCAAAGCAAGATTCTCCACGACAAGGTCTAGGTTGTCGTCGGTGTATTCAATACGAGGAATGGGGATATATCCAACCTGAAGAAAGATGGTGAATAATGGGATTCAGCGTGGCATGTTTAACCCACCTGCTCGGTAAGCTGTGGCAGGATGACTTTACGAATATCGTTCCACAGCTCGGGCTTGAACTTGAGACTACCCTCGCTATCGAACAGGAGATCCTTGGTAAGCCGAGCCCAATCTTCCCCAAATTGTTTATTAAGCTATCGATGATTAAGTATCTTAGTCGTACTTTGTCTAATGAATCTACTCACTGGGTCTTCACCCATGGCCTTGAACCATGAACTGATGCTTCCAAATAGGTCATCAAACTGCTTTCGATACCTGACATCATAGAACTGTCGACCAGACTCGCGCAACTCATTGCCACGCTGACTACAATGTTCTTCCAGAACATACCCTGGTTCCAAAAGAATCTACACAGAAAATTAAGCGCAACAACAATAAACGTGGCCGTTCCCGTACCCTACGGATGTATATATTTACGTCTTGGAACCAACGACGAAGATGAGGGTCTCGTCTAGAGTCGTCAATCATGACGTTGACAGCATCTATCACATTATCCAAGGAGGTATTGTTCGCGAAACGCTCGAGCAAAGTTCGCAGCTCGCGTAGAGAAAGATGAACGTGCTCGTCCTTTACAGTCCTTCAGCCATCGACTGTATGCGGCCAAAGATACACATACCGTAAAGGCGTTTCGGGATAGCTGTTGATCTGTCATCTGGCGGCCATGCTTGGCATAGTTTTGAATATAGTCAAGGAGCCATCGAATGGAGGTTTGGTAGTCGTCGTGTTTCTGGCATTCCAAAACAACTTTCTTGCCCCGGAATATAAATTGCTCGCGTCTCCCTGGAGGAAAGTACTCTTCTGTGAGAAAGTGGCGCCCGCGATCAAACTGTTCTTGAGCACGATCTTTGTGTTGCGAAGGGATGCGATCGGAAAGATTTTGCTATCCGAGATTTGTCAATGGTTGCCAAATCGTGTAAACATCAACGCACAGTAACATCTTTCATTTTCCCCATAAGGCCTGCCTTTTTGACATGTACCTCTTGCTCAGGTACATCTGATGTGCGGATGTCTTGTACATGACCATGGGCACGGCCACCAACCTCTCGAGTTATTTCTTCCCCCGCTGATCTAACACGATACATCCCTTCCTGGAGTTCACTAATCGGACGTGGAGCTCCTTCCTGAGAATAAAGACGAACTCCATGATCACTAGGGCGGCTCCGAATAGTGGACCTTGTGCCAGGAATGGGAGCTTCAAAAGTGGGTGTTGTGTCTAGTCCCACACGCCGACCACCCTCAGACATGAATTGATCTTCTGGAGCGACTTCGTCGGCACGCCGCAGCTCTTCTTCCGATGGAGCTATGGTTTCAGATGCCTTCGCGGCAGTTTTGGAAAGGAGGTCTCGCCCAATGACTGAAAAGTCAGAAAACAATTTGCGCGCCTCAGAATTGGTGAGGATGATGTGAAGGAGAGTGCGTAAATGTCGAGCAGCTGCAGTAGAATGGTCAGATCGAATTCTCAACAACTGATACGCAATTGTGGACCTTTCTGGCTATCAGATCTAGCGGTTTCTCTGTCGAGGGGAAGGCGTTCTGCAGGGTCACCAGGAGCGATGACATCTCGGTCGATGTCTCTGGTATGCCAAATAAAATTTTGCAACAATTCGTCTGCATTCTTGTCTTGCAGGACGAGACGGGTAGTGTTAATGATCTCGCGGAGATCCTGGATGAGCTTGCGACCCTGGGGAGAAAGCTGGTCGATGTCGAGAGGAGAGTGATCCCGAACATATTCAAGATTTCTATCGAGCTGTTTGTTGGTGGGAAGACGACCACGCCGGAAGGCTTCAATGGCGCCGAACAGACGGACCTGAGGGAGAATGTGAGAACTAGCCAACTAAATGGAGAGGCCAGACAGGGACCTTGCGGTTGATATCCTGATCACGAAGGGTTGCGTCGACAGGAACCGTGACAGCATTCTTTGCAGGATTGTCGCTGATGTCTTTCTTTGCGGGTGGAAGGGACATGGTGGTATTTTACCACTGAACCTACAGGAATCAAGTATTTTAAAGAGAGGGGTACTCTACGTCATGTCTGATGATGTCATTTAATTATGGAGTATGGCCACTCATGTTGAGACAATGTTGGAATCTGATACCTCAGACATAGCTAGTAGAAATAGGACCTGACCTGCAATGTATACATGGACAAAAATTATCGACGAGAGCTAGTCTATCCTATCTATCTACTACATGAATTTAGTCCTCATTATGGTTCGGTTTCAACAGATAGGGGATTGTCATACAATAAATAAGGAGAAAGATTAGACTAACTGCTCATAACAGTTCCTGCATGTCTTTCCATCGTTGAATACTAATTTTGTGAGAAGTTTTCTTTACCTTCCAGAACAAGTATTTATCCAACCTTTCCATTAAAATTCTTTCTCTATCACTTGTCCACTTCTTATGTCATTCTCATTGTTGTGCCTAATGTCCATCATCGTAACACAATTGTATTATATTTATCGTTCTGCTTCCAGATGATTGCCCATGAAAGTGGACGGAAAGTAGATCAACGTCTTCGCATGGCATATCCAAAAATGGAGATGGTTTCTCTTACCACATCAACATCCTCAGGCAATCCTCAAATTTGGGTCCTGCTTATTCGGAACGATTGTCCTACGGGAAGCGGAAGCTTGAGTCACTTATGATATAAGATGATCAAATGCAACTCAGGCGTTTGCTGTCTCCTCGACTTTCCATAGCTCCGATGGCAGACCAAAGTCCTGTCCTCCCTCCCCACATTGGTAATCTGTGAGACAATGTATTAGTTCTCTGCTTTGATATGTCATTAAATGTTGGAACAGCACAGGTCCTCCGGTTTGTTGCTGATATTTCATGTCAACTGTCGAGTGAAATTGAAATGGAAGACCTGTATGATAGTTTTTGGGGATCGTCCTCAATGGTTACTTCTTTGGTATCTTGACGTTGCAATATTGTAAGAGTAACTACATTGGCTAGCTTTTGTTCTGATATAGGTTCAAGATCATTATATCTCAAAGTTTCGGAGCGACGCAACCTGGCTTAGAAACATCGGTAAATCTGATTCTGATCGATCTTTGTCAAGTACTGACGTTCAAAGTTCATATACAGTTTCTTTTAGAGACAGCACAGACCACTATGAGCGTAGCTGACGGTTTCCATTGGTTTGTCTATGGCTATGGAGACTTAAAGAAACTGGGAGAATATTATTTGGCGAATTTCGATTCACCGATCATGGGTTCTATTATCGCGTTTATTTCTCAAGGGGTATATTGTTGGCGGATACGCCATCTGAGTAATTGGAAGATTTTTCCTTTCGTTATCGCGTTTGTGAGTGACGCCTTCATGAGAATCGATCCAAAGGACTCAATTATAACAAAAGACTTCATGTTGTCAAGTCATTGGGGGATTCGGTATTGGTATTGTGGTATGTAGTCTCTCCTTTGCTGTCTCTTCACTAAAAGTATGGGAAATCAATAGAATCAGAAACTTGGAACTATCACTAACTGGGAAGAAAGGTACAACGTTTTCATGATCGTCTGTATTCCTCTACCACAATCTCTTTTTGGAATAACTCTTCCGGTAGTTCTGGTCTGTTTGTAATGCTATAACCGATACAATGATTGCGGGAATCATGGTTTTCCTCGTATGTCTTTTTTCACTGGGATTATACTGAAAATATCAAATGACTGGCAATATTAGCTTGTCACGGCAACTTCTTTCAATTCATCCAAGACAGTGACGAAGCTGATACGTTTGGTGATCGAGACAAACTTCGCTAGTGGTGAGTATAGTTATTCACACTGAATGGATATGGTGATAATGATATCAACAAAGCTCTGGTTGCAATGGCGGTATTTCTTACCACTGTACTAAAGCCCATTGCACCACCTGTAAGTTACAACGTGCTTTGACATAATAACCTACATGACAAGACACTCTTATCAGCGAACTAGCTACTTCTTGTGTCCGTAAGCATCCAGTCCAATTATATAGGGGCATCTACTAATAATGTGAAGAGGATACGTCTTAAGTAAACTGTGAGCAACGATATAATACTTGTATAATTCAAACGATGCAATGATCTTTCTTCACAGATACAGCAACTCTTTCATCATGATGTTGAATAATCGTCATTCAAACGTCTGGAACCAAGATGAGTCGAACGTCAGCCAAAGAAGTCGTGCAGAATACCAAAGGAATCACTTGAGACTCCAACCTCTTCAGATCGGACACAATATCACATCAGGCATAACTGTTGCCATTTGCAGGGAGAGTGAAACTCGAGTCGATAGTGATGTCCAGTTTCAGGGTACAATAACCAGTTTGGATCTCACAAAATCAGAGGAATCTGTCTGACATAGCTTGAAAACCGAGGTAATAGGGTGTTCTTTGGACAGCTTGGAATGATAACTGATGTATTGTTGATTTGAATATCTTGTTGATTCGGCCGTAATCAGGGAATCAACTTGGGTCACACGTACTGTTGGAGTTTGGATCTCATGTGAGCCTGCGCGATGCGCATGATGAGATCATTCTAATTGTTTCAAGTTTATTGTTATGGATATGTATATAATTTGCCTGTACTTGCCATTCGTTTGTACCCTCCCCTGATGGTATCGTTCTTTTAAATGCATTTACTCTAATAGTAGCACAAAAATATCTCAATTCTTTTAAGTACATTACGCGTGTTTGGAAATCAAGATATTGCTGCGTGGGAGATCACGAGACTGACAGCAGACCATGAATTTGTTCGCGATTTGGAAAAGACTCGAGCTATGTCGTCGTCGGGGGGACTCTCACGGAGACGTGTAGCACAGTGTACTGATGATGATGACTCACCGAAAGGATCAGCCTTATCGCCCACGGCCCTACATGCTGGTTCTGCATTTGAGGGTGGGAGCAAAATCGCGTATGACCCCAGAGACCGAGTACAGGATGCGACGGATGAGGCGAGATTGGGAGGAAAGATGCCAAAATTGACGATTATGGAGGAGGTGCTGCTGCTGGGTCTGAAAGATAAACAGGTCTGCAAACAAGTGATTATGTTGCTAGCCGTTGAGAAGTTGAACAGCTTTGCAGGGGTATTTGTCGTTTTGGAATGACAATATTTCCTATGCGCTGCGCGGATGCCTATTAATTGAACTCGCGTTACGTCGACGCATTGCGTTGGTGAAGGATCCAAGTCGTCGCCGGGTACCACTACCAGAGCGGCTAGTGGAAGTCATCGATGAGCGACAAACAGGGGAGACTCTACTCGATGAGGCACTCAAACTGATGAAAATGCAACAGGATACGGACAAACTGGCGGTGAACAACTGGATAGACTTGCTGTCGGGTATGTCGTCGTCTGTTCGCCGCGGCGTTGACTCGATACTTGCTCACCAGGCGAAACGTGGAATGTGATGAAAATTGGGTTCCAACTGAAACAAGTACGGGAAAGACTAGCCAAAGGGCTGGTGGACAAGGGTGTTTTACGAACAGAAAAACGGAACTTTCTACTGTTTGATATGGCTACTCATCCTGTGGCTGATGTACGGACGAAAGAAAGCCTAATAACTCGTATCATCTCTCTCCTGACCTCAACAACATCAGCTGTTCCCAGCGCTGCGCTGGATGTGGAAGGGGTACAGTGTCGGACGACGAGAGCTGTTTGCCTGGTCTGCGCGGCGTATACGGCCAGCGTGTTGGACAATGCGTTTGGGCGACTAGATTACGAGGCGCGAGAGCTGGCTTTTGAACGGTGTGACGAAATCCTGGCTGAGTTTTCAGTGTGGCCGATTGGGAATGGGAGGGACGAGACAAGGTCGAGTTCCCGACGACGGCAGGAGACGCGGATTGGGATGGGGAGTCCGGGAAGTGGAAGAGAGTCGGTGCTGGGGCTGGTGCAGGAAGTGAAGGGGGAGATGGCTGGGGAGGAAGATGTGGGATTTGAGCTGATAACTGCCGTGCTCGAGGTGCTCTCCAGGCTCGACTCGTTGTTGTAGATTGTGTATATGTCAAACTTATGTTTTTTTAAACGCCCAGTTCTCATAACCATGCGCTTCACACCTCTTGTCCGCAATGCAAAGTACTCGCAAACCCTCTCGCAGCGCGTTCGACGCCCAGCCTATCTCCAGCGTCTTGCTCGCGCAGAGGACCTGCCTCCTCTTTTTCAGGACGGCGACTATGTATGTATATCTCTTGCTATTGACTTCTGCTCATTCCCTTTGCAGATTGGCTGGTCCGGCTTCACTGGTGTCGGATACCCCAAGCTGGTTCCAACGGTACGTTTTTATTCCACTCTCGTCTACCTCGTCCAATACCGTGTGCAGGCCATAGCAGACCATATCGAGTCCCACAACCTGCAGGCCGAACCCTCGACCAAGAAAAAATTCAACCTTTTTGTCGGTGCATCTGTCGGTCCCGAGATAGAAGACCGATGGGCAAGGCTGGATATGATTGCAAGGCGATATCCTCACCAGGTTGGCAAGGAAATTGCCCGAGGAATCAATGCTGGAAGGATCAACTTTGCAGACAAGCATCTCTCGAGTCTGTCGGTTTCCTTGTCTTTCATATTCCTTGTCACAGTGGTCTAGTGTTTCCTCAGGATCTAACCTATGGCTACTATAGCCTTTCCAAGACTCATGGGGACGGTAGCAAGCCTCTCGACTGGGCTATTGTCGAAGCAACAGCTATCACTGAAGATGGGCACATTGTACCGGGAGCATCCGTCGGTGCTACGCCAGAGATTGTCCAGAGCGCAGAAAGAATTATCATCGAGGTCAATACGCGAATTCCAAATCTGGAGGGCCTCCACGATATCAATCCCTCGTTCATTCCTCCAAACCGCCAGCCCTATGTAAGGTCGTCTTCTCTGCCGTTGTGATTCTCTTATCTTGTCCATTTAGGCTGTCACACATCCTCAGGATCGCATTGGCTTCACTGCGATTCCTATCGACCCTGACCGCGTTGTCGCTCTTGTTGAATCGACCCAACCAGATAATACGGGCATCAACGCGCCGGAAACTGACCAATCACGTGCAATCGCTCGTCACTTGATTGATTTTCTATCAGAAGAGGTAGACAGGGGCAGGTTACCCAAGTCTTTGTTGCCCTTGCAAAGCGGTATTGGCAATGTCGCCAACTCTATCATTGGAGGCTTGGCACAAGGGCCTTTTCAGCAGGTGCAAGTGTGGACAGAGGTCCTCCAAGGTGAAGGTCGCAGTCGCTTTTAGTCCATCCGCTGATCTTCCCCTAGATACTTTTCTCAAATTCTTCGATTCTGGAAAGTTGGCCTTTGCAACTGCCACAAGTATCCGCTTTTCTCCTGAAGGGTGTGTATGTCGTCTTTCTCTCAGCGTTGGCTACTGATTACGTGCCCAGCTTTGACCACTTTTACAAGAGTACGTGTTGTCATTACCTCTTATTCCTTGTTTTCACATTAGATCAGACTGGGCCACATACAAGGATCGACTTTTGCTTCGTTCTCAGCAAGTAGCAAATTCCCCTGAAATCATTCGTCGTCTTGGTGTTATTGCAATGAACACGCCGCTCGAAGTTGACATTGTAAGTAGTATTTCGGTGTGGTACTCTGTTCTGTCATTTGGTGCATAGTATGGGCACGCAAATTCGACTTGTGCACTTGGTTCGAGGATGTTAAATGGAATAGGAGGTTCAGCTGATTTTCTGAGGAATGCCAAGTTGTCGATTATGCATACACCTTCGAGGTAAGCATGTTCTCAGATTTTCATAAAGTGGATTTGACTTTAGGGTCAGTCGTCCTACCAAAACGGATGCGACTGGTATAAGCTGTATTGTCCCTTTTGCTTCGCATGTTGACCAGACTGGTATGGTTTTCGTTGACTGAGTTTTTCTATAAATGAGCATACTCTACCAGAGCATGATCTTGATATTGTTGTCACAGAACAAGGACTCGCTGATCTTCGTGGACTAGCACCACGTGAACGCGCTCCTCTCATTATTGGAAAGTGTGCCCATCCGGATTTCAAAGACATGCTCCATGAGGTTAGGCGGGTTGCTTCGTTCATTTATGAAAATTGACTAACGATGAAACAGTATTATGATCGTGCATTACATGAATGTATCGCTCGTGGAATGGGGCATGAGCCACATATGTTGAGGAATGCTTTCAAGATGCATATCAATTTGATGGAAAAGGGAACGATGAAGGTTGATAAATGGGATTGAATGGACACTAGTTAGTGATAATGGAAAAATCCGGCTTCCATCACAAGCCAACTCATAGCCTGTCAGGTGAACAGAGAATTTTATGTGTACGTACTCTCATGCTGATATATGGCGAGTAGTGAGACAATGAGAATAAATGACTATGATCCACATACTATTGTTAGGATGTACCAATTTTGTATAAATGCTATTTAGACTCAATTAGATTATGGGTCAAGTCAAAGACCTCATTAATCAACCAGTGGAGTGTATCTGCTCCATCGATACATGGCTTAAATTGGATTGATGTCAAATCCACATCCTCCCAGGTTTTTCAGCGCCCTTATCAAACTGGAAGAAAAATTAAATAACAGAATTGATCTATAGTCTGACCAGCTGAGAAAGCTCAATATACGACCCCCTCCATCCTCTGTTCCATTGCATCATCATGGACTTCCCCCAGCTCCCCAAAGACTTTATAGCCTGTCAGCTCTTGCCTCATGCCTCACACCTTCAGGGTTACCTCTTGCAATAAGGCTTCCACACTATTGCTGCACTCCACTCCAAATTTCTCGCTCTGTGAACTCCTGTTTGCTTTTCCCTCGATTTTGTCCTTGCGATCGGAGCTGTTGACCTGCTCCTCTGCAAGGATACATTACTATTTCAAAACATGCTACAATTCCAGCTCCAGCCCCGCCACTTTTATTGAATTGGCCTTTGCTTGTGATTGTTCTAATAACAATGTAAAGATTACATATTGAGAGAAATGATATAAGAAAGTAGTCCAAGTGGTGTCGAAGTTCAAATGCTGAGTGTAAGTAAACAAGGAACGATTCCATCCTGATCCCATTGCTAAATCATGAACTCATCCATAATGTGCCGGTAGCCATAGACACTAGTGTCAATAGCACCATGATGGCCAGCTCGGCCCACCCAGGGACAACTCCATTCCGCCCTCCAAGAGCACCATTATCAGGAAGCGCTGGAAAAGTCGTCGCAAAAAGTTTGGTAGCATCTGGCGCTCCGCTGACCGTTATGGTCGGCACGGCGGTATTCGGTGATGAGCCCGCCTGGGTGGGAGTGCTTCCAGCAGAAAGAACAGCAAATCGGGATGAGATAGCGAGTAACGTGCCATGCGTGGAGTTCATAAAAGTGAGGAAGTAATCATCCCCTGTTGGAACATTTTGGAGGAAAATGTTGAGAGAGTTTTGGTCCGAGGGTACGTTCATGGCTACGAGAAGCAAACCATCCGTGTTTAATCGGGCTAGTTCGACATCGAAACCATTCACACCGTCCAAAAGACCTTTGCGCCACTGCACAAGATTTGCCTGATCATTCATCCACTGTGTATTAAGGTGTGGTTCGTCCACAAGGAAGTAAGCTGCATGATGAGTAAGTGTTAGCTGAGAAAGCAGCCAATGGACGAGCCTGATGTTGGCGTCATGACAAAAATGATATATGCCGAGATGAATGAAAAAAATAGTCGTGAAAAAAACATGTTTTGCGAGGTAAGGAAAGCTTTGCTGAGAGTAAGAGGTAGAATATTGAGCCAGTTCGCACGTGACCTCGGCATCACCGGTGATAATGCTACAAATGACAACTACAACTGTCGATCAGCCGTCAATGAAGTGCCATAAGGTTGACATTTCCAGCACGCATGTGTGGGTCTGCTCTCGCTTCGACCGGGGAGTCAAGTCAAGTCAAGTCAAGTCAAGTCAGGACTTATATTGATCCCTTGACAAGCGCAAGGCGCTCTGGCGTAGACTGCAATTTTCCTCGACATGCTCCTTTGACAAGACCCTTGTAACGATTTAGTGACAGCTCAACCCAGCAATGCTCATACCTCGCACACATCACGCACGTAGTCTACAATGTACATCAGTAGGTTATTCTCTCCTTAGCTACGACCTGGTTATATTTCGTCGCTTGTACACCGAGCCCGGCACAATGTAACAACCCTTGTATTTCTGGACCAAAGACAGAGGTCCTTCGATTCCATCTCAACTCCACCCCAAATGCTTATCTTAAATTAGTTCTTCCAAGGTTGTCTAAATAGGTAGTGATTCATGTATGATCTGATTCTCATGCTCACAAGAAATGGAATCATTTTAGACTCATCATTTCTTGAGTTACAGTCTTGACTGATAATTGTTTAACCTGCAACCTGGTAAGTGGTATTTTGGCTAAAAATCAATCATTCCATCATGACTAGCACTCTGGTGTCATGAATTACCACTTTCCTAAGTCAATATTTATTTTATTTTATTTTATTTTTTACTGTGCAGGAAGGAAATATCATAAGTAGAAGAATAACTCAAGGAGTGATGTGCAGGACAACATAAATGTGTACAAATGACATAAATGTAGAGCTAAATGATTGGGAACTCTAACAAGTTCTTTTTATTAACTGACTTAGAGTGAGAACTAACCTAAGGTCAACACAATCTGAGTTAATTCTTCTGTGAAGGAAATGTAACTACAAGTATAAGTAAGTAGATAACAACTTAAGAGATAATATCCTTATCTCAGATATCTTGAGTAGATGGCTGAGGCATAACAATAGTCTACCTATATATACAGGTAGAGTCAGGTGAGTGTATTCTAATGGAATAATAAGAACATATTGAAACAAAATGAGAAGTTGGACCATATTCCAACATTCTGTAGTTCACTAGGTGAGTAGCATGGTGTAAATTACCACTTCCACTATGCTTTCTGGTCACCTATAAACAGTAATGTGCAATAGTAAGGAGTAAGAGGAGTGCCTTTCCAAAGCCTTAAATAATGAAGATGAGTTAGATGTATGGTCCTTAGCTTCAAAGAGTTCTAATGTTAGCAATGTCTTGGTCTAGTCTGTACTTACAATAGGTATGAATAACTGAGTCTTTCACACTATCTTTGTGGGACTGAGTCTGCACTTACAATAAGAGGTATTGCATCTTGATTCTGCACAACCATTTCTGCTTCCAACATCCACCAAGTATGGATATAGTGGAGTATCAGCTACGCTTCAGCTGTCTCGTCTCGCAGAGATCGAACCGAGAAGAAGGGGAAGTTCATCAATGCATTCTGGACGACGAGAACGGATTTACATATGATTCATCGGCACAAAGTAAATCATCTAGGGTAATTAGATTTTAGTTGTCCTAAAATCGGACAATGCCATATCACCCATCTTTCACTCTGCATTCCTCATTGTAGCTGTGGCTTAGTTTGCGGCTTCTTCCTGCCATACCTTTTGATGTTGTGCATTGGCGGCACTAAGATACGTATCTGAGGAAGTCGAATAACGAAAACCAAGATCAATGAGATAGGTTGAGAGAAAGCGCTATCAAGAGACATACTCCAAAAAAGACTGACACCGCACACAGTAACTAGTCGGAGCTGGGGAGGAACGAGAGAAAAATTGATGAATTGCGTTGGGATGTAAACAGCCCTGTATCGACGTCAGTAAGCTGCAATAGGAGCACGTTGCAAGGCAGACCAGTTACGAATGATTGTCGGAGTGTATGCCTGAGAGTTGTATCAATTTAGGGAATTCAATTAATAGTAGACATACTGCCTGTATCCGAGGGATTGCTTCATGAACTTTTCCCTCCAACAAACTCATCGAACCATAAAAGTATGCCACTGCAACTAAAGAGTGCAAATGAATTGAAGTAATGGTGGAAAATGTCAGAATCCGTCGTACTCGGTGTGAGGATGCCTTGATCCAGCCAAACCTTGCAGTAACCTATCACTTGAACTTGAAATTGCTTGAGTGACAAGAATACAGACGAACCCGATAGATTAGGCCACGTGTGGGACTGGTAAACTTGATACGATTGAGTAAGGCATACCACCATGTCATCGGCGGTCCAAAGAAAAGACCTGTATATACGCTTACTTAGCATACGAGTACGCAGCTGGCTATAACGGACCTCCATAAATAATCATGCGTGCTGTTCGCACCAGCTGTAAAGGGATATTAGAGAGATTGATGCGATTCGCAATGTAATGTTACTTACATCATGCCGGTAACTTCGTCCTTCTACCAGCCGTTGAGCAATCACGTCTCCTGTCCCGAAAAGCACTGCAGCAGTAGCGCACTGGGTGAGAAGAGGCCGTCTGATCAAAGCAGCACTATGTAGCAGTCATAGAAAGTCAGGAAGTGGCCATCAGACGGTAACCTGGTAGAACAAACTTGTAGGTTCGTAATAGGCTGGCCATGGACGAGAGACGCGTCAAAATCCTGCCCTGCACAGGATTGATTCGGATCAATTTACATTGTTTCCCACAGATCAGACCCCTATTACAAAGAGAGAGACCGGTATTTATATCTCGCAACAAGCATACTAAGATGCCGGAGGCGAGATCCATAGAGGTACACCCGAGCTATAGGGGCGGTCTGCCGAAGTCCTGCCTATAGTGATATGCAACTAGGGAGCAATAACACTATGAGTGTCTGAAGTAGTAATTTAGTACTCACCTCACACGTCACCCGGTGTGGCAGACGGCTTGAGTTATCGACATATTGCCCTGCTCATAGTATGTCTCAGAATGATGACGTAATGTATCGGATTTACTGGTGTGGTCATTCACTTCCACAATTCCAAATTAGGTGTGAATGTTGGCGGTAAAATAGATTCCTATGATTCAGACTGAGTCATGGCCATTGGCCATTCAGGACTGAGCGCTACAAATAAGTTGGGTACCATCTCCTGATGATTAGTAACAGTTGAGCCCTTTTTTTCTCTATCTGAACTCAACACAGAACACATAAGACCAGGAGCAAGATTTATAACTAGACTTCCCGTTGACAACCTTCCCAAGTGCAATGTCACCTTCTCTTGACGAGTTCTCTCAAGTTTGTCGTGCTCACCCTTTGTCGTCGGCTATCTAACGTAATTCTAGATCCGCGCTGAGCTTAAGAATACGCTTGCCTCAGGTCGTACTAAACAGATTGTTTGGCGTCAACAACAACTGCTACAGCTCGCTCGTCTTGTTCAACATAATTCTGATGCTTTTGCAGAAGCTATCAACAAAGACCTAGGCAAGCCTTGCTTTGAGGTTTTCCTGGCAGAAATAAATGTTATTGCTCAACGCGCTATCACATGCGCTACATGCATTGCAGAGTGGGCAAAAGATCAAGATATGTCCCCGTTGAGCGAAGACTGGCAAGCCGGTTGGATGCAAAGGGTCAGCAAAGACCCAAAAGGTGTTGTCTTAATCATAGCGTGTGTTATTCTCTTCGAAAATTGCTCTTACTGATACCATTTCTGAAAGAGCATGGAATTATCCGCTCATTTTAACCCTTCAACCACTGTATGGCGCCATCGCAGCTGGATGTTGTGCGGTGATCAAAACGTCAGAAATCGCACCCTCTTTCTCTGGCACCCTCGCTGAATTACTTCCCAAATATCTTGATAACGATGCCTTCAAAGTGATTGAGGGTTCTGTCCCTGAAATAACACGTTTGCTTGAATTACAATGTATGTCTGATGCACACTGTCCAGTTTTTCCGTTCCATCGATTCATATGATTTCCATAATTTTGGCACTTGCAGGGGATCACATATTTTATACTGGAAACGGACGCGTAGCTCGCATAATCTCTGCTGCAGCTGCACGTCATCTAACCCCTCTCACTCTTGAACTTGGTGGAAAATCACCTGTCATCATTGACTCAGAAACTGACATCGATCTCGCTGCAAAACGTACTGTATGGAAAGTCTCAAAATGCCGGGCAGGTGTGAAAGCTTTTCTCGCTCTATCATCTCCCTCCTTCGCTCACGTTCTTCCCCGAATCCAGATCTGCGTCTCTCCTGACTATGTCCTCTGCCCGACATCTGTTCTCTCTACATTCATCATGTCCCTCACCAAATATGCATGTCAATTTTGGCCTGAGGGCTCACTCAAATCGTCTTCATTTGGGCGCATTGTCTCCAACATGCACTCCAACCGCCTTTCATCTCTACTCGAACGCACGAACTCAGAGATTGTATATGGTGGTGAAAGGGATCTTGAAGGAAAAATTGATCCTCAGGGAAGACCACGGGGGATGGGGATGACATTCTTCATTTTGGACAAGGAATATTGGGATGATGATGTCTTAATGGGAGAGTACGTCGAATTTCTTGAACTGAAATATGAATTGTTGTGATGCTGATGATTCAATAAGGGAACTTTTTGGTCCTTTATTACCGATCTTACCTGTTGTTGATCTCGATGAAGCTATCCAGTTCATCAATGGAAGGTCAGCACAAATTTTAATCAATAATCTATTACTTTATGATTGTAGGGATCATCCCTTGGTTTTATATTCCTTCTGCAGCAGTGAAGAAACAAAGGTCAAGAGTAAGTTCTTTTATCCTTAAATATTGTTCAACTGAGCCATCGTCCAGTTCTGAGGAATACTACAAGTGGAGGTATCGTTTTCAACGACACCTTTCAACAATTATCTCGTATGTCTTTTCCCTATGTCGTGTTACACACTACATGTGATCCACAGTGAATAGTGTCCCCCTAGGCGGTATTGGGGAATCGGGATGTAAGCAATTTCCAGTTACTTCATTTATATCCATTCCTCATCTCCCTTCGCTTGTAATACAGATGGCCGACAGGTTCTACGGTACAGCTTTGACGAATTCTCGTACCAACGCACTGTAGTTGCGATTCCAAATGAGTAAGTCACGCCTCATATGTGGACCTTGATATCAAAAGACTCATCAAGGATAGAGCAGAAAAGGCTTTTGATATGGCTAGGTACCCTCCTTATACACAAGAAAAGTTTAATATGTTTTGTGTAAGCCTTTCTATATCCCAAGCTTAGAGGACTTGTAGGGAAGTGTGGAGATGGAGGGTACTGTTAATAGTCCTATAAATTGGTTTAATCTACTCACAAATTTCATTAATTCTTCTTTTTTTTATGGGTGTGGGAACTTGATTAATTGCATAACTGCTAAGTTTGAGAGAATTTCCCACAACACATAAGAGAAGTTCTGCTATGAATTGCCACTTTCCTCTAACTAATATTTATTTTCTTTTTCTTTTCTTTTCTTTTCTTTTTCAGATGCATGGAAAGAAGTTACCAAAGTCAAATGCAAGATGTCCTTTAACCACCACCATCCCCCTCTGGACCTCTAGAGGGATCATATGATACCAAAAATCTTACATTAATATTGTTGTTATTCACCTTCCCCTTTATATTCTGGTCTTCCACAATATTATCTATCTATGTCTGGCTCATGATCGTTGCGACACATGTCAGATGCATTGTACCAGTCAAGGCTCTTGCTGGTGGAGCTTTTCTTGCTTTTGTCTTCTAGAGAGCAGTATCCAAAACACAGATGGTAGTCCAAAAGGATCGTACCAAGTTAACACTGCTGTCCAGGTGGTTTTGCAATCCCCTAATCAAAAACCTGATGGTAGAGTCCCAACACTCAAAACATGGGTGGGCTGCCTTTGCTTCACCTTTACCATTGTAAGAAGTCACATAGGTTGGGCTTTGACAAAGAATGGGAAACATGCTATTGATAGAATGAACTGACTTAGGCTCTTCTCATAGAGCTTTGGCTCACTGAGAAGTCACTGGTACCTACCTAAAAAGGGGTCTGACTGGAGTACCTGTTTCAGTGTCCATTCACAAGTGTTATGTGCGAGGAGGGTTGGTCTGGTTGCAGGGTATGGGGGGCTAGGGGAAGGATCAAGACATTGGCAGTATCACAAATGGTTACTTACTGAGTTTGTGATTGAAGAGTTTTTTGATTCTCAAGCAAGGTAGAATAAGCAACAAAAGATGTTGTTAAGTCTGAGGTCTAATCCTCAGACTAGGAAGCCTTATATACATGAATGGATGGTCTGTGCACCTGGACAGAGCATCACATATCTACTGTCTATTGTTTTACATATGTATTAATAGAGAGTGCCTGTAGTGAATGTCAGTTGTGATAACTTAAGTCTACACTCTAAGTCAGAGTTGACAAAGAGAACTCATTAGAGTCCTCACTAATTGGCCTAGCTACTTATACACAAATCTGTGTTTACTAGTATTTGTTTACTCAAATTATCTCGCAGACTCCTTTTGAGTCATAGTGTCCTGTGCACTTTATATTCTTACATAATAAATGAAAAAGAAAAAGAAATAAAATAATCTGCCGCCATGGATCCTCTAGCTCGCCTGCTGTTTCATAACAGTGTCACATCAGTCATGACAACCTGAAAGGTTGCCCAATCACTATATCATTTCTCTCTCCATTTACTCTTATGCCTATTTAGATACCTCTTGCCTGTGGAGGTACTCATTTTCTATATCTTAAAATCCCTTTACTATGTAAGACTATCTCATTCGTCCACCTTGCAGTGATGTCTGAGGTGGGTATAACTAAATCTTGGTCCTGCCAACTCGTACTTATTTGTATATAGTTTACATTGACTTACTATAGGTAAATGAATAGAATTTGTCTACCTTGCAGTGACATCTGAGTTTACATTGACTTACCATAGGTTATGGGCCTAGTGCTCTAAGATTTTTAACCAATAAACATCCAGACCACATACATTACTAACTTAATGTAATGAAATAGCAGGTGAGCTAGGGCACCTGCGGCAGCGGATTATTTTATTTCTTTTTCATTTTCATTTATTATGTAATAGTTTGAAGTGCGTGAGACACTATGACTCAAAAGGAGTCCATGGGATAATTTGAGTAGACAAATACTAGTAAATACCAATTCGCGTATAAGTAGCTAAACCAATTAGTGAGGACTCTAACAAGTTCTCTTTGTCAACTCCGATAAAGAGTGTGCGCTTAAGTTAACCCTAACTTGAGTTCACTACACTTAACATGTCTTCTACTGGAGGAAGCTCACTACCCATCTTCCCAAACAATGAGAAATTTGATGGGACAAACTGAATAACCTGGAGAGAGAATGTCACTATTACTGCATGAATGAGAGGAGCCTATGGTTACCTGATTAGCAAGATCAAATGACCTGTCCCCATCACCATAACTTTCACCACATCTACTGTTACTGACACCAAATCCACTTCACCTCAAACTGCAACATCTGCCCCTGCAACAACTATATCAGCCCCAAATGAAATCAAAACTAAATGGCAATCACTTACCACATCGAAAGAAGAATGGGACTCTCATGATAATTGGGTTAGAGGACTTCTGTTATACAATACAAAAAACCCCATAGGTCTTGGAATAAAGACTAGGGGAACTGCAGTGCATGCATGGACATCTTATGTTGAAAGATATGAGGTAGCCACCAAAATGGCTAGGTTAGCTGTTGAACGGGATCTGAAAAACTCCAAGTACTCTGATGGTGAAAACTTCCCTACCTTTATCACTGTCATGAGAAACAAATGGGCTAAAGTCAACTCACTGGGATCATCAATTGATGACGATGACTTCAAATCTATCTTGTTAACTTCACTACCCTCCTTATGGACACCTATTATTGCTGTTTGCCTCAAAGATGGTACTTCAACTGAAACCATCTCCCTACTCGAAACATGGTTGCTCCACTTCAGTCAGAATAAATCCTCCAACCCAGTCACTGCACTTCAAGTCTTCAGACATCCTCAAAGGGATTGAGATCAACTCCTGTGTGTAAACCCCAACTGCAACTGCTGAGGCCATACAATCAAAACATGCTACTGGCCAGGTGGTGGGAAGGAGGGGCAATTCCCTCCTGGATTAGGAAAACGTGGTGGTGCCAGAAAAACTGCATTAAATACTTGTAGGGGAGGTTTTCATCCACAAGCATCATCTGCAAATATAGCAACTGCCCCTATTAATGATGAAGAACCAGTCTTTGCATGTGTAACCTCCATTGGCCATAATCATAAGGTACTAACCTCCCTACCCCCTCACACCACTCATCTTTCTAACAACACTCTGATCCCCAGTGATAATAATATAACAGATTGTGCACATGGATTGTCAGGAGTGTGTATAGGGAGGAGGTGAACTGGAGAAGACGTTATCATCCAGTGTACAGATACAGACTATCCATCAGACAGACTCACCTTAATTGACTTGGATGCCAGTGACCACTGTTTTGTGGATAAGTCTCTCTTCACAACATATAAGGCACTGGAACAACCATTAGTTGGATTATTGGCCAACAAAGGAGCAATGTTTTCTATTATAGGAAAGGGGAACATTGAAATAATAACTGATATAAAGGGTATGAGGAGGAAAGTAAAATTTGAAAATGTATTACACATCCCAGAGATAAGATCCAACCTGATTTCTTTTTTGAGACTTGAAGATAAGGGAGCACATTTTGAGATTAGTAGGGATAAAGTCCTAGTTAAATCACTAGAAGGAGAAGACATCATGATGGGAGCATATTTTGGCTGGTTATATATAGTCAGTGTACATAATCCCAACTGTAACGATTGAAGTTGTGGTTGAGTAACCCTAACCTCACTCGCACTCTAAGTTAGAGTTTGACAAAGAGAACTCGTTAGAGTCCTCGCTGATTTGTTGTACACTACTTATACACGTTCAACTATTTGTCCATATTTACTGATCCGATGTTATTACATAATTAAAAGAAAAGAAAAA
>Ga0153955_100344_pt1 | contig 26053 bp, 35 predicted proteins | sample TSFL039MetaG_FD_104744 | JGI IMG/M metagenome (GOLD analysis project Ga0153955, IMG submission 104744) | Attine ant fungus gardens microbial communities from Florida, USA - TSFL039 MetaG | ecosystem: Host-associated > Fungi > Mycelium > Unclassified | place: USA: Florida, Wekiwa Springs...
AATGTCCAAGGGCAACAACAAGAAGCGATCAAGTGGAAGCTGAAGATTCTCGTTACTGGATAGCAATAGCTGCTTTACTGCAAAAGGATCTGCGAAGTAGTTGACTTGACACAGTCATCGCATGAGCATGAGAGATGGGGTTATTAGGCTTACATTCAGCTGTTGGCGTTATATTTCCTGGAACGTCTAATGCCCCTCCCATACATATGATACGACCAATCCGCTGGCGAACCATTTCTCCATCCTTCTGCATTACCCGAGCAAGATTGGTCATTGGGCCAAGGACGATATAAGTTATACTCCTCGAAGGATACGATCTCAGAAGGTCGAGTGCAATATCAACTCCATGGTCCGAAGAAATCTCTAACTGTGGATGTACTAGATGAATTTCAGATTCAGGATCAACATCCAGGTCCGGATGTCGTTCTGTTATTCCACCAAGACCGTCTCTGAATGAACGAAAAAGAGAGGGTTAGTACTGTTAAGACCAGTGGAGAAATTACATTGAACCTTCCATGGAAATACTGAGCACTGTGAATCTCCCCTCCGATTGGGCCTCGACACCCTCTCGCTAATTTGGTTCGTTTTTCAGGTGCAAAGTTGGGAAAGCGTTTTGCATCCTCTGGGTACTTCTCAATGTGCCGTCCAATGGCTTGATATAACTTCAATATATTGAGGCTGAGAGGGTTTGTAGGTCAGTAACAAGATAGAGAAGACCTAGTTCAGTGAACTGACTATGATGCGTCGATGTCGGTGTTTCCTAGGTGTAGCCAGAATTCAGAGCCATTCACAATGAGGTGTTCACGGAAAAGTCACCAAATGAAACAATGAACGCCAAAATGTCCAGTTCGGGTGATGCCAATGCCAAAAGTCTACATCGCCATTGTTATTAAGGAACAATTATTTTTATTCCAGGTTGACAAACATTGCAACAATATCATCTACACCTGGGTCTGTATCGACTGCAAGTCAGAATTAAAGTGAGTGAACCTTACTTCCATGGAAATGAGACAACTAACTTATAACTGGTATCCTCATTCGTGGCAAAACAGCCATAGTTGGTACAACTTGCACAATCTTAGTAGCACAAACGTTGCCTATATGGGCGAGGATATTGAAAAAAGGAAGGTGATATTTATTGTACTATATAAGAAAAGAAATACTCGGCAAGGCAACCGGACACGACACCTACAGAGACGATTAGTCAGTGGCCATTAATATTTTGATAAGAATGAGATTCAGAGATCTTGGTGGAAAATTGTCTCATCGAGTTGCAATATACAACCCTCTGAAGTAGCAAATATTAAGATTCATGCATCATCTAATCAAAGAAAAAGGCACGTTCTATGTTAACTTACCAGTTAGAGCTTGTGAGAGTCCATACGAATACATGCATACATATACTAGCAAGTTGCCGGGTACTGTACAGTGGTGTCACGGTGGCTGAACGCGTGACAAGGAAGCCCGATCTATTATACATTTTGAATATCTCATTGAAAACACTTATGTCTGAGTCTCTACGCTATTTGGGCACCTTAGATGGGCATAAGGGATGGGTCACTGCTATTGCAACGTCGTCCGAAAATCCAGATATGATTGTGACTGCTTCACGAGGTGAGTTGATCTGATTTTATACCTAAGTTACATCTAATCTTCAGTCCCTAGACAAGACTCTCATTGTCTGGCAATTAACTCATGATGAGGACTCTCAAGGTTTTCCAAAGCGAATTCTTCATGGACACAACCATTTCGTTTCCGACGTTGTCATATCCTCCGACGGCCAATTCGCTTTGTCTTCGTCTTGGGATCACTCTCTCCGTCTTTGGGATCTTAATACCGGAAACACCACGCGGCGTTTCGTCGGTCATACCTCCGATGTACTCTCTGTCAGTTTCAGTGCTGACAACAGGCAAATCGTTTCCGGCTCTCGGGACAGAACGATCAAACTCTGGAATACCCTTGGCGAATGCAAGTACGACATCAAGGACGATGGCCATACTGACTGGTGAACAATAATGCTCCCTAGTATAATGGGCAAGGTGTTTATCTCACTTTCAGGGTGTCCTCTGTTCGCTTCAGCCCCAGTGCTACTCAATCTGTCTTCGTTTCTGCTGGCTGGGATAAAGAAGTGAAGGCATGTAGCGTCCTCGAGCCGTATAGTTGTGCAGGTCACTTACGAAACATTTGAAAAGGTTTGGGACCTTACCAAGCTCAAGCTTAAAACCAATCATCTCGGTCACAGTGGTTACATTAACACTATTTCTGTCTCACCTGATGGTTCACTTGCTGCTTCTGGTGGAAAGGATGGCATTACCATGCTTTGGGACCTTAATGAGGGCAAGCATCTCTATTCTCTTGAGGCTGGTGATGTGGTGAATGCCCTTGTTTTCTCCCCTAATCGTTATTGGCTATGTGCTGCCACTACTAGTTGTATCAAGATCTTTGACTTGGAGAGCAAGTAAGCTGTTGCATCTAGTCTCATCTCCGTATCTGATAAGTATTGATTTAGGTCGATTGTTGATGAGCTCAAGCCTACTTACACTGACGTTGGGGAAGATGCTAGACAACCTGAGTGTGTATCAATCGCTTGGTCGGCTGATGGACAAACGCTTTACGGTGGTTTCACTGATCATGTCGTTCGAATCTGGGGGGTCAGCTCATAAAAAGCCAGTATACTGTTTAGACTTTGAAGAGATGTTTGTAGTATTTTCAATCTTATTCATTGTTGGAAACAATGATGCAGGACTTCTGTCATTATTGGTACGATTATTGCATAGCGTATTATCCAGATTCAGCTTCCGCTAAAATCAATCTTCATATTGTGGACTGTTGTACTGAACTGCAGCTCCGGGATGCATTAGTGTGCCAGCTGTCTTCCCTATACCTTATGAACTCACGTAGCAGTTCCATAAACATCTCCATAGCCGTACGCTTCCATCTATGTTTGAACGTTGATCGTATATCCAGAGTCTTTCCCGTATGTAGTTCGTTCCAGTCTATCAGTCGGTTTGCTCGGATTAATATGCGTGGTACCAAGAGGTAATGAAGCAAGCTGTATAGCTACATCGTTGAAAAGACCAAGGGTAGTGAGATTCGAATGAAATGTCCTTGACGTGTGAGGATTTTGATGATATGTTCTGGTATGACGTCCGACTCCGACTGATCCCTCTTTCATTGTTACGTTATTGTCATCCTGGGTTGCTGCCCCTTCCATGATAGATCCAAGGAGCTCCTTCTCCGCGATTGATAGTTCTGATACAAACTAACTTATCCCATGCGTCATCATTTGAAAAATCTGCCCAAAGTAGTAACCCGAGTTCTCCACATTCAGTAACCTCATCGAGGAGATTATAATCGGTTTCGTGATCGGTCTGTATTGAACATGAACAAGAAGATACCCGATCAGGCATTAACTGACATATTCTGAGGTTCCATGTCATCGTAAAGAATTTCATCTTGTACTTCAGGTGCTAACCATAACTGTTTCACTACTCAAAGTCGCCATTTCCTCCTACCTTCCCCTGGAAATTTAGAACGGACATTAGGATATTGGTCCTGGAGTATAATTTAATCACAATCACTTCTTCTGATGTTCTGGAAGCTTGCCGCAAAGAAACCATGACACTTTCCGTTCATTGATGCTTGGGGTAAGAACCGCGTGAAAATGTATCGAGAGGGGTTATATTCACAAATCGGTCCGTTACCAACATCAGCTGGTCGATCACGGGGTAGGTCCAATTCAAGGCTGCGAGGGGCAGTAGTGTGGCGTGGTACCTTGTTTTTCATTCCTCGTAGCCAATTGGAGAAGCTTTCCGTCAGGACCTGTTGATAAGCAATGTTATAAAAGTAGAAGAATCAAATCTTGTGTAATTCCCCTTTCTACCCCACAAAAGAATGGCTCCACCCAAGGGAACGACTGGTTCGTGACATGCACTAGATCTCACGTTGGATTAAACTTGTTCTAAACCGACTCCTTTCTGTTAGGCTCAGATCTGAGTGGGCCTCAGTGGGCGTTTGCTTTTGGATTAGTGACGTCCTTATTTTTCACTTGTAAGTCGGGTTTTTGCTTGCGCAGTCTGATTCATATCGTTAAACGACTCTAGGGGGTTTTGCTTATGGGGTCAGTGGTATGATCTGGGTCCTGAGCAAAGAGCTCATCTTGGTTCTAGCTCCTCGATGTTCTGAATGCTCACTTCCAACAAGTTTTTGGGATTAGCAAGACACAGAGTACTCTTCTTCAGTTAGCATACTTTGGTGCATATGTGGTATATGCACCGATTGCGGGTGCTTTCGTACGTTCACGCCTTTTCGACCGTCTAGTAATTCACCACATAGTAGATGAATCGATTTGGCTATAAGGTGAAGTTCATGGGAATCGAAGAGGTCAAAGCTTGTTTCTTATCGTTCTCACCAGCGTGGTATACATATGGGACTTACTCTCTATAGTCTTGGTAGGAGTGCCTGTGAAAGTTCTTGCACATCTTGATTCAATGTATCAGGTGCCATCTTCTTTTGGCCATCCGCTAAATTTGCCAAGTATGGTGGCTTCGTGGGCTGTACATTCGTGATCGGTGAGTAAGAAGCTATAGTACCACACCGGTGAAGCATCTACTGTCTTTAAGGGAACTCATCCATTCTGATTCTATAGGGTGTGGACTGGCTACACTGGAGGTCGCCGCCAACTCGTACATTGCGGTTCTTGGCAGTCAGAAATACGCAGCCGCGCGATTGAACTTCAGTCAAGGCTTCCAGGGCCTTGCTTCGTTCGCTGGTCCATTGATTGCCTCCAAGTACTTCTTTAGGGGTGCCAATGCTAATAGTCTAGACACCGTGCAATGGTAACTTTTCATGCCTGTACGTTGATAGCTACTAATATTCTATGATAGGGTATATCTGGCAGTAGCAGGCCTGGGATTGGTTTTGAACATCCTTTTCTAGTAGGTCTTGGTTGATTGGGAATTGGAGGCGACGTTCATTGCTTCACTAGCTTCTGTCACTTGCCGGAGATCGCACAGGACGCTCTGGCTGCCGAGATCCACAGAGCTGGTATTCATACTGATGAAAAACCGTTCCGGAAACAGTATGGGTGTATCTTTGGATTCGTTGCGCAGATGGCCTATGTGTACGTTGTCTACATATTCTAACGATGGAAAATGTAACAGCGAAATTTCTGTAGAGGGGCTCAAGTGGGGGTTGCTTCGCTCGCTGTCAACTTTTTGTCCGAGCAGGGAGTCGGTATCGATAAATCGAGAGCGAGTCAGCTGTTTTCTTTCTGTCAGTTAACATTCACGTTTGGAAGGTGAGTTAGACGATTCCGAAAGGCCAAATTACTCATCCAACCTCCGCATAAGATTCGTTGGCGTTGCCATCCTGAACTTTATCGACCCCGCTCTGCTGCTGTCCTTCTATGGGATAATGTGCTGCCTGTTCAGTATTCTGATCGCGTCGGTGCCAGGAAAATCAGGCGTAGCCTGCCTGTTCCTTCTGTTCTTCTTCGAATCTATATGTTATCCTGTCAGTCGTTCCACGCCTTGGAAATGCAGACGTAGTCACTGATCACATTTACATAGTGCATCTTTACATTAGGTACCAGGAACTTGGGTATTCATACAAAACGGGGATCAGGCTTGATCGTGATGGTAAGTAAATTCAGGATCTGGGCTTTGGACTCAATAAATTGATGCTGCATGAGGGTGTTGGTGGTGGTGCCTGGTATCCTCCTGCACAAGCTGCTCTAGCAGACAGGACAACCAGTCGGCACTCATACCTGGTTCCTCTCTCAGGTTATCTCGTTATGACCATGTACTCAGTGTAAGTGATCACTACGTCCTTCCTCCGATCAAAGTGATAACGAGACTCAATTCTTCTGTTAGGGGTATGGTGATTAATCAAGCTGTTAAGAACGGGTTCAGTTTCCGCAACGTCGATGAATCAGCTACGAAGAAAGTGGGTGCGGGAGAAGCGGAGAAAGGAGAGACGGCAGATAACCTTGAGAAGGATATATCGAGTGTTGAATTCTTCGAGTCTCGCTGATTCTCGTCTTCCTACGTTTCTTTGCCTCTCTCTTGTTTCCGCCTTCAGCTCCCCTTCTCCTTCGTTGTACTCATGAGCATAAGCGGCTCGAGAAATCTATTTGGATACGAGCCAAAATGGATGAGGTCTGCTTCTCGCTTCGTTTATTCATAAATTATACAGCAGACTGGCGAGAACCAGCAATTCGATCTACGAGCTACAGAGGTAGATGTTATAAGAATCAACTTTTCATAAGGGTGTGAGAGAGAGAATGAGGACTCACACTACGGATATATGGGAGTGACAGTACTGTGCCAATAAATGGTAGTTGTCTGAGGAATGTGATCACGACCGGGAAGAAGTCACTGTAGCAACCACGTATTCAGGATATGACGTTGCTAGAAAAAATGAAGGAAGTTACCCGAAGAGATTCAAAAATCCAAACGTCTCTACAATCATCCCAGTAAACGGCCACTTGAGAAATACCAGGAGAACACCGCCCCAAAAACATAAAGTCCCACGAATCTTTTGTTTTCTCGCGAAAAAGTAGAATGTTTTATGAGGTCCAATGATCAGAGTTAAACCCGAAATGAAGAGGATCTGTTAAGGAAACAAGAATGAACATGCGCATACGGTGATCAGTTGATGTTGTTTTGTTTCTTTTTCTGCTTTTTTTTTCTGGAGAGAGGAGCGGAGGGAGAGAGAGGAGGAGGGAGGGACAAGGTAAAAGAGAGGAAAGCAGAGAAAGAGACGTTTGAATTGTGTTGAATGTGTGTGTTTCTCGAGTCGAAAGGAACGGGTAAGGAGATGATACGGAGAAAACGAAGTAAAAGAAGAAAAAAAAAGGGACAACACCAACATTTCCAAGGGCCAGGAGTGCTCCATCGAAGAACAGCATAACTCCAAGCAACATAAAAAGTCCACCAAATGTAGTGAGCGCCACACCTATTTCTGAAATAAATAAAACGTGTTTGATCAGTGGTTATGTTTTCAAGAGAATTCAAAACATAATCAACTGACTTTGCGTATCGGAGAGCCACATTTTTTGTCCTTTCTTTCTCCCCTCTTGGGTTTCCTTTTAGTACGGGTGGTTGTGTGGAAGTGGAGTCGGGAAACAGAATATCCTTGGAATGCAGAAACTCAATGAGGAAGGGAAGCACACACAACGTGATTGTGGGTTGTGATGATATGTCACATCCATCAAGTCACAATATGTCGGAAAGCATGACATGTCCAAAAATGGCATTAACAAGGTGTACAAATATAGTTACTCTGGCAGACACTGGTTTAATTTCTTCCTTAACAGACGTATTACATATCATAACCCGAAGAAGGAAAAATCGGATTTAATGAAGTCATCGACTACCGCCCATCTTGGCTTGTATGACGCGATTATAAGACTCCCTGAGAGGTGCTCTCCGCGCCAAAACAGTCAAATGGTTATGGAGATAAGGTCCAGGAAGTAAAGGATGAATCGCCTCAATATTGATATGTGGATTGACAGGAGGGAAAAATGAAATCAGCTGAGGCGAAGGAGGTCGTGTGACACTGGGTAGATGAACAAGGGATTTGAGAGCAGAGGATGTCGTTGTCATGGAGAAAGTGCGTGCACGATCATATGGTTTATGAGACGGTTGGACTGAACTATGTGCCGGAAGAGTGGCTACTGATCTCGCTGAAGAAATAGACGTTCGTCGCTGTAAAGGAAATACTGTATAATCTTCGGGTGAAGTCCCTGTTGATTTGACACTCGCTGGAGAACCGGACATTTGACCGTTCGGTGCCCTTGTAGGTTGGTCAGTGATGATTGTCAGGGGTGCTAAAGGTGTGGGTTTGGGCACGAGATTGAGATATCCATGTGAGTGTCCCCTAATCAGTGGGTGAGGGCGCACAGGTGCACTATCCGGCCGACCAGCCACTGAATGTGCGGAAGGTGGTCGCGTGATGGATTGTCGTTTGACGTGGTTTGGGTAGGACTCTGAGTGAGAATGGTTGGATTTTTTCGTATGTCGCTGTTGACCACCTGTAATGCTAGGGGTAGGGATGCAATCAGCCGCAAATGGTTGTAACTGAGAATCGTGCGAGTTCCGAATCACTGAATCCATATGAAGTTCAGAGTCATCGGTAGGAGAAGGTGTCTGTGTAGGTACCGAAGGAGCCGAGTTTGGAGTATCATTGACATAACTAGGTGTAACGGAAGCAACATCTTGGGTTGTAGCCTGAAAGTCTGATTGACGAGCAGTCTCTACGCGTGACAGCGGTGTCTGAGCTTGTGCAACTGTAAGCTCTTGTACCGGCTGTTGTTCCAATTGGGTGCGTTCCAATTGCTGGACCAGCTCTTGGGGTAAACCAGATCCTTCAGAAGCGGTGTCTGACTCGGAATCGTCATGGTTAGGAGTCTGTGCACCACTACTAGAAATCCATTGATCGTCGTCGTCATCCTCACCATCTGCAGCTTTAGTCAGTGCAAGATTAGCCTTTGCTGCGTTTGTATTTGTTTTTCCGTTTCCTCTCGCTTGGTGAGCGGCGCTGGTCGAAGATCCGGTTCTTTTCAGTGGCACACGTTGACTACTAGCAGCTCTCGTGAAGCCTGGCCTTCCACCCTAGATAAGAGATGGTACTTAGTTAGGAGGCCAGATCCCATGTCTCGGACAAAAGTGCGAGAGGTCTTAGGCATGACAGCCTACCTCGTACGGATTTCGCTTCCCCTTGTCGGGTCCCTTGGCACCAACATTGTCTTTCTGGGTGAATTGAAGGTTGGCATTTGTTCTTGCAGCAGAAGATGAGCGAGAGTGGGATCGAAGCAGTGCAGAAGAACCAGTTTTGTTTCCTTTGGGAGGCATGACAGGGGAGGTAGTAAAGCTGACCCGTGACTTTTGATGGAAAAGTTGTTGGGTTGTGTTGCCGTCAAAATTTTTTTCGGCTTGCCTGTCTGCTACTACCTTTCATACCTGTGAGCTTTCGTAACCATCATGGAACGTGTTCAGTTTCAGCAGGAGCAGGTGTGTCTCGGGGACTCTCCAGGTGAAAAATTTACGTGTGATGCTGACTCTTTTCTGCAGATGATCCTTGAGCTCAAGGATCTCGTTGATAAAAACATATTTACAAAAGTAAGCCCACGCTTGATGTTGCAATACATTCGCGGAACTCGAGACACATAGCATCTTGTATAGATTGAGACAAAACAAATCATGAAAAAGCGTACTATTTTCGAAACTACCCTCGTTCGGCGCGCTGCGAAAAAAGCAGATTTCCTTCGGTACATCACTTACGAGATGAATCTTGAACAACTGCGGCGGAAACGCATTACTCGGTTGGGTCTGTTAATCTCCCGTCTATCGTTTGACCGCCAGAGAGCTTAGTGGGATTAGATCTTCCACCGGGACCGCCTACCGTTTCTGACTATGCTCTTGTTCGGCGACAATTTCATATCTTTGAAAGAGCCCTTAAACGATTCAAGTCTGATGTTGGTTTGTGGATTCAATACATTCAGCTTGCAAAACATGAAGGTGCGCGGGTGTTACTAGGAAGAATCACCGCACGGTAGGCAAACGCATTTCCTAGTTTTCCGAAAAACTTAATATCATTGTAGAGCTCTACAACTCCATCCCAATAAACCGGCGCTTTATATTATCGCGGCATCTCATGAGTTGGACCTATTGTCACCCTCGGCCGCACGAACACTGCTTCAGCGGGGCATAAGAATGAACCCGGAAAATAGTGACATGTGGCGCGAGTACGTACGCATGGAGCTTGGGTTTATAGAGAGTCTAAGACGAAGATGGGATGTGCTAGGAATTTCTTTGATGGGGAATGACCAAGCAGTAAAAGGAAAGAGCAAGGAAATCATGGACCCGAGTGAGCATATCGGTATGGAGGTGCTCGGAGAGGACGGCAGTAGGCTGAAGAGTATGGAGGTTGAACATAACAACGAAAGTGCTAAGCTGGAAGAAGATGAGGGAGCCGTTGCTCGTCAACAGATCATGCAAGGGGCCATTGTCAAATCTGTCATGGCAAATGCGGCTAAAGGTTTGGTGTTGATTTTATTGTTTTGCATTCGAAACCAAATTCAATTTCGGCAGCTCTTCCCCAGATTGGGCTATTTGTACAGCTAAAGGCTGTGATTACCGAGCATCCATCTCCTGCTCAACTTCAGACATCGCTGCTGGAGCACCTATATGACTTGGTTCGGACACATCTTGGAGGGAAGGCTGAAGGAATGCGGCTGTTGGTTGACCGCCACCTCACACCTGGCCTGAGAGGCGTGGCTCTCGTGGATGCGATTCATTGTGCTCACGAGGAATTATTGAAGGAGGTCAAGACTCACGGTGGAGAGGCTATCTTCGAGGTTTATGCTGCGTTTGTTGAGGAATGGTGCCAGCAGTCTATCGATCAGCACATGGTGTGTACAGGCTCTTTTTATTGAAACACAACATTGTCAAAGCAGTGCGTAGAAGCAGTATCTTATTGCGTCCCTCAAAGGGGTGATAAAACAAGCGCCGACATCAGTATCCTTATTTTCGACCCATATCAGGGTTTTGACGATGGATGGACATCATGATCCGAGTGTGCGTGGGCAGATTGTTCGCTTTGGAGAGAGGTACAGTGCTAAGGCGCCAGAGTCAAGCGAGGTGTGGCTTGCGCGATTAGAAGCGGAAAAAGCACTATGGATGGATGATCGAGAGGGGCAATCCAGGGTGGAAGAGATATGGCAGTTGGCGCGTGAAAAGGTGAAAGGGGAAGAAGAGGATGTACTGCGTGTCTGGATGTGGGGACTCGGGGACGAGCAGGCGCAGCTGGTGAAGGACCAAAGGAAGATGCACGAGGTAAAAAAACAAAAACAAAAACAGACATACTGACGTCGATGTGATAGATATTGCTAAAAGAAAGTATGTCGTTACGTGGAGTTCATGAGCAACTGTTGCTACGTTATATCACGATGGTGCATGAGGCGATGGAGGAAGAAGGGACATCAGATACGGCCCAGGCGTGGTTACAGGAGGTGCGGCAGATTGGGCGGCGGTACCTGGTGAGCAGCCGGGTGTGGGAGGCGCTGTTCGAGGCGGTTGCTGGCAGTGGGCTGGGGGAGGGCAAGTACGAGGTGCTGAAGGTGGTCTACTGGGCGTGGCGGGGAGCGGAGGGAGGGGAGGAGGCGGGGGTCACGTGGAGTCGGTGGTTGGCGGGTGCGGGGCGGGGCGGAGAGGCGGGGCGGACTCGGGCAGTGGAAGCGTGGGAAGGGAGGATCTGAGATAGGCATTACATAATAGAACCGAAGTATTATTGGCAGGGGAACGCGTGGATGGACTTCTGGAGCACATGGTCCAAATAAGGGACTGGCGGGTGGTCCGTGCGGGTATATATAGAGCGGGGAGGAGGTGTGATGCGGACAGCCTCTGTCCAGGCGTCCCGAACGCCGTGCCCACGCTGCATGTGTCCCCGTGTCGCCTAGACATGCTCCAGCATCCCCTCGACGTTCGCCGCCATTCCCTCATTCCTCCACGTAGTCCGTACATATCCTCCCGCCCCCATGCCTCTGCCCTTGGCCCCCCCGCCGACGCCATAGAGGATGTTCTCGCTCCGGGCGACGCCGTCGGCGAGGGCTGTTCGCTCCAGGGAGAACCCATCCGCCTTCTCTCCATCAGTTCCCACCGTGTCGCAAACCACGACCCCCAGCCAACAGACCCCGCTCCCCAGCTCGAGGTCATCAGGAGACTCGGCTCTGGCAGCTATGCCGTCGTCTATCTCGTCAAGGAGGTCCTTTCTCGTCCTGCTCCCTCTGAGGATGGCCACATCGACGTCGGCCCCTTTGACTTGGACGGCCATCCCTCTTGTCCCCCTCAGACTGTTTATGGTCGCAAGTATGCCATCAAATGTCTATCCAAGGCTAATCTAGACACTGAGGCTCTCGATGCTCAGTTGACCGAGGTGCACCTTTTCCCTCTTTTTCCCTCTCCCCTGCCAGCGCTCATACATTTCCCAGGTTACTATTCATCAGTCACTCCACTCACACCCCAACATTGTCACCCTCCATAGGACTCTCGAGACCTCCTCTTTCCTCCTCCTCCTCCTAGAGTTTGTTCCCGGTGAAGATCTGTTCTACTTTTTGGAACAAGCCCGCGACCACGATGAACTCAACTTCACTCCCACCAGCCCTGTCTCCCGTACTCCCCCCACTCCCAGTTTGCTCTCTAATCTTCATCCATCCCAGCTTTTGTCTCGTACCCGGCTGCGCTTGATCGCATCCATGTTCTCTCAGATGTGTGACGCTGTCGCTTCTTGTCACGCCCAACGCGTCTTTCACCGCGACATCAAGCCTGAAAACTTCATCGTTACTGATGCAGTCATTCCTCTTCTCAATGGCCGTCAGGAACGCAAGGTTATTGTCAAGTTGACTGATTTCGGTCTATCAACGACGGATGTCGAATCATCCGATATGGATTGTGGCAGCGCCCCTTACATGAGCTACGGTCAGTCATAATGCACGCTCTATCATCCCCGCAACGCTTATGATTTCCCCAGAATGCAGGAACAACGTGGCACCTACTTACCGCCCTCGTGCTGCTGATGTCTGGTCCCTCGGCATCGTCCTTATTAACATGTGAGTTGTCCCGTCTCAGCCGATCACTTTTTTTGACTCTGGCAGGCTCTATCATTTCAACCCCTGGACTGATACTTCCCATGGAGCCTGTTCTTCTTTTGACCTCTACCAGCGTGATCCTGTCAACTTCTTCATGTATAGGTTTACTGGCATGACTCGTCCTGTTGCTGATTTCTTGGCAAACCGTGTCTTTTGTATCTTGGACGATCCTGGTGATGATTCTCCTCGTGTCACAGCAAGCGAGTTTGGAACGTGGATAAAGAATCTCCCTGCGTTGCTCGGTGGTAACCATGGCATGCATAGAACCGTTTCTAATAGCTCCACCGGCCATCCCATCGCACCTTCGACTCCGCTCTCCCATCGCCCCACTTCTCGCAACCCTTCCAACAGCACTAGAGTCTCTCGTACTCCCGCGCTGGTTGCCCGATCTTTGTCTCGGGCTCCTTCTCTTGGCCCTGCCTATGAAAGGGAAGAAGCCTCCCAACTCTCTACAGTCTACGATCACGAAGAGGATGAGGAACAGTCGCAAGAAGCTGTGCCAGTACCAGTGCTCGAGTCGGTGTCCCAACCCATTTTGGAAGAAAAAGAAATTGAGCAAGAACATGGTGATAATGATCCGGTTTCGATCAAGTCAGCTTCGACAAAGCGGAGGAAACGTGGTCTGCGCAAAGGAAAAGCTGCTACTGCTGCCGCCGCCGCCACTGCTTCTGGGACTCCGACCACTACGATGGATGAAACACTGGCTACTCTTACCATTGCTTCTCAAGAATTGGCAAGGGAAATCAGCAATGCGTCGCGGGTCTCTTCCACCAAATCGGCCTCAACCAAAGCCTCCACTCCTTCATCAGCCCGTGTCCGTGCTAGTTATGAACCTGTCCTAATGTTCGGTATGCCGAAGCATCTATGTACTGGTAGCAAGAATACCCCGGTTTCCACGTCTTCTGTCCCTACATCATCCACTGTACCTGTCCCCGTCAAGAAGTCCTCGATATGGAAACTCTCTTTCGGCAAGCAAAATGTGAGCGTTTCAACCTCCACCGTTGCTTCTCCCGTGGAGGAAGTACTACCAGACGTAGGGTCTACCCAGTCACAAACCATGTCAACTACTGCCAGCAATGTCACCGGTCTGATCATGAGTCTCAATGCTCCGACAGTATCTGTCGCCCCTTCTCTTCCTGTGCTTGCCGGTGATCATCTGTCCACTTGGGCAAGGGGTCGTTGTGGACGAGGTTCCCCGACACCTTCCATGAAATCCTCCAAGTCTTCGGCTAACATTCGCGCTCCTTCGTCTGGAAGTCCTCACAAATCGGACGCCTGGTCATTTGGCGAAAAACGCCCTGAACGTGGTGCATCTCCTAATAGTACTCGCAGTGGTCGCTCTGGGCGACCATTAGCTTCGAGTACCTGTTGTTCCATTGCCTCTGGAAATTGGCGCAATTCCACGAGCACATCTTCCAGTGCAGGCACTTCAACTTCGGCTTTCACTCGTTATAGTAATTCCAGCAATAGAAGCATATCTACTACAGCTACCAGCGTGTCATCCACTTCATGGCGCACGGGCGGTAAAGGTCTGCAATCTTCGGCTTCCTCAACTTATTCCAATTATCCTGCATTGTCGAAGAATGTGAAGGGTGAGTGTTGTCGGTCGACTCATTGTATAGTGTTGACTGATGCTTACTGCAGTCATGTCTGGTGTTCCGTGGGAACTAGCGCAGCTGCCTCGTGCTCAATATCCGAATAACCCGGCTGGCGATATTTTTGGTTCTCCGCCTCCACGTAAGCCAAGGACGAGGAAGGATCGCAAACTCGACACCATTAACGAGCGTCCGGGTCGTGATGCTGGTATCTCTCGCGGGCTTGAGAATCTGCGTCGCGACGCCTCGACGAGTACGACAGATCTTCCGGGAAATGGGAGAGAAGAAGGAAGTGAAAGTGTCAAAAAGGTGCAGAGAGGTCAAATCAATGCCTTGGCCAAAATGTTGTCCGCCTTGCGTCGTCCTTGATGTGTCAACAGTGCTCTTCCTCATCGCCTAGTCTCCTCCAATGACAGTCATCCTGGGTGCTTCTGGAGATGTTATCCCCGATTTTTCTGTCAACGTGTGCTCTAGAGCACATGAAATAGTTCTTTCCACTTTTTCCTTGCCCTTTTGGTCAAAATTTTCCCGTCGCTGCCACACCACCACCACCACTCTTTATGATAAAGCATTTGGTCGTTGTCTTTTTCTTATCTGGAACGTTTTTAGGTGTTTTCTTTTGGTCTTCTGATGGACTTGTATGCAAGCAGTTTGTCACTCAATCAGATAATGTCACACAATCCTTTAGCTTTTTGTGCTTTAGTCATATACAGATAAATATTCGTATCATATTAATTACCCTGGTCCAAGTAGCTGTACAGAAGTAAATGTTGATGCAACCAATACTGTTTGTAGTAGAAATGCTTACCTAGAATTTGTTTCAGGTTGTTTGACCCGGGAAAAAAGTAAAGGCTCTTTTGGCAGTGTCAACTTGGGTCTTGATGATGCCTTTGTCGAGATTGCTGAAGTGCCGCGAAAGCTATATTTTGTTCTAGAGTCGCGCGAGGGACACTGAGATGAGAACCTGGATCAAGCAAAATGGCAGATGGTTCGGTGGATCGAGTGATAGGAACTTCGGGTGAAGGATCTCGGGATTGGCCGCTGTCAATGTCGATGTCGCTTTCAGAACCAATCGGAGAAGCAGTGACTCGTACCAGGACATAGCGTCCTGAACTATGTGTTCTGACGAGATTGATGTAGTACTCGTTCAAAACTTCACGAGTAGACTGAGAAGAAAGAAGCAAAAATGACTTCAAGGTTAGACCAAGTTTGGAAGAAGAATCAATGATGGCAGAAAGAACACGGAGGAGATGAAGGTGCAAGTCCGATTTGTGGAAATTGGGAAAGTTTGAAAAGCGGTGGAGATATGAGATTGGTGATGACTGACCATGAGTCGCCAATCAATGACTGATAAGAATTCTCTTTCGAGGGTATTGAGTTCTATGACGCTAATACCTCCAACCTTGGCGTAAAGTTGGTTCGTGCAAAAGGCATCACAAAGACCCTTGCTAGAGGCTGTGATAGCAGATATGATAAACCGATGGCAAGTGAGAGATGTGAAGATAAAAGTGGGTTGGCGGGCGCTAATCTGATCGATGTAATGTAATGTGAGGAGAAGGCAGGCTTTCTGTGATGAAATGATGATGGTGATAATGATGCTTAAAAATTTACAGCAGGTGCAGGGACACATATACACATACCTCCACATTAGTAAAACGAACGATGCGCTTCAGATAATCTAATACTGATATGCTAGGTATGGAACGTGTGTGGAATCTTGTCAGGTTTTCTCTAAGGAGGACATGCCAGAGTTTGGGCGTCAGAAGTGACAAGAAAAAGAGTCGACTTACGGAGAGAGGGGTATTTTGTCATTATGATTCATCAGACGTTGCAGCATGTCGGCTATACAGAAGATGAAGCGAAAAAATTGTGGGATGAGGTTGCAACGAGATCTACCTATGAGTTCAACAAGATGGTCGATGGGCACTTGCTCAAATGAGGTCGATAGTTCGACCCGTTTTGAGCTCGAGGATTCCATGAACCCATTGCAGGCTGTAGCCGTCTTGGCTCGCGATTCACTTTGTGGTTACAATCAAGGGTGTTTGTTTCTTATGATCAGGGGCTTTAATTCAATATGGACAAATACAATTTCCTTGCCCTCTATGATTCGGAAATCTGTATAGTTCATCAACGGACTTTGAACCTAATTCTCGCGATCCCTCCATTGGTGTCCGTTGATCACCGTGAAAGCAATACAGCTCGCCAACTTCTGTTTTACTTATGGCCCCAAAATTCGTCAGTCAGCAGTGGTTCAGTAAACGTCTGTGATCATCTGTTGATCATCTGCCCTAGGACCCCAATGAGGTGAAGATTATCTATCTTCGTGCGACAGGTGGTGAAGTCGGTGCTTCGTCTGCCCTTGCACCTAAAATTGGTCCTCTGGGTCTTGTATGTACCATGTTGTATCATTGTTATGTGGGATGATACTGACTGCGATGTGGATTATCAATTTAGTCACCGAAGAAGGTTGGTGAAGATATCGCAAAAGCGACATCGCAATGGAAGGGTCTACGCGTTACCGTTCAACTTACAGTTCAGAACCGTCAAGCTACCGTTGCTGTCGTTCCTTCAGCGTCATCACTTGTTATCCGTGCCCTCAAAGGTCCGTTATACTTATTGTTCTACACTTTTTGATGCTGATTTTTGGAATTCATTGTAGAGCCTCCTCGTGACCGAAAGAAGGAAAAGAACATCAAACACAGCGGCAATATCCCTCTTGACGAAATATTTGACATTGCACGAACAATGAAGTCAAAATCACTAGCAAAAGATTTATCAGGAACTACGAAGGAGATCTTGGGTACTGCTCAGAGTGTTGGTTGCACAGTGGATGGCAAACCCCCTCATGATATTATCGATGCGATTAATTCTGGTGAAATTGAGGTTCCTGCTGAATAGATAGTATTTGTGCAGCTATTTTCTACTATTCATCTCATCTATATCGAGTAATTTGTCCTGTAAGGGTTAGCAGTTCACAAACATCAACAAGTCCACTGATCAAGTTGAATTCAGTCATGTCTCTTACTTTCCGTTCCAATCTCTTCCGTCCTGTCTGCTCTTGTTCTCTTCGACGGGTTCAATGGCTCCATTATCGAGGTCTCATGACATCCAACTTGAATGGTCCCTCGGGAAGGCAACCTCTCAGGCTACTAATGATATCAGGCTTTTTCGGAGGTGCAACAGCAACACTCATTGGCGGTATGTAGACTTTCTGGGTATTAAGGAAAGCCCTCAAGCTGCTACATATATAAGGATATGCTTTTTACCACTGGTCGGGTATGAAAACTGTCGTTGATGCTGCCCGGCATCCTATCAACTTTTTCAAACAATATCAGGCTCATCGAGCGTCTCCAGTAGAAGCCGAAGTAGATGCCCAACCCGAAACTCAAGCACAAATACTCGCAGCCCTTCGGTTGTTAGCCAAAACCTATGTTGCTCCATTGCCTGGCGCGGGTATTCTGGTTGATGTTGCATTCAACGAAATTGACCGGGCTGTCGATACTCATAAGGACGAGGTTGTTTCTATTCTGAAATCCGCATATAGTGAAGTGCAAACAGCTGTGAAGACACGAGGAGGAGATGCAAAGGGGACTGCATGGGATGTTATGGCGATCCTGCGCAATAGGTTGGGTGAAGTCGAGGTCTCCGCACTAGGTCAAGATCGAATTGGACCTATCTTTGAACAGATTCCTGGCTTTCGTGAACATGCATCTCGTATCTCTGATCTCCACGAATCTCTCTCGCCGGCCTTTCACAAAGGAGTGGAAAAGGTAAATTTCAATGTTTCTATATCTGATTGCTAATCCAAAATTGAGCGAACAGGGAAAGAGTGCTCTGTTTGGAGTGTCTAGAAAACTGAAATCGACACTTTCACCAGAGGAAGACAAATCATCTGCATTAGCTGAACTAGCCAAAACTAACACAAAGACACAAGCAGGAGAATCAGTGGAGGAGCATTGAAGTTTGTTTGAAATGTGTCATATCCTTTGATTCTGGACCATTACCATCTTTGATGAGGTTTTCATTTTGGGCCTTCAGCCCAACTTGATCCCTCTACTAATTCTGAATGGTATTAAGTAAATGTTGCTGTTGGGTTGCTATGTTTCCTTTCACCAACTGTTTGTATGTAATGGCAGTTAGTGTTGGAGACTTCCTTCTACCAACTGTTTGTATATAATGTGAACAGTGTTAGAGAGTCAGATTACTACACTCTCTTTCACCAACTGTTTGTGTATAATATGAGTGGTGTTGGAAAGTCAGGTCACTATGCTCTTTTTTATCTATTGTGAGTACATCTTGAGCCTCATTCTTTTGTTTATCTCTATTTGTTTCCAATTCTTTGCCTTTGTCATTTTGCACATGCTTTTATTTTTGTTATGATTACTAAGCATAACTTTTTTGTGAGAGAATAGTTATTTGCCCTCAGTTCTGTGGATATCAGACTAAGGTGAATAATTTGTTATTATATTTTCTGTATGGTTTATTGATATATCTAGTTAGATTGGTTTCTAGGTATACTTCAATATATTTAGTTCTGTGGATATCAGACTGAGTTAGATTGGTTTTTAGGACATTAGATTGATATTTGATATTATAACACAATTCTACTAATTATCAAACTACCAACTATCTGTGTATTGTAAGAAGTAGAAGCTAGTCAAAATGACTAACTTAGATCCTACTCAATGTTATGAGAAAACAAAGAGAACTTAATGAAGTTCCTCTGTGGATTGCTCTATCTATTTATATACAAATGCTATTTGTCTATATATACTTAAGTAATTTCCTATGATCTTTCTAAAAGTTTTCATCATGTGACCTGATCATATGATCCTTATCTTATCTAGTGTTATCTTCCATTCATATTTTTAGCATACTTTGTCTAAACTATTAGAGAAAAGTTTCTACTCTTTCTATTTTTTTAGTCATATAATTTTAGGACCAGACTGGTTTATGACATTACTTCCTCTTCTAAGGTTCTTTCTCCAAAAAAACTTTACTTTTTCTTATTTTCTCTAATTTTGTTCTAACTTCTTTAAATATTCTCTATCAAACTTTCTATTGTTTTATTCATATAGTACTTTTGTCATGAATCTTCCTGGTATTTCTTCTTGTTCTTCTTTAGCTGCTCTTCTTTTTTCTTTTCTATACTTCTTCTCATATTCCTCAATTGTTTCTTTTGTATTTTTCAAGTTTTTCTTCTTTTCTTATGAATATTTTTTGGCTATATATCCTTTCTATCTTACCAAATATTCCTATTTTCTATATCTCTTCTACTTATTCATTACCTTTTCTACTTTGTATTCCTCTTCTCCTTCTATTATTACTAAAAGGGCTAGTTATTTTTTTTACTTTTTGATTTGATCCTTGTATCTTCAGATCCTACTTATATTTACTACTAAATAGATTTTTAGCAATTCCAACTTTATGATATTTGTTGATGTCATACTGAACAATCAATTTTGGCAATATAAATAACATTTGAAACATAATAATCATAATATACAGTTCAAGAGAGAGAATTAGCTCCTCAGACATAACCACTAGAAGTCTGGTCATGTACTTGTGAACAATATCTGAGTAGCAAAGTAGTGGCTGTGATCACCACTATCAGTATCTCATAAGGCTTTCTAGATGGTTTCATATTATATCTATAAAGCAGACTTCCCTCTGGAAGTGCTCTTAAGAGCAAACACAACCTTAGAAGCATTTCTCTTGATAATAATGTTACCTAGTAGCTGACCCTTAGTTTATAATAGGAACACTATCTGTCATGAATTGCCTAATTCCTCTAAAGCAATATTTATTTATTTATTTCTTTTCTTTTCTTTTAATTATTAAATGCAAAAGAACTTATTACCAAATCAGGAATAGTGACTCAATGGGGAAACATAAGAGAAAGATAATGTGTACAAATAAATAAATTGTATAAGTAGTGTAAAATAAGTAGCAGAAACTCTAATAGGTTCTCTTTGTTAACTCTGACTTAGAGTGTGATCATAAGCTATCTCAGCCAATAGTCACTATACTATCAGAGGCTACATATCAGTCCTGATCAGTAATCCAAATATAGAAAAACAAGATAAAAATACACCAAGAGTCATTGGAAAGGAATAGAAAAAAAAAGGACCCAAGAAATAAAGATAAAAAATAGAGAAGAAACTAGAGAAAAGCTTAGGAAAGGAATTAGAAGAGTTGGAAACAGAAAGGAGTGAGATCAATAACAAAGACATGCTCGAAAGCAGTTGGATCAATGTCTGAAGTATCTCTTGAGCACTTTAGAACAGGCTCAAGATTTGTCATAAACTGCCAAATTCCTCTAAGTCAATATTTATTTTTCTTTTCTTTAATTATGTAATAACATCAGATCAGTAAACAAGGACAAACAATTGGACATATATAAGTAGTGTACATAATCCAGCAAGGACTCTAACAAGTTCTCTTTGTTAAACTCTGACTTGGAGTACAATCCAGGTTAGGGTTACTCTGCCTAAACTTAAGATCTGTTACAAGATTGGCCAACGAGATAAAAAAAGTTGGTAGGAAATAGATAGGGAGAATAAAGAGTGGTTATTGCATAATTGGATATGAACTTAACTCATTTGACCTATCTTTTTTAGTAATTAGGGAGATTGTTTTGTCATAAATCTGCCAGGGCCTAAAATTGTATAGCTAGAGAGATGGAAAGAATGGAATCTATTCTCAGATGGACTAGACAAAGGATTCTAAAAATAGCATGGGAGATAAGATTGATAAGATAAGAGTCACATGATCTGGTCATATGATAGAACATTCTGGAAGGATCATGGGAAATTACTTAAGCATATACATAGACAAATAGAAATTGTGTATAAGTAGATAGAGCAATTCACACAGAGACTCTATTGAGTTTTTTTTGTTCTCTCATAACATTGAGTGTAATAAGATAGTTGTCGCGACTACCTTGTCATTACATTAGAACTTAATACCTTATATTTCGTACTGTTTGCCATGAACCTTGTACACTCTTCTCTTACTCTCACATCGCCCTTGATATACTAGTCATTGTGACCAATGATCACTATAACATAGCTGGGCCCTAGGCTAAAGGGAACTTGTTAGTCAGTTAGGGACTAATGGTAGAAGTGCAGCACCAAGTTCAGGTGCTACATCTGAGACCTGACCTGTGAATTGAGCAGGTCCGTTATCATACTTATTTTTCTTTACATTATCAACCTTGTGCTGAGAACTCATTGTAGTTCTTACATGCAGAAGAGTGACAGTTTTCCCTTAAGGAACTGTCTAGTTTAGGGTTTTGCATTTTTGCGGCAATAGTTTAACCCTATTACTAGAGCAGTAGTTAGTAGGGAAGTAGATGCCTAGCTGGGAGAAAACATATTCTCCTATCAAGCCTCAATTTAACAGAAGAGAGTTCATTGGTTGATTGAGCCTCTTCCCTACACAACCTGGATTCAAATGATGGTAAGTGAAGGAGTAGGAATTTCTAGGGCTTTTTTGCTTAAAGACAATGAAACTAAAGACTATAGTAAGGCTAGAAGTATTAATACCTAAGGAACTGTACAGTTAACTCTGATGGTAACAGACTGGTGTAACCACTAGTTATCATAGGGTTGTAATATCCCCAGAAGGTATAAAAATTAGCTTAGAAGAAGATAACCACTTCTTATACAAGGAAATAACAAGTGAAAAAAATGCTTGGGACGATAACATGTTCCACCAACAATCATCCCGGAGTCAACAGCCCCAACAACAACAACAACCACAACAAGAAAAAGCTGGTCTAACAATGGACCAAATTCTTCAATATCTTGCCCAACATATGATGGCGATTGAATAGCTCCTATCTAGGGAGCAAACTTAGAGGAAGGCAGCAAAACCTCTATTGTTCGATGAAGATCAATGTCTGCCATCTATATATCAGCATGAGGATGAAGGAGAGTGGAGAAGAGGAAAAGATATCATGGGTATTAACATACGTGCAGGGGGGAGTAGTAAAGGTATGAAAGGAGAACATATTGGAGGAAAGGAGGCAAGGACTATCACTGGTAGAGACAGTAGAGGAATTGTTTACAAAGATAAGAGAGGAATTCAGAGAGTTTGATGAAGAGTCAAGGAAGATGGATGAGCTGAGGTTGTTGGAGCAGGGAGGATGGACATGTAATGAGTATGTCCAGATATTCAAAAAGATATTGAGAGGAAGTGGTTACTAAGAGAGATCCCTCATAGAGGAGTTCAAGAGGAGGCTGAATAGAAATATTAGAAGGAGATTGATGGAGGCTGAATTGCCTCCAACAACAATCAAGGAATGGTGAAAGAGATTGGTGAGGCTAGATAGAAATCTAAGGCAGAGTAGGACAGAAGAGAAGGTGTTGGGGGGAAAGGAAGTGGTGTGGATGGCTAAGCCCTTCTAGAATAACAGACAACAGAGGGGTTTCCATAGAGCACCAAGAAAAGGATTTGGTGGAGATTTGAGGAAGAGAGAAGAAGTGGAACAAGGGGCTTGAGACCCCAACACAATGGATGTAGATAGAAGGGGAAGGTGGGGAAGAGATTGGAGATGCTACAACTATGGGATGTTCAGACACATGGCCTGACACTGCAGGAATCCAAGGGAGGTTAGAGAAGGGATGTAGGAGGCATCAAAAGATCAGAGAGACTAGTAAGCCCTCAGCCAGTCTTCCATAATAAATACAGTGTATTATATGGATGAAATAAAATAGACTCTGATTATTACACTAAGAGAGAAGTGAAACAAATACTTAAACCATTAAGAGAAGTCTGGCTCAATGTTGGGCTAGAAAGAGTGGATACCTACAAAAGGGTATCAGTGAAAGCATATTTATAAGCAAAGAACTGGCAGAAAGACAGGGCTTTAAGCTGGAGAAATTGACAAGACCAATAAAAGTAAGAAATGTAGATAGAAGCAATAATAGGGGAGAGTCAATAACCCATAAGGTAGAGATCAACATGTATTACAAAGGACATGTGTAATAAAATAGCAGATAAACTAAGGGATTCACAGCAGCAGAACATTTTATTTTATTTTATTTTATTTTATTATGTAATAATATGAAGTGCGCAGGACACTATGACTCAAAAGGAGTCTACAAGATAATTCAAGTAGACAAATACTAGTAAACACAGATTTGTATATAAGTAACTAGGTTAATTAACGAGGACTCTAACAAGTTCTCTTTGTCAACTCTGACTTAGAGTATAAGCTTAGGTTATCTCAATCAATGTTCACTACAATATGTAGAACGAGTCAGGATGGATGTATGCAAGCTAGAAAAGACAGAAGTAATTTTGGGGATGTTGTGGCTTGCAGTACATAACCCTGAGATAAATTGGGAAACAGGAGAAGTGAGGATGATCAGGTGTCCACCCCTATGTGGACAAGTACCTAAGAAGAAAGTAATAAGAAAAAGACAGCCCACAAAGGAAGATAAAAGTGACCTAAGATGGACTATGAAAGAAAAAGAGAGAAGGGAAGAAATTATGGATGATCATAGAAAGGTAGAAGAACTAGTACCCCAACAATTCCACAAATAGAAGAAGGTATTTGGAAAAGTAGAGTCCAAGCAGATGCCAACCAAGAAACCCTGGGACTATGCCATTGACCTTAAAGAAGACTTTGTACTAAGAAAAGGACAAATCTATTCTTTGTCTAGAACAGAAAAGGAGAAAGTACAAGTGTTCATGGAAAGCCAACTAAAAAAGGGCTACATCAGACCTTCAAAGTCTCTGTAAACCTCACCAGTACTATTCATGCCTAAAAAAACAGAAAGAGGAAGATGGTACAAGACTATCGCTATATGAATAAAGAAACAATCAAGAACAGTTATCCCTTACCCCTAATATTAGAACTAATAGATAGTATGGGGACCAAAAAGGTATTCACCAAGATGGACTTAAGGTGGGACTATAACAACATCCAAATCAAAGAGAGAGATGAATGGAAAGCAGTGTTCACAATGTACCTGAAATTGTTTGAGCTAACAGTAATATACTTTGGGCTCATGAACTCACCCACTACCTTTCAAGCTATGATGAACAACCTCTTCAGGGATATGATCAACAAAGAGGACATAACAACCTTCATTGATGATGTGTTAATAGTGACAGAAACAGAGAAGGGGCACGACAGAATAGTAGAGGAAGTATTGAGATGACTAGAGGAGAACAACCTCTATGTAAAACCAGAGAAGTGCATATAGAAGGTTAGAGAGATAGGATTCTTAGGGGTGATAATAGAACCAAATGGGTTTCAAATAGAAAAGAAAAAGGTAGAAGGAGTCACAAACTGGCCAATGCCACAGTATGTTAAGGATATACAAAAATTTTTAAGACTAGCAAATTACTACTGGCGATTTGTTAAAGACTTCGCCAAAATTGCCAAACCATTACATCAGTTGGTCAGAAAAAACAAGAAGTAGAAGTGGGAAAAGAAGCAAGAAGAAGTGTTCACCAAACTAAAAGAGATTTTCACAATAGAACCAGTACTGGCAGCACCAGACCTAGATAAGAAAATAAGAGTCAAGGTGGATGTATCAGATTATGCCATAGAAGAAGTGTTATCAGTAAAAGGGAAAAATGAAAGATGGAGACTAGTGGCCTTCATTTCCAAATTGTTGAACAATACAGAAAGAAACTATAAAATTCATGATAAGGAGATGTTGGTAGTAATCAGGTGTTTAGAAGTGTGGAGGCACTTTCTTAAAAGGGCAAGAAACAAGTTCAAAATTTGGACAGATCACAAGAACTTGGAGTACTTCATGACAAATCAAAAGTTGAATAAATGATAAGCGAGATGGACACTATTCCTATTAAGATTTGACTTTATACTAAAACACATCCCAGAAAGTAAAATGGGAAAGGTAAATGGACTTAGTAGGAGACCAAACTGGAGAAAGGGAATGGAAAAGGACAATAAGGACAGGACATTAGTAAAAGTAGAATGGCTAAGAAAGGCGGAGGTAGAGGAAGTATTAATTGAAGGGGTAGATAAAGAAAGTAAGAGAGTTAGAAGTGAAAGACAACAATATTATCAAGGTAGTAGAAGAGATGAAGCAAGCAGGGGTAAAAATGCTGAGAGATGAGGAATGGAGAGAGGAAAATGGACTTATATTGAAAGAAGGAAAAGTGTATGTGCCAAAGGATGAGAAGCTGAGAACCTGGTTACATCATGATATACCAGTGGGCAAACATGGAGAACAATGGAAGACAGTAGAGTTGGTCACACAAAACTTCTGGTGGCCAGGAGTGACAAAAGAAGTGAAGAGATATATGGAGGAATGCAATTCGTGCCAACAAAACAAGAACAGGACCATAGCACCTACAGGGAAACTAATGCCAAATAAAGCCCCTGAAAAACCTTGGACACATATAACAGCAGACTTCATTACCAAGCTGCTGTTGGCTCAAGGATATGATGCAATACTAGTGGTATGCAATCAACTAACGAAGATGGTACACTTGATACCAACAATGGAAAAGACATCAGCAAAAGGTCTTACAAGGCTGTTTAGAGATCATGTATGGAAATTACATGGATTGCCTGAAAGCATTATTTCAGACAGGGGAGCGCAGTTTGCAGTGAATCTAATGAAGGAGTTGAATCAGATGTTGGAAATCAAAACGAAGCTATTGATAGTCTTCTACCCACAAACAAATGTGTTATAAAATGGTGTCATGAACTGCCAAATTCCCCTAAGTCAATATTTATTTTTCTTTTCTTTTAATTATGTAATAACATTGAATCAGTAAATAAAGACAAACAATCGGACATGTATAAGTAGTGTACACAATT
>Ga0153955_100349_pt1 | contig 25787 bp, 24 predicted proteins | sample TSFL039MetaG_FD_104744 | JGI IMG/M metagenome (GOLD analysis project Ga0153955, IMG submission 104744) | Attine ant fungus gardens microbial communities from Florida, USA - TSFL039 MetaG | ecosystem: Host-associated > Fungi > Mycelium > Unclassified | place: USA: Florida, Wekiwa Springs...
CGCCGTAGAAGTGATTGTCGAGAAACCTGGTTACGGACATAAGCCATAAGTGAGATGAATTTGACACGACTTGCCATCGGACAACAAGAACCATGCAGCCAAGTACTTGAACGTATTCTTTAGCTTCAAAACCTCACTCCAAGTCAACATAGTTCCCACGCCGTGCGAATCGAAAGCCTCCATTCTCTCTCTGTTCTCGTTCCTACTTGTTCTTGTCCCATCTTCCTCACCCTGCTCACAATTCACCTCAGTTCCATCTGCACCTGGTAGCCAAATCGCTGCAGGCAGGGATGGCCCACCAAATACCATTGACCCCGATAGCTAGTCTCAGGGCAAACGTCGACCCACGGAGCTTCTCCACTGATTGTGAGCAAGAAAATACCCGCAGCATAGCCCATTGCAATTCCAAGCGACGAGATTCTCGATGTCACTCGCGATAACGTATCACGATATCTGACTCTGGATGATGATGGCACGAAAGAGGCAGTTGTATCGGATGTGAGATTAGAGGAGTTTGTAGGTTTTCGTGATCTAATTCAGGCGAGGAGCGATGGCGACTTTCACCGTGTTGTTCCTGTGAGCTTATGACGAGTACTCTATGAGCTTCTATTACTTGTGAGGATTCTTTGGCCAAAGACGGGAGGTACGAGTTCATGGCAACTACGGAAGCCCCGAAGCTCACATTCGTAAGGACAGCGAGACGCGCTGACGTGGCCCATATTGATGACTCGGATGGAAGTATGGGAAGAGGACTGTCGAGATGGATCCCAAGGCCGCGAAGAAGAGTAAATAGTTTCTTTCTATCAGACCAAACCCGAGTGCAATTCAAGTGCAGGGAAATATATGCGTACAATAGTCAGTGATACTGCCGATAGAAATAACTGTTAGGACTTGCAGAGCCACCGATATGGAAAAAGCTGGGATCTGAGAATGAGTTCCAATGATACACTCGAAGATTCGGGCTCACCTGAAGCTTGCAGCACCAATCCAAACCCAGCCAATGTTGTACGAAGACGGAGGTTAACATGCGATATTGTCGTTTCGGAAGGACATAGACAGTGAATGCACATAGTAAGAGCCATTTGATGTATTGATCTTGTGGGCCTATACAACATCTTTACGATCTTACGGTGTACAACTTCTGTTTCGTAGCGCCAGCTTCGAAATCTATGCGAGCGAAGATTGCCGTTTTCATCACCCGTGTTGATTTAACTCCTTCAGGACATCTCTGACGTAGTTGGGAGCAATACATCTTGACTTAGAGAAGTGAAAATTAAATCCATCATTTCATAAGTGTATATAGTTGAATGTGATGGTTGCAGTGTGTCGATAAGATGAGTATATTGGAAGAGAAGAATATGTGATTCCCAAAAAGCAAGGGCATACTCTACCCGAGGGTCTACTGGCAATAATAATATGATGACTAACAGTTTCCGCCAGAGATGACTTTGGCAATACCGCTCATCCACTACACATTAGCATCCATATCCTCAGATCTCGTTCACCAATCCAGAGACTTGACCACAGTCTGGGAATATCCTCAGGTGATCTGAGTTTAATCTATCTATGGATCAACTATTTTTCTCTGGTCGTTTGGAGTGGTTGGCAGAAGTCACTATCACTGAGGCGTACTGATCTGACTTCAACTGCCATGAGGATGCCTAGGAAACAATCAACAGAAGCAAAAGAGAGTTACTCCAAATCAGGATGACGTCTGGAATAAGCAATTCGACCGAACGGGCTACAATCACAGTAGTTATATCATGGTAGCGAGATCAAGGCATTCTTGTTATACGTTATACTACTTCCGTTCTCAAGCGCATTGCAAGCCCTACTTCGAGAACTGTGAAACCTGCGGCTGTTTCAGAGCGCCATTCAGGAAACCTCAGAATTGACTCACCATATTCATGAGTCCACCCAATCCTCCGGAATTACCGCCTCCAGTCGTCAACTTGGACTGTACCACGAACTTCATGATAGTCGACACAGCACCAGAGACAACATCCTGTTGATTCCCAGATCCTCCAGCCTTGCTAAACAACTTCATCCCCTCAGATATTGCACTGTTGATAAGTTGTTCCTTAGATCCCCCACTAGAGGATCCTCCAGATGTGAACTGCTTAATAACCTATAAAGAGTATGAAGAAGTCATCGGGGAAAAAAAGGCTGGACTCGCCTGCAGGGCAGCAGCACTACCGATAGACTTGGAGCTCATTCCTTGAACGTTACCTTGGTTGTATGCCTGATCATGAGCGCGAGTCAGTTCTTCATCATTGACTGGTTTCTCGTGCTCGTTCTGTACAATTATTGTTTCGAGTTAACTCAAGATCCACATCGATCAAACAGAGACAGACCGTATCCGTCAATAGGCTTTGCACGTGGGAAGTTATACTCGATGGCAGACCGTGTTGGGAAATAGCCTGAACGATCGAGCTAAAATCCACTGTAGAGACAGACAGATCAGAAGGATTCGTGGTCAGTACGGTCTGCCGAAAACTCACAAGAACGATCGGAGCCATCGCCTTGGCCAGAATGGTGAGGAGAGTTATATTGCTGACCACCAGTCTTGCCCACATTGGCTATCGATGGGCGATGATCAACCTCCGTTAATAGTGTGATCGATATCTAATAAACGTACAGTGGTCCGCACCAGAAGCCTCAACGGCTTGTTGCGCGAATCCAATAATCTTATCCTAACCGATGGATTAGTTGAGCGCCTTCATGATTTCTGTTGAAGATACCATTGATAGTAGATGGGCGTCAAAGTGAAGGAACCTTCCAATTAGGTGTGTGAACTTGATGCATCGATCACATCACTTTTTTCTTGCCTATCTGATTAGGACTTCGTAGCGCACGCTGTATGCTACCGCGTTATAAATTTTTGGATTGAAAAAATTAGGTGACATCACTCATCCTCTTCATATCCAGAAAGTTGGGTCATGGACGAGCAATGAGAAAAACTCATGGCAATTATACAACAAACCCTAATTCCAGTGTAGCATTTAATATTCCAACACAGAAAGGCCTGGATGCTACAATGATGATCATTTTCATAGTAAGTATACTGTGGTTCAGAAAGTTCCAGGTGTTTCTGAATGATATCTTGTTCAGCCTGATAAAATCACTCAAACTTCAGTATAGAACTCAAATTCAGCATGCTTTCTACAACCCCAGGGTAATCAGCCTGAAATTGTCCATGATTTACTACTAATTTTTCTCTCTAGAAATTATAAACAACATGAGAGGGTTCAAATGTTAGGAAATAGATAGGGATGACTGCTAAAGCAGCGTGCAAAGTACTTGGCGATCGTCATTCCAGTAACAGAATTGTTGAGAAAGTTCTGGGTTTTTTAGATTAGTAGTTAATGTAGCTTGTGAAATGAATATTAATTCCCAGGAACTTTCTCGACAAGACTGCCTTTCAATGATACACGGGGATCCACTAGGCCCACGGGTCCGTGTGATTATGTCAGACAGGCTAACCTCGAAATAGTAAAATCATTTATAGTATATTGTAGAGGGTCCTTGTATGGCCGATTGCATGACACTTTGTACATTGGCTTGCGGCCTTATGTCGGATTACCTGAGTTTAAGCCTCAACAATTTCAAATTGACTGGGCCCCCGCTTTGTACTTAAATGACTGTTAAAAAGCCTTGTGTTGATCTTTGAGTTATAAAGGCATAGCCTCTTGTTCCCATATATTAATTGATTTGAATAAATTTTGTTGAGAGTCAAAATAATGCTTGGGAGGGAGACAATATGGCATGACTGAGAAGCTGGTGTTTTCTGCAGGCGCTCAGCTCATATTCTGGTTTTCTTATACTATAAATAATCTTACTATTTTGAGTTTAGCCTGTCTGACATAATCACACGGACCCGTGGCCCTAGTGGATCCCAACCCATGGGCCTAGTGGATCCCTGATTGACGGCCTTAGGTGATTGTTCTACACACGCCTCCAGATGAAGTCCAGCCCACAAAATTTTGTCCTCTGGCCCTGACCCTCTTCTTCGCCTTCTCTTCAGAAAAGGGTTGACCTGCCTCAAGCATTGTTCTAATGTGGTGGCACTATTGCGTCCGTGCAAGCAGCAGGAACCTTTGAATCGTAGAATATGCTGCCCGCGCTCCGACTCCGACCTAACTTTTGCTCAGTCTTATTATGTAAAAGAATGGACGCAAGAACAGAGGAGCGCTGTTTAGGTGTTCGAGAGTACAAAGAGAATTTAGTCGTGTCCATTGATGACACCAATGTTGCCTTCTCAAGACATATATATGGGGTCACAGGGTGATACACCATATTCAAAGGAATTGCGGTCAAAGTCAAGTCGTATCGCGCAATTATCAATTACTTTGATCCAACTTTGTTTAGACTTCAGTTCGAGAGGATAGGCTTCAGAAGCAAACTACTATTTCTCAATTAACCCAAGCTTGGAATGGTATCTTTATCTCCCTAAAGGAGAGGGTTTGTTCCCACCTTTTAAGATATGAACTTTTCCGGAGCGAAACTTCTGGTAAGCCCCGACATATATTTACGGCTACGGTGGTGATAGAACTACAATGCCCGACCCTTCTTTGGGTATGAGCCTTCGCATTTACCCGAAGAGGCTACAAAATTAATAGAACCCAGTACGTTTGTTATTCTCCGAGTTGCTCGTCAGACGGTTGTGCAATCTAATCATGGACTTCTGTCTGTTTCGACCAAGTCAGCTACTGCCTCATCTTAGATTCACCTTGTCACACAAAGTTCAACTATCACGGCGCTCAGCCTCCGATTCTTGCGCCAGTTCAAGTTTCAAAGCATTCCTCTTATTAATGCTCGCGCGCCCATGCAGGCAGGATTATGGAAGCCACTTTTGTTTCGTTGCGGTGTTGGACTGATGCACACTCCTACTCGCATGGATCACTTCTTCAGCAGCCTAACAACAAATGTATGACTTCTGAAGGATCTTTCTATTTTCAGGAAAGGACCCCAAACATCTGGTCTATAAAATTCCAGTATGCAGTGACAACCACTATACTGATCGAAAGTCAGACATGCCTTGGGAGACGATCAAGTTGAATGACGGTGAATGAGTTTGATCTCTTTCGCCAAATTTTCGTTGATCATTCTCACATCTTAGGAAATAAAATTCCTGGTATAGCGTGCGTCAGGACAGTGGAATGAATCTTGACATTTACATTTACTCGGAAAAGATATGGGACTTGGAGAATGGGAAATGGTCGAGGACCAATTGATGAAGTTGATCAAGCAATCTCAGTGGGCTTCAACCATATCGGTGAGTGACAAATTCCAGTGCCTACTTCTTTTGGCCTGCTGCATTTCATCAGATACCGCACAACTATACGGGAACGAAAAAGAGGTTGGGATAGCCATTAAGGAAAGCGGGCTATCCCGAGAGGATATATTCATCACAACAAAATACTCCCACATCCACCAAGTTTCCACAGATATCCCTGCCTCCATCAAGGATAGTCTGAAATTTGTATGCCTTTTTCGTAGTACTCAGAACTAGACTCATAGAACTCTACAGCTAGGTGTCGCCTACGTCGATCTATATCTCATTCACTACCTATCAGCCGCGGTTCCCGATATCCCTACTTCTTGGAGGCACCTTGAAGATTTCAAAAAGAAGGGTTGGGCGAAGTAGGTCTATCCCTACTCGAGAGAAAGCGAAATATTTGATGCTAATTGTTGATTGTTTCTTCAGGAGCATCGGTGTCAGTAATTATGGTGTTGATGAGCTCAAAGCTCTTCTGGCCTCAGCGAAGATTAAACCGGTGGTCAACCAGGTAGAGTCCTACCATCTCATATTGACTAGGATAGTACTGACTTCGCCTTCTTCGACAGATAATGCTCAATCCATACGTTTACCCCGATCAAGCTCCAGTCATCGATTTCTGTAAGGCCCATGGAATTGCCATAGAGGCTTATGGTGCACTCCGGTGGGTTGCCATGCATAGAAGGAAATTGATCAAAGGTGGTATTGATTCTTTCTCTGATCTTCAGTCCAATCACACAAATGTCTGGTGGTCCCCTCGATAAACCGCTGGCGAAAATCGCGGAGAAAAAACGTGTTGCACCAGAGCAGATTTTGTTGGCGTGGGTCAAGGCCAAAGATGCTATCTCTGTAACGTATGCCAGCTGCCATTCTTGGAGCCGTACCCAGCCGTTATGCTCATTGAACGAAAGTTCTAGCAGCAAGAAAGAAAGACTGCAGCTTTACCTCGCTGCCGGGGACATAGGTCTGGTATTTCCTCATAATTGGATTCTTGATTGACCACCTAGATTCTCAGAGCTCACCGATGCTGAAGTTGCAATCATTGATGCTGCCGGTAAAGAAGGTGCCATTCCAGTTCCGCCCTACTAAATGAGAACATTCGCTTCGAGTGGCCGTTGCTATGGGTTGGTTACTCACATCAACAGCCAGCCACCTTTTGTATTGAATGTTGTGCTCAGATTGATTGTAGCGTGAGTGACATATATTCTATGTATTCCATCGAATATAGCATTTTTCTTCGAAATTCTCGAGACTATTCACAATAGACTTAAGGGACGTATACCATATTTTTTTGTTCGTTCTCTATTTGCAGATGCATTGTAGAACTGCAAAGAGGGGAATGCCTAGCGCGATGAGGTAGAAATTTGAGTGCAGGGTTCTAGCTTGCTCCTGTCAGGTCATCTGACAGCATGGTGTCATTCAGCATGTCATATGTCGCACTCTTCTGTTTTGAATTCAGAATTTCTATTATCCAAACAAACTAGTGTTAAGGCGCGGAAGCCCAAGACTAACATGGTGGCTGAGTCTAAGAAGGAGCTACATGCGCGTAATGACGTACTACGGCAGCATAGATCGTCACTTGCGTGAAGGAAGATGACAAGAGTGGCTTGACAGCATCATAACTACGTGTACGAGGTGCTGACATGGACCCTTAGACGAGAAAATTCATACGAGACATGTGACTTGCCTTCAGAACAAACAATTTTGTATATATTTCACCTCATCTCTGGCTCTGTGTTCACCTCGATTATATTCGATGCATGGCTCGAAAAATTTCGGAGGTTACAATTGATTGCTGATGTTGGAATGAGGCTCCTCCACAGGATAAACTGAGGATGAATAGAGTCTACCTGTGCATAAAGTATGTCCTAACCGGTATCATTTCGACGATATATGCGGTTACCGTGAGTTTGAACTCCCGATACATAGCAACTTCCGAAGCTAAACTCCTTGGAGCGAGGAGTGACGGACGGGTCTAGAAGAGGTTGATGAACTTGTGTGGTCTAACTACCCGGTTCGGTTCACGTCACAGGGACGTCTATACTGGGGACGTTGGCGCGTGCACGATAGCCACTCACATTTGTGGCAGTAGGAATGCTCTGTTTCTTCACTGGGCAAGACTTCTCCACGTCAAAGATGCTTCAATCGATATGGTGTCGATACTTATAAGTACTTGGACCCAAAGAACGGACCTTAACTGATTACTCTGGTGTATCAAACAAAAAAGTCTACATGCCTACAGCTGACGACATTGATTTTCTCTTTCCAAGACCATCACATCCTCCCACCCTTCTCTGTCCTCAGCGTTGGCCGGGGATTACCCCTGAATCGACGCAAACTGTGAGGGATATTCTGAGAGACAACTACAAACGATGGCACATCTTCTTTAATTATATACGATTCCACAAGTACGACCAGCGGCCGCTCTGTGAAATTTGAGACTTACTAGCTGTCTTCTAGTCATGCCATGCACGGTACCCTAGCTATCTGGGCCATGGGTGGGACAGCTGCAGTCATAGAAGCTGGCTATGAAATCTATTGCAAACAAAATCGACGTAGCTTCAAGTCGCCTGAGCCCATTACCGAGACCAACTTTGACAGACACCTAGGCGATGAAAAGTTGGTAGTCTCTGTTTCTTGAAAATGAGCCCTAATGGAACGCCGCTAGGTACTACGACGCTTTTGTCACCTTCTACGTCGAACACGCCCGTAATCACGGATTCTGGGAGACTCTCCAGAAGTTTATCTTCTCCAGAGAGTACAACACACCAGACAGAGAGATGCTCAGCAGGTTTCTGTCTGGCGGTATGCATCCAATGATCCACGTTGGATATGCAGCTGAGATGGGCCTTCCTGTCATGCTTGTCGAAGGTGAATTTGATAACTCTCCTTCCAACAATTAAAACTAATTTATTATGGGTATCCTGACAGGTCTCGCATTAGCTTCTGTCCATGATGCAGACATTGCTCGGCTTTTCCCTCAAACATTCTTCAACGAGATTTGGGCTATCACAGATCCAACTGTTTCTAGAGGGCCCAGCTACACATCTCTAGTCGCCAACGGGATTCGAGGGGCGGCTTCTTATGTTATGCCTCGTCTGGCGCCTAGTTCTGCGGGACCAACTGATGATAATGTCCATGCGCTCACCATTCTCGCAAGAGTCATGGCCGACGATGCGATATCTCAGCCAACTGACTTGGATGAGCTGAGACTAGTGGAGAATACAGTCCTCAGCTTCGGTAATCGTATCGGTGAACACGTTGCACAATGGACTGTTGACCTCTCCAAGCCCGGGGAGATTGAGAGGAAGATAGAAGAGTTATGTTGGATGGCTGTCATCGGGTTTGGAGTCGCAGGCTGGACCTGGGCACAGGATATTAAACCAGATGGGCGCGAGTTCCATGCTGATTTTTTCCAGTGAGCCTACTTGCTATCAAACATGAATTTCGCATGCTGATTTTAGTTTAGACTCCATCTTGCTACGGCAATCGCCTTTCCTGGATCAATTTTGGCTAGGATGGAGTCACCTCATTGCAAAATCGCATTCATTCGCTCGTGTCTTGCCGCTTTGATTGCCCAATATGTCAGTCGTGGAAAGGCTCCGCTCAATATCGCCGGATTCTATAGATCGCCACTGGCCAACCCATTTCCCTTGCCATATAACGATTTACCCACTCCTTCAAAGGACGCTCTCCCAAACAGGGAATCCATTGAAGCACGTTGTCCAGACCCTTGGCTTCCTTTGGTAGAGACCACGCTCGCTCATCCCGATACACATTTAGGTAAGGCCGTTCGAACACTTGGATGGCTCGGTGCCAGACTAGGGGATGTTCCCCAGGGAACATTCGGTAGTCCAGATGTTTGCCCTCCGGGTGCAATTAGAACCGAGATGCCTGGCGCAGAATATCTGGATGGAACTTTGTTCATTCGTGTTTGTGGTCTCATGTGCAAGAGGATGGGAAGAGTTCAACAAGGAGAGGATGGTCGTCTGCACTGGGATCGTGAAGGGTTCTGGCAGGATCCTGTGGTTGCTGAGGAGGCGAGGCAGAGGATGTATCCTGGTGAATATCTCGACTGAGTTTTCAACTACGAATGTGTATTTGGGGAGTGATAGAAATGCATGGTGGACGATGTAATTGTTGGGATGGTTTACGGCATGATATAATCTTTGGACAATTTATTCTCCATATCTCTCTCTTCTCTCCATTACTATCTATTTGTTATTCTGTTGACATGCTACTCAAGACCACAGTAACAACTATCACAGCCAATCTATGGTCGCACATGCGTCGACTTAAAAGGGCGTCTTTGTACCTTCAGCCAAGAATCTTTCCTTTCTCGCTCATTTCTTCTTCTGAACCCCCAAATAGAAGACCTAGGCTTCAATCTAATTGAATCCTAAGCTGCGGACGGTATTTTCGTTATAAAACACCCCAGGGTCGTCTTTATGACGATAACAATTGGCTTTGGGGAAAAACCATAGCTATAACAATCATGGTCATCATGAACTTCAAGGACATGATACGTTACATGAGGGAATTGGAGGATATCCACCCTTTTGGATTCGAGGAGGGGCTCGAATATGTCAAAATATAACGGCGATCATGCTGGAGGAGGGACGGAGTTCTTCAAGTTAAGATTAAGTTCCTATTTTTATCCCCCGTTCCAGAAAAGTTTTGCGCCAGACGCGCCAAAATAGATTTAATAAGAGTGTGTTGTTACTTGAGTACAGCGAGTCGAAATGGAGCATGAATATGCTGTATAAAAACTATGAGCGTTCGTGGTTTACTCGACAAGTTCGACCATTCCCTCTACTTGTTACATGTCGAAGCCCGCACCTGGATGTTACCACATCTTGAACCGTGTCCTCTCTCCCAATAATGAGATGCTTGCACTCACCTTTAATGGCGTAGACAACTATGTTACTGTTACTCCCTTCAGTCCTTCGGATCCCAACCAGCGTGTTAGTTGTCCCTGGTTTATTTGTTATACTCAATACCTGACTTCTATCGTGATAGTGGCAGATAATTGATTTCGATGCGAAAACACAATCTGTTTCTCCAAGCTCCAACACTCATATTCAAATTGGCTGGGGAAGCAAGGGTGTCATCGTCCTCCCCAATGGTAATTATGTCTGGACCATCAGGGGCAATGCCGATGGAACTACGTAGGTTGATCCCCCTTCATATATTGCAGCAGAAACTGACTGAGGAGGACTGTCAGCATCCGAGATGGTAATAATACCGTATACTGGGGTTTAAAGACCGCTGTTGCTGGTGAGACTGTAGGAATTGATGGTGGAGTCGACCCGAGCTTTGGGCAGCGCTGGTTTTTGGAACATGCTTAGATGTCACTTTTGTGTCTTTAACTCATATAAAGAAGGTCTTGAAACCTGTTGCTTTGTTTACATACAAAATGTGAATGGAATCTATTTTTAGGCTTCCAGAAGTTTCACTAATGTGTGTTGTGTTGTTTCTATAGTGGGTGCTGATGTAGTGCTCACAGGTGTGGTTTGTTTATATCAGGGAGCCGTAGTGTTAGCGGGAGCAGCTGATTTTTGATGGTGCCGTTAAGTACCTCTCAATTCAGCAACAATATAGATAAGTCAAGCTACCCGATTCGTACGATCGAATTTTTCAATGTCTGCAAAATTGGTGGTGAGGCCCCCTTGATCATGATGTAGTCATTTGAATGTAGTTTTCAAGGTCACATTTTTAGGCGACAGTGGGGTCCATGAAATAAAGTGTCTTAGAAGTTATACACCAACTCTGCAGAATGACCAGTTGCCTGGTTGCAACTAGATAATAAGAGAATTTATCGATGTCACTTGCATTGTGAGTGGCGCATTGGTAACGACATGCACCATGTTAATCCTAAACTACGACTGCGGGTGTCTACTCTGGTATCCTGGATTGGTATAGCCTCCCCTCCTAATTAATGGCCAGGCTTGTCAATTTCTGATGTTCGTCCCATCCGCTGTGTGTCTATTACTACGGTTATGAAATAATTTTGCAAGTGGCGGTGAGCTATTTACAGCCCTTGCTTTCTGTCGGCCCTTTAACGACTCCGATTGATATTTTGTGTTGCTTATGACAACAGACACATGACCTTGCCTCAGAATTCAACGCACTGCTCGAATTTGTCAACACTTAAAAGGTAAAGCAAGAGGATTGAGACAGACGGTCACGAAGTCAAATCTCTCATATGCGGGCACTACGGAGGATCACGTGTAACGGGTAATTAAGATCTCCGAGTTCCCTCTTGGGTATGTAACTCGTGCAATCATTTCTTGCCTAGTCCTCATGGCTTGACGGCACCTTTGCGTGGGTTCCGACGATAAATGGTAACCAGCTGATATTCACAGCTTATCTTCAATCACAAGACCGCTGCTCTCCTCGCATCTTCTCCTTTCCAAATGTATGCTGCTCCCATGATGTCCCTTACTCATCTTCCTTATGACTTGGAACGGACAATACTTGAGTATGTTGCCAGAGCGGATCGGCCCATGGCACTGACGCTACTGCTTGTCTCACGTGAGGTCGAGCGATGGTGAGCCCGAAATCAGGGCTTCGTCTGCCTTCCACTGACGTCGTGATTCAGGATAGAACCGATTCTCTATAGATACGTCACACTCAACAACGACGCCCAGACTGACGCCTTCATTTATGCCCTTGACTCTCCTCGCCCTCGATCTCCACAGTTTTTCGCCAACATAAGATCCATTTCCTTCACTTATGGCGTCACCTTCCACCAGGCTGCCAAAATCCTTTCGGTGTGCAGTAACATAACGAGTCTATCTTGCCATATAGAGTTTTCTAGACAAAGTCTCAATGTTTCTTTGGACGATATCGACAATTTTCGATGTTTCATGACGACATCGTCGCCGACGCTTGAGCGGCTGTCCGTCACGCTTCATCCCTTTATTCTTTGCCCTGATCCAGATTTCAGGGTTCCTGTTCTTCAGAATCTTTCCCATCTGTGCATCTTTGGGTCGTCAGATAATTGTCATAAGTGGCTCTGGCGGGGCCTTGATGCCCTCAAACATCTGACGCATCTTGCACTCGAAATCGATACCTCTACACCCTTAAAGGCTATATACAACCTGGCACCTCTCTTCCCACCCCTTCTCCGCGTCTGTCTTGTGATAATTTCCGTAAAAAAGATGCCAATTCGAGAGTACTTGGCAGAAAACAAGGAAATCCAACAACTTGTATCTGGAGACACGGATCGTCGAATCGTCGTAGGGACTTCTGAAACCCTCGAGACGTTGGGCTCTATCGCAACATCAGGTACATCCCATTTGATACAAATGACTCAGTGGGAAGATATTTTAGGCGATAGGACCGCATGGGAGGAAGCAGAGAAGATTATCAGATATAGAATGCGGAATTCTGGTTGGTGCTGTTTGATATCTGTTTGTGAACCTGTTAACCTCACCCGATCTTAGGCGAAGTCACGTTGTAGACTTCATATGGACAATCTATAGTATCTGCTTTATTATTTCTAGGCATTATAAGCATACATAGTTTTCTTGGGCATTAGGAGAGCGGACTGCATCTTGCGGTATGTAGTTTTTGCAAAGTAGAGTAATCTCAATCGTATTACTATCATTACAAGGCATTCCAGTATATACAGTGAGTGCAAAATTACTTTGTTGCCTGAATCACAAAAACAGCTTACCTCATTTCAGAAATAAATCAGATAAATTCACATCTGAGAGACAGAGTCAGCTTGATAATACTAAATTTTGAGAATGGTGATTCAAATGTAGGTACCACTGTAACTACATGATCTCAAGTCTACTTATGTGAGGCAACAATTATACACTGCTTGAGTTTAAGTACCCGTTATAATTTCCCACGGACCTGTTTATCAAATCTTAGACTTGCACCATGCGCACAATCGCTCTACTGCGTCCAATCAAGTTACCCTTCCGGGAACGCGTTTTGGAAACGTTTTGGAAACACGGTAAATAAGGGCCACTTCGGTTCACATACAAAAAATGTCATCTCCATATCCTGCTTCCGCGGGGTCAACGTCCACGACAACGACAACGACAGAGAAAAAATTGCCGATATGTATAATCACGATCGGTATGGCAGGCGCTGGTAAATCGACTTTTGTGCAGAGAATAAATTCACATCTGCATTCCCTGCAACCGTCATCACCTCCCTATATCCTGAATTTGGACCCGGCTGTTGCGTTTGTGCCATATGAGGCGAATATTGATATTCGAGATACTGTAAACTATTCGGAGGTGATGAAACAGTGAGTATTCCCTTCTTCTTCTTCTTTTTCCCTTTTGGGCGTCTTGTATCTGGGCGTTGTCGATGGTTCTGGGTTGGCTTTAGACGACCTATAGCCTAATCGAGGGTGGTTCTCAATAAGACTAGGCCTAGTCTTGTTCTGCTTTTTGGTAGTCTCGCGTCCTGGTGTTCATTTTATTTATGGTCTTTTTCTTGTTATCAGTGGATCTACGGATACTCAGTTGACACATAAATTTTCTTGTTCCTAGGTACAATCTAGGTCCGAATGGAGGGATCTTGACAGCGTTAAACTTGTTTACGACCAAATTCGATCAGGTTCTGGATTTAGTGGAGAAGAGAGCCGAGGGTGTCGAGTGCGTAGATATCTTTTGGCTGTTGGTTTTTGTGTTGATGATGCAGGTCTTCTTTAAAGCTATGTCATACTTGACACACCTGGACAAATTGAGATTTTCACCTGGTCGGCTTCGGGCGCCATCATAACGGATGCAGTGGCGTCATCGTTACCGACTGTGATAGCGTATATCATTGATACGCCCAGAACAACTGCACCGGCGACTTTCATGTCGAATATGCTATATGCTTGCAGGTGAGTTTTCCTAGTGATTGTTTACCATCATCGGTGTATATCTGAATGCTGTATGCTAACGTCTCCTGGTAGTATTTTGTACAAGACGAAATTGCCGTTTATCCTTGTGTTCAATAAAACCGATGTACAACCGCACCAGTTCGCGTTGGATTGGATGGCGGATTTTGAAGAATTTCAGGAGGCGCTTGCAACGCATGAGAGTGCGAGAGACTCCGAAGGCGAGCCTACGTACATGAATAGCTTGATGCTGAGTATGAGTTTGGTATTGGATGAGTTCTATAAGAACCTGAAGGTTCACAGTTTCAAGGGTTTTACAGTTACTACAACATGCTGACGAAAGAGCTTTTGTTTGTGGTATCCTAGGCTGTGGGTGTTTCGAGTGTTACTGGTGATGGTGTGAAGGAGTTCTTTGAAGCTGTCGATGCCTCGCGAGAAGAGTATCAGAGGTATGTACTTGGTTAGTCATGGTAAAACTACTGAATTAACTATATCCCAGAGAGTATCTACCCGAGCTTGAGAAGGCGAGACAGCAGAAGGAAAGGACGCTGCAGGAAGTCAAGGATGAGTCTATGAATCGACTGATCAAAGATTTAGCTATTGATCGGGCAAAGAATCCCCATGGACCCTTGGATGAGCGATGGGAGGAGGAGGAGGAGGAGGAGGAAGATGACGGTGATATCGATGTAGTGGACACTAGTAAGCTGTCATTCAGATGGATAAACTGGGTTGATGTAATGAAACGACAGCAGATGAGCGCTACATTGATCTAACACAAAGACGACGACACGGCAATGAGGACATGAGCTGGCCACGACCCGGTTGAGACTCATGGATACAATACAAATACAATGTCGTAGAGTAGAAGAGTAGACCCATATTACGTGATCGCTCTGATGCGGTGTCTTTGATTGTCTTTGATTCCGCGTCGGCTGTTTTCTTCTTGCTCTCTTTCCTTTCCTTTTCTTGTGTATCCACAATGGAGCGGTGCAGATGGTTTTGCTCTGTTCATGTAATATCGCCTGATGCCACTCGTTGTCTAGTTATGCAAAACTTGAGAAAGTCGGTGCGTCGGCGGTCAAGTTGTGACACAGATGTGTTCTATGGCTGAGGGAACTGCGTGTTCTGCACTGGGACACAGGCGAGGGTACGTTTACCTCGCGGAATGTAGAACTTGCTCAACCCATCTTCCTCACCTCTTGTAGGAACCTATGGAGTTGTGTACAAGGCCCGGGACATAACGAACAACCAAATCGTGGCTCTCAAGAAGATAAGACTGGAGGCAGAGGACGAAGGAGTGCCCAGTACGGCCATTCGTGAGATCAGTCTGTTGAAGGAACTCAACGACGACAACGTCGTCAGGTGCGGCGCATGTTTTTGGTTTCTTTCCGTGACAATTCTTCCTTGTCCTACCCTTGTCCTTTCCTTCCATCTCGAACGCCACATTATCGGCGCCATTTCAATCATATTACCTGCCATCTCCTGTTTTCCAGAGCTAGTTCTAATTATGAGTTGATCCCAGGCTTTTGGACATCGTTCATGCCGACCAAAAACTCTATCTTGTTTTCGAATTTCTAGACGTTGACCTCAAGAGGTACATTGAAATAAGCCGCCCCATCAAACAAGACGTTGTCAAAGTAAGTGACTTTCTTTGCTGTCTTTCCTTGATGCTGTTCCATTTGGCCTCTCGCGACTTGTTTTGTCACACCCATGTATCTGTCACCTGCCCATTTTCCTTAATATTTGGAATGTGTCGATGACATAGTGTCATGTGATCTGCAATCAGACTTCCCTTTCGTTGATGGTTGTCCTCTTGCTAATGGTCCTTGCAATAGAAATTTTGTTATCAGCTCAATAAGGGCCTGCTGTACTGTCATGCGCACCGGATTCTCCATCGTGATCTGAAGCCACAGAATCTTCTCATCGATAAAGATGATAATCTCAAGTTGGCGGACTTTGGGCTAGCGAGGGCCTTCGGGATCCCAATGAGGACGTATACCCATGAGGTAAGCTGTGGTCCATTTTTCTTACCATATTTTCTCTCCATTGGCCCTTGAGTGCAATCCCTGTATACTGAAGCATGATCTAGGTAGTAACATTGTGGTACCGTGCACCAGAAGTCCTGTTAGGTTCACGCCACTACTCGACTTCCATTGATATGTGGTCTGTCGGGTGTATTTTTGCCGAGATGGCGATGCAGGGGCACCCACTATTCCCAGGTGACTCAGAGATTGATCAGATCTTCAGGATCTTTAGGTTCGCGCGTCGCTTATGCCACGTTCATATCGCCTCACTTTCCTTTGTAGGCTTCTTGGCACCCCGAATGAGGATGTCTGGCCCGGTGTCAGTACACTGCCAGATTACAAGACCACGTTCCCGCAATGGTCGAGAAAAGATATCGGTGAAGCCGTGCCACAACTTGATTCTCAAGGATTAGACTTACTTAAGCTATTGTTGGTTTATGATACCTCAAAACGCATATCTGGTTAGTCGTGTCTTGAGTCTTTGATACCTTATCTAATTATCTGTTCAGCAAAGCGGGCCTTGAATCATAAATACTTTGAAGACTTTGACTATTAAAAATACCAAGAATTGTTCTCCCTGTTTTTTTTTTTAGCCAGTGGTCCATCTCTCTTGTTTGCGTTGCGTTCTGCGATACTATTTCTGTAATCATTCTAATAAATACATGCATATGCACGTTTTCAGTCATGACTGCATTATCAAAACTGGGTGACTTCCGGTAGGCAGATCTGTGTACACAGAATGCTCCACGCCGAGATGCCGAGCATAAATTTGGGGATCTAAGATTCCTATGGAAAGTTACCCACTCTGGATGTCAGAAATTGATGTCATTGCCATGTTTTGTGCCCAATTGTTCTGCTTCTATGAAAGTTTCCATACAATTGGGCACAGTATGAAAACAAAAGACGGTAGTGATGTGAGCAGGGCCCAACACTAGGGGAGTATCTACAAGAGACATGTGACCATAGGAGAAAGGTGGGCGAAGTTCGCTAGTGGATAATAGGTGCATCATGCATCAATGTAGTGAACAACCTTGTAGCGGGCAAACAACAGTAGCATTAGGAGTATACTCGTTGAAACTCCGAAGGCACCGGTCAATTTACTATTTGAAATCAGACATTGATCTGCCATCATAAGTAGCATTATTGCCACCGCAGGTCGCGGTGCTCATCTCGTGGAGACACAAGGGTCTATGATATGTGTTTCAATCAAGAAGACTAACTAAATCGGGTTAGATCCGATTTATTAGTCGTGGAAATCACAATAGACTTCGGTTTGTCATTTTATTGTTCTTCGTCTCCGCTATGTACTACCAATACCGGGAATGAAAACTTTTAACCGGTTGTTGGCCTTGGCCTGATGAATGTCTTACAGCAGTGGCATAAAGCATGCGATTATAGACTTCTTGACAAGAAAACCTACGATACTCGTGAACCTTACAAAGCTCTACCTTAGAAACTCTGCAAAATCTTGGATGCAGTGACGTGTGGTCTTTTCCTTTTTCGTGGTTCCTCTCCACTACTTTACATTCATATCACTTCTGTGAAACCCGAATGATCACCTCATGCAGGGTGGCTCAGAACCGTCCCTGGATGCTAAAATTTTATTTCGGAAACTCGCGCTGTTCCGGGTGCTCACGCCACACTTCATTTGCATATAAATTGATTTGGATTGAGGGTAGAATTCCTCACTACCAATTCGCTCACTATATTTTTCGAGGCTTCTCCGAGTTTGCGCCTCGCGATATCAAGCCCGGAACACTTTGAGTCCCAAGTCTATATTACTCCCATCGCTTCTCCCGCCTCAAACTCGCTGCCTATTTTGCAAATGACTCCTATGGCTTCCACCTCTGGATCTGGTTGTGATACATCGAGTGATAGATCGCCGTCTACGCCAGGCCAAACATCTAACCTACCCCTACGTACGTCGTATGATGCAGAGCCTATCAATGAGGCCCAGGAATCCGGGAATCATAATTACAATTACAAGGAAATCAACAACTATCTTCATTTTTCATATGAGGGATGTGGAGCTCCCACTCCTCGATATATGGACCAATCGTGCACCTACCATGATAATAGCCAGGCTGATTATTTCTCACGGGAACCAACTCGAGAAATAGCGTCTACTTCACCTCAAGGGGATAACATCCAATCTCAACTCGAAAACAGTCCGGAGTTGTCAAACCTTCTGCTTCCCTGTCATCCTGTTTTGGCACAGGCTGACGAAATTCAATCATTCTGCCAGACACCGGCTGATGATGCTGCTCTCTTCAATCAAGGCGGATGGGACTTCACAGAGTTCGAAAATATGTGGCGATCTTTGGAACCTGGCCCACCAGCGACAGAGCCTGCCGTGATTAGTGCGTTGAGGTCTATCAATACCCAGATGCCATATATCACCTGTCCTATCCCATCAGGTGAAATGTTGTTACCAAAGCTGATGGACTATTCGGCTCTGAAGTGCTTGAAAGATATCGTTTCATTATGGGCTACGGGTCGAGCGTCTATGTTTTTATTGAATTTCTTGCTCGACTTTTGTTACAATCAGGGCTGGTTTGAGGAGAGGGTTTGGGAAAACAACGATTTGGGGGTAGGAAAATTGAAACTGCTGGTTATGTCTGAAAGAGGAAGAAGAGAATCGCTCAAGATATGGGAATGGGTGTCAGGACAGGCAGATTGGTTGCGGGTTTTCGGACTAGACGTTCCCTCAGCGGAAGAACTGGATCTTCGTCGTAAACAGCTGGAGAGCTTGCCGAACGAATTTAGTCTCGTCAATATACGGCTGAGAAGAGATGCTGAGATCGTGCAGGTTTTGTATGAGGATACTGCGATATGATTGACTGGCTATGGGCGTCAATATTATAATGCAATACTATAGAGTTATATTGTTTATTAATATGTTGCAATCACGAGCTCTTCCATTTTCGATCCGGAGATGTATCCAGTAAGTATCGCCCGTTCGTCTACTTTGACAACTTTCGAGTAGACTGCTGGAGAGTGACGGATATTCCTGTTCAAAAACTTTGGGGTCGAAATCGATTTCATATGAGTTGGTCTGTAGCCAAGAGTGTGTATTTGTGGCCTTCACGTTCGAGTGGAGCATCCGTAGTTACTGTAGTCAAATTTTGTCCTGTAACGACCTCAAGGATGTGATGGATGTGTAGAACAATATACAGAGCTTAAGAACGAAACCGTATGTTTTCTGCAGACAGGAGGATAATCTGGAAATCGTAAATACTGGCATGTATTGACCCCCGTCTGGACGAGGAGTAGCTCCATGGTTCAAAGAACTATAATCAGTTGCGCTAGACGTGCTGTGAGGTATCACATGGCCATGCTTTACAACGTCCCGTTAGCCCGCGCGCGGCTTCAAGCGGCTATAAAAATAAGATTCTGACGTGGCAGAAAAAGTACATAGAGACATGAATAACCTTGACGTAGGTCTACAGGCTGAAGAGGCTGAGTCTCCCTGTTGCAATCTGTCCTGGTGTGTGTGTAGCTATTGATACATAGCGTTACACAGATATGTGATCCCATTACTCTTTTGATTCCTAACTTCACTCCTTATGAATAGTTCAACACTGAGAATCAGCTGAAGGGTAGGTATCGGTCAAGGTTTAAGTATTCTGTTCTTTCTTGAGTTGGATACTAGTCAATGCATCGTCAACACCCATACTCCAGGGATTGGTCCATCACCGACTTGGGATGAGATATTCACATGTTATAATCAGTGAGATGTACATATATAGTGTAAAGGACTTGTCAAATCGACGTATTTTTCAGATTTTGAATGATGTCCTTGAAGTTATCATGACTCTGCAGCCGGCATATCTGTAACGATCTATTCTTCATCACGCGCTACTTGAGGATACCACTTGCCGAACACCATATCAAATAGGATAGCAGGCTAGATGATCCTTATTCTGGACCTGGTTGATATATCATTGAAACCCCTAACACAGGGTTCGAGATCGCAACAATGTTGAGATCGTAACAATGTCGAGATCATAACTCTTCCAAAGTGAACCTACCAAAGTCAAAGCCCTTGGTATAATGGCAGTCTGCAAAGTCAAGTTGTTCTTGACGTTCAAAGTCCCAGGATTTGTTGGTACTCCGAAGGAATATCCGACAGAAACAAACGTCACGCATATTTGTTTTGGCATGTTGTTCGCCTCATACCTCGCTGATTTCGGATCACCTCAAGTCAAAAGCACCGCACACGTGACTGTCACTTTTTTTCCACGACAAGCTAGCATTAAGACGCGGAGGGCCTAGAATATGGCTCGTTGACTGGGGTGTATCTACAGGAGGCCTAGTGCCAGGTAAGTATAGTGTGATGTGACTGCCATAATAACAGCTTCAAACATACAGCTACACTACCTATTTTATTGAGCAATTCTGAAGATTGTACTGCAGATCATCGAGACTGCCTGAGTTCTAGGGCGGGCATCATTGCTTACGATCTCAGCCATTACAAAGCGCTAGAGAAAAAAGCATCAGAAAAGAATCTACGACTTGACTGGTCCTGTGTCGAAATGGCAGTCGATTTCCACTCTTTTGGAGGTGCTTTTGATGACAGACGCCAACGAGTGCACGGTTACACTGCCCACCTTTTTGAGATCGACCGGATCTTGATTCGACACTCAGCGTCCTTGTTGAACTTCGTTGAATGATCATTTCCATCTGCAATTCGTTAGGAACGAAAGAGGTCTATGTTAAGGAATTGGACTGCCCATCGGTCCTCACTACTATTGTCAAATATCAATGAGAGTTCAAATATCAATGAGGGTTCAAATATCAATGAGGGTCAGTTCAACACCTGTACTGGTGATATAGGCAGGGTTATGTTTGCTGATAATGGACCTGCTTTCATACTAATACTACACACGACCAAGGGGACGTTCAAAGAGCCGGTCATTGGGGGAGATCCTTTTGGTCGTAGGACTAATATTCAGTAACGATACGAATGGAGGTTCACCGGTACATGTGATTAAGGAACAGACAATGAAGCGCAGAAAACATTGGAGAGAGAAGATTATCAAATAATTCATCAGCAAGGCGCATACCCGGGTGTAGTGTGGGCTGGATTCTTTGACAGACACTCGATGTCAGCAGGCCTATCCAAGACTCACGTTGGCCTCTTGGGTAAAGACACAAAGTTTATGGACATTGACACGCCTCCGAAAGTACTTGATGCATTATATGATCTACTCGAGGGTAAGTCATGTCGTATGTGATCAAGCATTGAGTCCCATTCAGTGTGCAGACGGTCCTTTCGTGATTGGGGAATTCTTCATCGCGATATCAGCTTCTCTGACCCCATTTAAGATGTTGCATTAGTATCGACTGTATTTATTGGTCAAGGATAAGTTGTCTGCAATCCCGATTGGTCTCGACCATGCTGAGACCTATACATCCAAGAAAACTAGTGATAGATGCAGTCGTGAGCTCTATCTATAGTTCTTTTTTTTTAGTGTAACCAAAAACTAAGTGGCAGAGCACTCCTATGGTCGCCCATTGTCAAAGCCCAATTTTTTTCCCCACCTGAGCTGCGAGGAGATGCTGCATCTATTATGACCGGCGCCGACCTGCTCACTTCAAGCTTTTTGGGAATCAAAAGAAGAGGCCGACCAGTCGACTTTACCTGCATTCATGCAGGAGCTTCGCCATGATGCAGAATTCTCTGCATGGATTTTCCTCTGGTGGATTGTCCTTGCTGCCCGAGGGGAAAGAGTCTGTCTGCATTGATCAAGCCACGTGGATGTATTTCCCTTTGGAAGATCCTACGAGCACCGATCAGGATACGCTGTTTTATATGCTCCAATCCAAGTAATTCCGATCCGATTTTGTGTATCCTGAATATCATCAACTCCTGCCACTGGTTGCATCCATAACAAGATCGATTTGAAGGGACTATCACTAGATGAAGAAAGGTACAAACATCCAGAACACCTGCACGGCGCTCTTCAGCGTGTTATTCTCAACTCTGTGTTGGGGAACAAGGATGGATCTTCAAAAACATCCTGAATCCACCGGTTTTCCTGGCAGTGCCACCAATATATGTTGAGCATCCTGCCTTTGCCATCGTCCTCTCGACTCAGGAAGAGGAAGACGACTAACTCTAGTGTGCACGATATGGAGCTGTTATCAGGTGTTTCCTCCAACTACAGGTCTGGCTACGGTACGTTTTATAGCTCAAAATTTATCCTTCACTATGCTGTCGTTGTTTTTTAGATATCCCAGCAAGACCCAGAGATATTGACGGTACATTTTACCATAACTACCAATGCCTCTGATTATCGATTTTTCATTGCTGTCAGTTGAAGAAGTGTCGATGGGATACAACCCTCTAACGCAGCATAAATAAATATGCACGCAGGGAGTGAGGGAAAGGAAGAAAGTTAAATTATTCCCTATTTTATATATCTAAGTATCCTAGAAACCGCTCCAATAAATATGACATCTCGGTGTCATCCCATAACCGATATCAGAGCGACACCATCTAGTTTGCAGGTTTGCATGTAGCTATCATAGCATTATATTTTCTTTTAGCAAGATAATAAGGGTTATCATTTGTTGAGTTTCTGGTCGGAAGTGCCATGAACAGATAGTATTCTTTGTTTTCGTTCCATGCCTGCAACAGCTGCCTGAACAAAATTTGTTATAATGCATATATGCCTGCGGGCTTGCTAGAACTAGGATAGTCGGCGAGAAATCATGATCAGGATCATACTGTCGCGATCCCCTGGAACATTCAATATATACTTAGTGAAACGAAATTGGAATCTCCAGAACCTTGAGGATCTGTTTGACTGAATCACATACTTAATTTATACCGTAAATATGCTGAGGCTTCACGAGAAAGTAATGATTGCACCACACAAGATTGCTTGACAAGATTTGGTCCCAAGGAGAGTGGAGGAACCAATCACATGAAACCGAAGTGACGGTGTGTCAGCTAACAACACACTACGGCTCGCTCTACTTCCTTCTTCACGAAATTTTCACGAGGTGGAATGGATTATCTGTGTTATCTATATTTATCGTGATGCTCAACATGGATATCCACTCGGACCCGCCCGTCTATATCATACGACAAAAGGTGTACAAATTAGCAGTCAAAAGTTATTCGGCGCTTCTTAACCTATCAAGAGGAAGGCATCAACAAATCAATAAAGAGATATATCGGTGATGAATATGAGATATACCTTCCTCTGGCCATCAATATCTCTAGGTGCTTCAGCGATCGCCTGTATACGCGCTCTTCCAACCTGAGGAAAGGATTATAGGTTATCAAATGAGGCAGGTCAAGACACAAAACTTACTTTGAGGCTACCATGACCGGACTTATGGGGGGAAGAAGCGAGTGCTAAATGTTGTATACCATGTGCAGTGGACTTGGTTACCTTTCTCTTATTCTTTCGGGCGGATGCGGAACGACGATGATTAGTGGTTGGACCCGACAAGGGTGCTGGTGTGTTCATTATTTTGACCTCTCTGTATGCAGGAGATTTTTGGAGATCCATGAATGACTCTTCTTTGTTCTCGAGCAGAAAGTTAAGGATGACGCGCTGAAGAGCGTCGTGAAGGTATTCTGGATGTTTGTACTTTTCTTCCGCGACCCAGTGATAGTCTGTCTGAATCAAAGTTGTCATGGATGTAAGTAATTGCAAGAGCGGATGATATTCAGGATGTGCAAAATCGTATTTAAGATCTTCCTCTCTGAGCATTGTAAACAATCTCTGGCGATCAATGCCCGTCTCATCCAAGATTGTACAGCTCCATGCGGTTGTACTAATGCATCCAGAATCCTTCCCATGGGGTGCAGCAAGTAGAAGCCACAGGAAGAAAGCCCAGACACCGGATTCCGCATCATGGCGAAGTTCATGCCTGAACGCAGGTGGGGTTGTTCTGTCAACCAACTTGGTCGGTGTTTTCATTTCATTTCCAAATATTTTGAAGCGATCTGAGTAGAACCTTTTATAGATCGAAGCAGCGTCACTTCGCAGAACAGGAGAAGGGGGGAAAGTTTCAGGTTTCGACAATGGACCGCCTTTCTGTATTGCACGGGCAATGAAGAATGAAGTTCCCTGCCATTTCGTTACACTCGATGAATGAAGAAAAAATAAATGATGCTCACAGATCGTCCTCCTATGACCTGTTTGTTAGACGTATAGACCTCTGCATGCTCTAAGTCAATCAAGATTATGGATGACTTATGTTTCGGTTCACTAACATGGAGTTGAGCTCGAACCACCCTGACAAGTGAAGCGATACATACCTAGGGTCCATCAAGTGTCCTACAAATACAGTTGGAACCTCTGCAATATTCGTGGCAGGTGCTGGGCCAGAATCATTCCAGAGAATATTAGCAGGGCTAATGTCACGATGAAGTATTCCACGATCACGAAAAAGTCCTCTGCATACTATATATGATTTAATCTCCTGGTCAACGATCGCAGACGACATGGCTCACCCTCGAGTAGATCATATAATGCATAAATTACTTTTCGAGGTGTGTCAATGTCCATGAAATTTGTCCCTGTATCCAAAAGGCCAATGCGAGTCTTGGATTGGCTTGTTGATGTTGAAAGTTGATCAAAGAACTTGGCCCGTACTACACCTGGGTACGTGCCGCCCTGATGAATCGCATCTAGGATTTCTTTCTCTGTCCACCGAGTTGTCGATATAATCCGTTGTTCCTTGATAACGCGTACCGGAAGATTTCCATCCATTTCCTTCGGGACAAAGATATTAGTCCTACGGCCAAATGGATAACCCACCGTGTCCAGAGTGCAATCCTTGAACGTCCTCCTTCCAGTCCGTAGTGTGAAGGTAGCTCTGTAATCGGAAGCGACAGTCTTGATTATGTGGCTAGCGCGAGCCTTCGGCTGACCATCATTGAGATACTCCACAATTGCGGCGAGGACTGTCAGGCAGTCTGCTTTTTTGACTTTGACCATCTTGGTTCCTGATGAAGCACAGATGAAAACAATCATACAATTCTTTTCGACGAGGAGGCCGAGGGTTGAATCAAGATCCGGTCGTGCTGCAAGCAGATATGCCGCGTAGCTATGCGCCTGACGAAGACGGTCGTCGAAAGAGCGCCCGGAAGAGTGGAATTCCATGGTCATTTCAATGAAAGGCCAGTGAACTCGGGGATGTGCTTGGAGCTTTTTCAGTTGGCTGAGGTGATCGAGATTGTATGCAACGACGTCTGGTCTCGAATGTGTGGAGCTAGGGTGATCTGCAGCGTAATAGTTCGATGTGTTGAGGAAGGTGATTTCTGAGATGCCAACATGAGCTGAGACAGTTCAAAGAAGGAAAGCTTACGAACTCGGTGTAGACGCGGTCAGTGCCAACTCGTTAGCATGTCTGATGAACCCTTTGATTGAGTTCAGCAGAGAAGACTTGTCCGCGATCGTTGGGACAGAAGTTCCGATGTGTGAATAGAACTCCTGCAGGTCAATTGAAACAGGAGTTGGGAGGTCACGTTCGAAGACCTCCCGAGCGTGGTGGACCTGGTGGGGAGTCACAGAAGTGATAGGCGATGTGAGGCGGCGCGGTGGCATTGGTAGGTCCTGGGGGCAGTTCGAATCTGGGGAGAAGCTTCATGGGCTTAAGAATGTGCGAA
>Ga0153955_100353_pt1 | contig 25466 bp, 34 predicted proteins | sample TSFL039MetaG_FD_104744 | JGI IMG/M metagenome (GOLD analysis project Ga0153955, IMG submission 104744) | Attine ant fungus gardens microbial communities from Florida, USA - TSFL039 MetaG | ecosystem: Host-associated > Fungi > Mycelium > Unclassified | place: USA: Florida, Wekiwa Springs...
ATCAAATAAGATAATAGATTTCGTATCGATGGGAAAATGCTCGAAGAGACAGACTCTATGGCAAGCCAATAATAGGCGTCAAAGTAAATACGCATGAGTTAGCGGACAAGGTATATTAGACTTCTTTTAATCATCCATATCACTCAACATTTGTGATGTTGCAGGCACCAGAATTCCGCTACATAGTTTGAGGATAGGATTTCCCATTTCTCAGTCATTTTAAGAGTTGTACCAATTTGATGACATCTCAATTGTTTGCTCTGTACAATGTTATCTGAACGCACACCGTCATCTATCTAGCTAGTCTAAAAGATGAGAGCTGAGCTATTTTCTAGTAGAAAGGATATGATGTACTGATGACACCAGAAGTCTTCGTCACGAATTTGAAAAATCTTGTGCCTTTAAAGATCAGCAAATGCAGAAAGATGATCTCGTTAAAATGCCTACTTGGAGCTCAGATGGGATCGCAACCCATTGAAGTTGAATTTATTGAACTCCTGCTTTCCTTGGCTTTTCGCATTTTCAGCTCCAGGCAACTGCTCATACCTTGAATTTTGATCCTCAAGTGCTGATGTACTGACTTCGTCTACAAGTGCTTCTGTATCCTCTTTTTTGCTTTGATAAACACAATATTGACAACTGAAGTTCACTTTGACCACCTCCTTTTTTGCACTTCTTGAGTTTCGTGTCAACCATCTTGCTAGTCCAAATGTATTCAATGGCGGATTTATGACACTAGGTGCCACTTCGGATATAATCTCGACCTGCATCAAAGATGCATGGCGATGCGAATGCCCAATCTTATTTGACATTAGGCACTAATCCAACATGAGACGAGAAGCTCACAATGGATTGAGCACTCAGGCGGAGAGGCGGTTTACACGACACGCAGTGCCACTTTGTTGCGTTAAAGAGGGTCCGAGTTGCTACCGCATCTTCCCCATCAACACCAAGATGTTGTAAGCACTGTTTCATAACAGCAATAGCCTGGTCATATTCGTCAGAGAAAGGGCTCCAGGACGGGTGAACGGAGATTAATCACCTGCTCATCCCTTACAAAATGAGATGCATCCCAAACATGAGTCACTGTCCCTCTTTTCTTCTTCCTCCTATCCTCCTCTGTACATTGGTGGTGACACACTCCGGCAAAGTCGAGACATCCATCATACTCATATTTGCGTCCAACTTGGTTGCAAACTTTGCACTTCCATCTTGCATCCAGGCGTAAAACTGGGTGGGTCATTCGGCGAGCAGGGACCATGCTCTCCCATCCAGCGGGTGCATTCAGAATCTTGGACATTTCGTGTTTCGTCCGGTTCACCCACTCTTCGATCTGTTGCTCGAGCATCCCTATGATGCAGCTCTTGCCTGCAGTAGCACTTTTCACATCGTACCCAGCTTTGACCATATCCATGGACTGTAATATTTTGGTTGCAGGGAGCTCCAAAAAGATAGAGAAGGGAGGGAGATGAGGGTAGGTCAAAGGCTGGGACATAAATTTTTGATACAACTTCCAGAGGCTACTGGTATTTGCTTCTTGCAAGCGTATCCGAGACATTGCTTCCTTTTTCTGTTGATATTGGTAGAGCTCGTGGGCAATCTCGGGTCGCAAACGCTCTAGCTCTACAATTATCAGTAAGTATATTTCAGTCCCATTCAAGCCGAATCGTTCATACCCTCGTCGGTCACTTTTTCCTGGAGTCTACGCTTCAGAGCGATGAACGACCTGTACGTGGTTTGATTGACCAAAGTAGGGTAATCCCAGCCCTCCTTTTGTGCGAAACTCCTGCCTCTAGTTGGCAGTCATTCAACTAGAGCTTCGAAAGGTGTACCGACACTCACTGAGATACGTTGGCTCGATGAACTGCAAGCCATTTTTGACTCCACTTGAAAAGGTCGACGCAAAACTTTTGTCCTTCAGCATTTCGTTTGTGTGAGGTAGATCAAAGGATACGATACCTCCATCCACACATTGTTCTTTGCACAAGCCATAGCGAGTTCTTTTGGGGGAAGGACACTGGCAGATACTCAAAACTGATTCTCTAACGATCAAAAGGAATTGGATTACCTGGCACAATATTTATCCACGAGAGAGGCACGTGTTCCCCTTGGCCTATTTGAACTATATGGCCCTTTCCTAAAGCATTAGTTCCTGAGTAATTAAAGTGATTGTAAACATACAAAAACCATAAGAGCCACTACGGTGCGGTGGTTCTACGATGGGACCAAATTGAGATGATACTGGAACTGAGAGAGAGATACGCACTAAAGATCCGTTCAGCCTCGAGGACTGGCATAATCGATTTGACTGATCGAGTTCTAGAATCCATCCATTCCCAAGTGAGTAACCCAGGAGTCCTTGATTTAATTGAGAACGTTTTGGAAGCATGCTGAGCGCAACGCCCTACTTGATTTTTTGGAAGCATCCAGGCTATAGTCATAAAGCTATCAGTGTATCTAGGCTCAAGTTTCAGAAGGATGACTGACATCACCGCAGAGACGTAATCTGAGAGCAAATGAACGATAAGGCTTGTCCGTATACTTGCGACAGATCTAGAGTCATTGACCTATCAGTCAAATGAGCAAGCATAGCTCAGCATTCGCATCCACCTCACAAACACCTCCATCGAAGACGAAAGCAGCATAGGCAGGCTCATGAGTGAATTTCAAAACACCAGTTACTTCCACATCCGTCCCATGGGCTCTTACCACTGAAATATACTTGGCAGGATCAGGAAGAGACAAATTCCTCCTCATCCCTCTCCACAGAGGATAAGCACTGGGATCCGTGAGTTTTCTGTACAGATCCTTGCATGTACGAGCTACAGCAAGAAGGTCCCCCGGATGGTTGGTTCTTGACAAGATCTCCAGCAGAATATCGAATGGAAGAAGTAGAAAGAAGGCCTGGTCTCCGACTGAGGTAGGCTGCAGTAATCGCTCTTCTGCTCCATCGCTAGTCTCATCTTGTCGACCTTTCTTGGCTTGCGGTTCCTGATCGATTAGGTTGTAGACACTTGACAGTTGTTTCGACTCGTCATTGTTAGTGGATGCCACAGAGACCGGAATTTCAGGGGTAGACGGGTCAGAGACAACTATAAGCTAGCCATTACTGAGCATTCGAGCGGTTTCTTTGTGTACTGCAGAACTCGCACCGACCTGTTTCGATGATACAGTTTCTGGCATTTGCGTGGTCATGAGCTATGACCGGGATCAAGATGTTATCACGGTCACTTGGACAGCGACCCTATGATGACTAAACACTCCTTGATTTTTTCAAAGATAGTGGCTCCTACACTTATCTAAAATATCCTAATATCGAACAGTTTTTCTACTTCAAAAATTGGACAATGTCCAAGTCATCAACTGTATATTACCTACGAGAAGGATCCACCCTTTGTATAATTCATACACTAGCATGGAAAGTGATATCCCACATCCTAACGATACCATCTGCACCGGCACTCGCAAGCTTATTGGCTCCAACCCACAACACTCCATTGACCCCATTGGACGCAGCGTTTCGGATGGCAATGTTTCTCAGAGGCTTCGCAACGCTCCATACAAATACATTCGTGTCTAACGAGCCCGAGGCGCAGTGCTGGGAATCGGACGTCCATGCAAGTGAGTTGATACGTGCAGTGTGTACTGACCACCGACTTGTCACAAGCTATGCACAATGTCTTGGAATAAGCTGTGCAACAGAGGGAGGGAAGTTACGACACCTTTTTTTCCACAACGTCGAGTAAAATTATCTTGCCCGAGGACTAATTCTCAAATAAGTTGTGTACATCTCAAACTCTAGAAATACTCACATCACCGGCAGCGATGTACTTCCCATCTGGTGAAAATGCCAATGCCGAAATCTGCGCCTGATGACCTTCAAGCACGCCAGTCTCTTCTAGCGTCTTTCCATCCCATTTATGAAGTCGGACTTTATTGTCCTGATACTTTTGATCAGTCGAAACTAACATAGAATCATCAGAACCACAATACCTCTGCACCAACAGCAACAGTTGTCTTCCACGCCGCTACGACACTAGGCGCATACTTAGGCTTGTTGTCATATACTTTCTGGTTCGACCGGAACGCCTCAACTGTGCCGATCTCAACTACAAAGACTGTTGTGTCATTTGTTATTGCAATAGACTTTGGTTGTGCAGCTGTTGATGCTACAGCAGGCCTGTGATGATCAGAAGTTAAGTGGACAATACAGTTAAGAAAGAAAGACTCACACAAAACTGTCACCGGAAATTTCCCTGACGTTATCATCCCAGCCTACGGAATAGATTTTGTCCTTCTCATCTAACGTCGCGAGTCCAGCTACGTAGGAAGAGTGGCTTGTACCGGTTATACTCGCCGATTCACCTTCGGTAACCGAATATGAGTACACACGCCCAGATGCCGTACCAGTTAAGAAGGTATCGGATTTGGCAGTCGTGATGGCATTAATAGCAGTCTGGGGTGCCTATGTTATAATGTATGAGTTGATAGACAAACACAAAAGAAAGAATCCTATACTTACACTGAAAACTTTGGTAGACCTTTCGGGCGTCCTTGGATCAAACACATTGAGATTTCCACCAAGCGAAAGAGAGACAAGGTTCCCTTCCCCACTCCATGTATTACCAACTTGTTGATCATCAATCGCTGAACCAACAGTCCATGTCATAGTCGCCTTGCGAGCCTCAACGTCCCCTGATAAGTGTTTAAAAGGTAGTCAGTGGAATTATGAACGGGTCTTGGCTTGGAGCTTCCTACATAGCTTGACAGTTTTATCGGCTGAAGAAGTGAAAATTGATTTATTATCCGGGCTCCAAGACACTGCAAACTGAGAAGAACAAACAAAAAAAAAAATTCAGTAAGCCCTAAATGCACTCAAAGAAATGACCTACAATCGTCCCCTTATGCGGGCTATCGTTCACCTCCGCAACAGTTTCACCTGTCTTCCCATCATACAGGAAAATCTTCGAATCAGATCCAACACTAGCAAATAAATCACCGGAAGGAGAAAATTCGAGATCCTGAACGAATTTTGTATGCGTTTGAATGAGCTACAACCGCAGGAAGCTATCATCAACACCTGACCCATGAGGTTGATTCTAATACTGCCACACCTTGTCAAATTTGAAAGGTGGTCCTTTACCCCAACATAAGCACCACAGACAATGAATGAAAAAGAAAATAACATACCTTGATGGAAGATGATAGCACAGTCATCCGCAGCAGTTGCAGCCCTGCACGGCCTCGACTGACGTATCGACACAGCATTAATCGATTTTGAATGCCCACTGATCTCGCCGGTAGAGGTTCCAGTATCAACATTGAATGCATGTCCGAGCCTACAATCATCACGTAAACTCCTATTCCTCGAGAGCGTGAGGCTTGAAGCAGACTTACTTGTCGCGACCCTGACCTACAGCAATAATCCTCTTACTATCCCCATCCCACGCCAGGTCGTTTCTACCTCATCAAGTTAAATCGATACACGGACATTCACGACCAGGTCATAATAAACTCACATCCTCCCAGAGATGATCTTATGCTCTCCCTTCAACGTTTGATCTGCACCAATAGTATCCCAAATTCTCACTAAATTACCATGTCAATCTACAACCACCAAGAAAAAAAAATTATACTCACCAGTCCCATTGACATCTGCAGAAGCACAGTAATACCCCGAAGGCGAGAACTTGGCCACAGTGGCATTATATACATGACCGAGGTACGTTGTCGAATGCGCCGAAGGTCGCTATCTCCCCCCAACATAAAGCCCAAGTGGTAAAAAATCGGGGAGTGAACCCATCAGCCTCAAAAGAATAGGGGCCATCGTCAAGTGGAACAGCACCTACGCTCAAATCTCTTATCTACACAACAATCACAGCGCACAATGTATCAGCAACCCCACTATTCAATCTAGACACGAGAAGCGCACAATAACTGTCTTTCCATTAGTATAAACCACTTTATCCTTGTATGAACTGATCTTGGTCGACGTCCCGCGCGTAGTGACGGGATTGGAGGGGAATACGCCACTCGCTTTGAACGACATTTTAGGTACGATCTCGGAGATACGAAAACGGTAGTTTGATATGAAATGGGTTAGTAGACAAAAGTAGGCTATCAATCGATTCGATACAAATGACTCCTTTGCCAAATACATACACGATCAACATCGCAGGCGCTGAGTCAACTCACTACTCACTCACTTCACTCCTCTCTTCCACTCAAAATTTGGCTACAAACATGATTCGTTATAAAATTAATATAAACATTTCACCCGAATTAATACCATTCACCGACACACATTCTAATCACGACAAAACGCGGAAGCAATGATAATATCGCGAGTTATGAATCGAGAACATCAAGGTCGTATAAATCATCAAAGTCGTAAAAAAAATCCATCCACCAATCTACCAATTTTTTTTCCAAATCCAAGTCCAAACCCAATCCGATTCCCTCAATGAATGAATGTGCAAAGCAAATGAAAATGAGCGATTCAGAAAGAGTAAAATCAGCCATTGAGACTGAATATTACTATCAACCAGGAAAAGAAAAAAAGGCGCGTATTGTAAATAGAAACAATAGGTTCAGGAATTTCCAGGGATATGCAGAAGAGATAGAAGTAAGCAAACAGGATAGAGATGCGAAGAGGAAAGGCATTATGAAAATTATGTGCACAAAAACTTTGCAGGAAATTATCGAGGTTTCAGAATTCAGGAGATCTGCGACAGGGAGGGTAAGCAGTATGGAGTATAGCAGTGGCAAGATCCACAGCCATTCAGACCACAAAGAAGGAATCAGTGGGCATCACCGCTCACTTGTTCAACTTCAATCCCAACACCTTGTCCTTCAATACGGCAGGATAGCTGTTCATCACATGTGCAAGTGCACGTAAATCCTCCTGATCCAACAACGCAATCGTGATCTTGGGCTGTCAGAATTACAAATCAGCACTAATTCTTCATTTACACCATCAGCACTCACAGCGCCCTTGATTCCAAACGACTTAACAACCTTGAACCTAACGAACAACTCCATTTGAACAAACAAGAACCTAATGAAGCGAACGTGACGGCACTCACAATTTATCACCCAACAGCTGTTTCTGCTGCGGTAAAGGTTTATCTAATAATGAATCCACGAATTCATCCGTCGTCTGCTGAACAATCGGATCCGCTTTCACCACTCCAGTAGGTAACACCACCTTTGGATCACTCGCAGTTCTAATAATCTCCAACGCCGGCAACTTTGCCAAATCCGCAATAGTCCAAATAGCAATGGTAGTGACGCCAGCAGTAGCAGTTGTATCAGTAGTGGCAGAAGACGCAGTACTAGTGGATGCAATTGAAGTCGAGGGAGTAGTGAGCATCGGTGACGCAGCAGATGAAGTTCTGCTGGAAGACAAGTCCGTGGTCCTAGGAGAAATAGTTTCATCGACTCTACCAAAAGACCGCGTGGCAACTTGCTTGCTTTGTGGCGTGACAGATTGTTCGTCCGTGATTACCGTCTCATCCAATTCCAATACCAGTTTGGCATCTACTAGCTTCGCTTTCAAGACCTCATGGTTAAATAAACACATTGCCCGTTCCCTCTTTGGTAAACTCATCACTAGATCTGTCAACCCACTCTGATTCCTCTTCTCAAATTTACAAATTGCTTGATAGACTCTGTCTCTCTCTGATATCGCAGGCGGAATTGATCCTGAAGGAGACGAAGTGCGTGGTGGTGTCGATAGAGCTTCGTCGACGGATATTGGTGTAGATGGATGTTCGGGTGCGGAAGCTGTTGCATCTGGGTTCGCGAAGAGGGAATCTTGTGAGGGCGCAGCAGATGGCGCAGGAGATTTAGATGGAGGAGAAACAGATGTTGAAGGAGGTTTGAGGTGCTTGGATCTCCAACAATCGACTTGAACCTTGAGCTTGTTTGAGTCCTCAATGATCTGTAAGACCTCACTTAGGGATTTTTGAACGAGTGATTCAACAAAAGCGTCCATCTCGTCCGAACCAACTATATCCAGCGTTTTTACACGACGCAGAAGCTCACCCGTCAACACTTCCTTCCTCACGACAGGCGTCAATGACGATAAATCGTCATACCTCATCGGCATATTCAAAGTGCCCGAAAGCGCCGCCTGCCACGACAACACAAGAATGAGAATGGAACGGGAGAGCAATAAAGGCACCACTCACATGGAAATAACTTCCAGAACCACGACGTCCTCTCTCTGGCCGATCATTGTAGCTAGCCTTGGGCGATCCAAGGATCGAAGAACGGGTACGAGGGCTAGACCATCCGCCAACAAGAGTCTCCCCTGCATCGCTAGCAGTAGGACTAGTAGCACCGCTAGAACTCCTCGGATGACCATTATGTCCAGCGTATCGCTGAGCAAGCTTCTCCTGACGAAGTTGTTTCGGCTCGTGGAGCCGGACTACGATAGCCTTGGAATTCAATTGTGCTCCATTCATAGCACGCAAAGCTGCAGCAGCTGTCAAACGATTAATAACATTGGGTCTCAGGGTCAGGGGGTAATCACATACCCTGGCTAGGGCTCTGGAAAGAAACAAAGCCAAATCCACGACTAGCACCCGCCTCATCTCGCATAACACGAGCACTAGGATTTTCTCAGTATCACATACTAGCACGTATAGATAGGGAAGACAAACCTCACAATTTGACCAAACTGGGTCATAGGGTTATGAGGGGAGAAGCACGGTACAATAACTCATAAACTCACCTGGCGGAAATGTGTGAACAAACCATTTGAGTCAATACTGGGGTCCAAGTTCTGCAACGTATCAGGATGGAGGTGAATGGATTTAGACTGCAGGACGACACACAAACCTTGCAGAAAAGGTTACAGGGGTCGATAAGACCACTGTGGCTTGAAGAACCTGGACCGGTCATCGGAGCGAGCTGAACCTGTTGCCCAGGACCATGGATAAATGGTCCTGGTGATCGAACAGCAGGAAATGGCGCAGGCCGTGGTGGCGATGGCGAGTACTGTGCCCCACACAATCAGCCTTTCCAATCATGGTTCATAGAACCCAACACACCTGAGCAGAAAAGGTGCCAAACTGAGAACTCGTGGGCACAAAGGCGGGAGCGGCGATGTTGAAGTCCACTATACTGCCACTGGCCTTCCTGGGTGTGTAGATCTGAACGGCAATGTTCTGGCCCTCTACGTCGGCGCAATGCATGGCCTCTTCAGCCTGACGAGCATCGTCCTCGTTCCAAAACTCGACGATGCCAGTGTCTGCACCAAACTGGGTGTGTGCGCGCACCGAGGCCAGTGCACCGAAAGGCCTAAAGAGATCATAGAGCTGGGAATCTGAGTAACCGGCAGGAAGATGCTTGACAAGTCTTGGGTGTGCTGCCGGGGGAGGGAGGGGCACTGAGGGATTCGTGGGCGGAAAAGGAGAGAGAACAAGGGAGACAGGAGGGTTGGTGTTGGGGATGGAACGTGCCTGGAGGACAGCGAGTGCTTTCTCCGCTGAAGGACAAGGGATGAATATACGCAAAAACAGAGAAAAACACATGGAAACATACCCTTTTCGAGATAGCGGAACTCAATCGCACCGGCCACGGTTGCCTGCATCCCATCGCGGAGGATTTTGGGTCTGAAGGGCCCGTACCCGACGAGTGCACTGGCAAGAGTCTCGTCGGACACAAATGCAGGGAGATTCGTCACAAACAGGACGGGGTCGTGTAGACACGGGTGCGGTCGACTCCCATAGCCCGGGTCAGAGGGCATAGCATACGCGAAATCCATTGAGGATCGCAGAGCCACACTACTTACACTACTTTACAGCAAAACCAATTTCTTCTATCCTCTGCTTATGTAACCTTCTCTCATGCATTCTATTCTACAAAATAAAATAAAAATCACTGCAAGATGCACAGAGTCAGCGTCTGGCCAGCTCAGACAATGGCATACGTACTGGATGCCGCCGCCGTACACTCATTCGCCGGTGCAGCCGCACAAATTCTTCGTCAGGCCCTGTCCGCCTCGTAAATAATTTCCAAAAACTGCTCCCTCTCAGCACAACACAGCTATAATGGCAACAAACTTATTTACCTCGAAGTAGTTGTACCAATCATCGTCTCTGGCTGTTGCCCCTCCACCGGTGCTGCCACAGCAAAAATCTGACTCATCACAAGCATCATGATCAGCATCGTCCAAAAGCTCCGAATCATCGTCATCATCATCACACTGCCGCTCAAGTTTTCTGCGGTAAGTAACCTTTCTGGCGGGCGGAGAGCAGAGGTGGCGCCGCAAGTTGCAAAGGTACTACGAAAAGCTATTCCACGGACACTATATATCCGCTTCAGTTATCCCAAATAAAGATCCTTCCGCGCTCTGGATCTCCCACTCAAGCCCAGCCTAGTGAGTTCCTGAAATTTTCCGCGGAGGATATGAATCAAACCTTGATGTCAAGGTAATAGGTAAAAATGAGAAAAACCTCGAATACAGTTACAGTGGCTGCTGGCAGCCTCCCAGAAGTCGTCTCAGTTCTAGAATCTCGAGGCTATCTCCTTATGTACACCCTCAGTGACCGCACCGCCTCCTCGGATTTGGAAAACGCGAGACCATCAAATGGAATCCTTGAAATGAATCCTCCCCTCCAGTCCTCTCGCTCACGTATGTAGTAATACCAAGCACCATTATCGCCGCCACAAGTTACCTGTTTCGGCGTTTGGTCGCTTTTAGATTGAAACTTTGAACCAGTCAATGTAAGATCAAATGTAGTACAGTCTTGTTAATGAGATATAACAAATTTCAATGCTCCCTCGTCAAACTGACTCCTACACCTGGCGTAGACCAACAATTTACTAGCATGGATGTGGCGCCGACATAATCGTGCGATATGTCACTTTCATGCCTCACATCTCCATCTAACAGTACAGCGTAGACCGTCAAATAACATGGTTCAATCAATCAATCTATATCAACTAAAGAAAGAAAGAACAGATAATCGACTACACATGTTACTACTAACCGAGAATCCTCATCTAACCTCGAGGCCCACCACGCCTCAAGACCCCCAAACCAGGTATCTGATACACCTCCCCTCAGCGAAATCTTCTCGGCTCGCCTCTCAAATATTCACATTCTTCTTATCTCATATATCATCACCCCTGACGTTAATATCACCAAAAGGTAGCTCACGCTCGTGCTCTTGATAATTCTTTAACGGATCCTTCCTCAACGCTTCCGCTTCCGAACTCATCAACATAGGGGATTTGAGTCCTGCTTTTTTTACTTTGATAACAGACTCAGTCCTCGTCATCGCGGGCGTTGATGCAACCTGTTCAGACCATTTCAATCAGCCCGTGCATAAAGAAAGAGAGGAAGGAAGCATGATCCTACCTCGTCTCGCGATACTGTGAATCTCGAAGTGGTGAGAGATCCTCCTGGTGCAGGCGTCGTTGACGAAACATCCGGATCTGAGCTCGAATCATCTACAAATGGCACAAATGCACTCCTCGCTGGTGTTTTCGGTAACGACACAGCGGATTTACCACTCCTCGATCTCGCCAACCCTGTCTTTGCTCTTGGAATGACAGAAGGCGGAGGCATGTTAGTATATGTAGGAGTACTTGATCCTCCCTCTGCTTCCGAATCTCTAAATATTGCGAAACCTCCACTCGTCCCAAATTTCGAGCTTGAGGATCCTGACCCAGACGCAATAGCAGAAGACGAGGAAGCGACACGCTTACTCTTTCCAGCCTGCTTCAACGTCGTACCAACCATTTTCTTCGTCTCTGGTATGTTTTCCTTCACTCTCGTTTTTCTCGTGCCCAAATCTTGCCATGTATCTGATGATGGAAGTGAATCGTCGGTGCATGAGGAGGTAGGACCTGTAGAGTCAACATATATTCGGAGTTTGGATGAATTGGAAGTGGATGAGGTTGACATGGGCATCGAGACGCTACGTAGACTCTGTCCTGTGGTAAAAGTAGAGGGGGTGACAGAGGAAGAAGATCTGAGAGAAGTCGTTGTAAGCGCAGCTCGAGGTTTTTGAAACGAAGTGCTGGGTGGAGGAGGAGGTGCAGGATGAAACATTATGTTGCTCATCATACGTTTTTGAAAATCATTGTATCGTTCTTGCAAATGTTCAGATGAAACTGCTTGGCGAGCGATACCGAGACTATATGCTTCGTCTGCTTCTTGACGTCTAGAGCGGTTCTATTAAGACTTCAAAGTGAAATAAGTGGAGATCAAAGCTAACCTACCGACCATCTCGTTCCAGAACCGCAGCATACTCCTCGTATAGTAGCGCCCATCCCGTGCCAATTTCGTTCGCCACCAAGAATTTATAAATCACCACTGGCTTCTCCACATAACTGGCATATAATAACCAGAGTTTCAGATACTTTACATCCTTCCTCCACTTCCCCCCATCATGATCCTTCAAAATTCTTGTTGCTTCCTCCAGCAACTCGAGCAGGCCGGATTCGGCACTATGCCCTTGTGGATAATTATCTATAGTCCAGTTAACAAAGTTCCAGTAAGCATCCAAGGCATTCGCAGAGTCAGGTGTCTCAAGATCCTGTATTCCAGACGAGGTAGAGGCAAGAGCAAGTTCAACATTCATACGGAGACAATTTCTCGTCAACTGGAGTTTAGCTTCGCGGTGGGCATGTGGAGTGGAGAGAATAGCTGAGAGAGTGGTTACGCGACGACCTGTGCCCAGAGGCCGGACGTTTTCTTTGGCTGCTTCAAGAACGTCGCAGTCAACTATGAGTGGATCTGCCGAGCTGAAGACGTCGTCCTCGGATGAAATCATTCCCTGAACAGATTATGATCGAATGTTTCTGAAATACCCAGACGCGTCGAACAGGCGTCTTTTTCCCACGTTCTCACTGACACAACAATTGAGGCTAGGAAAGACCACTTTGTCTCAATCCTGTTTACCAGTGTGTTAATCGGTTTCAAATCGAATGATACATAGGAGTTCGGAACAATTTAGCTTCTTAAATACAGTTGGAATTTTCTGAGATGTCCTTGGCAAGGGCAAAGACCCAGTGTCGCGCGGAAATGGTTTGGATGAAATTATATAGTTGAGGCATTCTTTTGGTGAATCCCATTTCCCTTGAGAAGCTCAAAAATGATTCAAAGCTCAGCTCATGAGATGCAATACAAATGCAGATATCAGACTTGCTTTGTTTATCTCTACTCTGAGTGTGTATTTCTCTTTCTTAAGACCATACTACTTTCTCATGGCGTGGGTCTATAGGGGCAATGTCGGAGCACCAGGCCACGTTTTGATCCGGCTCTCCGTTATTTGTACCCGCTTGCCGTGTGCACCTGTTGCCCACTGACTGGCAACTCCTTACTTCTTGTCTCTGTTCTACCAACGCAATGGTCTCATTCAAATCAGACCGTGTTTTCCAAAAGCCTTACAACGTGAGTAACCTTGTTCTACCCTTACCCTCTCCCTGACACCGCCCAATGTCCTTTTTCGCCATGTATCATTACTCTAGAAATCATCAAGGGCTCCGCAAGGTGACTGGCTCCGCGACAAAGCATCCGGCATGAACATCAATGCACCACGTACCTCAAGATTATTTACATCCAGCGAGCCTACTTGCAGGCTCCTTGTCTCAAACCTCCATTATGAGGTCAATGCTAAGGATTTAACAGTAAGTTTTCCACTTCTCCCCATTTGTTAGTATCCTTCCTCCATTAAGACGTCTTCTATTTGACCCGCACATCCCTTTAACTGTCCCCACCAACATCCTTAGCACGCCGCTCACTTTCATCCTTTAGACCATCTTCGGACAAGTTGGCACACTTGTGTGTGAGCCACTCATTAGTGTACGGCAAGCCCCAAGCTATTCCCTCCATTGAAGTAAAAACAAACGCCAACGAAACTTCCGACCTTTTTATTCTTTCTCTCTCTCTCTCTTGACCTTGAATCTGACTTTTCTTGGCTACGCACCACTCACCTAACAACACTCGAAATGCTCGCCCATTCGGCCTGCATTGATAAACGTTTGTTTTGCTGGCTGGTTGTTTACGGTCTTCACGTACAATAGTACGACCGTAGTGGTCGTTCCTTGGGTCGAGCCATCGTTTCGTTTGAGACGACCGCCGAGGCCGTCCACGCCAAGAAACAGTTCAATGGTATTTTAGCCAAAGGTACAGTTATAACTAACATGCTGCTTTTGCAAAACTTGATTATATACTTTATCGACAGGCCAACCAATGTCGGTTGGTTTCATCGCACCAAGAGCTCCGCGTGTTCGATCATCAAGTGCTCCGAATACACCACTCATCAACAGAGTTCAAAAACGGCCTTTGTCGGACCGACTCGCTGGAGACGATTCGAGTGTCAGAACGGCGCAGCTTCCGTCGTGAGTAGTTCATTTCTTTCTGCCCCTATGGACAACTCTCTCAACTCGTATTTCAGAACAAATGTTGGACCGATCCGTACAAGATTTAACAGGCTTGTTGGTAACAGCCATGCAATGCATGGTACAAGAAAAGGTTTGAAAAAGCCACCTACAGCAGAAGAGTTGGATAAGGAGCTGGACGCTTTCATGGTTGATTCGCGCTCCCTGAACGTCAGTACTGAGGGAGGTGCTGCGACGACTGGGACTAGTGTTGCAGACCAAGATGCTGAGATGGCATAATCATTTAGATGTCCTCTTTGGCTTTGTAAATTTCACTCCTGTTATCGTCCCCTCAAATCACCGCTGAAAGTCAAACACCAACCCTGACTATATCATACTGAGTCTAATTCTTTTGTCAAGCTATCAAGAAGTCTCTCAACTGATGTTCGAGTATCACATCTCATAAGTGTAGTGTCTGAATGGCATTATGCATTCTGGTAGTAAGATAGTAGATCATGCGAAACTGAGGGTATGTTGGCTGCCTGCAGATGAGAGCTCATCAAAACACGGAACTTCAGCTGCAGCACGTTTTCAGTTCTTTATAGTTGAGTCGCCATGAGCTCGTTTGTTTGGGTCAGCGACGTCTTTCGATGTGGTGGAGCAATATATTATCAAGGCCAACGGGTAATCTAGAAAGGTAGTTTGGGAGCCTTGGCCGATCTCGGGGGCTTGAGAGGATCGGGCTTTCTTCTCTTGTGGAACTGGGTGCAAGTCAGCTCGCTACGTATATCCTGCTATCAAAGAATCGTTTACCATCTTGAAATTGTATACTCTCTTCTTCATATCGCGCATGAGAATCGTCTGCTTCTTCTTCCTATGTTCTTGTAGCCGTTCCCACTTGTGGCCCTTGAACATCCTCTTCCTGCCGGTGTAAAGCGTAATGCCTGGCTTTGGCGTTCTGCTCTTCACCTTTCCTCGCCAAGTGACAGGCTGAAGCCAATTTTGTCCTGCTTCTGGTAGTTTCTGTCTCAAATTCCTTGCCACCTTATGTTCTTCAGCCTCTTTCATCGCGAGGGCTGCCTGAGAATCCTGATCCTTCCCAGGCAGCCGAGGTAATGGATTCTTGGGGCCAGGTGGAAGCAGGTGCAACAGCCCATTAGCCTTGGCTACTCTGACCAACTCCGCCTGCTTTCGTAATGAATATACGGGAGCACGCCATTTTCCATTCGACATTTTTTGTGCAACAAATGGATTTGGGAGAATAAGTTGTTCGTTGGGGGAGGGTACACTGGCTGAAGTTCGCGACACCCTTGGTTGAGTTTGTTTTCGAAATGGATGACTCTGTGACCGGATTATCTGATCAAGCCTGAGTTTCTTGATAGCTTTCACCGCAGCGAGGTTGGACATGATGCTAAAGTAGCGGGTTCGGGGCAAAAATATAGACAAGGCATTGCATGAGCTTTGAATCAAAATAGTCATAAATAATGCGGAAAACAAATCGATAGCTAATTCTCGGTTGTGAGCACTGTGCTCACCTGGATGTCTATTGTTGAAATGTGAATTCTGAGGCTCTCTGTCATCACAACTTTGTCAAATTTCATACGAACCCTGTCTGATACGCAAACAAGGATTTTAAAAGTCGTCGATCTCGAGTCCCTATGTGAAGAACATTCAACATCCATTCCCATTCGTTAGCGGTGATTGTACTCTGCCATCTGGATTTCTGGCCCCAGGACCGCATCTATCCAGTGTCTATCGATTCACTCATCTTCAATATTTCCCTGGTCCCATCTAATTTTCTGCAATCTGGATGACGAGAAAAATACTGCTGAAAAACATAACCTGGGTCTGAAGTTTGAAGTAAGGGGAAGGAATCTCTTTCTCATGGCCCAGAACAACTGTGCACCCAAAATCAGGTTGATCTTGATGCTTGGACAATTGTATGCAATCAGGTCTACAAACATTCCATTGTTGGGTCTTTCATAGCAAATTGGAGTGGCCTAGACATGACTCATCTTGTGGATCAATTGACCAGAGTACTCGATTGACTTGATATCAACATGGAAATAATGTCTGGAGGCCAACAGAGGACGTTTGAAGAAATCGAGCTCGAACTTTCACCAGCGGAGAGTCCTTCTTCCCTCAATTCCTGTATCTAACGGATACGACATCTCGATCAATGTAATATGTGTGAAATAATACCTATGTGGACGATCTGAAACGCATTCGAAACCTGTTCGAAACTTCTACTCCAGATGACGTCGTATGATCCACAGAGCTCAAAGAGGTCGGACTTACTGCTTAACTCCCAAATTCTCAACTGCCAACTGCTGTCAAAATCTTCCATATCTCACAATGGGTCTTTTCAGCAAGAAAAACAAAAAGGAAGTAGGTAGCTGTTTGGTTCCTAGCCTGGCCACGCCTTCTCTCAAGCTGGTCACTGGCAGGATAAGAATTAGACCTCACATTATTCCCTTTCTCAGTCGGAGACTTACAATGACTCTACCGGGTACAACCAGCCTGGCTATTCTTCTCAACAAGGTCCTCCCCCTGGTACTTACAATACTGGTAATACATACAATAGTGGATCTGCAGGGGACGTAAGTTCATTATCTCCCCTTCCCATTTTTTACTTATCGTCGTGACCATTTGACATTAGTATGGCCAGCAACAGCAATACGGCAGCTCTGGTTACAGTAACCGATTTTTTTGAGATCCCTTGGTCATTGGAATGCTTATGTTTTGGTACAGGCCAAGGCTATAATTCTCAACCTGTAGACAAATCTGGCTATCAGCAATACGGAACTAGTCCAGGGTACGGTAGTAGGAATGACTACGGCAAAACTCCAGCAGAAAAAGATCGGTTCGTAGTTCTCGTTTCTGAAGCACCCTGTAGACCTGATGATTTTGTCAATCTTCTATTTATCTGACTCCTCTTCCCAACTTTCCGTCCTTCCTCATCGTCGTTGCAACTCCCGATAAAATGTACAGGTATGGAAAGTCACATGTTCCTGAACGCAAGTATCAAGGATACGATGAGCCTCAGTATGGTACGTCACCCTTTGCTGTTTACCTGGAAGTGATTTGTAACGGTGTTTCGCTTCGTCATCATTTTCGACGGTTCCTGTGGTGGTGGTGGCTATTTTCCTTCACGCCAGATTCGGAAGGGAGGTATTCACACAACTACGGCTCTGGAGGGCAAGGATATGGAGGAGGGTCTTCTGACAAAATGTATGGTGGATCTCGTCGTGGAGGGGAGTACAGGTAATGCAAGACTTCCTCATTCACTTGTCACCGGGGAATACGACACTGCTGTAATGTTTCATTTGGTCAACCTATGCCCTCATTAGAGTTTGCAAATTATTACTTGGTGTTGCATTCACATCAGGTTTTATCAAATCTGCAACATGACTCAGAAAGAAGTAGTCAACTCCTGGAGTTCAAACTTATACCATGGGTACAGTAATTGATTGATTGATTGATAAGGGTCACATGAAAATGAAGAAAAAACTGTTATCTAATCCTAATCATCCCAAGATTTCATTTCTGCTCAAGGCTTGCAGTTGAACACATTTATAATAGTCGCCCCGTTTCGCTAGTAACTGATCATGTGTTCCATACTCACTGACACATCCCTCCTTTATGAAGTAACTGTCAGCGAACGATCAGTTTTATCGATATATAGCACGGATTGGATACACACATTCGATCAGCATTCTGGATCGTGGACAACCGGTGTGCAACAGCAATAGTCGTCCTGCCCTTGGCAGCTTGATCTAACGCTGCCTGCACCACCTTTTCAGAATCTGAGTCTAGTGCAGAGGTGGCCTGGACATTCACGATTATCAGCATCGCACGGCTTTCAAGTCATTAAACCTACCTCATCGAGGAGCAGCACCTTGGGGTTCCGGAGCAGGGCGCGAGCAATGGCAATACGTTCTACACAAGACATCGTACATGAGTCTTGCGTCCCATACATAAATTATGGCCACTTACGTTTTTGACCACCTGAGAGCTGTGATCCTTTTCCACCCACTTCAGTCTCAAATCCACTTAGACGTGGTATCAGTAAAATCATCAAATTCAAGAGCTTTTCAGACTCACTCAGGCAAAGATTTTATGAACTCCAGGATGTTGGCATCGCGACAAACATTCTCAATCTCTTCTTGTGTCACTTCTTCCATTGGTTTGGCAGCGCCCAATAGGATATTAAACCGGATCGTTCCAGCATAAAGTGTGGGTTCTTGAGACACCAAGGCAATCTGCTTGCGGTAAGATTGGATGTTCAGCTCCGTGATATTTTCACCATCAAGCTACCAAGATAACCGGTTGATATCGTATAGAGAGAAAATCAGAGAAAATCATAACGTACAAGGATATTCCCGGCAAGAGGATCATAAAATCGCTCGATTAATTGAATCCTGTCGACGTTGAGAGCGATGAAAGGAGAACGATCATCTGTGCGACTCACGTAGTACTCTTCCCGCATCCACTGGAACCAACCAATGCGATGTGGGTCCCAGGCTCAGCTTCCAAAGTAAGATCACGTAATACACGGACCCCCGGTCTTGTCGGGTAACGAAAGTGAACATTCTCAAACTTCACATGTCCCTGGACTGCCTCATCACCGAGAAGCTTGCCTTCCGACGACTCTGCATCGATATCGGGAACCGAATCGAGCAGCTTCAGGATGTCGGTGGCCGCGCCCTTCGCAGATGACATGTCGGGGACAAACGAAAAGGCATGCCCAGCTTGGATAGCTGCAAAAGTTACGCCCTAGAAAAAGTTCACATGTATTCCAAGAGATTCGAAAGGACATCAACTGACCATAAGACCGACAAAAAATTGGAAGGTGCTAATTTCCTGGTTTGCGACAAGGCGAGAACCGAACCAGAAGGTCAGGGAAATAACAAAAAACATAGCAGCCTGGGAGAACGAGTATAACAGACTGCTCCAGATAGCAGCGTGCATGGAACGCTTCAACGGAAGTTCCAAACTACTACTGTACATCTTGAGGCAATCTTCCTCTCGAGTGAGCGAGGCGATTGTCTGGATGGCACCGGCAGCTTCACAAGCCATTTGAGCCGATTCTTCGTGGACCTTCTTGTTCTTCTGATCTTTGAGAACAACAACTTTCTGAAAAGATATAGACACGGTGATGTATTAAGGCTAGGAAGGAGAGGTACTTACAAGGCGGACATACCCATTGGAGACGACTAGAGGAACGCAAGCTATGGCAACAAGACCCAGCTTCCATGCAAACACAAGCCCAATGATAGAACCGGAGACAATGGTGGCAAGGGATTCACCGATTCTACAGGCAAAAACTCATGAACATGCACCAGAGGCAAAGCATGAAACCACATACGCTCCAAGACTGATACCAGCAAGACCTTGAATCTTCTGAGGATTGTCACTAAGACTGGAAGTCAAAGCACCAGTCTGAAGGCAAGTCAGTGGATGCAACGAGCGACTAAAGGAAGATATATCCGCTTACGTTATTCTCGTCCTTGTCAAAGAACTCGATATCTTGGCGGAGAATAGCACGAAATGACAATTTCCTCAGTCGCACAGTCAAAGCGGCAGCAGTAGATGCAAAATAGTAGTTCTGAACAGAAGTTGACACAGTCGAAACAATAGCAATGAGGAAGAACCTAAATTAAAATTGATAAGTAAATTCGTCAATCATGGCAGGCCACGTACCAGAGTGCGTTGCGGTCACCTTGGAAGCGACGCTCGTGGGGATCGGGTTGCGAAAAGCCGCCAACTCCCTTGGCGAAAACAATACTGAATGCGGGATAGACCATCCCGGACGCTGCATCATCATGTTGAGGGACAAAACAGATATCTCAGTAAAAACATACCGCAGGCAGCAATGGATCCAACTAGATATTTGGACCAATGGTCTTTCATGATCATACCCATGCGCTTGCATAAGTAAAACAAGCTGTAATTGACTTTGACCTCGCTAGCCTCAGCAATTATGCGTTTTTGTTCAATCAGCTCGCTAGCCAAAGACTTGCCCGTGTTCTTCCGACCCAGAGGAACATCTTCATGGATCACCTTCTCCAGATCCTCTGCACTCTTACTATTTCCCCCTTGATCTCTAGCTGTTTCTTTAGCCTCCCGGAGTTCCTGTGCCTGCACAAAAGCTGCATAGGCTCCGTTGGCACTGAGGAGCTCATGGTGAGATCCACTCTCAAGCACAAGTCCTTCACCCATCACATAGATCACGTCCGCATCCCTGATAGTCGACAGACGATGAGCGATAGTGATAGTTGTGCGTCCTAGAAGACTAGCCGTCAGCAACCACTGCATCTCAGTCACTAGTAGAACGAACCTGCAGCAGCCTTGTCAAGAGCATCTTGAACGATACCTTCAGACTGTGTATCCAAGGCGCTGGTGGCTTCATCTAGAAGAAGGATCCTAGGGTCGGAGACAGTCGCACGCGCAATAGCCACACGCTGTTTCTGCCCGCCCGACAAAAGGAAGCCACGTTCTCCAACCATCGTCTGATAACCATCGGGTAATCTGCTAATGAAATTGTCCGCATTGGCCTTGATACAGGCCTCTTTGACGAGTGCAAGCTTGTACTCCTCAGAGGCATGCTCATCCTCAGTGCCAATGAGGCCGTGAGCAACATTTTCAGCAATCGTGGTGGCAAACAGAGTGGGTTCTTGAGATACCAATCCTATTTGAGATCGCAGCCACTTGAGATTAAGCTTCCTAATGTCAACACCGTCTAATTTCACAACTCCCTCGGTAGGATCGTAGAACCGTTCGACGAGAGAAATAATGGTGGATTTTCCAGAACCAGAAGCACCCACGAGCGCAGCAGTCTTTCCGGCCTTGAAGGTGAGACTAAGGCCCTTGATAATGGGGATGTTCGGGCGAGATGGATAATGGAACTTGATATCCTCGAGTGATATCTCACCAGACACATTTTCAAATTTCAGACCACCAGGATTTGCAGAGTCGATGTCAGGGACACGATCGATGGTCGCATACAGTTTAGCTGCTGCACCACGAGCATGGCTGATGGCTACCAACAAGAATCAACTGTGAATGTTTCAGGAGTCAGGCTTCACAAACCTTGCATCTCAGGCGCCAAAAAAGCCAAGGAGAAGGAACCAATGAGAATCGAGTAGATAACGGTGATAACCTGTCCTGCATCGCCTAGAGGAATGATTCAAGACTGGAATCACATTCCACAGTCAATTATGACTTACTCCAACCATGGTTGATAAGTGTCGTTCCAAAAGAGAAAGCTAATGACAAATTAGGATCACACAACAGAATGCAGCTAATTGTTCTCACCGAGTGCATAAGCCGAATAGACAAAGAACAAAAAAGCACCAAAACCGAATCCATGCCAGATGGCAGCTTTTATATCGACTTTAAGACAATGGTCGATGGACGTATCATAGAGACTAGCGAGAACGGCTTGGGTACCGAACGCCTGGGCAGTCCTGATAGAGGAAATCACCTCTTCAACCACATTACCACCCTCAGCAATGTGCTTGAGGGAAAGCCTAATGTGGATTAACAAAGCAGAAAGATATTTATCAAAATACATACTGCATGTATTTCGAGATAAATTTGTTCATGACAGCCCCTGTGATGGCAATACAAGGCAGCATTGAGGACATAGCCAGTGCCAGACGCCAGGATTTAGCATAGGAAATAACGAAACCAGTGATAAATGAAGCCACAAAAGTAACAACAAGAGCAACCTTCTCGGACGTGCCCTGCTGGATAAGGTCTGGAAAACCAACCATGAGCAGCTGGCATGCAAGCTACAAGTATAGAATACGCGCGGGTGTCGGTCTGGATGCGGGTCGCGACTTCTCCTGCTCCAACCTTGTCGAAGTAGGCGACGTCTTGCCGCAACACTGCTCGGAGATAGTGCTCGCGAACCCTCTTTGCATTGACTTCACCAGTATACACCCAACCATACATATAAACATAGGTGCAGACAACCATACCGACCCCTGATATCATAAAGAAAATTAAGTAGGCAGGATCAGACCAGGAGCCAAGCCAGAGACGCACCAACATAGGTCAGATAGCTCGCATTCAGAGCAGCATCGTGACGAAAGACATCGGCAGCGACGGGAATGTCGCCCTGCCTAGTGGGATCATTCAGAACCGTCTGAAAACCGACGAAATCTTGCGCAAGACTGCCAAAGAAAAGCGCCAGCAAAGGCTGACGATGATCTGTGTCATTATTGTGAAGGTACTGTTGGAGTTCGCTACCCACCTGACCGGCTCCAGCGGCAGCAGCAGCGATGATGCCAATAACATTGATCGCAATCTCACGCCTTGTTGAAAAGCTGGTGCAGTCAGATGAAGTCGAGGACGAAAACAATCAATGAGAATCACCGGAATAGCTCAAAAAAGCCCACAGTAGGAAAATCTTCGGATTTGACCTCGTCAGAAATGGACTCTTCACTCTTCTCAGGATCCTTTTCGTCTAATCTCTTGTTGAAGAAGCGGCGCGGGTATTTGGTCTCGACGGTGATGATCTCGTCGTCTGTGGTGCTGGAATGAGAGCTACACATTCGATGGGGAAGTGTTTGAAGAACTATTTCGAAGGAGCATGTATATCGACAGCAACACAGCGTTTCAACGTAACGGTGCTTACGTTGAAAACGGACCGATCAGATACAGGGGAACAAATCAATCCCCGGATGTAAGATTGCTACATGCTTGATGCATGTTTCGGTGCTTGCCATCCATCATACTCTTCAGCCATGAATCTTATCACCTGTATCCACCCCGACAAGAATTGATCATATGGGCTAGTTTCCCTAAGGTCACGAATTCAACTCCTGTCTGGGTCACTTCTTTAGTTGGTAGTCCTAAATTCCAACAAGAATTGCTTCTGGATCTTCATGAGCCATGGTAACAACTCTGGAAAAGCCAAAAGGACTGAGCAATAAATGCTACTGGTAATTCTACCAATGGAACTTTGATCTGGTTCTCTATAAAAGGCTAGAGGGGATTCTGACAAAGTCACAACATTTAAAATGATTGATCAACAAGAATGGAACAAAGTGCAAACCATGATAATCACGTACCCTATAATCGGCATCGCTTCTTAAACTCATACCACCATCACAATATGGTAGTGCCCGAGTTTAGTTCTGCGAATACATTTTCTGTTGACTCACAAAACCCATACTTCAACCTGCCTAACCCTGAAAGACCACTGGACACCGCTGTAAACATACAACATGGTCGGCTTCCTCAACGAGACTCCACCAATAGGCCCTGGAGCCCTTCTTACTTGCCCATGGACTCATCCCCACCCTCTGAGATCAACTATGTTGAAAGAGTGGCAGCGTCAAACAATAGAATGGAAGTCGAAACATCTGACCCTACAACGGAGTACTCTAGTACACACATGCCCCACGATCCACATGCCTACAATGAGGTGGCGCCTATCGACTCAAGTCAACCGGCCCCTTCCACGTTACCAGTCCCTCCATCAGCAATTCCTTATGAAGCCAATATGCCTGCCAATCCAAACCTCTGGGACGGCCATTTCGGACCAATTTCGCTTTTTGGTACTAACAAGTTTTTGCAGAGTGATGCCTGCAACGTGTCATGCTCACTAATCTGTATGGCCAAGTTCATTAAGCAGAGAAACATCACTAATTGCGACAGTAACAAAATACCACAAATTGATTCATTCGGGGAAGCTGCCTTCAATTTCATCACAGCCATATACGAAGCTGGTTGGGACAAATTATTCACGTCGGACAAAAACACACTCAGACAAAAAATACGAACTCAATTCAGTGACTTGACACCTTGGGATCAAAATATTGGCAAAAGAAATACCGTTGAAAAAATTCCCCTGCCCATCCCTAAGCGACTCCCTCAAAAAAAGGTAGAAGAAATTAGGAAACGCTTGGAACAAAAGAAGTCCAAAGGAAAAAATTTGACTAAATCCTATGTGCAAGTATCTTCTCCTGCTAATGACATACTCAAGCTTAGAGATGCCTTGCTAGCCCTCCCTAACAAAAAAATCATTGAAATTCACAACGCTACCTTAAATGCTTCACAATCCAAAGGTAAAAAGAAAATATCCATTACTACTAAAGGTCCTTCCAGGAAACAAGCAATCATTCCCCTTCTAGGCAAACACGTTCTCTCAATCATGAACAATGCAGGGCTACATGTCAACTCCATTAACGGTCTGCTTAAAGGTATAAAATCCACCTTGAGAGCTGAGTTCATCAGGCCTGCTACTGAAAGCATTATAATCACCACTAACAACGTCCCTGCATCAAGCGACCTTCTAGTCATAGAATGATATGTCAAATCCATCGAAGGCATCGCGCTAAACGAAGTTGCTGTGCCACGACTCCCTCAATCCAAATCGTACCTAAAAATCACCAGCATTCCATACATGCAGCCAAGTGGCCTAGCTATCACTAGTGAAGACATCACTAACTACCTTAAAAACAGCAACCTATTTGAAGGCACTACCCTAGCAGCTAAACCACGTGTTATAAAAGCATCCCCAAAGTCAGATATGGCCATTATTTGGGTTGATATCTGGGATTCACAGAACGGCTCCAAAGCCAAAACACTCATTAACCATTCGTTCAACTTCGGCAGATATATCGCCACTTTCAGAGGTACCAGTATGAACCCAGGTGTTCCGCAGTGTTACAACTGTTGGAAATGGGGTCACGCCACCTTTTCATGCAAAGCTCACGGCTCAAAATACCAAAAATGCGGAGGTCCTCACAAAATTGAAAACCATAGAGACTTCACCTGGTGTTGTAAAGCTAATTTCAAGCTGAATCCTCCTCGTCTAGAAACCAAACAAGACGAGCCATGCCCTCACACATTCAAATGTGTCAATTGCAAAGGAGACCACATGGCAGATGACACTAAATGCCCATTCTGAAGACATTGTTTCTATCACAAATGGTCACTTACTGAGTTTGTGATTGAAGAGTTCTTTTATTCTCAAGCAAGGTAGAATAAGCAACAAAAGATGTTGTTAAGTCTGAGGTCTAATCCTCAGACTATGCAACCTTATATACAGGAAATGATGGTCTGTGCACCTGGACAGAGCATCACATGTTCTACTGCCTATTGTTCTACAT
>Ga0153955_100354_pt1 | contig 25458 bp, 23 predicted proteins | sample TSFL039MetaG_FD_104744 | JGI IMG/M metagenome (GOLD analysis project Ga0153955, IMG submission 104744) | Attine ant fungus gardens microbial communities from Florida, USA - TSFL039 MetaG | ecosystem: Host-associated > Fungi > Mycelium > Unclassified | place: USA: Florida, Wekiwa Springs...
CTTATATGGTTAAGTTATCACTATTTTAGACACAAAAGGACTGCCATATGTAGAACAATAGGCAGTAGAACATGTGATGCTCTGTCTAGGTGCACAGACCATCATTTCCTGTATATAAGGCTGCATAGTCTGAGGATTAGACCTCAGACTTAACAACATCTTTTGTTGCTTATTTTACCTTGCTTGAGAATCCAAAACTCTTCAATCACAAACTCAGTAAGTGACCTTTTGTGATACAGAGGCAGAATTGCCTCCAACCACAATCGAGGAATGGTGGGAGAGATTGGTGAGGTTGGATCAAAATTTAAGGTAGAGTCAAGCAGAGAAGAAGGTGTTGGGGAACAAAGGAGTAGCATGGGTGGCCTTGCCACCAGAAGCGCAGCCATCTAGAGGGACCAGGCCCTTCTGGAATAACAGACACCAGGAGGGTTTCTATGAAGCACCAAGGGGAGGATTTGGTAGAGATTTGAGGAGGAGAGAGGGAGGAGGGCAAGGGGTCAGGGACCCCAACATAATGAAAGTAAACAAGGGATGGGGAGGAAATTGGAGGTGTTTCAACTGTGGAATGTTCAGGCACATGGCCTGATACTGCAAAAATCGGAAGGAGATTGGAGGAGGGACACAGAAGGCATTAAAAGATCAGAGAGACCAATAAGCCCTTGGCTGGCCTCCCATAATAAGTAAAGTATATTATATGGACAAAATACAATGGACGTTAACCATCATACTGAAAAGGAAGTAAGATGGACACTTAAACCGTTAAGAGAAGTCTGGCTCAATATCGGACTAGAAAGAGTAGACATCCACAAAGGAGTATCAGTAAGGGCACTGTTAGACAGCAGGACAACAGGCCTGTTTATGAGCAAGAAGCTAGCAGAAAAGCAAGGCTTTAGGCTAGAGAAATTGGCAAAGCCAATAAAAGTGAGAAACGTGGATAGGTGTTATAAAACAGCAGGCAAGCTAGACAATCCGCAGCGGTGGATTATTTTATTTCTTTTTCTTTTCTAATAATTATGTAATAGTAAATGCATGTGGGACATTAAAACTCAAAAGAGATGTGCGGAATAAAATAGTTAGGCAAATACTTGTAAACACATATTTGTGTATAAATAGCTGAGCCAATTAACGGGAACTCTAACAAGTTTTCTTTGTCAAACTCTGACTTAGAGTGCGAGTGAGGTTAAGGTTACTCAACCAAGACTTTAGTTGTTACAATGGGAGCAACAATAAAGGAGGATCAATAACCCACGAGGTAGAAATCAATCTGTACTATAGGGGACACATGGAACAAGTAAGAATGGATGTGTGCGAACTGGGGAAGACAGAAGTAATTCTGGGGATGCTGTGGCTCATAGTACATAACCCAGAGATAAATTGGGAGACAGGGGAAGTAAGAATGACTGGGTGTTCACCCATATGTGGTCAAGCACCTAAAAAAAAGTAGTAAAGAAAAGGCAGATGACAGCGGAAGATGAAAAAGACCTAAGGTGGACTATGGAAGAAAGGGTGAAAGAAGAAGAAATCACAGAGGACCACAAGAAAGTGGAGGAGCTGGTGCCCCAACGTTTTCACAAGTGGAAGAAAGTGTTTGAGAAAGTCGAATCTGAACAAATGCTGATCAGGAAATCCTGGGACCATACCATCGGCCTCAAGGAAGACTTTGTACCAAGAAAAGAATGAATCTACCCTCTATCTAGAACAGAGAAGGAGGAGGTACAGGTGTTTGTGGAAAGTCAATTAAAGAAAGGATACATTAGACCTTCAAAGTCCCCACAAACATCACCAGTACTGTTTGTACCTAAGAAGGATGGGAAAAGGAGGATGGTACAAGACTATTGCTATGTGAACAAAGGGACGATCAAAAACAGTTATCCCTTACCCCTAATATCAGAACTAATAGATAGTATGGGGACCAAGAAAGTGTTCACAAAGATGGACTTATGGTGGGGTTATAACAACATCCAAATTAAGGAAGAAGATGAATGAAAGGCGGCATTTACAATGCACTTAGGGTTATTTGAGCCAATAGTAATGTACTTCAGGCTCACGAACTCACCAGCCACCTTTCAGGCCATGATGAACGACCTCTTTAGGGATATGATCAACAAAGAGGACGTAGTGACCTTCATCGACAATATGTTAGTGGCAACAGAAACCAAGGAAGAACACAATGAAATAGTAGAGGAGGTATTGAGATGACTAGAGGAAAACAACCTTTATGTGAAACCGGAGAAGTATATGTGGAAGGTTAGAAAGATAGGATTTCTGGGAGTAATCATGGGACCAGAAGTGTTCCAAATGGAAAAGGAAAAGGTGGAGGGGGTCAGGAACTGGCCAACACTGCAGTGTGTTAAAGATGTACAAAAGTTTCTAGGACTAGCAAACTATTACTGGCAATTTGTTAAGGACTTTGCAAAAATCGCCAAACCACTACACCAGTTGGTCAGAAAGGATGAGAAGTAGAAGTGGGGTAGTGAACAGAAAGAGGCATTTACCAAACTTAAAGAGATCTTTACAACTGAACCAGTACTGGCAGCACCAGACCTGGATAAGGAAATGAGGGTCGAGGTGGATGCATTGGACTATGCAATGGGAGGAATACTGTTGGTAAAAGGGGAAGACAGAAGATGGAGGCCAGTGGCCTTTATTTCCAAATTGTTGAATGACACAGAAAGAAACTATGAAATTCACAATAAGGAAATGCTGGCAGTAATCAGATGCTTGGAGGCATGGAGACACTTCCTGGAAGGAGCAAGGACCAAGTTCAAAATTTGGACAGATTACAAGAACTTAGAATACTTCATAACAAACCAGAAGTTGAATAGATGGCAAGCAAGATGTACATTATTCCTATCAAGATTTGACTTCATATTGAAGCACGTTCTGGGAAGTAGAATGGGAAAGGTGGACAGACTTAGCAGGAGACTGGATTGGAGGAAGGGGGTGGAGAAGGACAACAAGGATAGGACATTAGTAAAAGAAGAGTGACTACAAAAAGCAGAAGTAGAAGAAGTATTGATTGAAGGAGTAGATCTGTTGAGAAAAGTGAGGGAGTCAAAGGCAAAAGATGACGAGGTCATCAAGGCAGTAGAGAAAATGAAGTGAGCAAGGGTAAAAATGTTAAGAGATGAAGAATAGAGAGAGGAAGATGGGCTCATATTAAAAGAAGGAAAGGTGTATGTACTGAAGGACAAAGAGTTGAGAACAGAGATAATCCGGCTACATCATAATACACTGGTGGGAGGACACAGAGGGCAATGAAAGACAGTGGAGCTGGTCATAAGAAACTTCTGGTGGTCAGGAGTAACGAAGGAAGTAAAGAGATACGTGGAGGGATGTGATTCTTGCCAACAAAACAAGAACTGAGTAGCAGCACCAGCAAGAAAACTGATGCCAAATAAAGCCTCTGAAAAGCCATGGATGCATATAACAGCAGACTTTATAACCAAGCTACCACTGGCCCAAGGTTACAATGCAATACTGGTAGTATGTGACTGATTAACAAAAATGGTACATTTCATACCAATAACAGAAAAGATGTCGGTAGAAGGACTCACAAGACTGTTTAGGGATCATGTGTGGAAGCTGCATGGATTGCCTGAAAGCATTATCTCAGATAGAGGAGTGCAATTTGCAGTGAACCTAATGAAGGAGGTAAATCAGATGCTGAGAATTAAAACAAAGTTGTCAACAGCCTTTTACCCATAGACAGACAGACAGATAGAACAAACTAATCAGGAACTAGAACAGTACCTAAGAATGTTCATTGACCACAGACAAGAACAGTGGCTGGAATAGCTAGGGACAGCAGAATTTGCCTACAATAACAAGATGAATACCTCAACAAAAGTATTGCCCTTCAGAGCAAATAACAGCAGAAATCCAAGAATGGGATTTGAGATGAGAAGGAAAGAAAGATCAGAAGGAGCAAAGGAATTTGCGGAAAGGATGAAGAAGACACAAGAAGAGGCACAGGCAGTGCTGAAAAGGGTGCAGGAGGAAATGAAGAAGCAGGCAGATAAGAAAAGGGGAGAAGCAGAGGAATACCAAGTAAGGGACTTAGTGCTGCTAAGTATGAAGGATTTAAAATGGCAGATGAAAGAAAAAAGAATGGAAAAGTTGACAGAGAGATTCATAGGACCCTACAAAGTAAAAAGGGTCATATCAGCCAATGCGGTAGAATTAAAGTTACCAAAGATGGTTAAAATCCACCCCGTAGTAAATGTGAGTAGGATCAGAAGGTATAAGGAATAAGTCCAAGAATAGAAGAAGCAACTGGCCCTTCCAGTAATAATAGAAGGAGAAGAAAAATACAAAGTAGAGAAGGTGATGAATAAGAGGAAAAGATATGGAAAATGGGAATATCTAGTGAGATAGAAGGGATACATGGTCAAAGAAGACTCATGGAAAAAGGAAACAAACCTGGAGAATGCAAAGAAAGTGGTAGAGGAATATGAGAAGAAATACGGGAAAAAGGGAAGAAGGATGGAAGAAGAGCACAGAGAAATGCCGGGAAGATTTATGGCAAAAACGTTATATGGATAGAACAATGGGAAATTCGATCAGGAATACCTAAAGAAGTTGAAAAGGAACTGGAGAAGATAGAAGGGAGCAAAGTTCTTCTAGAGGAAGAACCTTAAAAAGGGGGGTAATGTCATAAATCACCTGCTTGAACCAAAAATAGTATGGCTAGAGGAATGGAAAGAACAAGAGTTATTCTCAGACAAACTAGATGAAGGATTCTAATTATAGAAAAGGAAGATAAGATAAGATGGGATCACATGACTTGGTCACATGATGGAACCTTCTGGAAAGATTAGTAGTTACTTAAGCATACACATAGACAAATAGAAATTGTGTATAAGTAGGTAGTACAATTCACTAAGAGATTCTATTGAGTTCTTTTCATTCTCTCATAATATTGAGTGTGATAAGTTAGTTGTTTTGACTAAGCTTGTCATTACAATCTGCATTCAGCAGTTCCTGAGTGATCTCTCAATGAGTACTGATCACTTTGACACATTTTGGGCATTATTTGAAAGGTCTTCTTGAGGGCTTTCAGATGCATCTCAGACAGTGGGAATTGTGCCAGTATCCATGGAGATATGGCCAAATGAAGTTTGTAACAACTTGCTAATAAAAGTCCAGCTATTTATGCAGTTTATTGAACAAGTATTTTGTTATACTTTCATGGCACTATTTAGTAGTCACTTTTTTGTGACACACAGAACATGGACTACACTGTAATTAATAGACTGGGAGATCTACTATGAAAAGAAGAATATTAATAATTAATTAATGAAATAAAAAAAAGAAAGGAAAATAACTACAAAATTCTAGAATATAACAATTTATGAGTAATAAATCAGTGTTATGTCCAAATATTGAGAACCTTATATCTTATTGCCTTGGGATCTATTTATGGTTGTTGAAAGTGTCTTAAAGAGAGCTCTCATATGCATATGGAAGCAAATGGCCACATTTGGTGGTTTCTGAGATATTAGCAAATTAGTATCTAGCACTATACTAATAATCTAATATCTCAATGAGTATTGATTTCTTTGAGACATTTTGCATATCATCTAAAAGGTCTTCTTAAGGGCTTTAAGGTACATTTAAGATTGTCAAATTGGTCAAGTATCTGTGGAGTTATGGTTGAATGAAGTTTTTAATACTCCTGTACATTAAATGAGAGGGAATGACAAATAATTAATTCCTTACATAATTACCACTAGACCACTTCATCATTACCACCATGTATATAAAGCTCACATACTCAATAGGATCACTTTACTATCTCTAACAACTATGTTTACTTTTAAGTCTTTACCAGGTAAGCCTATTAGTGTATAGACTACTGTGCAATGCTCACTGGTATCATTTAAACAGTAGGGGCAGATCAAGTAGAGTTCTGTATACTGTGTCAGTCCTCTCCATTCCAACAATTCCAATATCCACTACATAATACTCCAAACAAATCATTCCTTCTCTTATTGGGATGATAACCCATGGACTTTGTACTCTAGGTTCTTCCTAAAAGATATCTTCCATTCATTCTCTTTACTCTACTTATTCTTCATTGCTTACCCTTTTACCAGGATCTACCCAATATCTATAGACTCTTTTCAACAAAATATTACAACTCATGTAGAGTTCAAAGGACTCAATAAAATCAGGCAACAATATGCACAAATTTTAGTGGTATTGCTGCTCAATGATCTTTGAGTATTTCAAGTATAAAAACAGAAGACAGCCTGACAACCACTGTATAAGAACCAACACTGCCTGTGATTCTCTTACCCTGACTTCTTGCAATGCATGCCCCGGAGATTGAGCACCAGCAGACGTGAAGAGCAATCTAGTCCCGCAACTAAATGAACTTGCCCTGGTACAAAGTCAATGCAAGTTCTTTGTCGATAACAATCGTAGTCTGCAGCATCCTTGATACATTTGGAAGTCACACCCATATTAGAAGCATCTATAAGATTCAATGTAGAAGGTCAGTCTAAGCTGTATGACCAGGCAGAAGCCCAAGATGCCAAGGTTATGATGGAGACGTTGGAGTCGTTCGTCACGAAACCTACTAGAGGATAAAGGACGCAGCAACATTTTATTTTCTTAGGGTTTGCGGAGAGTGTATAGGTTCAGCCAAACATGATGGTCGGCTTATAAGGGCCGTGCTTGCTGATATCTAGCAAGCAGTTGTGTATACGATTTTGAGATCTAAATGTGAAGAAAGCCCCGTGAACATCGCACTCGCAGCAAAATGAGACTTATACACTTGCTTTGTCCGCGCGTTCTCGACCACCCGGAATAAAGCGACAAATAACAGTGGCTGCTTCAAACCAACGTTTTGCCTCGTCGAAACAAGAAGCACTGACAAAGGAAGCTGAATCAAAGAAAATTCTTCGTATAGATATGTACATACTGTAAACACTCAGTCCCTGTATTGTAGGTGGTGGCGAGCAGCCATTGGCGCTCATCCATGGGATAAGCCTAGATCGGTTGTTCGGAAAGATGCGTGAGCATAGAGATACACAGGCTAAGTGCCCAAACCTGGTTGCCTTCGTGATGCTGCTCTAGGACAGACAATGCTTGTTCGATGTAACCAATTGTTTTGAGCCGATCACTAGCAGTATTCCTGGAGAGCCCGATTGTGCAAAGCCCGCGGAGCCACCGAGAAAATCTTTGAGGGCAAAATCCCTCCTTAACTTGGGAAATCCCATGTAATAACTTCTACTCCGGAGTTCAAGAATTTATAGAGCATAATGCAACGAGAACGAACCTCCAAGCACGAGTATAACACTAATGTATTAGTAGAAACGGTAGTGAAACACATCCGACTTCAAGACGATGATACATAACGTACCATTCACAGGTGTTTCCTTATTAGACCACTGCTTAAAATATATCAGACCAGGAGTGTCCAGAGTTGGGTATTGTACGAACCAAGATGTCAGCAATTGCTTCGTAGGTATCAAGAGCCAAACTACCTGATTTGACGATTTCCTAATAGCAGAAAAGTTACGATTACCAGAACTGCCATGAAGAACACCCAGATACCTCGATAACCGCCGAGACCTCATGCCATTCTCTCAATTGGACCAGAAATTCCGTCTCAAAGATTCGAAGCGTGTGGACGAGGTACTGGACGTGGGCAGTATCAGCATCTCCTCCTAAATCATTCCCATTGATAATTTCAGCTAATCTGTTCTTGGATGTATTGATTTCCGATGCAATGGCACGCAATTTTTCCCGCTAGCCGAAACAAAAGTAAGAGATGGATTGCTATCATATTTGGCCTGTTTATCGCACATCAACCGATCCGTCTGATGCAATGGTCGCACGGAATGAAAATACTAGCAGAGGAAAGTGTAATAATTAGGTCAGGACATATAAGGCGAGTCATGTGGAACTGAGATACCTCGAGCAGATACTGCGGCAAAGGAAGAATTCACAATGTATAGCGCAGCCTCAGGGTTCATGTCCACAGGCGAAGCGTTACAATAAGTTTCCAGTAGCTAGGTGCACATAATTGTCCATAAGCTCAGTTTTGTCTCCTGCAATCGAACTTACTTCACGTGAAATGTCAAACAGCTCTGCAATTTGTTCTTCACACCCATTCCACTCTGAACATCCTTGAACGGCGTAGTTATACGACATCCGCCAAAGCCAGGAAATATCTTTCATAATCAATTGAAAAATCTGCTGGGATACCGCTGCTTCTGTGAGGCGCTTGGCTGAATGACAGTATTATCAATCAACACTCCAAAACATAGACTTCGAATGATGCTTGCCTGTCCGAAAGTGATTTAGAACTGTGTCCATCAGAACGGGCCTGGCGCATGGTAAAGTTAGCGCAGATAGGGTGACAGGTCATAAAAGGACCTATTGGCCAAAGGTTCCGAGAGGAGTTTCATCGCTATCTTAATAATACAACGGACAAGTGTCATAGCTTCCACGACCGCATCATTACTCGCTCTAGTCTTCAAAGTGATCAAAAGAGATTCGAGAGCAGAAAGGAAAACCGGTTTCATGGCCAATTTGTGTGAGAGTTGCGTGGCCAAAAGGAGCATCTTCCGGTCAAAGTCTGATGCTTTTTGCATGGCTCTGATGTTCACGATGGCTATAAGGTGAATGGTTCAGTAGCATATCTTGAAAGGAACGTGGGTATTGCTAACCCTCATCTTCCAACCCTGTGGGATACATTCGAGTCATTTCAAGCTCACCAAGGGAAGAAAGCAACTAACCTTGATGAATAGCAACAAGGAACATGACATAACATGTTGCTGCTTCGTTTGCAGGGCAACGACGGATTACCGTCGATGCTTTGGTATATTCTTTTTGCTCTAGGTAACATATAGCGGCTTTCCGATAACATTTAGAATAAATCATGGATGATTTCTCCTTGAACAGTTGATGGGTACCCGCAAGGTACCAATCGGCGGCCTCTGTCCATTTTTTCGCCTGATAATGACGATCACCACGTTGCCAAATCAACTGCCACCATGAGAGAACAGAATCATATGCGTAGTCAAGTATTTTCATGTTGATCAGAGTACGTACTGTAAGACACGCTGTTGCGGGTACACTCTTGAGTTCCACATCGGCTTCAAGTACGGCTGTGTTGTATCAAAGTTGTAGTACAAGAATATAATCTTGCCACTAGGTGACACACATGTGAATGCCGCTTCTAGCGTCTTCATTCCACGAGTATGATCATCATCTTTGGCGCAGTGAAAAATCAGAGACAGGAGCAAGCGGTCAATGCTGTCCGAGCCTGTTCCATGTAGTTGCAGAGCGCGCTGCAGGCAGTGTTGTTTGACAGAGGTGACTAGCGTGCTAAAGTCGGACGAGTATAATCGTAGAAGCAAGCACTGTGTTCCAATTCATGCCATGACTCACAAGATGGTGAGAGTTTTCAGTTCTTGGAGAATGCTAAGTAAGGAAACTTGAGCCACGGACCAATAATTTTCTTGGATTTACTGACTCCGTGATATCTGCTTCTGACATTTCCATATGATTGACTATTGTTTTGAACACTTGAATCCAAGTATCAACAGCAGCACGCAGCTTGGCAGCAGGGTGAGAATTTACCCTCGAAGAGGTCATTCACTCCTGCACTCCTTCTCTTCAGAATAGCCAATTTCAGCCATCGGAGGTCTTGATGCTCGGGAGATCCCTGGGTAATCAATAATTTTATCCAGAACCAAGTTGTCAGAAGGAGCTCACTTGATCTTGTGAATCTATGGATGGAATAACTTCATCTAGTGTTGCTTCGGCGCGATCGTACGCCCCATCTAAAAAGTAGGCTCTAGCTGTTTTGGTAAGATAGTCAGATGAATGATGCTCCATCGAAACATCGACGGACCCATTGTCCTCAGCAGGGATATCTAAAGATACGAGTATGAATGTGGGCGGCTACGGACGCCGAGCTTCCTGAACATACTCTTAATTTTTGCGTCCCAGGCATTGTTCCTTCTTCGAGCTGTTCGACCAGTTTGAAGGCATTCCGTAACCAGTCTATTGCAGTTGATGGGTTCGATGGGCTGGAGTCTCCCTTGTCCTGAAGGAACGACTTCCCGATCTGAAAGAGTTTATAGATCAACAGCTTTTTCTAGACAAGTAGGGAACTATTCAGTTATCGCGTTTGCTCAGGTTAATTCCGGACATGCTTACATCGTGAGGAGGTAGAACGGTGAGGCGCTGATCATCATCTGAACGATGTAGATAAGAAGGACCCAGCCAAATCGAAATAAATCTTTACTCATGATCATATGCGACGCATACTCGGCCACGGCATAATTTCCTTCCTTCCATGCCTGAACCGAAAAAAATCAGCGCAGTAGTCCATCAACAATAGTCCAACAATCTAAGCTTGTACTTACTGCTTCCATCCTGCTGGAAAAGTAGACAATTATAGCACATGCAACAGACTGCTGATTTACTTTGTCCGAATCATCCAAACCCCTTAACTTCTCTTCATACTGCGAACAAATGCGTTGACAACCTCGGGAAAACAAAGGGATAGATGCTAACCTTGGCTGCTGCCGTCAAGATGGTAGCTGCCACATCGTTCTTTTTAATTTCTGCATTTGGACTGTCCACCCCTGATTTTCATACATGGGAAGTGAATATACCTGAGAGAGTGTTCCCTGTCTTGCTGGCTATGCGTAAGAGGTGTACAAGAGCTAGAACGAGATTCGCGATCATTCAGACACCAGTTTCTCGGGTAGCACCTACTCTCAATACTTGGCTTGAGCTCTAGCCCCGCTTCTATGAGACGAAATGCAGCAAGTCTGACTGTATGACGAAATGGACGTCTTCAATGTCCGGACAAAATATCTTGGGCGGTAACTATATGCTTACTCGCACCAACAAGAACCAGGCTTTCGGCTGGGATTAGGCAGATAAGCCCAGATATATTCCACAGATCAACTCCTAGTGGATAAGAGGTCGTTGTGGAGTAAATAAAACTCGGCAAGATATTGTGGAGGTTCACTACCTTCCTGATCCAGGTTGTCAGCGAGATGACTCCAATTGTTGTTCGACTTCGGGCGCTGTTCTGAAAAGCTCTCTGCCAGAGAAGCAATCTGATGGAGATTCTGGACTAGTGAGGGCTGATTTGGAACATCACTACCACTGAGGTGGGGCTTGGTCTCCGCAAGGAGGTCTGAACGTTATGAGTGTTAACGGCATGAAGATAAATTACGAATTCTTGGATGCACCCATAATCCTATCATAAGTTTGCTGAAGGTTTTGCAAGCTTTTTTTGTTTCGTGCTGACATAGCCTTCCTTATGCGCCTAAGGTAAAGGAAGATCAGGGCATTGATGGCATGGAAATCACCAAAGACGCGACGACCACGTGATAAAAATGAGCTGGTTCGATTGAGACGCGCTGGTTCGTGAGAGTACAATTTGGCAAAACTCAACATGAACCATCTGAATGCAAAGGAATACGAGTTACCTCTGGACGCAGAGGCTCGGGTCATTAAGGTATGTCCTTCTTACTCCTCGGCGCTGGTTACGTCGCCCTGGGTGTCTCATCAATCACATTTGTGGGTAGGAAGCTCGGAAAGAGGGTGTGTTTGCAGCACTTACCTGTGGACTTGCGTCAGGCAAGCATGTGCTTTTGCGCGTGAAACCGGACAGATAGTCTGACAAATATTCTCCTTGTGGATCCATTTCCGTCGCGATCAGCCGTTCTCGGTGGTAGGCTATATGGTTTCAATAGGAACAAGACCATCATGTGTGGAATCCGTAAGCGCTTTTCTTTACTGGATTCCTTTTTTGTTTGATGCGCCCATCAGTCAGCGGCGTTTTCTCCGGATATCTGTTCACCCAAGTAAGTATATTGGTGTGCAATCATGTGCCCAAATCCTGTCATCTACTTCCATCCTTTGCTATATCACCGCCAGAACTCACCCTGATCTTTAATTCCACAATGGTTTTTCGCATTTAGGCTAAGGCGACACTTGCTCACCTGTTCAACTAGGCATTTACTTCAACAGCAATAGCACAACTCCGCGCAGAAGAGGCACGTCGACGCAAAGAGGTTCCCGAAGTCGAAGCCGTCATCCACCCTAATTCCAGCTCTAAAGCCATGTAGACTGAACTCAATGCAATTGAATAGGAGAAGCGCTTGGGCAGCAATCTCAATGTTGCGCTGCTGTTTCAATAACCCTCTACCTGAAATACATGTACCACTGCTCTGGGAAAAGTGTCTGACATGCCATCGGTTTCGAGCCTTGTGGCAGACCATGGTACGACGTATGTGTATTACATGCTCAGTTAATCCGGCTGCCCTGGAACAGTCTTGCCACTACCGCACTTGTCGCCGAGTTTAACTACATAAAGGATCAGCAGGCGACATCTAGATTGACCCTAATATAAAACTGACAAACGACTCTAGCCGGAAATCCTCATGGTGTCGAACAAAACATTCCCGCTTCATTCGTGCGATCAAAGACAGTCTCTTCTTTCTTCGATCTGTCTGACGAAAAATGGGCACCTAACCCGTGATATTCTCTCCATCACCGCCACTTTTGCTGCCTTGATCTGGTAGTTGCATTATTGGACTTGCTTTGTATTAGAAACGGGCCGTATCTTCTGACTCCAGTACTGGGGTCAAAATGCTCATTCATTTTTACTGTGGTTGATCGAGCCGTTGATTCTATTAGTCATGGTAGATTCTTGAGACTTGCCCAGGATACACCGAGGATCTTGCAGAGCACTGTCTCACATGTAATTTGGAGCCAGTCTACGACCAAATCTGGCCTCGGCAATGACTCCTGAACTATTGACCGTCTTTGGGCAGTATATCCAACTGAGGCAGGCTTTTCTTTCTTGTGGCCTCAGGTGGGGATACCATCTTAGTGGCTTAAACAATCCTTGGCGCAGCATGATATGCATATCTCTACGTTCCCAAGTTACCCGTTCCCGATTCATATCTAGCTTACTCCGCGCAAATTGGAGGAGTTGAAGTGGCAGTGGCAGCTCTATTGCATTTCTCGTGAATTTAGATATTGAGTAAGTTGGAAAAAGAACGTTCCGGTCCCGCCAAAAAAAACTTGACATATCTATTGAATCTACCTGGTGAGGCGTGGCATCGTGCCATCCAGAAGTCCAGGGACTGACTTGATTTCTTGAGGTTTATTGTTTCTTGCGCTGACAAGTCATCTTATGTGGTCCATCAATTCGACGAGTAGATTTCAAGCCTAATAGAAGCGTAATCCGAGCCTCGGACACGGACACACGGATGCTTCCTCTCTTTTGCTTCATTCTTCGCTGAACACCTGGCCCCTCAAGAGCCGGCCTCCGAATATCCATCCTAAGCTTCCGCCGATGGGTCCCATTCTTGGAAATCCATACTTGGGAAAAGAGGGGTTCAATTAACTCCACAAAGAACTTTTGCTCGCATTTAGCCCATTTAGTATATACCTATCAGATATTCTGGAAAAGTTTGCCCAATCTGGTCATCAAGCCGAAGTGAGTACACTGCCACCGGAAGACCCGTTCAGGCTGAGGAAGGAGTGAGTCATCGCAACAGGTTGATCAACAGGTTGATATCCTTGTCAATGTGGCTTACAAGCCAGAGATTGCCACCAAAGGTTACTCACACAGCACTCACACAGCCTCTCTTTTGGCAGGCCCTGGGTATCTGGCCCATGTGTGTGGCCATCACCACAACTATTTGACCTCAAACCATAAGTTACCCCTTCCGATGGCCTAGACTTCTGTTCTGACTTGGATTCCTTCATTCAAAGACCCCCATGAACCTTGTGATTCCCCTTTCGCAGATACGCTTCCTTTCCGCAACTGGCTATCATAGGCAATTGATAATAGTTGCTTTCCACATTGCTCTTCTTGCCGATTGCATGCCTCTGCGAGCCGACATCTTCACCGGGTCTTGAGGCGAGGATGGAAACTCAATGTCATTGTGTAACTAGGCGTTCAATCCAAGTTGATGGTTCATCTGACCTCACGGCACATATCCCCTCCTGCTTAGCCAGACCGGCAATAAGCACACTGATTCCTGGAAGACTTTCTGCCTCGTAACGCGACGTTAACATTCGAATGGCGACGGGTTACCTGATATACACACCCTTCTCAAGCTGAGTTCACGCAAAGTCCGAGAATTCCTTCTATCAAATCAACGTTACTCTCATGCTAGTGTCTCGAAATGACAGGTAAAGCTGATTGCCCGAAGTTCAAGCTCAGTCTTCCATTTTCCATTCCCATTTTTACATTTGATATATTATAAGATAAATCACAATAATCCATCCATCGGGGACTGAAAAAAGTTCTTCTGAACTCTGAACTGAGATCGAACCTTGATTATTATTAGTCTCACAACGATGCTGTAACGATGCTGTGTGAACAGGAAGGGGAAAGAGCCCCATTTCACTATTATCAGAATGGTAGAAACAGCTGTTAAGCGCGGTATCATAGGAATTCGAATTGAGCTGACTCCAAAAATACCAACCATCAATACTACCAACACTTGTTCCTTGGCATATGCAATTTCATCGCACTTGCAACGTCATCCTGGTAACGAATTTTTTCCACTAAAAATGGGACAGGATCTCTGCTCTGCTCCCGCTCCTACTTGACCGTTCGGGCATGACATTTTCTTAGGTCTATCACCGGCTATAACCTGGCATTGCCATTCTAGTCAGCAATTTGAAAATTTGACAGGTATCCAATTCTATTCCTCCCTCCACCATATTCCCTGGAGAACTAAGTTACACGTCAAGTACCGGGTTCACCCGGAACGTTCTGAAGAGAGGTTCATGAAAGTATAAATGATCCCTCTCAATAAACATAAACGTTGCATGGAGAGAGAGAGAGGGAGAGAACTTTCTCATCCGTCTCCTAGCAAAATCCAGACAGATCTCTAAAAAAAACTAACGATATAAAAATAACGAACCAATCGTCAATCAAGGAACGGGTTAATCCGAATTCTTTTTCCGAAAGGGAGGACACTTTGACTAAAGTGATCCGTTCCTTATGGTAACAAACTTCCTTCCAGTCAAATCAATGTCAACTTCCACGCTCCAACGAAAAAATGTGCGTGTGTTAGAGAGAAAAGAAGAGAAAGATTGACTCCTTTGGTTGTGAACCGATTAACAAATCAAAGTCCAAAAAAATGTTTTACCTAGCAATCTGATTGTTATCAGATCATCATCATGTAGTCAAAGGGGTGGAACGTCCATCTCCACTTACCCGATGAGAAGAAGGAAAACAGTTGACCATCATCATGGGATAGAACTACCAATAAAACCATCTACCATACCAAGTGATTACTTTTTTGAGAAGATAGAAACAGATACTTATTATAGTAATTCCAAGACAAAGACCAGAGTTAGCATCCAGTGGTTTCCCATCCCCATATGTCCATCGTATTCAAACTACTCTGCATCCCAAAGAAAATTGAATTGAACTAGTCACACAGAACAAGAATAGGAATCAGCATTGTAGTGATGATCACATTCTATTTGAACAGCTTCAAATGAAACAATTCACGTTTTTTTAACCTCAAAAACTTTGAACATTCATTACTTTCATCCTACTAAGCTAACTACAACTGCGGCTGTGGCTACAGCTACAGCTACGGCTACGGCTACCACCAAAAATCACTACCATTGCAGTGGTATATAGTGTAATATATATGTGATGTCTGAATGCAACGTGCGTATATAAAGAAAAAAATCGTTCGAAAGCGATAAGAGTCGTTCATTATCATACATCATAACAGACGTAAAAGTGCATGGAATGAATTGCATTGCAAAAAAATGATGAAATTCTTGAGGAAAGAAAACGAACAGATGCAAAAAAAATCAGACACCGACATACCCAGCATTATTCATAGGTCCGCCATAGCCACAATCATAGATATAGCCATAACCGTCGCCATAGCCGTGTGCATAACCGTGGCCATAACCGTGTGCATAGCCGTACCCATACTCATTCACCATACCAGTACCAGTGCAGGTGTTATCACTAGGTGAAGAGTACGACATCTGACATACTCCAGACGGCCCGGCATTCGCAAACAGCATACTGGGAACTCCAGGACTGGTGTCGTGCAAAGGAGATGGTAATGATGATGCATTTTTAGCATTGACTGCATTCACTTCGGCTGTTGCTTTGGCAAAAGCTAATTCTTCTCTTTCTTTGGCATTCAAATGCGCAGTGGAAGGTTCTTGGGGAGTAGGATACAATGGATAGACTGGCGCTTGCCTTTGTTGCAGTCGTTGCCCTTCTGCTGGAGAAACAGAAAAGGGTAGTGGATAGTACGGAACAGGTATAATAGGCGAAGTATACGCCGACACACAAGCCCTGCCGTAATCACAACACTGGCCGTAACAGGCGGCACCTGTGGCCATAGGAGTAGCGGCGGTAGTAGCACCAGTCAAGGAATGGCCATACAAAGGCGGAACATAAAACTCCTTGCAGACGATTGTCTCTGGAACATGAGAAGTCATCGTAGCTGTGAGGGGGGTAGGGAGACTCGGTTGCTGAACCTGCAAACCAGCTGGACAAGGCTGAGGCTGAGCATTGACGGGACTGTCAGTGATGGACGTTGTTGGCATTGGTTGGGGAGGTACAGGAGTATAAGCATAGTCGCTGTGACAGGAAGGTTTGTAGACTCGGAGCCTATTCTTGCGCATGCGGTCCTTGTTATCAAGGTCACGTGGTGGGCAGGGAGCATTATTAGAGCAGGTCAATGAGTAGAAATATAAATACTAGACCACATTAGAGAGAGAAAGTAGGACAAGACGAGAGACAGACCTTGGGAACATCATTCTTCCTCTGGTCCTCAAAGGGCTGCACGAGAGTAGAGAGCTCATGGACTGGGCCGAGAGCTGTACTGAGAGAATTTGTGGAGGAATCTAAATTCATGCTTGCAAAGCCCTGGATTGTGTCCATGGGAGAAGGATTGGGGACAGGATGTGTGGTAGAGCGAGGGATCTGGAGAGTGAGCTCACTGCGCTTTGTAGGCACATGAGAAACCGCTGCAGAGTTCGGTGAGAAGGCCGCAGTTGCGGAGCGCTTGAGGGAGGACGGGGCCGGGGCCGGGGATTGACTGTACGAATCCGGCGTATAGTTGCTCGGGACGGCAACGGGCGGCAGGGAAGGGCGCATCACCGGGGAGGAGGAGCGGGGCCGGGAATCACGGTGAACATTGGGGAGCAAAGGCCGGGGACGGGCGGAGTAGAGCGGCTTGCGAGGCCGGTGGCCATGGAAGGCGCGGGATCGATCGTGCTCCTTGGCGGTGACAAGACCTTTGAGGAGGTGGAGCCATGAAGTGTAGGTATTCAAGTCAACATAAAGATTGTGGGCAATACCTCGGAGAAACTCGGCCTCGGTGTGGTTGACGTCAGCGAGAGGAATGCCAGAGACCTCAGCCCACGTCTTGTTCGTGTATGTGTTGTCGTCCAGAAACTTGTTGGCCATCATCAGGCCCACCACGGCAATGCGGTACTCACTGCCGGCCGGCCCGATGACCGCCATCCGTTGCTTGAAGCGCCAGATGTAATGAAGCGAGAGCACAATGACGCTCTGAGAGACCTGCGTCGTCTCGAGCAGCTTTTGGACAAAGGCAACAAACTCGGGTAGGACTCTGAGCTGAAGCGGCAGTGGTTGGACAGGAGAGACATGGGGGCTGGGATATGGGTTGGTCGGGAGCGCGTACCACAGGTAGCAGATCATTTCGCTCGTCTTTTCCGCAAGAAAGTGTGCGGACCGTGCGCGAGTCGAGTCAAGCCAGTCTACGGGGTGCGCCATCCGCAATCGTCTGCGCCCTCTTCCCCCTCATCTTTAAGAACATGTCGATGCATTCTCTACACCTTTATTTATTTATGCCTGTCTCGAGCGAGCTGGCTCACTTCCGCGGGATTCCCCAGGGATTCCCCATAGCCTTGCCCTCTTCTGTGCACGTGACCTTAACATCCATCTGATCCCATCACCCGTTTACCCGACTGTGCAAAACACAGGCAAATGACAGCCACTTGGCCAGAAGGCCTCACTCAATAACGTAATCATCTGGTCCCGTCAATAGTATCAAGACAAGTGGCAAGTGGACTTTAATCGTCGAAGAATTCGACTAGAATAAATTCTTTTCATCGGTGATATGCTCGGGTTCCCTCCGATCTTTTATGTGGTATACCTTGATGTAGTAGTAATTAGTTGCAATTAATTGCTTGGACCTGCAATAAACGTTGATGGGATGTTGATAGGATTTCGGCTCAAGTCAAAAAATTAACGTCTCTTGGAGAGCTCCTGATGTCATCATGGGCTACGTTGTTCTCATACTCGGGATAGTAAATGTAGCAGGTACTGTAGAAAAGTGTAATCGACCTTCGCCACGCGTGTCAGTATATCCCCATACGAGTTCCGAGTAGTCCCTGTAAGTTGAGTTTTCGGTACGGCATTGTATAGTATACAGGTTGTGGATTATACTACTTATCGGATCCAACGGTTAGTTTTACGATACTTCACTACATATATGTCAATGACTATAATAACTGAGACACGACCCCCTTCCACTATGTGTTAATGGTAATGATAATTGAGATTCATACGTTCAGGGCGACATTGACCATGACCATATTTTGCAGTCCCCGTTTCCGTCCATGGTATGGTCACAAATTCTGCTGTCTTGATTGCCGTTAGCGCATGTTATGGAATTGAGATCATCTCCATTATTTTTCCAATTGGGTCTTACTTTTTTTTTTGTGCTACAAGAGTTGGCATCATGATATGATGGAGGGCAGTTCATTCATCTTGTTACGCCCATGCGGGTTAGCCCAGCTCTTTGATAACTGCAAATAAAGGACTGGACAAATCTAGCATCAAGTCATTCGCTGAGAGTAGTAGCCTCAGTAATTTTTCTAGTACTTGACTAATAAGTAGCAGATAGAAGCTTAGTCATCCACCGTGGAAGAATTGGCTGACATGAGGCCTACCCATCCTTGTCGACGACAACGCCATCCTTCGCTTCCATCTCCTGAGACCTGAGTTGCCTCGCGCTCTTTGCCTTTCTACTACTATTGTCTCGCCTTTTGCGAAACATGGGCGTCCAGTTTGGATCTTTCGATGCCATTTGCCAAACCGCCGCACTCGTTATATGCCCCCTCCTTGGATCCGATCAAGGCATCGAGCCCACTTGTTACAGCAGGAATGTTGATGTTGGTGGAACACTCATCTTTCAGCCATGTAAGTCTACTTCGGGCGAAAGTTATGCCAAAAGTCGTTTGCTTTGTAGTATCTTCGGATATCTAAGGGTTTCCGGCGTGTGTACGTTTCTCGATGGAGGCGCAATTTTGTTCTCGACGCCACATTAGTTCGCATGCATTTTCAGGATGGTCGACCCTTAATCCTTGGGAGAGCACAAAGAACGCCAGCACGCTGCTTTCGTTCCATCACTTACGTTCAACTGGGGGCTGACAGCTTTTTAGCAACATGTTTCGTGCATATAGTCGCAATCATTATGACTGCCATTATGATCCTTCATATTCGGAGTAAATACACCGCCGTTGGTGAGTTTATCTACGATCTCCTTACTCTATCAGCCTTTATCTTGCGTTAGGGCGGAAGGAAATCGTGATGTTTTTTTGGATGTATGCGCTGATAGAACTTCTTGCTATGTTCTTGGACTCCGGAGTAATACCAACTTCCAATGGAGCTTATTCAGTGCGTTTTTCTCTCGTTCTCAGTGCGACCTGGGTCGTTTTACGCAAATTAGTGGTTTGCTGCAGTATACTCAGGACTCGTAGCTGCGGCGTACTGCTGTCTTTTGATCAATGGTTTCGTCGGCTTCCAGTTTGCTGAGGATGGCACTCCTTTATCGCTCTGGGTAGATTCATTCCGTTGGTTATCACCCAACTTTTGCTCAAAAGTTGATATCAGTTTTTACGAATCTCCTGTCTTGTCATCTTTGGTGTCTCCTTCTTCATTGCTATCGCCACCTTCAAACAATTTGCCGGTTTCAAGTATGACAAGCCCATCGGACTATGGATCGTCTACATTCTATGGCCTCTCATCTGTACTGTGATTTATGTTGTGTCGCAACTCATTCTTGTCTTCCGTACTCTCGATGACCGCTGGCCCCTCGGTGACATCGTTTTTGGAACGGCCTTCTTTACTATCGCCCAGGTTCTTCTCTTCGCTTTCAGTGTCACCATTTGCGACGCCATCAAGCACTATATCGATGGACTGTTCTTCTTCACCCTTTGTATGCTCCTGAGCGTGATGATGGTTTACAAATACTGGGATAGTATTACCGTAAGTTCTTACGTCCTTGTCCGATCATTCTGTCATTCGATGTTCATTATCTTAGCGCGAGGATCTTGAGTTCTCTGTCGGTTCTAAAGCTGCCGTATGGGAAGTCAAGGATTCATTACTTGCTGGTCCTGGCGGCCCGGACTACGAGGAAGATACTGCAAGTAATTATCATGGTGGCGCGCCGGCTAGTCTTGTTGGTGGTGTGAGTGGTCAGCAGTTATACCAGAAAGGTGGTTTCAATCAACGTGCATATCCACCGTCTGCCGGACCTGGATATTGATATCTGCTTTCTTTGCATCTATTCGGTAGATTGGACTATTTCCTATTTTCCGCCATTTTCAAATCTAGATGTACATTTTGACGTATCACAGGACCTCTTAATATGTAGTTTTGGGTTTTGACTTTGATGATATTCCTCGATATACCATACTTAGCATTGGTTTTGCTGAAGTATTCGCTGATGTGATGGATTATACGAGTTACACTCGACATCATTTGTGCGACGTGATTTAAGTTCAATCAATATATCACAAACGTTACTGGTCAAGTTGCACACAGGAAGATAGGATTCACAATAGCAAACTTCCTGTTATTTGGGTAGCTCTGGTCATCCAACTGGTCTGGGAGATTTATATAAATTTACATAGTTTATCTGAATTGATATTGAGAAAAAAATTATGTCCCAGTAGCAAGCTATAAGCAGATTAAATAAAAAAAAGAAAAAAAAGCTATAAGTAAATCACTTATGATATCTTATTTATTATTATTATTATTATTATTATTATTATCTGTGAATCATTACATGCTCATAGTCACATTCCTTTTACCACCACCATCCCCTGGGGTGAAATAACCCTAGGGGTCATACTCTACCTAACACCTCTCACTCATATTGTCATAAAGTCACCCATCCATCTTTGTTTCTCATTGCCCTTAGGGGTGGCATATTTGTACATTCTTTTATGCGCTGGAAACATAATGACAGCATGTTTTCTTTGCACCTGCTTTTTACTAAGGCTAGAAGAGGGCACTATCTAGAGGTTGAACTAATGGCTGGAGAGAATCCACCCTTGAGAAGAATCCTATGAATACTCTATCACCGAATAACACCTATATGAAAGAGCTTCTTATTGTCATGAACTGCCTTTTCTCTAAGTTAATATTTATATTTATCTTATTTTTAATTATGTAATACCATTGGATCAGTAAATATGGACAAACAATCAAACATGTATAAGTAGTATACAAATCTATTGAGAACTCTAACAAGTTCTTTTTGTCAACTCTGACTTAAAGTGGGATTTGTAATAAAACAGCAGGCAAGCTAGAGAATTTGTGGTGGCAGAATATTTTATTTCTTTTTCATTTTCATTTATTATGTAATAGTTTGAAGTACATGGAACATTATGACTCAAAAGGAGTCCACAAGATAATTTGAGTAGACAAATACTAGTAAATATTGATTCACATATAAGTAGCTAGACCAATTAGCAAGGACTCTAATGAGTTCTTTTTGTCAACTCTGACTTAGAGTGTGATCTTAAGTTGTCTTAACTGAGGGTTACTACAGGATTAAGGTTAAGGTTACTTAACTGCAACTAAGATCCTTACACTTATAGCTTACCACAAATATATGTGTTCCTCTACAAAATCTGGGTATTGAAGGGATTGGGATGTGTAACAGCGTCCAAGAAGTAAGATTAGTGAGTACAACAGCATCCATCTGTTGTTAGCTTTACTGACCCAAGGTTATTGCAAGTTTGAATTTGAGACAAAGTACTGAGATAAAAATAAAGAGGGGGGTTTTCTAATACAATTTTTTTTTTCCTCTCTCTCTGAAGTAAGGGGGCTCTATATACAAAATAACTACATAGACTATCCTTAACTAAAGAGAGTACTGGGAAGGTCCTCATCACATAGATACTCCTACCAGCTAGACTAGTCCATATTTAGTAATGTAAATTTAGAGAGGTAGATGAGTTATGAGAAATTAGTTGAGGAGGATGCTTTTTTGGTGGTAATGAACATCCAATCTCTACAGTATCACCTTTGGAAAGTATATTAGAGCATGGTAGATACAAAGATAAACCACTTTGAGCTTTCTTTTAGGATAGAATAACCCTGGGGGAGTCACTGGTACCCTTGAAAAGAGGTTTGACCAGAGCACTCATCTTAGTGTTCCATAGTAAGCATCAGCTGAGATAGTTTAAGTTTACACTCTAAGTCAGAGTTAACAAAGAGAACTCATTAGAGTCCTCACTAATTTGTGTATACTACTTATACTACAAGTTCAATTATTTGTCCTTATTTACTGATCTGACAATATTACATACTTAAAAGAAAAAGAAAAGAAAAGAAAAATGAATATTGATTTAGAGAGAAAAGGTGATTTATGATATGTCTGTTACTTAATCCTAATAGGATTGTTCTATAATAATCAATTTCTATGACAGGGGCTAAAGGCTAGGGTAGGGTAGTGGATATCACAAATGCAAGGGGTAGGGAGGTCTTTAAATGAATAAATATTTTTGGAAGGCAAATATTTGGAGATAAAGAGTTTGTCATTTAATATAGTTTTTTTGCTCACTACATAGTTTGTCATGAACTGCCAAATTCCTCCAAGTCATTATTTATTTTTATTTTATTTTATTTTTTCATTTAATTAGGTAATTACATTGGATCAGTAAACATGTACAAATAATTGGACTTGTATAAGTATTGAACACAATCTAGCGAGGACTCTAATGAGTTCTCTTTGTCAACTCTGACTTAGAGTGGAGTTAAGCCTGAGATCACTCACCAAAGTCTGAACTCTTACATAGTTGGTACTTAGAAGACATGTTTACAACACATGCTGCAAGGTCTGCCACCATGTTCCTAATTGCCTCCTGCTCATTTGTATTTAGTGTAGTTGACTTTATAATTGTAATGATTGAAGTCTCAGTTGAGTAGCCTTAACCTTACTCATACTCTAAGTCAAAGTTGACAAAGAGAACTTGTTAGAGTCCTTGCTAGATTTGTACACTACTTATACATATTTAATTGTTTGTTCTTATTTACTGATCTGATGGTATTACATAATTAAAAGAAAATAAATATTGACTTAGGGAAAAAGGTAGTTCATGATAATAATTAATGATTTAAAAAAAATCATTACATGCTTTTTTTTCTTTAACCACCACCATTTCTCCAAAGATGGATCTTCTCTTAGGGATGTCTATCATATCAAACACCAGTTAATTTACACTCCTTACTATTCTTTATTCCTTGAGGGTGTAATCTCCTTTGCTCCTGTCTGTTATGAATTGTGATACAAGGACTCTTTCTTTTTCTTTTCTTTTCTATTTTCACTTTCTATTTTTAAAATAGACTTACATAATCTGAGAAGTCACATAAGAAGTTACATGGGAGATCACATGACATGTCACATTGATGTCACATGATCACCATGGGAAGGTAGTACACAGACTAGGTAGAATAAATATAAGTAATGTACTCAAAACCAGTAGGGACTCTAATGAGTTCTCTTTGTCTACTCTGACTTAGAGTTGGGAGCCACCTACCTGAGTTACTTGGATGACCGTTCTTTACACTAGAACTTGTTTTCACTTCTAGGACACCAATTACCTTGATCTCTGTCCAACTTTACTCTCATTGCTCTCTTAGTGTGTGATCAACTCAGATTACTTTCAACTTCCTCATAGCCAGACCATAGGCTTAAGTGGACTGACTGGGAAGTTTAGACCCCAGAGGTGGACAGCTAGGACCAAGCTCAGATACTAGTTTAGACCAGATCTTACAATTGAGTGATGCTCATTAGTTATTTATAAATTCTTCACAGTATCTACTTTGTGCTACTGGTCCATTGTGATCAGTTTACACAGAGGAATATCACTACATCCTTAAGAAGGCAATTAGTATAGGGATCTTCTCTGTGAAATGATAGTTTACTCTAGTATTAGGGCAGTAGTCAATAAAGTAGTAGGCACCTGGCGGGGTAAAGATCTTGTACCCTAGCAGACATACAAGTGAGATAGGAGAAGAACATGATGAGTCTCTCAAGAAATACATTTTCCTTTTTTTTTAAACACAAACACACACCATACTGTCCAGAATATAATACCATGTCTTTGGACCAATACAACAAACTCATGAGCAACATGCTCCAGGAAAGGCATGCCCTTGCCAAACTAAGGGCAGAGTTAGAAGAGAGAGAGGTGTAACAATCCTTAGTTTAGGTTGAGTAACCTTAACCCAGATCACACTTCAAGTCAGAGTTGACAAAGAGAACTCATTAGAGTTCCCACTAATTGTTCTACACTACTTATACAATTTATTTATTTGTACATATTAGATTTCTTTTGCATTTCCCTATTGAGTCATTGTTCCCAATTTAGTAGTAAGTTCTTATATGTCCAATAATTAAAGAAAAAGAAAAAGAAAAAGAAAATAAATATTGCTTTAAAGAAATTAGGTGATTTATGACAAATATGCTGCCTAGAGGTATGAAGACACTTCCTGGAAGGATCTAGAAGTAAATTCAAAATTTGGATGGATTATAAAAACCTAAAGTACTTTATAAGTAATTAGAAGCTTAATTGTAGACAAGCAAGATGGGCTTTGTACTTGTTAAGGTTCAACTTCATGTTGAAACATATTGCAGGAAGTAAAATAGGAAAGGCAGATGGATTAAGCAGGAGGCTAGATTGGGAGATTGGAGTAGAGAAGAATAATGAGGAGCAGACACTGGTGAAGAAGGAGTGATTAGAAGTGAAAAGGATCAGAATGACGGAAGTTATAATAGAAGGAGTGGACCTATTAGATAAAGTAAGAAAATGCAAAGCAAGAGATGATGAAGTAGTAAAGGCAGTGGAAGAAATGAAGAGAGCAGGTGTAAAGATATTAAGAGATGAAGAATGGCATCAGAAGGTCAGGTTGATGTTGAAGGAAGGGAAGGTGTATGTTCCTAGAGATGAGAAGTTGAGAATAGAGGTAATTAGGTTGCATGATAATACACCTATGGAAGGACATGAAGGACAATAGAAGATAGCAGAGTTGGTGATGAGGAACTTTTGGTGGCAATAAAGAGTGTGTAGGAAGAAGCTAAGGCAGCACTACAGAAAGCACAGGAAAATATGAAGTGGTATGTGGATAGAGAGAGAAGAGAA
>Ga0153955_100364_pt1 | contig 24676 bp, 27 predicted proteins | sample TSFL039MetaG_FD_104744 | JGI IMG/M metagenome (GOLD analysis project Ga0153955, IMG submission 104744) | Attine ant fungus gardens microbial communities from Florida, USA - TSFL039 MetaG | ecosystem: Host-associated > Fungi > Mycelium > Unclassified | place: USA: Florida, Wekiwa Springs...
GCTGCAAAGATCTAAAGCGAGAGGATGGGATTATAGATAACGGCATCTCAATGTCCTACATTTGAGGAGTGCGAGACCTGATTTATCCTCACGGCCAAGGGGTGACTGTCAGTTTCATACGGTAGTAGGTTTCCCGTTGCTGTATGCGAAAAAAATTAACCACGTGAGTCTGAATGAAACCTTCTCTTGACAGCATCATGCCCGAGTGGGCATTCCCCTGCTGTTCAAGTTGACGATGACCAGGGTTCGTCATGGGTTGGGGCTGAAGGCTGTGGACTCTGCTGAAGACAGTATATTTTTACACTCTTGGCTCAGAGCTTATATTATGCTGGGGAGGAACCGAGTCGTTGGGATATAATAGCGAACATTTGATCTGAAGAGTACTGAGCCTGGTATTTTCAAATAAGTCAGAGTATTACTTGAAGAGGGTGAACCTTCCATTTCCTGTCATGCTCACTTGTAATACATGTTCCTCCAGAACAAGAAAAACTATAAACGACTCACACACCTGGGAGCGGGCTCCTATGCTACCACCCGGGTGTCTTTTCCAATCCCTCTGGTATCTCTCACACTCTGTTGGGATGCCCTCTGGCTCGTCCATGCACCCTGCCACGTCGCCATCAAGAAAAAACATTAAAGGGAAAGGAAGCCAGCGTCTGAGAGATCGACCTCATCACCAGCCTTGACCACCCCAATATTTTCTGTCTGTCTGTCTCTCTGTGCCACCCAGCTCATCCTCGCCCAGCCTAGGTCAAATTTTACGAGGGCTCCGAGTCACGCACGAAATATTACCTTTCTTTCGAACTTGTTACCGGTAGAGAGCTCTTTTGCCACATCCTCGCAAAGGGCAAGTTTACTGAGCACGATCCGGTCACTGTCATCCGCTCTGTTCTTGATGCCGTCAACTGCTTCTACCAACACACTCTCCTCTCCTCCATTCACCTACTTGACAGACCCAAGAACATCTTCTACTGCTCCAACGATCCCGACAGTGACATTTCCATCATCAACTTTGGCATGCAAGTCTCTATTTTCATTTTCCACCCTTGACTCCCTTGCTCATATTTTACAGAGAAAACTCCTTAATTCTCCCGACAAGCAACTCACCTCTTTCACCGGCTCTTTCGGCTACGTCTCCCCTGAAGTCATCAAAAACGTTGGCCCAGAAATCCCAGGTATGATTGCTTCCACATGCACACACATACAAAACACAAGCTCATTCTCTCTCTCTGCACATCCATCATTACCTCTCCTCTCCTCTGCGGCTATATCCTTTTTGTGTCAAAAATACCACTGCCATTGCCCAGCAAAACGTTGACACCAAAGTTGAATTTCAGGGTCCGTACTGGAACCCTATTTCTGGCGAGGTGAAACTCTTTATCCAACGTCTCGCCGCCCTCGATCCACTCCATCGTTCCACCACCCAGAATGCTTTACACGACCCTTTTCTTACCACCATCACCACCACCAACATGCAACCCCACGTCGATCTCTCCCCCACACTCAGACAAGCCGGGAGTCCCACAGCACATTGCCTCGACTGCTGTCAGAGCCACTAACGTGTTTAGCTGCTTTACTGCTGCTAGAAGTCTTTCGAGCACTCAAAGTAGGGTGTTGATTGATCAAGATCCGAATCCACGCGTGGTCACTCAAGCACCGCCGAAGGAGAAGGAGAAGGACGACCTTGGTCAAGGCGATGCTTTGCCTGGTTCCAGAACCGTCGCTTCCTTGAACAAAGGCAGTTGGAAACAATTCAGACGATTTTTTGGCGTGTAAAGTAGAAAAAATACAATTTTCGTCACATCCTTGCACTTTTAAAAAACTCAACTACCAAAAATTAAAGAGAATAGTTACTAGAGAGTGAGTGGGATATAAGAAATTAAGAGTCTCTGGTTGATAACATGGTCTTTTCGCATGTCTGTGGTGTTCATTTGTTGGTTCAGAGCAACAGACAGACCTCTACTTCTCTGAGATTCAACCTAGTTTGTTTGCTCTTTTGGTCCTATAACAGGCACATCTTATCAGGAATCAATCCTTGAAGTATAAGAATAGCCTGAATGTGAAGATAATCATCGGCCCGAAAGCTGTGCTTTTTGTATTGATACACGAGTGATGATCATACAAAGCGTGGGAACTGCACATGACTTGCATCACAAGCAAAATGTGCCTGGTGGCCAAATAACAATAAATTTCCCCCTGTGCTCTCCTCGTCTCCTCGCTCGTCCTTTCAGGTCGAGGACTTCGAGTCTCTCATTGACCACGTCCTCACAAAGGGCAAGTTTACCGAGCACGATACGGTCACCGTCATCGTCATCCGCTCTGTCCTCGATGTTGTCGACTACCTTCACCACTATGGCATCGTCCACTAAGACTTGAAGTATGCTTTCCTCTCTCTCCTCTCTCCCTCTCTTCACCTATTCAAGAACCCTCCACTGCTCCAACGACCCCGGCAGTGATATCGTCATCGTTGACTTTGGCATGCAAGCCGCATCCCTTCATTCCCCTTTCCTCGTGTTTTTACAGAGTAAAACTCATTCATTCCTCCGACAAGCCACTTCCACACGCATACATAAACGAAATACCGGCTCGTTGCTCTCTATCTGCACAGCTATCGTCACCTACATTCTCCTCTGCGATCACCCCCTTTTCGTGCCAACGACACCACCACCCTTGCCCCGCACAACGCTGACCCCAAATTCGAATTCCAGAGTCCGTACTGGAACCCGCTTTCCGACAAGCCAAATCCTTTATCTGACGTCTCGCTGCCCTCGATCCACTCCATCGTCTCACCGCTCAGAAGGCTTTACGCCATCCTTGGCTTACCCTTCCCACCACTGCCACCACCACCTACGTCGATCTCTCTCCCACACTCAAACAAAATTGGATTCCTAGGGCAAAGTAGCATAGTGCTTTGACTAGTATCAGGGCTGCAAACAGGTTTAGCTACTTTGCTGCTGCTGCTGCGACGAGTTGGATAAGCACGCATAGTGGTGGATGGCATGATCAGGATTTGAGTCCAGGCATCACTTTAGCGCCATCGAAGGAGGTGGAGGTGGAGGAAGGCGAGACTATGCCTGGTTGTTTTGAACCTGTTCATCGAGAGCTGTCATTGCCTTGGACAGAGGTACTCGGAAATAATTTAGATGATTTTCTGACGCTTCTTAGTGTAAAGTAGACTTTATTGTTATTGGTATATCGCACTTGGACATTCTACTCAGTTTTCCTAGGCATGTCAAGAACTAATAATTAACTATGATGTATACACTTGAGTTCTTGTGCTGCTTGGAGGCTGCAGACCAAGCACAGGAAGGAAAAGAAGCCCAACACGGTGACGACGATATCGTGTTGGTCGAGACTGGTGAGACCATTGATCCCTGACTAGCCATAGACTTCAGTTGAAGGCTGGAAGTACAACTTTGTGCTGACAAGGCAAAAAACCATCAGCGTCCGATCAAGGACAGTTGCTTCTTCTGTCCTCATACCTGCTCCTTATACCTCCTGATCCTGCTTACATTGATTATGGGGTGAATTTTGACTGTCCTTGGTAATTCTAATTCCACTGTATTAGTTGATATGACCCTTTTTACTTTGTAGGGTCCCACAAATCCATCTGTCTTCCCTTCATCTGCCACTTCAAATCTTTGGTGCTTAGCAACACTAAGTCCCCTTCCCAATATTCCTCTGTTTCCCCCTTCTTTTTGTCTGCTTGTCTTTTCATCTCTTCTTGTGCCTTCTTCAATGCTGCTTGGGCTTCTTCCTGCATCTTCTTCATTCTTTCCATGAATGCTTTCACTCCCTCCAACTTTCCTTTCTTCCTCATCTCAAACCCTATCCTTGGATCTCTCCCATTGTTTGCCCTGAAGGGCAATACTTTGGTCGCGGTGTTTACCTTATTGTTATAGGTGAACTCTGCGGTTCCCAGCCACTCTGGCCACTGTTCTTGTTGGTGGTTGATGAACATTCTCAGGTACTGTTCCAGTTCCTGGTTGACTTGTTCTGTCTGTCCATCTGTTTGTGGGTGGAAAGCTGTTGATAGCTTCGTTTCGGTCCCTAGTATCTGATTTAACTCCTTTATTAAGTTTGCTGCAAACTACACTCCTCTGTCCGAGATGATGCTTTCAGGCAATCCATGCAACTTCCATACATGGTCTCTGAACAGTCTCACTAGTCCTTCCACCAATGTTTTCTCTGTCGTCGGGATGAAGTGTGCTATCTTTGTCAATTGGTCACACACTACCAGGATTGCATTGTATCCTTGGACTAACAGTAGCTTGGTAATAAAGTCTGCAGTAATGTGCATCCATGGTTTCTCTAGGGCTTCATTTGGCATAAGTTTTCCTGCTGTTGCTGTTGTTCTGTTCTTATTCCGTTGACAGGAGTCACATCCCTCCACATATCTTTTCACTTCCTTGGTTACTCCTGGCCACCAGAAGTTTTGTGTAACCAGCTCCACCATTTTCCACTGTCCCCTATGTCCTTCTACTGGTGTATCATAATGTAACTGGATTATTTCTGTTCTAAACTCCTCATCCTTTGGCACAGACACTTTCCCTTCCTTCAACATGAGTCCATTTTCCTCTTTCCATTCCTCGTCTCTTAGCATTTTTACCCCTGTTCCCTTCATCTCTTCTACTGCCTTGATGACCTTGTCATCTTTTGCCTTTGACCCCCTTACTTTTTTGAGCAGGTCTACTCCTTGAATCAGTACTTCTTCTACTTCTGTCCTCCTCAACCATTCTATCTTTACTAGCATTCTATCCTTATTGTCCCTTTCTGTTCCCTTTCTTCAGTCCAGTCTCCTACTGAGCCCATCTGCTTTTCCCATCTTGCTTCCCAGGATATGTTTTAATACAAAGTCAAATCTCAATAGAAATAATGCCCATCTTGCTTGTCGTTGGTTCAACTTTTGATTTATCATGAAGTATTCCAAGTTTTTATGATCTGTCCAGATCTCAAACTTGGTCCTTTCCCCTTTGAGGAAATGTTTCCATGCCTCCAGACACCTGATTACTGCTAACATTTCTTTATCGTGAATTTTGTAGTTTTTCTGTGTCATTCAATGATTTGGAAATGAAGGCTATTGGTCTCCATCTTCTATCTTCCCCCTTTACTGACAATACTCCTCCCGTTGTGTAGTCCAATGTGTCTGCCTCAACTCTCATTTTTTATCCAGATCTGGTATCACCAGTACTAGTTTTGTTGTGAAAATCTCTTTCAATTTCATAAACACATTTTCCTGCTCCTCTTCCCACTTTCACTTTTTGTCTTTCCTAACCAACTGGTATAGTAGTTTGCTAATCCCAAAAATTTCTGTATATCCTTGATGCATTGGGGCATTGGCCAGTTTGTGACTCCTTCCACCTTTTCTTTCTCCATTCGGAACCCGTCTGGTCCCATTATCATCCCTAGGAACCCTATCTCTCTCACCTTCCACACACACTTTTTGGGCTTCACATAAAGGTTGTTTTCTTTTAATTGCCTTAATACTTTCTCCACTATCTCATCATGCCCTTTCTCTGTTTTTGTTGCCACTAGTACATCGTCTATGAAGGTTGCTACGTCCTCTTTGTTGATCATATCTCTAAAGAGGTTGTTCATCATGGCTTGGAAAGTGGCTAGTAAGTTTGTGAGTCCAAAGTACATTACTGTTGGCTCGAACAATCCTAGATGCATTGTGAATGCCGCCTTCCATTCATCCCCTTCTTTGATTCTGATGTTATTATAACCCCACCGCAAGTCTATCTTTGTGAACACCTTTTTGGTCCCCATACTATCTATTAGTTCTGATATTAGAGGTAAGGGATAACTGTTCTTGATTGTCCCTTTGTTTACGTATCAATAGTCTTGTACTCTCCTCTTTCCATTCTTTTTAGGCATGAATAGTACTGGTAAAGTTTGCAGAGACTTTGAAGGTCTGATATAGCCCTTCTTTAGTTGGCTTTCCACAAATGCCTGCACTTTTTCCTTTTCTGTTCTGGATAGGGGATAGATTCATCCCTTTCTAGGTACGAAGTCTTCTTTAAGGTCGATGGCATAGTCCTAGGGTTTCCTGGTTGGCATTTGCTCGGACTTTACTTTCCCAAACACCTTCTTCCATTTATGGAATCATCAGGCCACTAGTTCTTCCACCTGTCTATAATTATCTGTGATTTCTTCCCTCCTCTTCCTTTCCTCCATAGTCCATTTTAGGTCACTCTTATCCTTTTTCATAGACTGCCTCTTTTTTATTACTTTTTTCTCAGGTATTTGTCTACATAGAGGTGAACACCTGGTCATCCTTACCTCTTCTGTTTCCCAATTTATCTCTGGGTTATGCACGTAAGCCATGACATCCCCAGGATTACTTCTATCTTCCCCAATTCATATATGTTCATCTTCACTCATTCTACATGTCCTTTGTAGTACATGTTGACCTCCACTTCATGGATTATTGACCCTCTCCTATTGTTGCCTCTGTCTACATTTCTTACTTTTATTGGCCTTGCCAATTTCTCCAGTTTAAAGCCCTGTTTTTCTGCCAGTCCTTTGCTCATGAACAGGCCTGTTGCTCCACTGTCTAGCAGTGCTTTCACTAATACCCCTTTGTGGGTATCTACTTTTTCTAGTCCAACATTGAGCCAGACTTCCCTTAACAGTTTAAGTGTCCGTCTTACTTCCCTCTCAGTGTAACACTCAGAGTCCATTTTATTTCATCTGTACAATACACTGTATTTATTATGGGAGACCAGCCGAGGGCTTACTGGTCTCTCTGATCTTTTGATATCTCCTGCATCTCCTCTCTAACCTCCCTTGGATTCCTGCAGTGTTGGGTCATGTGCCTGAACATCCCGCAGTTGTAGCACCTCCAATCTCCTTCCCACTTTCTCCCTCTATCCACATCCATTGCATTGGGATCTTAAGCCCCTTATTCTCCTCCTTCTTTCCTCCTCAAATCTCCACCAAATCCTCCCCTTGGTGCTCCATGGAAACTCCCTTGGTATCCGTTATTCCAGAAGGGTCTAGCTCCTTTGGACAGCTGTGCCTCTGATGGCCTGGCCATCCATAATGCTCCTTTTCCCCCCAACACCTTCTCTTCCACTCTACTCTGCCTCAGATTCCTATCTAGCCTCACCAATCTTTCCCACCATTCCTCAATTGTTGTTGGAGGCGATTCCATCTCTGCCAACCTCCTTCTGATATTTCCATTCAGCCCCCTCTTGAACTCTTCTATGAGGGGCCTACCCTTGTATCTGCTTCCTCTTGACACCTTTTTAAAAACTTGGATGTACTCATCACACATCCATCCCCCTTGCTCCAGCAGCCTCAACTTGTCCACCTTCCTTGACTCCTCATTAAACTCCCCGAACTCTTCTTGCATTTTGGTGAAAAGTTCCTTTATTGTTTCCACCAATGACACTCTCTGTCTCCTTTCCTCCAGTACATTTTCCTTCCACACCTCTGCTACTCCTCCCTGTACATATGTTAGCACCCACGATATCTTTTCTTCCTCTCCACTTCCCTTCATTCTCATACTAATGTATAGGTGGCAGGCATTGATGAACCCTACCACCTTTTCTCGTTCTCTGTCAAACAATGGGGACTTTACTGCCTCCCCTTGGATTTGTCCCCTAGACAGGAGCTGCTCAATTGCCATTGTATGTTGGGTGAAGTATTAAAGAATCTGGTCTATTGTCAGACCTGTTTCTTGTTGTTGTTGTTGGGGTTGTTGGCCCTAGGATGATTGTTGATGGAACATATTGTTATCCCAGGTGCTTTCTTTGTCAGTTGTTTCCTCATACGAGGATCAGTTGTCTTCTTCTGAACTAATTTTTACACCTACTGGGGAGTGCATTTTCTCCCAGCTAGGCACCTACTTCCCTACTGACTACTGCCCTAGTAATAGGGTTACACTACTGCCGCAAAGATATGAACCCCTAAACTAGACAGCTCCTTAAGGGACAACTGTCACTCCTCTGTATGTAGGAACTACAATGAGCTCCCAGCACAAGGTTTATAAGGCAAAGAAAAACAAGTATATGAACAAGCCTGCTCAATATAGAGGTCAGGTCTCAGACATAGTACCTGAGCTTGGTACTGTGCTTCTACCATTAGTCCCTAACTGACTAACAAGTTCCCTTAAGCCTAGGGCCTAGCTATGTTGTAGTGGTCATTGGTCGCAATGACCAGTGTACCGAGGGCGATATTAGAGTAAGAGAAATAGATGTGTAGGGTTCAAGACAAACAGTATAGAGTGCAGGGTATTGAGTTCTATTGTAATAACAAGTTAGTCAAGACAACTGACTTATCACACTCAACATTATGAGAGAACAAAGAGAACTCGATAGAGTCTCTCTGTGGATTGCTCTACCTACTTATACACAATTTCTATTTGTCTATGTGTATGCTTAAGTAACTTCCCACAATCCTTCCAGAAGGTTCCATCATGTGATCTGTCATATGATCCCATCTTATCTTATCTTATCTCTCATTCTATTTTTAGAATCATTTGTCTAATCCATCTGAAAATAAGTCCCATTCTTCCCACCTCTCTAGTTATACAATTTTAGGTTTGGGCAGATTTATGACAGCACTTCTTGCTCATGAAGAGCCCTGTGGCTCCACTATCTAACAATGCCTTTACAGAGATTCCTTCATGGATGTTGATCCTCTCTACTCCTATTTACATTCACACTTCCCGCAGACCTTTTAAGGTCCTCCTGACTTCTCTCCACCTCTTCTCCAGATCAGTGATTCCAGCCCTCTCCCTCTGGGCCCTAGGCACTGACCATTCTATCTTTCCTCCCCAGTTCTACCATGGCACTTTCTTCCCTGTCCTACAGGGCAGACAGAACACCTCTCCCATCTCATTCCTTTCCACCTTTCTTTCTGTTACTGCATCTTTGCCTCTACATGTACCACACTTTACTCTTTCTACTCTCCCTCTTACTGCTTCCTCTTCTCTTCAGTTCCATGCTTCTTTGCACCTTCCACACCACATATTACACAACTGCTCTTTATCCAGGAACCCTTGCCCCTAGTTCTCCTGAGTCTTTGTCCCCTTGTAGTCATATCCTCTACATTCTACAAGAGTGACCACCTCCCATCTCGTTGTCCATCCCTCCATTCTCATCACTGCTCCCCTAGGAGGCAGTCTCTTTGCCCCACAATGTTTCTTTATCTTTTCCCATGCTTCTTGTGGGGGTGCCACCTCTTCTCCCCTCTTCTCGTTTCCTTTTGGGCACTTCCACTTCTTGTGCCCTTCCTCCCCACACTTGAAGCATTGCCTCCTTTCTTCTACTACCTCCTGGTATCTCACCTCCCTCACCCACATTGCATTACTCTGCTTGTTAATGCTTCAAATCTATTGCTTGTCTTCTTCATCTTCTCTTCTTCCTTTCCTTCCTTGTTTCTACAGTTTTTAGCCAAGTGGCCAAACAATCTGCAGTTCCAACATCTGTGTCCCTCTCTTCCTTCTAACTCCCATCTCAGTTTGGCGAGTGCTTGCCTTTGTTTGAGCAGGCTGCTCATGGTTTGGTTGTACACTTCCAGAGACATGGTGTTGTGTCTAAGGAAGGGCAAAATTTTGTTATGTAGGAAAAGTATACTTTGTTGCGGGTTTTACTGACCAATGTTTCTTTGGCTAACTATCTTACTGACTACTTATATCTGCTGGGACACAAAATCTTCACCCAGCCAGGTGCCTACTGCCCTACTAACTACTGCCCTAATGATATGGTTAAACAATCACCTCTAAGAAGAGGATCCCTGCTCTAGAGTGCTTTCTTAAGGACTGAGCACTATTCCTCTGCATGTACCAAGTGACAATACATCTGCAGCACAAGGTTGCTAAGAGTGAAAAGGGTACAAGTAATCTACTGAGCACCACCTGGTTGTAAGGTTTGGTCTACACTGGGGCCCAGATATGGTCCCAGTCATCCACCTCCAGGATCTAAACTTTCCGGTCAGTCCACTTAAGCCTGTGGCCTGGCTATGTATGGAGATGACTAGTGATCAAAGTTGATCACTGGTCGAGGGTCAAATGTATGAGAGTAAGATTGAGTAGAGATTGAGGTAATCAGTGCTTTAGAGGTGTAAAACAAGTTCTAGTGTAACAATTGAAGCTTAGGTAGTATAACCTTAACCTCACTCGCACTCTAAGTCAGAGTTGACAAAGAGAACTTATTAGAGTCCTTACTAATTGGCCTAGCTACTTATACACAAATATGTGTTTACTAGTATTTGTTTACTCAAATTATCTCATAGACTTCTTTTGAGTCACAGTGTCTCATGCACTTCAAACTATTACATAATAAAAGAAAATAAAAATAAAATAAAATATTCCACTACCATGAATTCTCTAGTTCACCTGCCATTTTATTACAACTATCAGAAGATGTGGAAGCCATAGCTGGTCTCATCCCTATCACTCTCCATCTTAGAAAACTCAATGACTGTCACCACCTTTGATATGCCTTTATACCCCTGTTGCACACTATAAATTCCCTCCTTGACCCTTAACATGCCAAGAACCAAAGACCATACAAATATTCAATGGCCAACCTCACAAATAAGCAACAGTCAAGACTGAAAAGCCCTATCAAAGATGTCAATGAAAGACTTTCAAAAATAAAGGATAAGTTTGACCCCTTTTATTTTATATTTTCTCCTGGTTTGAGATTAGTCAACCATTTCTCTAATAGAATCACTTTCCATTTTCCTGAATCATTGAATGATGAAGGCCTATTTACTCATATGTCAAATCTAAACAATGCCTTCAGAAGGTCACAAACAGGTCCTACAGATATTGCTGTCATTACAGATGGAAGTGTCAAAGCAAATGGTTCAGCAACATCAGCTGCACACATTTAGAAGGATAATACAATCATAAACCATCTCAAAATCCATGCCACCAACATCATTCTCTTGGAAGCCGAACTCATGGCTATATGCTTAGGCCTCACACCAGTACTTGACAATAATGATGTCCAACATGTCACTATTGTCATAGACTCACTAGCAGCAGGACAAAAGATCCTCAATTTTAGCAATTAACCTCTCCAGAAATCCATCATTCCAATGGCTTTGAGAATCAAAACATTCCTAGAAAAAGACAGATGTAATACAATACAGTTTTGGTACTGCCCCAGCAAGCTAAAGTGGCCTAGACATGCCTTAGTAGATGAAGAAGTCAAAGTGTCCCATGCACCCCCAATTCTCCCCAACAAAAACTCATTTCTGTTTAGCAAAAAGAAAGAATGCGACCACCTATTAGAAACATGGAAAACATCTTTTAAAAACAGCAGAAGGAAGGGGCAGCTCTTCCTAGAGTTTGAAGATAACAAAGAACATGTCATCAAACCAACATACACAAAAGGAGGATCATGGCTTCCATATATTGGGGTTTCCAATTCTGTGTGCACAAGATTCACTCACATGATGCTTGGACATGCACCTATAGGAGAGTATCAACAAAGATTCTTTCCCAATATGCCTCTTCACTGCCCATGTGGAAAAGCAGACATCAAAACACACAAACACATCTTCATGCAGTGTGAGCAATACAACTCCTCATTCCGTCGAAGGGATATATGTATCACCAGCTTTGTGGAATTCATTGTTGGAAACCTGATGTCGTTCTGCTTTGACAACAGATGAGGAAAGGCAAAGGTATCTGTGGAGTTACCACCATGTCATCCATATGTGCCTGGAGTTTCTCTTTTATAATTTCTTTTCTTGTTTCTAGCCATATTTAAGTAGATACAGTGTGTCTGCCATGGCCTGCCTGCATGCTCCGTGTAATAAATTGTTGATTTAAAAAAAAAAAAAGTTGTTCTTCTGCTCGGGTGTATGCGAACCAAATAATCTGATCAAGGTCAAACATCTGATATCATCAGTGCAGTTCCATGGATCGCTGGATTGGTGTCGTGATGAACCTTGATCTCAGTTGAAACTGACGAGCTGTTCCAGTATCTTAACTTTCACAATGGGTGGTGGAACTAGAGGAACTCAGCTGTGGTGCACATCATTCTCCGGGCTTTGCTGTTCAATTAACAGTCAAAGCAAAGTCCTCAATCTACGTAAAAATGCTATTTGAGATATCAGTCCTTATGTCAATCTGTGGGTAACCTGGTGGTGTCATGTTCATCACCACTGTCTTCGAGAAGCAGGATGTCCGATAAATCTCCTTGAAGCGTCTGCGCCTTTGATTTGCATGACACAGCCACGCGATATGAGGGCACTTTTTCGGTGATTTTTTTCTCACCACATCTCTGGGCCTCAGACGCCTCAGACATAAATCATGTATCAGCAGCCAGAGCACTGTCCTTGATCGGACGCTGATGGTGTTTTGCCTTGTCAGCACAAAGCTGTACTTCCAGCCTTCAATTGAAGTCTATGTCTGGCCAGAGATCAATGGCCTCAGCAGTCTCGACCAACACAACGTTGTCACCGCCATTTGCTCTGTTCTTGATGCCGTTGACCACCTGACAGTGACATTGCCAAAGTCGACGATGGCAAACCTATAGTGTTGGGCTTCTATTCCTTCCTGTGTTTGGTCAGCAGCCTGGAAGCGGCGCAAGAACACAAGTCTATACATCATAGCTATTTTTTAGCTTTTGACATGCCTAAGACCTTCAAGTGCGATATAACAATAACTATATAGTCTACTGTACACGAAGAAGCGTCAGAAATTCATTCCGACTACTCCAGTCCAAGGGAGCGACGGTTCTCGATGAACCGGTACAAAAGACCCAGGCATCGTGTCGCCTTGCTCCTCCTTCAGAGGCGCTGGAGTGACGCCTGGACTCGAATCCTGATCACCCCATCCACCACTACTTTGCGTGCTCGTCGCAGCAGTAGCAGCAAGGTAGCTAAACCTGTTTGTAGTCCTGGTGTCAGTCAAAGTACTATGCCATTTTGCCCTAGGATTCCAATTTTGTCTGAGTGTGGGAGAGAGATGAGAGAGATGTGGGTGGTGGTGGTGGTGGTAGTGGGAGGGGCAAGTGAAGGATCGCATAAAGCCTCCTGAGCGGTGGGACGATGGCGTGGATCGAGGGCAATGATGTTGGATAAAGGATTTAGCTTGATCGGGAACCGGGTTCCAGGAAGGACTCTGAAATTAGATTTTAAGGTCCGCGTTTTGCTGGGCGAGAGCGGTGGCGTTGTCGACGCGAAAAGGGGGTAGCCGCAGAGGAGAACATAGGTAATGATGGCTGTGTAGAGGGAGATGAGCTTGTGTTTTACATGTGTGTGGCAGAGAAGCAATACCTGCGGACCAGATATCGACGGGTTTTCCGTGGGTAGTGTTTTTTATGACTTCAGGTGCGACGTAGCCAAAAGAGCCGGCGAGAGAGGTGAGCTGCTCGTCGAGGGAGTGAAGGAATTTTGTTCTGTGAAAAGATAAGCAAAAGGAAGTGGGGAAATGGAGGGGGACATGCATGCCAAAGTCAGCGATGACAATGTCGCTGTCAGAGTGCTTGGAGCGGTAGAGAATGTTGCAGGATCTGAAGAGTGGGTAAAGGGAGAGGGGTGAGAGAGAGAAAAGCGTACTTGAGGTCTCGGTGGACGATGCCGTGACAGTGACCGCGTCGTGCTCGGTAAACTTGCCCTTTGCGAGGACGCGGTCAAAGAGCTCTCCGCAGGTGGTGAGTTTGAAGGAGAGGTAATATTTTGTGCGCAACTCGAAGCCCTCGTAAAACTCGACCTGGACTAGGTTAGGACGCGCTGTGGGGAGACAATATTGGGGTGGTCAAGGCCAGTGAGGAGGGCGATCTCTGTGCAGACGCTAGCTTTGTTGCCCTTGATGTTTTTTTTTCTTGAGGGCGTCGTGACGGGGTTGGCGTCCTAGCGGAGCGTGAGAGAGACTCGGCGGAGTGGATTGGCTGTGAATGCAAACGACGTGGACTCGTATCCCATGGACGACTTGCTGAAAAACAGATTGCAAGAAAGCTCTTCGGTGATGAAGCTGAAGAACAGGTGATTCCTGCACAGAAGCAAATTTAGGAGTCTCAAAGAATCTCGTAACTCAAATTCTTCCTGTTTGTGATAGAATTTCAAACAACTCCAAATGCTATATCTCGTTCGATCCCTATTAATGGCTTTTCTACCCATCACTGCCGCTCCATAAAGACCACGATGTATACGACACAATATGCATGAATCGTCGATGGTGTAGATTTCCATTCTTGCTGTATTCTTAACTACATTGATATGAGTAGTTCATTGTCTCATTTTACCGTTGACTCAAGCAGATTCCTGTCATCCAGGGTTATGCCATGATCTACCCGTTTTGTTGTTATCAGCTGTCCGATCCATTCATCACAACTCCCTAATAGATGGATAAACAAAACAACGGCTAGTACGCAATATATCCAACATTATCTACTAGGATGAACAACACCAAACACTCTATCCATCATCTTGCCTCTTCATGTATTTCTTCGCCCAGGGAGATAGTCCCTCTATCACCTCGCGAGATATCTGTTTCAGTGTCCCTATTGGACTCTGTATGACGGAACCTGAGGGATTCTATTGTCATGGAGTCTATACTTTCATCCAAAGGGCAATTTGCTTCGAGTAAATTGAGTATCAACCGTGATACCTGAGCAACACATGAATCAGGAGTGATGATATAGATTTCAAGAACACCTTTACTTACAATGAAGGGATAAAGGAAGTCTTCAATGCTAATAATTAAGGTCAGTAAGGGGAAGACTGGCAAGAATAACAACATACTAGCCTAGGAATTCAAAAATAACATTAGGTAAATATACGAAGAAAGCAATGGCTTCCAAGCTTGAGTGGACTTCGACAAGGATGAGTTGTAGCCCAGTAGTTTTATAGTCTGTGCTTACCCAAGAGACTGAATAGGTAGGTTATCAGTTAGATCAATAATATCTAATTTTCAACTCACGGCATGAATAACAACGTTCCATCACGATAAAACACGTACAATAAACGAGTCGAGTTTTTCATGTGAGAAATACGGCCGGGTATTCCATCACTGAAAACCCTTTGAGTTTTGTATGTCATGATAAACCTGATAAATGTCAAGAGGACTTCGATTGCGGTTGTTACCGTCCTGGTGATTCTTTTTGTGTGAAATTAAATGTGTAAGTCGGCAAAGCGAAATATGTTAGAATACATACCGAAAGGCAATAGCAAAACCGTTGTATATATCAACAAGATATATTTCATCCATCCAGCAACCATGCAGAGGAACCGGCACAACTGATTTGCGATATAAATTTACCTCAACTATCATCCCAGACATCGCAGTCTGGAAAATATGATCAGTTTATGAATTAAGTATTGTACTGTCTTCAAAGCCTACCAGGACTTCGGCTAATTTCAACCGTCAGTCGGCTCTGTCAATCAGAAATCAAATTGTACAAGACATACCTGCTGTCATTAAATACAGACTTAGTGTGACTAGATTCCAAAAAAAATAATAAGTCCATTGTCACCTCTTTCTAGTTCTCTCACCAAGAAAATTCTTGTTCCAAATTGCTCGAAGACGCAGGACCAGGAGAATCTTCACTACCAATGTATCCAGTAATTTGAAGAAGCTGTTGGCATCAGATAGTCTAGTCATTAAAAGTCATGACAAAACTCACTCGATTAGTGTAAAGCCGAATGTACACCTAGCAAAGGGGTAGGTCAGAGCGAGCAGCAAACGTGTTTGACTTATACCACTAAGGCATCCCAGTCAATGAAGACATCGAAAATGGATCAAGATTAATGTCTTACTGATATCGATGCCCAGACTTTATTGTCAACTGGTGAAAATATCGATATGAATTAAATTGATGTCAGATAATTTACTCGTACTGTATGAACTCATTCTGGAAATTTTGATCAGTTGTTTCATTGAATAAAGTAAGGGTGTCGCACTTACATGATGCCTGCCCAGTTAATTACCGGGATAGAAAAATAAATGGCATGCAGTTTTGACCACTTCCTCCTGAGATTTGAGACATCAGTGACAATAGTCGGTCATAGAATGGGAAACATACTTGTGGAGATACTGGGCCTAGGAGAGAAGAGATGTGAAATCATTATTCACAAATGGAAAGTCTTACCTGTTGAGGAATATGATAGATAAGATCATATAGCATCAAAGTAGCAACAATGACTTGAAAGGCTTCAGCTGTTGCATCGAGAGCAACAGAATAAGGAACACCATACCTTCGCTGTAACGTCTATTTGACAGGAGCTTCCTGTCGTTAACGTAATCTTCTGGTGCGACTCCATACTGATCAGCCATATGCCTGGGATATGCAGGAGGGAGGTGCTTTATACAAAAATCGATGAAGATAGTTCTATTATATATCAACTGGTGTTGTTAGGCAGATATTCTGTTCAGTTGCGCGCAGACCAAATAATCTGATCAAGGCCAAACATCTGATATGATCAGGTTCCATGCAGCCGTGATGGAACTTGATCTAAGTTGAAACTGACGAGCCGTTCTAGCATCTCAGCATTCACGATGAGTGGTGGGAAATTATGATAACTGAAGGAACTTGGCTGTGGCTCCCGTTATTCTCCAGGCTTTTCCATTCAATTGGTAGCTGGAAACAGACAGGTTTTACAAAGTCTCAGGCTTCAGAAAATGTTCTTCAAAACTTCTATGTCAATCTGATACTTGGCAAAGTGATGTTCATCACTATTGTCTTTGATAAATCACATCTTTGATATTGAGTGAAGCCTCCACTGATTTTCTCACATCCGGAGACTTCTTTTCTCACCTCTTGAAATGTCTGCACAAAGCTCCTACCCTCGATTCAGACCACAACATAGCCACCGCAACATGAGGCATTTTTTTTCTTCATCACTTCTATGGACGTCAGACTTCAATCAATTTTTCAGCAGCCAGACCACCTAAAGCTCAAACTTGACGAGGAGCTGCCCTTTACCTTGTCAACACTAAACTGTGCTTCCAGTCTTAAAAGTCTGGACAGAGATCAACGTCCTCACCAGTGGAAACCTGGTTGACTGTGTCCTCACAAAGGGAAATTTTACCGATCATTGCGCCACCACCGTCATCCGCTCCGTCCTCGATCAACCACCTTCACCACCTGCCATTTTCCACAGAGGCCTCAAGTATACTCTCCTCTCTATCTCACCGCCCTTCCTTCACCAATTTTAGAGATCTACCTTCCAATAATTGCTCTCTTTGATTTTTTTTGTAACTGAGTTTTTCAAAAGTTCAAGTATGATTTGACAAAAATTGCATTTTTTCTTTTTTGAATGAAGAGGCATCAGACATCATCTGGATTTTTCCAACTACCTCTGTCCAAGGAAGCGACGATTCTCTGCGAACAGGTTCAAAAGAACAAGGCATAGTGTCACCTTGACTAAGGTCGTCCTTCTTCTCCTCCTTCCACAGCCCTTGTGTGATGATGCCTGGATTCGAATCATAATCGCGCCGTCCATTACTGCCTTGCATGCTCGACTGACTCGCAGTAGCAGAAAAAGAGCTGAACCTGTCGGCAGCCCTGATGTTAGTCAAGGCACTATGCCACTTTATTATTTTGTCTGAGTGTGGGGAGAGATCGGTGTGAAATGGCGTGTTGGTGGTGGCGGTGGTGATAAGCCAAGGGTAGCGTAAAGCATCGAGGGTGCTGGGACGATGGAGTGGACCAAGAGCGGTAAGGATGTCATTTCAAGGATTTGGCTTGACTAGAAGCAGGGTTCTAGTACAGACTCTGAAGTTCAATTTTAGGGTCAGCATTTTGCTGGGCAAAGGTGGTGGAGTTTGATGAAGAATTTTTTTTTCATTTCATCATCATTCCTCTAATGCTCTCTGCTCTGCTTTTTCTTTCTAACTTACATGCTCACTTGTTGCTCATTTGCTACTGTTACTTAGCAAAGCATCTCACTACCCCAAGTTTGTCTTTAAGGAACTCATATGTAAAATAATCAAGTTAGTCATTTCTATCTGAACTATCCAGTTTCATCTCTCTCTCCTTAGCATCTGAGTGTTATGAACCACCTTGGTCATACAGTAATATTCATTCTTTTAGTTAGTTTATTTAGTTTACATTTGTATAATGGGAAAGGTCATGTGACCTTAAGATCACATGACTTGTAGATTAGATGAGTAGGTCACATGACTTGGTTACATGACCAGTCACATGTAGTTACATGATTCCTTAATCATTAGCAGAATAGCTATGGTACGTAAGTAGGTAGCTCAATACATAAGGACTCTGCTGAGTTTTTGTTATTTATTTCACATTCAGAAGTAGGAGCTTCCCTCTGAGCCTAATCCTGGCTTTAGAAGCATGGTTGCTTAATACTGAGAACTTACCTGTGTATCTTTACTATTAGAGTTATTAACATTATTGAAGAGGAGTGCTATATTAGTCATTTTATTACCAACCACCCTCACAACTATGTAGGTACTTAGTAGTTGGTTCCAGTTATTCAAACTGTCAGGGTCCAGTAGTTCAACACAGGATTCCCTTGTAGGCTTGGTCTTAATTTTGATTGTGCCTCCCTGTACTCTGCCCAGTAGGAAAACAAATGGTTTATTGGACAGTAGAGATAAATTCTATAGAGAAGAGGAGGGGCACTAGTATTGCCTGAAAATCCTAGTTGAGAACAAAACTAAGCTATTTAATTAATAGTAAGCTGTTATAAGATGGCAAGCGAGCTAGACGATCCGTGGCGGCAGATTATTTTATTTCTTTTTCTTTTCTAATAATTATGTAATAGTAAGTGTGTGCGGGACATCATGACTCAAAAGAGATGCGCGGGATAAAATAGTTAGACAAATACTTGTAAACATATATTCGTGTATAAGTAGCCAAGCCAATTAGCAGGAACTCTAACGAGTTCTCTTTGTCAACTCTGACTTAGAGTGGGATTAAGGTTAAGGTTACTCAACTGCAACTAAGATCCTTACATAAGCCTTTTATAGTTCCTAAGGAATTTCCTGGACAGAGGAGCTATGTGTAGTGATCATTAGCTGAGTTAGCTTGAGACCACACTCTAAGTCAGAGTTGACAAAGAGAACTCGTTAGAGTCCTCACTAATTGGCCTAGCTACTTATACACAAATCAGTGTTTACTAGTATTTGTCTACTCAAATTATCTCATGGACTCCTTTTGAGTCATAGTGTCCCGTGCACTTCAGATTATTACATAATAAAAGAAAATGAAAGAGAAATAAAATATTCTGCCACCGCAGATACTCTAGCTTGTCTACCATTTTATTACACTATGATAAGTGTATATGAGGGGAGCAGTTGGGATGTGCATCAAGTTTCCTGATGACATAAGCACACATATGGGAACCCAAGGATGGTCTAGTATACATATACCATGATCAATATTGCATACACATCACCTTGTGTCTGAGATGTCATGGGGGTATGATACAAACCTTTTTTATAGGTACACCTCAGTTGTCAATCTCTTAGTAATGCCTGAGATGAGTACAATAAATCTCTATATTTAACATCCATAACTTAAACATATATATTGTAACAATTGAAGTCTTGGTTGAGTAACCTTAACCTCACTCACACTCTAAGTCAGAGTTTGACAAAGAGAACTTGTTAGAGTCCTTGCTAGATTGTGTACACTACTTATACAAGTCCAATTATTTGTCCTTATTTACTGATCTGATGATATTACATAATTAAATGAAAAAGAAAAGAAAAGAAAAATAAACATTGACTTAGAGGGAAAAGGTGATTTATGACACCATCCCCCTTTCAAGGGTCCTCGTCCCAAGGACTTCTTTATAGTTCATTGTATGGATCCCTTAGGTTGCCCATATCTTGATTTTCATTCTCCAACCCCTCCAAATATTTTCTATCTTCTTCTACCCTCTGTCGATCTTCCTCATCCTCTTCTTTGTTCAATTCTTTGTTCCTTTCTGTCACAGTTGTGCTATGGACCAGTAGTCACATACTGTATGGTTTACCATTCCACCAAAAGGGCAACGTTAGCAAGGCTACTTGCTAACGAGGGTCCAGCTATTTATGCAGTTCATTGAACAAGTATTTTGTTATACTTCTATGGCACTATTTAGTAGTCACTTTTTTGTGACACTTTCTCCCTTGTACTCATCTTTTTTTTCTTCCATTCTTTTCAAGCACATGTTCCTGCTATATCTAGAGAATGGATTCTTCTTCCATCATTTCCAATTTTCTTCCATTTTCTTCTAATATTCCTGATTGTATTTTTTATTGCTCTATCCATAGAGCAATTTGGTAGTATACCTTCCAGGTAATTCTCTGCTAAACATCCTTTTGTCTTCTTCTGCTTCTTGTCACCTTACTTCTTATTATTTCTTCACACGATACCTCTTCTTGAAGTCCTCTACCAATTCCATAGCATTCTTCAAGTTCTCTTTACTCTCCTAAGTATCTTCTTCTGCTATGTATCCTTTCCATTACACTAAGTACTTATCCCTTCCTCATACCTTCCTTTTATTTATGATCTTTTCCACTTCCCATTCTTCTTCCCCCTCAATTATCACTGGTGGTGGCACTTCTTTCTTCTGCCCTTCCACTTGTGACTTATACCTTTGTACTCTACTAACATTAACTACCAGGTGTATTCTAACCATACTTGGCAATTCTAATTCTATTGCGTTACTAGAAATAATTGCCTTCACTTTGTAAGGTCCTACAAAGTGTTCAGTGAATTTTTTTGTACGTCTCCCGGTCATTTGGTACTTCAGGTCCTTAGTACTGAGTAGCACTAAGTTGCCTACTCTATACTCCTCTATTTCCCCTCTCTCTCTGTCTGCATACCACTTCATGTCTTTCTGCACCTTCTGCAGCGCTGCCTTAGCCTCCTCTTGCACATTCTTCATTCTTTCTGCAAATTTCTCTGCTCCTTTGTACTTCCCCTTCCTTCTCAGCTCAAATCCCATCCTGGGGTTTAGTCTATGATTTGCTTAGAAAGGTGACACCTTAGTTCCTGTGTATACCTTATTATTATATGTGAATTCTGCCGTTCCCAACCATTCTGGCTACTGTTCTTGCCTATGGTCGATAAACATCCTGAGGTATTGTTCTAACTCCTGATTCATCCTCTCAGTTTGTCCATCTGTTTGTGGGTGGAATGTAGTCGACAGTTTGGTGTTGATCCCCAGCATCTGATTCAACTCCTTCATGATCCCTGCTGCAAACTGTGGTCCTCTGTCAGAGATTATACTATCTGGTAGTCTGTGTAACTTCCAGATGTTATCCCTAAATAATCGTGCTAACCCCTCTGCACTCGTTCTCTCTGTAGTAGGTATGAAATGTGCCATTTTTGTAAATCTGTCCACTACTACTAAGATTGAGTCATATCCTTGTACTAAGGGTAACTTTGTAATAAAGTCAGCACTAATGTGGGTCCACACCTTTTCTGGAATTAAATTTGGCATTAACTTTCCTGCTGGTGGTTGTGTTCAATTTTTATTTTGCTGATAGGCATCACACCCTTTCACATATCATTTTACTTCTCTAGTGACCTCTGGCCACCAGAAGTTCCTCGTCACCAATTCTGTCATCTTCCACTGTTCTCTATGTCCTCTTACAGGCATATCATGATGTAGCCTGATTACTTCTGCCCTCAGTTTCTCATCTCTGGGAATGTACACTTTCCCTTCCTTCAACATCAAACTGTCCTCTTGTCACCACTCTTCATCTCTCAACATTTTCACTCCTGCCCATTTCATCTCCTCTACTGCTTTTATTACTTCATCATCTCTTGTCTCATATTTTCTCACTTTGTCTTTTAAGTCTACTCCCTCTATTATAACTTCTGCCACTCTAATCCTCTTTACTTCTAACCACTTTTTCTTCACCAACATCTGTTCCTCATTATCCTTGTCCACCCCAACCTCCCAATCCGGTCTCCTACTCAACCTATCTGCTTTTCCTATCTTACTTCCCGAAATGTGTTTTAACATGAAGTCGAACCTAGACAAATACAAAGCCCATCACACTTGTTGACAATTTACCTTTTAATTGCTTATAAAATATTCCAGATTCTTATGATCTGTCCACACTTCGAATTTACTTCTCGTTCTAGGAAGTATCTCCATGCTTTCAAGCATCATATCACTGCCAGCATCTCCTTGTCATGTATTTTGTAATTTTGTTCTGTTTTATTCAACGACTTAGAGATATAGGCCACTGGTCTCCATTTATTATCTTCACACTTAATCAATAATACTCCTCCTGTTGCAAAGTTAGAAGCATCCACTTCCACTCTGAATTTCTTGTCTATATCTGATACAACTAGTAAGGGTCTGCTTGTGAAGACCTGCTTAAGCAGTTCAAATACTTCCTGCTGCTCACTTCCCTATCTCCACTTCTCCTCCTTCCTCATCAGATTATTGAGAGGTCAGTCTATTTTGGCAAAGTTTTTTACAAATCGCCTATAGTAGTTGACAAGACCCAAGAATTTTCTAATATCTCTGACTGTCTTAGGCACAGGCCAGTTCAGCACTCCCACCACTTTATCTTCCTCCATTTCAATCTTTCCCTGACCCATCATGTAAGGAACAGTCACCCAAGTAACTCAGGTAGGTGGATCCCAACTCTAAGTCAGAGTAGACAAAGAGAACTTGTTAGAGTCCCCGCTGGATTTGAGTACACTACTTATATCTATTCTACTTGGTCTGTGCACTACTTTCCCATGATGATCATGTGACATCAATGTGACCTGTCATGTGACCTCCCATGTGACTTCCCTGATTATGTAAGCTCATTCTAAGAATAGAAAGTAAAAATAGAAAAGAAAAGTCCTTGTGTCATGATTTATGACACATCACTACTCCCAGGAAGTTTACTTTCTGCACTTTCCAAGCACACTTCTCTGGTTTCACATAGAGGTCATTCTTTTCTAACTACCTCAGTACTTCTTCTATGAGCTCGTTGTGTCCTTTCTCTATCTCCATTCCTATCAACACATCATCTATAAATGCTGCCACCTTTCCCTTGTTAATCATATCTCTTAGAATCTCATTCATCATGCCTTGGAACATGGCAGGTGAATTTGTCATTCTGAAAAACATCACTATTGGCTCATACAACCCTACATAAGTAGTAAAGGCCGCCTTCCATTCATCCCCTTCCTTTATCCTTACATTGTTATAACCCCATTGGAGATCCATCTTAGTAAATTGTCAGGGCCCACAGGACAATTCTGGATTCCCCTCAGAAGGTATGAGGTTAAAGACAAGGAGAACTCAACAGAGTCCCTCTATGAATTGACTAGCTATTTATATAATTACATGTGGCTGTGGCTAATCTATTCTAAGAGTGATCATAGTATCTATGTGCTACCATCTACCAAGTCCTAAGTAATTCCCTATGTCAGATGGCTTCTGCTCACATGTTTTCCCACACATGGCAGCTGTCTGATTGTTATATGATCTGCCTCAGATCATCATTTGATCCTTTCCATGTTTGTCCTTTTATAGTTCATGATGTTTCTGTATTGTAGTTGTTATGTCATAATGTTGTTAATTAATTGAATAATAAAGAAAAAGAATAAGTACCAGAGCAAATCATGACATAAATACTCTTTTGTTTCCCATAGAATCTACTAAGTCTGTAATTAATGGCAGAGGATAATTGTTCTTAATTGCCTGCTTATTGAGTCTCCTATAGTCCATAACCATGCACTTTTCTCCATCTTTCTTATCCACAAAGAATACTGGCGACATCTGAGGTGATTTAGAAGGTCTAATGTATCCCTTCATCAAATGCTCATTGACAAACTTCTGTACTTCCTTCTTTTCATTTCTTGAAAGGGGGTATACTCTTGCTTTACTTGCTCTGAAGTTGTTTTGGAGATCAATTGCATGATCCCACACCTTTCTAACCAGCATCCTTTCAGACTCCACCTTCCCAAACATTTTCAACCACTTATGGAACCTTTTAGGCACCATTTCTTCCACCTTCCTGTGGTCTGCCTCTATTTCTTCCTCTCGTTTCCAATCTTCCTTTTCATCTACTGCCCATCTAACAATTTTCTCTTCGTCCTTCCTTATTTCTTTCCTCCCCTTTACTTTCACTGCCTTGCCATACAGTGGTGGGCATCTCGTCATCATCACTTCCCCTTTTTCCCAATCTATCTCTGGATTATGGGCTACCAACCATGGCATGCCCAAAATCATGTCTGTCTTTCCTAATTCACAGATGTCCATTTGCACTCTATCACAAATGGTCACTTACTGAGTTTGTGATTGAAGAGTTCTTGGTTCTCAAGGCAAGGTAGAATAAGCAACAAAAGATATTGTTAAGTCTAAGGTCTAATCCTCAGACTAAGAAGCCTTATATACATGAATAGATGGTCTGTGCATCTGGACAGAGCATCACATGTTCTACTGCCTATTGTTCTACATATGGCAGTCCTTTTGTGTCTAGAATAGCGATAACTTAACCATATAAGGGGCTGTCCTTGTTTGTGTTCAAGGATTGATGTGCATCTATGGGTAATAGATTAGTGTCATGCCAAACTTTGAGGTCCTTGTATCTCCACAGGATCTTATTGTCCTAAGGTCTATTTATGATCGTCAGAAGCATATTGAAGAGAGCTTTTATGTGCACATGGAAGCAAATGTCTGCGTTTGGCAGTTCCCAAGATATCTGCTGATCAGTGACCAGCATTGATTAACTGATATCTCAATGAGTACTGATCACTTTGACACATTTTGGGCATTGTTTGAAAGGTCTTTATGA